>WNFO01001373.1_pt1 | contig 19067 bp, 8 predicted proteins | sample 5400251 | NCBI WGS metagenome assembly WNFO01 (sample SAMN13153354, study PRJNA577476) | soil metagenome | isolation source: 100 cm saprolite under Madrone tree | place: USA:California | collected 2016-06-14
TGGGGTAGTCCGGAACCGCCGCATTGCCCGGTCCACGGTGCGACCGGGCCCAAGGTGCGCTGCGGGCGCGTCCCGCACGGTGCGCTTCGAACCCTCTCAATGCACGACGGATTGAATTGAAGGGCCTGGAACCATTTCCAACATTCCTACAAGGATATGGGTGACCACCCATGGATCAGTCGGAAATGGTAGGGTTTCCCACCTAGCGAGCTGGTCATGGTCTTTGTGCACCGCACCATGAACGGCTCGTAAGTACCTAAGAAATAATAAGAATCAACTTCGGTAAAGCCGGTATAGGGATCTCTCGCAACTAGGTAGGGATGGTTGCCCGGCGCCCGTAGGGTCTACATAAGCTTAGGGCGCCTCCATGGCCCCTTTTCTGCGCCTCCCGGACTGTGACCAGGAACCGTTCGCCATAGGCTGTGCGCACTTCGGTTCGCTATGCGGGACAGAAGTGAGTGGCGCCTGTAGGACTCGACGATCCCCTCAATTGGTGGGGAGGTCGGGCCTCACAGCAGCGTCGGGCGGTCGCCGAAAGTCCTGTGGGGAGGTCACATGTCCAGATCACGGCTTCTGCTTCTTAACGGCGGACTGCCGGCGCTGCTGGCGCTGGTCGCGCTGCCGGCGGCGGCGCAGACCTTCATCGTGCAGTGTCCGACCAGCACGCCGCTGCACCCGAACGCGCCGACCAGCGCCTCCGGCGAGCCCGCGTACACCGGGCCGTTCACGGTGGCGGCCAGCGGCAACGGCGTGGCGCTTTCGTACAAGAGCAACGGCGGCGCGGTCAAGTGCCAGCAGATCTCCGGCGGCGACGGCTACATGACCGAGGCCGACGGCAACCAGACCTTCATGTTCTCGTTCGGTCCATTGAGCGGCCTGCAGAAGATCAGAAACGGCCTGCCAGGGACCGATTTTCCGGACGAATTCAGGCAGCCGTACTGCGAGGGCGGCTCCTATCTGAACGGCCAGCCCAATCCGTACAGCGGCCACTGCAGCCCGAACGGGGCGGTCGGCTTCGTGGCGCCGGCGGCATTCCGGGCGGCCAACGTCAGCGCGGTGGTCGGGTTCGGCAACGCGGCGACCTGCACGGTAAGCGCCACCGAACCGTGCGGCGTGCACGGCTTCATCGTCAACGACCCGGGCGCCGGTTACAGCACGGCACCCGGCGTGACGTTGAGCGGCGGGGGCGGAACCGGGGCGACGGCGACTGCGGTCATCGGCAGCGGCTCGGTCATCGAAATCGCGGTCGCCAACCCGGGCCACGGCTACACGTCGGCGCCCACGGTGACGATCACGCCGAGGGGACTGGTCAGCTCGATCGCGCAGACGGATGCGGCCGCGATCATGAACACCGGGGTGATGAACGGCAACCTGCCTGCGCCGCTGATGGGGTTCGACGAGGACGACGAGTTCTTCCTGACGCTGACCAACGTCGGGATGATCATGCGGCCGGACCTGTTCGAAACACACACGGTCCACTTCCACGGCTACCCCAACGCCTCCTCGTTCTACGACGGCGTGCCCGACGCGTCGCTGGCGATCAACATCGGTGCCAGCTTCACGTACTACTACCTGGCGCCGGACGCGGGCACGTACTTCTGGCACTGCCACATCACGCCGCCCGAACACCTGCAGATGGGCATGGTGGGGCAGCTGTACGTGCGGCCGCGGCAGAACCGGCTGCCGGCCGGCACCGACACGTACCTCGCGCTCACGGGCAGCGCGGCCACCGGCACCATCGGCACGGCCGGCGGGCCCGGACAGCAGAGCGATCTGCGCACCGCGTGCTACTCGAGCGGCGCAAGCAACCTGCGCTTCGGGTTCACCGGCACGCCCACCGCCGACATTCTGTGTTCGACGCCGGCCCCGGCAGCCGACAGCGGATTCACGCACGCGGCGGGTTACAAGTACGTCTACAACGACGGCGACGGCTCGACGCGCTACGACATCGATGTGCCGCTGCAGATCCACGGCTTCGATCCAAACTTCCACTTCGTCGGGATGACCTTCAATCCGGAAGGCTTCTCCGACATGAAGGACAAGTACTTCCTGCTGAACGGCCGCAGCTATCCCGACACGATCACCACCGGAGCGATCACCACCCAGGCCTCGGACGGCCTGCCGCGCCCGGCGCAACCGATGTCGTCGCTGATCACACTGAGCCTGAGCGGCGGGCCGGGCGGCACGCCGCAGCGCGCCGCGCTGCGGATCGCGGACCTGGACGTGTCCGAGTATCAGACGCTGGCTTCGCTGGGTATGCCGATGCAGGTGGTCGGCTACAACGCCAAGCTGCTGCGCGATCAGGCCGGCAACAACCTGTACTACACGACCAACTCGATCACGCTGGGCGGCGGCGAGTCGCTGGACGTGATCATCGATGCGTGCGCGGTGCGCGGGCCGGCGCCGACGTACACGTGCACGACGCCGATGCCGACCGGCACCTACTTCCTGTACACGCCGAATCTCGACCACCTGGCCAACGACGCCGAGAACTTCGGCGGCCTGATGACCGAAGTCGTGGTCACGCCCTAGGAGACAGCAACGATGAGCGCCTCGAACATCCAACGCTGTGTGGCGTCAGCCGGACGCCTGCTGTCTGCCGCCGCGGCATTCGCGGCATTCGCTTTCGTTCCCGGAGCGGGCCAGGCGGCCGCGCCCGGCATCACGGGCAGCTCGTTCAGCCTGGTGGTCAACGCGGGCTACACCACGCAGCCCGACGGGGCGCTGATCTACACATGGGGCTACGGCTGCGCCTCGTCGACCGGACTCACCTATGCACCGCCGGTGTTCCAGTCCCTCGGCTCCTGTCCGATCATGCAGCTGCCTGGGCCGACGTTGATCGTGACCGAAGGCACAACGGTTAGCGTGACGCTGACCAACCACTTGCCCACGGGCGCCGGCAACACCTCGATCATCTTCGCCGGGATCCCGACCACGGCCAGCGGCGGCACGGCCGGACTGCTGGCGCAGGAAGCGGCGCCCAACGGGTCCGTCACCTACTCGCTGAACACGACCGGCAAGGCAGGCACGCACGCCTACTACAGCGGCACGCAGTCGGACCTGCAGATCGAGATGGGTCTGTACGGCGCGCTGATCGTGCTGCCCAGCACGGTGCCGACCGGGTGCGTCGCGCTCAACGGACTGGGCGGGGGCGGCGATGAGTTTCGTCTGGCGCCCTCGGCCTATGACCACGCGGCCACCTGTTACGACCGCGAGTACCTGTTCCAGTTCGCCGAGATCGATCCGGCCATCCACGCGGCGGCCGAAGCGCAGATCAAGGCCATTGCGGCGTGCCCGCCGGGCTCCACCAACCCGATCACCCTTTTGCCGTGCCCGCCGGCCACGCTGCTGGTGCCGACCGAGCCGTACCACCCGCGCTACTACCTGATCAACGGCCGCTCGATGCCGGACAACATGGATGCGGACTACGCCCCGAACTACCCGAACCAGCCATACAACGGCAACCCGCACATGCATCCGCTGGACCAGGTGCTGATCCGCGTGATCGGAACGGGGCGCTGGGAGCATCCGTTTCACGAGCACGCGAACCACGTGCGGATCCTGGCGCGCGACGGCAACCTGATGTTGAGCCCGACCGATTCGACCCGGCTGGCCGGCCTGATGATGTTCACAACCGATACCTTCCCCGGCCAATCGTTCGACGGCATCTTCTACTGGTCGGGCAAGGGGCTGAACTGGGACATCTACGCCCATACGCCCGGCACGGGGAGTAGCGCGCCCTGCGTAGCCGACGCGAACGGCTACTACACGCGCGCCAGCGGCGCAACGATCCCGGTGTTCAGCACCGCGGGCGCATTGACCAATGCCGCGGCGGCCTCCAGGAACTACGGCGAGTGGTGCGCCGACCATAACCACCCGCTCGAGGCCAACCCGGTCGGCCACGTCGCCGGCGGAGGGCCGGCGACGCTGCCCGATCCGCTCGTGGCCACCAACGGCCTCTGGTACAACGGCACGCCCTATCTGGGTCCCGACGCGGTGAACCGCTCGCGCGGCCCGACACCGCTACCGCCGGGCGGCGCACTGCAGAACCCGCCCGAGGAATCCGGCATCGCCTTCATGTGGCACTCGCACAACGAGCGCGAGATCACGACCAACGACGTGTTTCCCGGCGGAATGCTGATGATGATGCTGGTCGATCCGCCGGTCTGGTACATCGACGAAACGCTGTGAGCGGACGGAGCAGAACATGAGAACCAGACACGACATGCTGAAGACGGCCCTGCTGGTCGGCATCGCGTTGCTGTCGACCGTCGGCGTCGCGCAGGCGCAGAACAGCGTCAGTCTCACGGCCGCCCGCCAGACCGCGCTGATGCCCGATGGCGCTTCGGTGCCGATGTGGGGCTGGGTCTGCAGCACCACGACGGCCGCGGTCGGCGCGACGTGCACCCAGACCAACGGCGCGGCTCAGACCGTACCGGCGACCGGCACCAGTACTGTGTGGCAGCCCCCGCTGATCAGGGTGCCGGCGGCGGTCGCCCCCGCCCTGACCAGCTTGACGATCACGCTGGCCAACATGCTGCCGGTGGCGACCTCGCTGGTGATCGTGGGACAGATTCCGCAGGCCGCCGACGTCGGCCGGCTGGGAGCACCGGTGCGCGAATCCGGGCGGCCACAGCACCCGGCACAGACGGCGACCACCTGGACGATCGCCACGCCGACTGACCCCGTCAACGGCCCGGTGGCCTTTCAACCGCCGAGCCAGGGCGCGCGCGCGCGGTCGTTCGTCGCCGAGGCGCTCGCATCGACCGGGACCGCGACCTATACGTTCACGAACCTCAGGCCCGGCACCTACCTGATCGAGTCGGGCACTTATCCGGCGATCCAGGGCCCGATGGGGCTGTACGGCGTGCTGGTCGTGACGACCGCACCGGTCGCACCCGCCGCCGGAACCGCCTATCCGAGCCCGACCGGCGCGGTGACCATCACCGGCGTTCAATACGATGCGGACGCTGTCGCCGTGCTGAGCGAAATCGACCCCGTGCAGAACAGCGCGGTCGACGCGTTTCTGGTGAAATCGGCCGGCTGTACGGCCGGCACCGGCGCCTGCACCGGCACCATCAGTGCAGCCGCCGAAATGACCAAGTGGTCGCTGGCCTGCTCGACGATGGGTCCGACCACGACCGCGAACACGTGTTATCCGCCGGCGGTCGATTACACGCCGCTGTATTACCTGATCGACGGCGTCGCGTTCGACCCGGCCAATCCGTCGGCGTCGCAACTGAACATCGGATCGACGACCACCTCGGTGGCCGTCTCCACCGGCGTGCTGCTGCGCCTGGTCAATGCCGGCCTGCGATTTCATATGCCGTCGACGGTCGGACTGCAGATGGTTCAGATGGCCGAGGACGGCAACCTGGAGCCGGATGTGGCGGTCGCGCTGACGACGGGACACTACGCGCAGAGCGCAACCGGCGTGACGTTTACGCAGACCGCGGCCACGACGACCACGCCGCAGCCCAAAGTGGTCAGCGACGTCTTCATGCCGGCCGGCAAGGTGATCGATGTGCTGGTGTTCCCGGCCAGCGCCGGGGCTTCCTACGCGTTGTTCGACCGCGAGCTGAGCCTGTCGGCCGGCTCCATCAAGCGCGACAGCGGAATGGAAGCTTTCCTGGTGGTCAACGGCGGCGCGGTCGGCGCCGGCGCGGGTCAGACCACCGGCGGGCTGCTGAATGCGTTCGCAACCGCCTCGGCAGTCGCCGACAACTATATCGTGCCGGCCCACGCGACGACGTTCGCCGGCAACGTGCTGGCCAACGACATCGGGGTCCACAACGCGTCCAGCCCGTGCGTCCCCACCACCGGTTCGACCGGCCCGCAGACGGTCGCGACGAGCGGTTCCGCATTCGGCGCCGTCACGCTGAGCCCGGATGGCAGCTTTGCGGTGACGGGCATTCCCACGACGTTCTCGAACGGCGCGCAGGCGACGTTCTCCTACTGCGGTAACGGCAACTCGGCCGTGTCGGCGACCGTCACGTTCTACGCGGCCCGCCTCGGCGGCGCGCCGACCGCGAATGCGGATACCTACACGAGCGCGGTCGCCAACCTGCTGCAGGTCGGCGCGCCCGGCGTGCTGCTGAACGATACCGACCCGAACGGCTATCCGCTGACCGCGGCGTCGGCCGGGGCCGGCACCGGCGGCTGCACGGTCTCGCTGCAGGTGAACGGCGCATTCACCGCGTCGCTGCCTGCGCTGACCACGCCCGCGGCACGCACCTGCACTTTCTCGTACAACGCGGTGAACTCGCAGAGTACGGCGAGCGCAGCCGCGGCCACCGTCACGCTGAATTTCCCGGCCGCGAGCGGCCTGAGCGTCACGGTGCAGGATGCGAATACGAAGACCGCGATCACCGATTACAAATGGGTGATCGAGCAGGACCTGACCTTCTACCTGGATCCGAACTGCCAGCAGAACGGCCCAGGCGGTACCAAGCCGGCCACCTGCCCGACCGGTGTGGTGCCGACGCTCGGCACCAACTTCCACACCAGCTCGATGCCGGTGATTGCGGCCGGTTGCAGCGGCCCGCAAAGCTGCGAGCGCGGCCAGAGCATCTACGACCCGACCACGGCAACGCACGTGCCGGCCGTTTGCGACGCCAGCGGCCTGTGCGTTGCGGCCGCGGCCGGCGCGTCCCGGGCGGCGTCGACGCCGGACCAGGCCGTGCTGAACGCGACCAACCCCGACGGCACGCCCGCGCGCTATTACCTGTCGATCCTGCCGGCCGACGCGGCCAACCCGTTCAACACCGGAAACGCGTCCGATCCGACCGTGGCAGCCAACTGCGCGGCCACCCAGACGCCGACCGGCCAGACGGTGTCCAGTTGCGGACACACGATGGCCGGCGCGCCGATCGCGGCGCCGACCTGCACCACCGCGGGCGTGTGCACGTTCGCGCCCGTGACCGTGAACGCGCAACCGAGCCCGCTGCAGACGGCCACGCTGACGATCTTCGTGTTCGAGGACGACTTCCCACTCAACGGTGAACACGACGGCAACGGAGCGATCGAGCCAGGATTGGGCGGCTTCACGGTCGTCCTGTGGGACGACGCCGGATCGACCGGCGATCCGACCGGGCAGATGACCTACGACATGTTCAACCTGCCGCTGTCCAATTCGCTCAACGGCACGATCGACCCGATCACCGGCCTGAACGCGTGCCCGATCGCCCCGACCGATCAGGGCAACCAGGTCGGCGTGGGTGTGATCATCGTGTGCCCGCAGTTCGAATCGGACGGCGTGACGCCTTCACCGCTGGTCGGCCAGGCGATCGTCCGGAACCTGATGCCGGGGCGTTTCGGAGTCGTCGTTCATCCGAGCGCGGCCCGCACGGCGGCCGGAGAGGAATGGCTGCAGACCAACACGCTGGACGGCACCCACCTGCTGGACTCGTTCGTGCGGTCCGGCGAGCCGTCCTACTTCCAGGAATTCGGCCCCGGTGGCTGGCACGTGTTCATGGGGATGGCCAACCCGGCGATCATCAACGGTCGCAAGCCGGGCCTGTGCGCCAGCCTGGGGACGGGCCATTGCAGCAACACGGTGAACGTGAACGTGTCGAACCTGCACATGTCGCGTCCCCCGAACGAGACGCTGTACGACAGCGCGGTGTTCGCGCTGGGCAACGGGCAGAACTACCAGGCATTTAATTACACGACGTGCTACGCCAGCCTGGGCGACCCCGACGGCGCCGACTTCGCGTTCGCCAAATGCGACCAGAACGGCCATTTGACGTTTACCGGCGTTCCGGACGGCAACTGGTCGCTGAAGGTGTTCGACCAGTGGCTGGACATGATCGTCGACGGCTCGTCCAAGCCGGTGAACGTCACCGCAGGGCAGACTCTGAACGTGGACTTCCCGGTGTTCAGCTGGCAGCAGCACATCTGGACTAACACCTACGTGGACGTCAACGGCAACGGCATTCGCGATCCGGGCGAGCCGCCCATCGGGCAGGTTCCGAGCCGCGTGAGGTTCCGCAACGGCAAGTTCAGCAACACGCTGTTCTCGGACTTCGACGGCAGCGCGAACTTCGACGAGACGTTCCCGCTGTTCAGCTGGTACGTGGTCGAATCCGACACGACGCGCTACCGCGGCACCGGCGTGCACGTGGCCAACGATGCGGGTGGCCAGGTCGACGGGCCGGGGCCGATGGGCAACGGCCGCACGGGCAGCTATCAGGGAGTGCTGGCGAGTTGCACCAGGGCCACGCCGACCTCGGCGTGCACCGAGAGCTTCCCGCTGCCGGCGGCGCTGCGATACCCGGGCTCGTATTACTGCTCCAATGGCGACTGCTCCGAGCGCCGCGCCGTTGCGGGCCCGCCCCCGGCCGGCGGACCGGGCGGCTCGACCGGCCGCATCGATCCGGGCACGGTCCACTCGGAAGGGGTACAGGGCTTCGTCAGCCAGATCCAGGTGCTCGACTGGGGCAAGATGCCGTACGTCCCTGGCGAGAACGGCGGCATCCGCGGGCACGTCGTGTACGGGTCGACCCGGCCGTTCGATGATCCGCAGCAGCTGTTCCAGAACCTGTGGGAGCCGCTGGTTCCGAACGTCACCGTGAACCTGTACCAGGAGAATCTGGCGCCGGACGGCACGGTGGCGCTGAGGCTGATCGATACGACGACCTCCAGCAGCTGGGACGCCTACGCGCAGGGCTTCCGCGCCGCGGGCGTTCCGAACATGAACTGCTCGGGCCAGAATCCGCTGGATCCTTTCTTCACGTACACGCTGGCCGGAACCGCGAACTACCTGAACCCGACGGTGGCATTGCCGAACAACAGCCAGTACAAGTGCTACGACGGCATGCACGCATTCAACCAGGTGCAGCCGGCCCCGTACGACGGACTGTGGGAGTTTCCCAGCCTGACCTGCAGGGCGACGCCAGGGGCGACGTTCACCGTGGCCTCGGGCCCGCTGACCGGTCAGTCGATCACCTGCGCGACCGTGCACAACCCGGCCTACGGGACGACGGGTCCGGCGTTGGTTGGCGGTGTGGTGCAGACCGGCGCCGTTCCCGCGGTGCTGCCGACCGGCAAGTACGTGGTCGAGGTCATCCCTCCGCACGGATACGAAATCGTGAAGGAGGAGGACAAGAACATCCTGATCGGCGATAACTTCATCGCGCCCGTGACCTCGCAGTTCGGTGGCCTGGCCGACATCTTCATCGTGCCCGATCAGGCGACCGTCAATGCGACGTACAGCTGGTTCGGTCCGACCTATGCGAATCCGTCCTACACCGGGCCATCAACTGGCGGGGCCAACCCGTACAACGCGAACGGCACGCCGACCGGGAACAACGGCAATCCGACCACCAACATGGGCCGCACCGGGCTGGGCGGCTTCGGACCCGGCGGCAACATCGTGATGGCGGCGCCCTGCGCCGGCGCCTTGCGCATCGTGCCCGACTATATGAGCATTTCGCCGGAGTCGGGGGAAGTGGCGCCGTTCGCCGGATCCCTGCGCCGCCTGTGCGACCGCCGGGAAGTCATTCTGGACGACCAGATGCAGGCGCAGACCGATTTCTTCGTCTGGACCAAGACGCCGGCCGCTACGCACTACACCGGGTTCATCCTGGACGACTTCTCGTCGGAGTTCGACCCGGCCTCGCCGGCCTTCGGCGAGAAGTTCGCCGTGCCGAACCTGCCGGTATCGATCAAGGACTTCAACGGCGCCGAGGTCTCGCGCACGATGTCCGACCAGTGGGGCCTGTACAACGGCCTGACGTTCTCGACCTGGGAAGTCGATCCTCCGAACCCAACGGGGTACGCGCCCGGCATGCTGATAACCTGCATGAACGACCCGGGACCGATCGTGGCGCCGGTGTGCACCACGGCGCCGACGGCGACCACGGCGGGCTTCCCGCCCGGGTGCGTCACCGCGCAGACGACGCCCCCGACGATGATCACCGATCCGTGGTTCAACCCGGCGTACAGCACGTTCTGCTACGAGAACCCGTTCATGCCGTCGGACACGACCTACCTGGATACCCCGGTCGTGCCGGTGTCGGCCTTTGCCGAAGGCTACAACCCGCCGGATTGCCAGTACCCGGACGGCACACCCGCGATCAAGAGCGTCAACGGCAGCGGCATCGGACCCTGGGTCAGCGCGGCGGGCGGCACGATCACGATTACCGCGCTGGGCGACCAGATCGTGCCGAACCATGCGTATTCCGGGCCGGCGGCCACGACTGCGCCGTACAACCAGAAGTTCATCACGCGCCACTATGGCTTCGGCACAACGCGCGGCACGGTCACGATCGGCGGCATCACCGCGGCGACCGGAACGTGGAACGACACCACGATCACGGCCACGGTACCTGCCGGACTGCCGGTGTGCGCGGAACACTACGCCTCGACCATGACGCTGGCCCAGGCGACCGCTGCGTTCGGCACTTGCGGCGAGCTGGTGATCACGAAGCCGGCCACCGCAGGCAATCGACTCACGCACCAGTCGATCGACACGGTCACCGTCACGGTCGGCGGCAAGGCCCCGACCTATGTCAATGGCGAAAACCCGACCAATAACGCGATCCAGACCGCACTCGACAACGCATCGCCGGGCGACCTGATCATCGTGGGTCCGGGAACCTACCCCGAACTGTTGCTGATGTGGAAGCCGGTGCGGCTGCAGGGCGTCGGTGCACCATCGGTGAAGGTGGACGGCAACGCCCACCCGGCCGGCAGGGTCGACGTATGGCGCCGGCAGGTCAACTGCCTGTTCGGTTTGTCTCTGAGCGGGGCGCCGATCCTGGGCGACCCGAATCACGTGGACGTCAACGGCAACCCGCAGCCGATCCCGCCAACGCCGTACGATCCGACCGGCACCTACACCTGCGCATCGACGATGCAGGGCCAGGTGGATGCGCTTCCGCTGGAGCCGACCATCGGCTGGGACGCCAATCTGAACGGCAACATATCGGAGCTGCTCCAGGAGCCCACGCTGATGGGAGCCTACGAAGGCGCCGGGATCACGGTGCTCGGGAAAGGACTGGAAAATCCGAATAGCGTGAACTGCAACGCGACCAGCAATGCCGGCTGCGTTCCGGTCAACGACTCCACCGATTGCAAGTACGTAGGCGACTTCAAGTGCAACCCCGGGGCGATCGACGGCATCAGTTTCGCCAACAGCTCGCAGGGCGGCGGCGGCATCTTCCTGCACGGCTGGAACCACTACATGCAGGTCGCCAACAACCGCGTGTACAACAACGCAGGCACGCTGACCGGCGGCATCACGATCGGGCAGTCCGAGAATCCCGACGCGACGACGGTGACCACCGGCACCGGCGCTGCCGCAGTGACCGTTGCGCAGCCGCTGCTGCAGAACATCTCCGTCGACGTGCACCACAATTCAGTCACGTTCAACGCGTCGTACGGCGACGAGGTCAACTCGACCACGCCCGCAGCGGCCGGCGGTGTCACGTTCTGCACCGGCGCCGACTACTACGATTTCGCCTACAACTGGGTGTGCGGCAACCTGAGCTCGGGCGACGGAGGAGGCTTCGCCCACTATGGGTTCATTTACAACGGGCAGATCGAGCACAACGCGTTCCTGTTTAACCAGAGCAACAACCCGACGCTGACGACTTGGGGTGGCGGCGTGTCGGTGACGGGCCCGTCGCCCGACGGCGATATCGGCGAGACCTCGCTGCTCGATGTCGACGTGGCACCGGCTCTGACCGACGGCGCCGGCCCGGGCCTGAGGATCCATCACAACCTGTTCCAGGGCAACACGGCCGAAAGCGGCAGCGGGGGCGGTCTGCGGCTGCACAATATCAACGGGAACGATGTGCTGAACAATCCAACTCACCCAGGGCAGTGGTACGGCGTCGCGATAGCGAACAACATCATCGTGAACAACGTGGCCGGCTGGGCCGGAGGTGGTGTTTCGATCCAGGATGCGGTGAAGGTGGTCTTCGACGGCAATACGGTTGCTTCCAACGATTCGACCGCTACCGCTGGCGTGCTGTTCGACACGCTGGGCGCCGCCAACAGCAGCGTGCCGCCGCCAGGATGCAACCCGAATACCGGTGTCGGTTGCACGAACCCGGTCACCAACTCGAGCAACCAGCCGGCGGGTTTCGAGACCCATCGTCACACGTTGCAGCTCGCGGCCGCGATCGCAGGGGCTACCAGCTGCGGCGGGTTCGATACGGTGCCGGCGACGCTCGCCTGCCGCAACTTCTCGGTGCCGGTGATTACCGGGGACGTGTTCTGGCAGAACCGCGCGTTCCACATCACCGTGGGCGCTCCGCCGCTGCCGACCATCCAACTCGTGCCGGCGCTGAGCCAGACCACAACCGGCTCTTGCCCGGGCGGCGCGTCCTACTGGGACATCGGCGTGCAGGGCGACACCGGTCCGACCAACCACAGCTCGGGTCTGACGCTGCGCCCGACCGGCGGCTCGAACGTGGGCAGCGGTGGCTATCCGGGCGCGAGCGTGAATCCGGGATTCACGCACCAGTACTGCAACGGCTCGCGGGTACCGCCCGAGATCGCGCCGCTGCTGTGCACCAGCAATGCCAACGCCCCCGGCTGCATCCAGCCGGGAACGGTCGGAGTCGGGATGACGGTTCCTGCGGGTGCGCCGGACAACAACCCGTTCTACCCGGCGTTCACGCTGAACCCGGCGGCGACGGTGGACGAGGGCAACAACTGGATCAACATGTTCTACGGTCCGTTGTCGACGGTGAATCCGGTAATCGCCCGGGGTGCGACCGGTTACAGCGCGCCGCTGGGCAATTACTCGGTCAACTCCGGACCGGGCGGAGCGGAAGGCGCCATACCTTGGTGACCGCATGCGACCGGGTCCGGCTCGCGGGGCTGCTCGTGGCCGGACTCCTTTTCTCGAGCTTCGCCGGATCGGCCGCGTCGGCGCCGGACGCGGCTGAATCGGCCGCAGCGACGGGTCAGCGAGCTGCCCATGCGGCGCCACGCAGCCGGCGCGCGCAGGCCTACTACGCGGTTACGTATGGCGTCGATCAGCTGCAGGTCCGCTCGGTCTCGTCCGGCGTTTCGCTGGAGTTCCGTTACCGGGTGCTAGACGCCGCCAGAGCGAGTGTGCTGAACGACAAGCGGGCGACGCCCTACCTGATCGACCAGAAATCCGGCGCCCGGCTCACGGTCCCGACGATGGAGAAGGTCGGCACGCTGCGCCAGGTGGCCAATCCGGAGCCGGGGCGCGAGTACTGGATGCTGTTCGCCAATCCGGGCAAGGTGGTGAAGCCGGGGCAGCGGGTGGACATCGTGGTCGGTGCATTCCGCGCGACCAGCCTGACGGTCGAGTGAGCCTGGCCGAAACATGAAGGATCCGAAGATGCGAACGATGTCGGGACTGCCGCTGGCGTGCGGTGTGACGCTGGTTCTCGGAATAGGCGCTTACAGCCCGGATGCCGCTGCCGTCAACGCGCAACGCGACCCAGCCGCCCAGGCGACAGCGCGCCCGGCCACCGTTCAGCCCGCGACCGCCGCGCCTGCGCCCGAGCTGCCGAAGCTCACTTCCGAGCAGATCGCGCAGCGCAACGCGCAGGCGCGCGGCGGGCTGGCCGCGTGGCGCTCGCTGAATTCGATCCAGTTTCAAGGGCAGATGGACGCCGGCGGCACGCGCGATACGAGGCTGCCGTTCACGTTGCAGATGAGGCGGCCCCATCACCAGCGCCTGGCGATCGAGTTCCAGGGCCAGACCGCGCTGCAGGTGTACGACGGTCAGAGCGGCTGGAAGGTACGCCCGTTTCTGAACCGCACCGACGTAGAACCGTTCTCGGATGAAGAAAAGAAAAGGATTGCCCGCCAGGACGACCTGGACGGGCCCCTGATCGATTACGCTGCCAAGGGCAGCCAGGTTGAACTCGAGGGTACGGAGAGGGTCGAAGGCAGGCCGAATTACCGCCTGAAAGTGACCCGGAAGGACGGCTTCGCCCGCCACGTCTGGGTCGACGGCACGACGTTTCTGGAGACCAAGATCGAAGGCAACCCGCGCCGCCTCGACGGCAGAATGCACGCGGTGGAAAATTACCTGCGCGATTACCGCCAGGTCGGCGGCCTGATGATTCCGTACACCTCCGAGACCAAGGTGGAAGGTGTAGCGCAGACGCGCAAGATGACCATCGACAAAGTGGTCCTGAATCCGCAGTTCGACGACCGCGTGTTCGGCAAGCCGATCGTGGCCGCGGGCCGCGGCAGCGCCCAGGCGCAAGGCGGGGTCGCGGCGACGATCACGGCCGGCAGCCTGCCAGCGTCCGCCGGGCCCTCGCAATGACGCCGAGTGCGCCATGTCGATGCGGGGACTCGGCGCCTTTGCGCTGGCCGGCCTGATTTCGGCAGCCGCCGCGGCGCCCGAGGCCGACACGCGGCCCGAATTGACGGCCGCGCAGATCGTCGAAAAGAACGCGGCTGCCCGCGGTGGCCTGGAAGCCTGGCGCAAGATCCAGACGATGTCCTGGAGCGGGCACATCGAGACCGGCAATCCGGCGGCGCCGATCGTACCCTTCATCTTCGAGCTCAAGCGCCCGAACAAGACGCGCTTCGAAATCCACGAAGGACAGGACCGGGTCGTGCGCATCTTCGATGGCAGCCTCGGATGGAAACTGCGGACCCCCCGCTCCGGTGCTGCGGCAGTCAAGGCCTACACGCCCGAGGAACTGCGGTACGCGCACGAAGCGCAGGGCATCGATGGGATGCTGATCGACCATCAGGCCAAGGCAATCGGGGTTGCGCTTGACGGCACCGAAGAGGTCGACGGTCGCAAGGCGTACCGGCTCGCGGTCACGCTGCCGTCGGGCTCGCTGCGCCATGTATGGGTCGACGCGGACACGTTTCTGGAGCTCAAGTACGACCGCCAGTCGCACGCCCCGGGCGGCCGTGGCGGCACCGTGACCGTGTTTTGCCGCGACTACCGCGCGATCGACGGCCTGCAGATCCCGTTGACGATCGAGAGCGGCGGCTCCGGCCGGGGCGTCGAGAAGATGGTGATCGACAGCGTGACACTGAACCCTTTGCTGTCGGATGCCCGTTTTGCCAGACCGAACGATCTGGGGCCGCACCACGCGCTGCCGGGCTTCAGGAACGCCGCTCCGACCGGCAGCGATTCGCCGCGCGCGATGGAATCGAAATGAGAGCCGCGCATTTCGGAGAGCTACTGATCGCTGCGCTCGCCATACTGGCCGGCATCGGGGTCGTCGCCGCGTCGCGGCCGCTGGCGAATTCCGAACAGGGGGCCGACGCCGAACGCCTCTATCGCAATGGCATTTTGCCGTCGGGCCTGCCGCTGGTCGGCAAGCGTGAAGGCGGCGCCAAGGTCCTGGGGGCGGCCGGGGCCTGCATCAATTGCCACCGGCGCAGCGGCCTGGGCACGTTCGAGGGGCGCACCGTGGTGCCGCCGATCACGGGCAAGTACCTGTTCCGCAGCGCCACGCACCCTCGGGAGGAGATAACCTGGCTGCGCGAGCAGTATCCGTCGCTGGAAGCGGCGCCCAGACCCGACCACGGCGCCTACACGGATGCCACGCTCGCCAGAGCGATCCGGGAGGGTATCGGCGCGGACGGGCGCAGCCTCGACTTCCTGATGCCGCGTTACCAGCTCGACGAGCCGACGATGACCGCGTTGATCGGCTACCTGCGCCACCTGTCGCGGGGGCCGGTGCCCGGCACGACCGGCGATACGCTGGAATTCGCCACGATCGTGACGCCCGATGCCGATCCGATCGAGCGCCAGGGCATGCTGGACGTGCTTCAGCATTACTTCGATAGCAAGAACGGGTTCTATCGCGGCAAGGATCCTCCGATCCAGACGCAGCGCCGGATCATGTTCCGCGTGGTGCGCCGGTGGAACCTGCACGTGTGGGAACTGTCGGGCCCGCCGGATACCTGGGAGCGGCAGTTGCATGACCGGCTGCGGGCCGAACCGGTGTTCGCGGTGATCTCTGGCATCGGGCGCAGGACCTGGGAGCCGGTGCACCGGTTCTGCCAATCCGAAGCGATCCCCTGCCTGATGCCCAACATCGACCTGCCGGTGACGGCCGAGAGCGACTTCTACCCGGTCTATTTCTCGCGCGGCGTGCTGCTCGAGGCCGACCTGATCGCGCACGAGCTTCGGTCCGCCGGCGCCTCGCACGGGCTGCGCCGCCTGGTGCAGGTATACCGGGACGATGACATTGGAGTGGAGGCGGCTCGCGCGCTGGCCGAGTCGGCCAATTCCGGCCTCGCCGCGGTGAACCGGGTGGTGAAGGCGGCAGCGCCGCTGCAGTCGCTGTCCGATGCGCTGCAGGACATCGGAGCGGGCGACGCGGTGGTGCTGTGGCTGCGACCGCCGGATCTGCAGGCTCTGCCGGCCGACCCGGGTGCGGCGGCCGCGCTATTCGCGTCGGGCCTGATGGGGGGACTCGAAAAGGCACCGCTGCCCGCGCCGTGGCGCTCGGTCACGCAGATCGCTTATCCGGTCGATCTGCCGGCCAACCGGGCGGTGCGAATGAACTATCCGCTCGGTTGGTTCCAGATCCAGCACGTGCCGGTGGTTGCCGAGCGTGTGCAGACCGATACGTATATCGCCTGCAGCATTCTGGCCGAGGCGAGCAGCCACATGCTGGACAACTTCGTCCGCGATTATCTGGTCGAGCGTGTCGAGGCGATGCTCAGCGAGCGGCTGATCAATGGCTACTTCAGCCGCCTTGGACTGGCGCCCGGCCAGCGCTTCGCGTCCAAGGGCGGATACGTGGTTCGTCTGGCCGATCAGGACGGGCCGAAGATCATCGCTGGAAGCGGTTGGATCGTTCCATGACATCGCTGGTTCGCCGGTCAGGTATCGGCGCCTTCGAATATGGGGATGTGTCCTACCGGAGACGACGGGCAGGCCCCCCCATTTGCGGGAAATCGGGGCCGGAGCTTCTGGTTAAGATGGTTTAGGAGCCTTCATCCGAGCGCACTTTCGTGGCAAGGGAGGCGCATGAGCACACTTTGGAACGCCACGGCGGTGCAGACGGTTCCGTCTGGCCGGCTGCAGGTGGGCCGCCGATGGGCCCTGCATCGGTATTGACCCAAGCGCCTGAACGGCGAACGGCGGCGCGGACCGAGGTGCGCCCCGCCGAGTCGGCCGGGCTGCGCCCCGATGCGGGTGGACGGATGGAATCCGATCTCAAACGCCTGGCGGACGGCCTGCTGAAGATGCTGGAGTCGGATCGGGCGCGGGTGTCGGGTGCTCTCGGGGACGAGGTCGTTTCGGTGATCACGATGGCGCGCTACCTGATCGAGGATGCGAGCCAGCGCCTGGCACGCGGCGAGCTCGAAGAGACATCCGAGGCACTGCAGAACGCGCGCGCACGGATCTGCGATGCGACTCAGCAGCTGCTCGCACTGTGCTCGGAATTGCGGCCCAGGGTGCTGGACGACCTCGGATTGCTGCCGGCGCTGTCCTCGTACTTCCGTGATTTCAGCCAGGAGAACCGGGCGATATTCGTATCGCCGCGGATCGCCGTCACCGAGGGCGATATCCCGGGCGATCTGAAGCTGACGATGTTCCGGATCGTGCAGGCGGCCCTGAGCAACGTGGCGAAGCACTCGAAGGCGAGCGCGGTGCGGGTGTTTCTGTCGATGTCCGACGACGAGTTGCGCCTTGGTATTGAGGACAACGGTGTGGGTTTCGACGTGGAACGCTGGCGCAGCGGTCGCCACGCTCACGGCGGCTTCGGCCTGGGGATGATTCAGCGCTGGGTCGAGATCAGCGGCGGCCGCTGCAATATCGAGGCAATCCCTCGGCACGGAGCCCGGGTTCAGGCGTTCTGGCGAATTCCCGCGAGCGCCGCGCCTTCGGACCGGACGCAGGAGGCCGAGATCGGCGCTCCTCACGCGCAGGCCCCGGCCTGAGCCCCTGATCCGGCTATTTCGGGCGCCGGCCGCAGCAGGCGCGCGCCGACCTACCACGTATCCGTGTTTGTGCTCGCTACGCAGGCGGCCGAAACACCCGTTATCTCCGCGTTCCGGCTTCAGCCTGTCCTCGCCGAAAATAAACAATGTGAAGAATAAGGTGGGGGTGCGCCTATCGCCGGCAGGTTAGTCTAGGCTTGCTCGTCGCCCTCAGTTTCATTTAAGTATTTGATTTCACAGAATATAAATGAAGACGGCGGATACTTCAGCGGCCAGCTGCTGCCCTGTCCATAAAATCCGTATCAGACTTCAGGGCGACAAGAGTAGGGTGATCCCGCCCCATTTAAGATGGGTCACCAGAATGTGAGCATCACTCATTCCCATTTAGCGTACCGCCCATCGGTTATCGGATTTACGAAACCGACCTGGCGGCACCCCCAAGGACCGCGACGGCTGCGCCCTACAGGCGACGCCTCGATGGCTCGGAAGGTAGATCGCCGTCATCGCGAGGGGTTTTATGAGGAGAGATTCTTTGGGAACGCTGCGGTCGTCACTTGTCCTGGCGGGAGGCCACATGTCCAGATCCGAGTTGTACCTGCGCGGCGCCGCCGCGTCCGTGTTGCTGATGGCTGCGCTGCCAGTGGGGGCACAGAGCTTCCGCGTGCAATGCCCCGACAACACGATCACGCACCCGTCCAACCTGCGCAACAACAATTCGGAGCCGGCGTACACCGGCCCGACGACGCTCAGCGCGCCCAGCGCGGCGACCTATCAGGCACCGACGGCGAACGTGAACGGCGCCATCAAGTGCCAGCAGATCTCCGGCGGCGACGGCTACGCGGCCATGGGCGACGGCACGCAGACGTACCTGTTCTCGTTCGGGCCACTGTCCGGCATCGCGGACATCTCGACCGGCAAGCCCGGCACGCAATTCCCGGGCGTCTTTAACACCCCGTTTAACGTTTTCGTGGTGAGCCCCAACATCGCGAACCGGATGGCGCCCGGCGATCCGGCCACGACCGTGGGCACGCCGATTACAGGCGGGCTCGTGTCGGCGCTGTCGACCAACCAGCTTTCGACGCTCGCGAGCTTCTACAACGGTGCGGTGGGGCTGGATTACGACGTCGCGAACACCGTAAGCATCTTCGACATCAGCGAGGTCGGAAACACGGTGACGGTGGTCGGAAACACTCCCCTGGATC
>WNFO01002197.1_pt1 | contig 19051 bp, 13 predicted proteins | sample 5400251 | NCBI WGS metagenome assembly WNFO01 (sample SAMN13153354, study PRJNA577476) | soil metagenome | isolation source: 100 cm saprolite under Madrone tree | place: USA:California | collected 2016-06-14
CAAAGTAGAAGGGATTTTGTCGCGGTATGAACGCTATTGGAAGATAACTGCGCCGCGCTGACGGATCGGGGTTATCGAAGCCGCCGTAGTTGTTCGTCCAATTCGCGTCCCAGGAACTTCTGTAATTGGGAACCGGATTATTGCCCGCAGCCTGTTCTCCGACCCAAAACACCGTTGTCACGATGTTGGTTTTCCACGGGTAACGCTGGATCGCAGGACGAGAACTGGTCGGGATGAAAACTTGCGGTTCCACCTTGAGCAATGCCTGCTCCCGCAATTTCATTGCGTATTTGGCAAAGTCTGCCGCCGTTGCGTATGGGGAAGTGGATTGTTCATCCCCGAAGACTTTCGGGGCGGCAGCAACTGCCAGACTCAAACAAGCCGCAAGAAGTCTCCTCATGTTAAGGCGCCGGCTTCTTCTATCCGATTCCGCGCTCTGAGGCAAGCCGAATCTTCTCAGGTGCACGGTCGTGCTGTCCCAAAAACATTTGGCGCGCGTTGTACGCGGTACCTTATCCCGAGGCCGAGTCAGCCCCGGCTGAGGATCGTATCGTGCTTGAATTGTCGATCGTCCGCCTCTGGATAGTCCAACGTGTAATGCAGCCCGCGGCTTTCTTTGCGGCATAGCGCAGAATCGACAATCAACGCGGCTGTCGCCGCGAGATTACGCAGCTCTAGCAGGTCAACTGAGACTTTGAAATTCCAATAGAATTCACGAATTTCACGCTGAAGATTTCGCAGCCGCGCGCTCGCACGCTGCAGTCGCTTGTCCGTTCGGACAATCCCCACGTAATCCCACATGAGCCGTCTGATCTCGTCCCAGTTGTGATAAATCACGACCAGTTCATCGACATCCTGCACATTCCCTGATTTCCATTCCGGCAACGGGATTTTTTGTTTCAGAGTCGATCGTACCTGCACAGCGGCCGCCGCTGCGCGATGCGCAACATCCAAACCTTCCAATAGCGAATTGCTCGCAAGCCGGTTGGCTCCGTGCAGACCCGTACACGCGACCTCGCCAATTGCATATAGCCCGCGCAAACTCGTTGCGCCGTTGATGTCAGTCTTGATTCCGCCGCATTGATAATGCGCTGCCGGCACCACTGGGATCGCCTGCTTCGACATATCGATCCCGAACCGCAGACACGTCTGGTAAATGTGGGGGAAACGCTCCCGAATGAACTCCGGCGGTTTGTGCGTGATATCCAAAAAAACGCATTTCGCCCCTGAGCGTTTGATCTCGGCATCGATTGCGCGCGCCACAATATCTCGCGAGGCCAGCGAGCCATGCGGATCGTAGCGTTTCATAAAGTCTTCGCCGCGATTGTTTCGCAAGATGCCGCCTTCGCCGCGCACCGCCTCGGAAATCAGAAATGATTTCGCCTCAGGATGAAATAGACATGTGGGATGAAACTGGATGAACTCCATGTTCGCGACCTCGACGCCTGCTCGCCACGCCATCGCCACGCCGTCTCCAGTCGCGATGTCCGGATTCGTCGTGTACAAGTAAACTTTCCCGCAACCGCCGGTTGCCAGGACGATTCGATTCGACCGGATCGTTTCCACGTCACCGGTTTTTTCGTCCAGAACATAGACGCCAAGGCAGCGGTCTTCTGTTGCGAAACCGAGTTTGGCTGCCGTAATCAAGTCGACGGCCATGTGATTTTCCAATAATTGGACGTGTGATTGTCGCCCCAGCTGACGCAGCAACGTTTCCTCGATTTCCCTCCCGGTTACGTCTTGAACATGCAGGACCCGACGCTTGGAGTGACCACCCTCCTTGCCCAGATCAAGCTCGCGATGCCCGCCGACCTCGCGCTCATCGAACTGAAGACCGAGCTCTGCCAACTCGCGGATGCGCTCCGGTCCTTCGGTCACAATCATGCGCACCACGGCTTCGTCACACAGGCCAGCACCCGCCTCAAGCGTATCGCGCACGTGTAACTCGAATGAGTCTTCATCGCTGGTCACGCAAGCGATTCCACCCTGTGCCCAGGCAGTGTTTGTGTCGGCGCCTTTGCGTTTGGTAATAACAGCTACCGATCCATGCTTTGCAGCTTTCAACGCAAAACTCAGACCGGCGATGCCGCTGCCGATGACCGCGAAATCGTATTCCTTCATGGCCGTGAAGCAGGCAATCTTGCCTGCCAGGGATAAATGCTCAAACACGCAGACAGGATTGTCTGCGTCACGATGTGCTCCTTCATCCTAGCCGGATGTTATCGATCAAGCGCGTTTTCCCGAAGGATACAGCCAGTGCCAGCAACGAATTTGGTCGGGAGGTTTCAACCGTTTGAAATGTTTCAGAATCGACAAGCTCCACATAATCAATCCGCGCCAGCGGCGCTTCCTTGATCACCTTCCGCGCAAGTGCGATGAGATCTCTCGCAGGTTTTTTGCCAGCATCTGTCGCCGCGAGCAACGCTTTGTACAAAACTGCCGCCTGTTTTCGCTCTTCTCCATTCAAATACTGATTACGCGAACTGCATGCGAGCCCGTCCTGTTCGCGCACGGTAGGCACGGCAATGATGTCGATCTTAAAATTGAGATCGCGGACCATGCGGCGAACGATCGCCAGCTGCTGAAAATCCTTCTCGCCAAATACCGCCGCGTCCGGCGAAAGAATATTGAACAACTTCGCGACCACGGTGCAAACCCCGCGAAAATGTCCGGCTCGCGATTTTCCCTCCAGCGTTTCCGAAAGAGATAATTCATCGACGAACACCGAACGATCATCGACATACATTTCCGCGGCACTGGGACGGAACAAGAAATCGACACCGGTATTTCGACAAAATTCTTCATCAGCTTCCTGCCGGCGCGGATATCGCTCGTAATCGCTTCCCGGCTCAAACTGGAGTGGATTCACAAAGATGCTCACCGTCGCTTCACCGTTGCGGCCAGCGTTTTCACGAGCCACGCGAATCAACTCAGCATGCGCCTTGTGTAGCGCTCCCATAGTGGGCACCAGCACCCGCCGCTTTGAGACCTCCAGTGATTGCGCTTCAGCAACCGTTGTAATAATTCGCATCGCTGAATGAGAGTTGATCATCGAACGGTTTCCAGAGATTCCTCCGAGCCTTCGCACAGGGCTACGGCGAGGCAAGCGACTTCGCTCGGAATGACCCGCGAGCGCAGCGTCACGGTGCTTCGAACCAAATGGCCTGCCGCGCGAATCGAAATTTTTTGTGACCGAAATGCTCCCAGCCGGCACGCAGCGCGAGATCGCGCAGTTCTGTAAATGAAAATGCGCGCGCGGCGGAAAGTCGTGCGTCATACCGCGTCATCGGTTCGCGAAAAATCAGCGCGGTCAAAAGATGAACGCCAGCCTGCAGGAGAAATCCCCGCCGCAAGTCCGACACCAGAACAAATTTCCGGGACAGCCCGCGACATCGTCGCAACACAGTTACAGCGTCCCCATCGCTGAAATGATGAAGCGCAAGCGTACAGAGCACGACGTCATATGTTCCAACGGAATCCCATTCAAGAATATCGGCTTGGCGATAATAAATTTCCGTGTAGCCGGTGCTCAATTTCGTGGCGACCTCCAATGTTGCAGGCTGTCGATCTAAAGCGTCAATCTCGACTTGCGCGCCAATTTCGCGTGCGTAATCGGCAATTAATCGCGGAATGTCTCCGGAGCCCGTGGCAAGATCGACAATACGGGTGCGAGTACCCGGCTTGATCCAGCGGCGCATAAACACCAGAACAAGACGATAGCTGCCGAACCAGCGATTCAGTTGCCGGATACGTTGCAGGTCGCGCTCTAGCTCGGCCGAAACGGGTTGCGGCCGATCCATCATTTCCAACACCGCCGGGTCGAAGCTTCGCTTCATTGAAGAAACGTAGGCGCGGTTGAACGGAACCGCCGGCGGCGATCGAGATCAATCGCCACTATTCAAAAACCTTTGCCAAGATTCTGGCAATTCTGCATTCTCGACTTCGCTTGCAATGCGTCCCTCGAATTCGGGACGAAAAACGGTGCTCGTCCCATACACCATGATCACGTCTTCCGATCCTTCTACGCGAATGGCGTGCGCGACGCCGGGTGGAACGACCACTCCCACATTGTTGCTGCTCTGGTGATTGTCGCCATCGATGAAGAAACGCATAATGCGCTTGGAAAAACCAGCACGCACATCGCACAAAATCATCTCCACGCGTCCCTGAGGAAAAAACATGATGTCCCACTGTTCGTCATCGTAACGACGCAGCGAATAATTTTGCGGTCCGCGCATGAACAAACGTCGCAGCCATTTCTCGGCGGTCGTATCGGACGGAATACTCGGTGGATGGACATGAAATCCCTTTGCGCTGTATGCAAACATGCGCGCGGCCGACCATTGCTTCGGCCAAAATCCAATTTTCGCCAGTATTCCCTCGTCACGGCGGACAAATTCACCAAAAACTCCGCGATGACGCTGGGAATGGATCGTGCGAGAAAAAATTTCCACGCCGGGAATCCAGGCGCGCTTTATCTCCGGCCTCGACCGGTCCGCCTTTGCCAGTTCGCCGGCAGGAACACCTGCGTGCGCGGTTCGTTGCGGCAAAGAGCTCAATTTATAATCGCGCGGACTCAATGCATTTCGTGCCGCCTCGCTCACGCCCAGCCATAAATTTGTTTCGCTCTTACTCATGTCGATCTTTCAAAAGCGTCTACTTGCCTAGCGAGAAATCGGCGCGTTCGCGAGAAAGATTTGGATTGTAATAAGGATCGCCCTGCACAACGCCAGCCCACCGCTGCTCCATAATTGCCTGTCCAGTCGCGTCGATTTTGCCAGGTGCGCCATGCCAATAAAGTCTTACAAAAGGAGTGTAAACAATTAGAGAAACCGCACGCCTGATTTTCAGACAAAGATCCACGTCAGCCAGTGTGCCTGACACATTTGCGTCGAATCCTCCTGCCTGCTGAAAAACGTCGCGCCGCGTGATCATACACGCGCTCGATACCGCGCTGCAGTTGCGGGTTAGTTGTAACTGGCGGTTCGCCGCCCCAGCATGTTCCGCTGGGAAACCGCGAAAAGCCGGCTGTGCAATGTTATTGACGCCCACAACAATTCCCGCGTGCTCAACCACGCCGTCCGGGCTTAACAGCCGTGCACCTACCGCGCCGACCTCCGGCCGCTGGACATGCTCAGCCATGATCGTGAGCCAATGCGGGTGGATCACTTCGATGCTGTCGTCAAGAAACAGGAGCCATGGGCTGTCGGTCTGCTCGACTGCGTAATTTTTCGCTGTGGAATCGTTCGCCGTGCCCGACAAATGCAGCAAACGATGCGAGAAACGCCTAGCTTCGGGGAATTTCTCGTCAGCGTGGACGATGACGATCTCGTAGTTCGGGTAGCTTGTCTGGGCCATCAGCGTTTCGATGCAGCGCTCGAGCGACTCCAGGCCGTGGCAACTCCGAATGATTACGGAAATTTTTCTCTCTTCCAACAGTTCGCGTCTGACACAGAATGCGTGCGTTCGCCAATCCACAGCAACATGGGCCAGCTCGCCGCGACGCTTCAGGTGATCTTCAATTGCAAGCCGTGAGGCTTCCAGCTGTCCCGGTTTTTGCCGGACGCTGATCGCGCTGGAGCTCTCACTCCGCCGCCAGTGATATAGCACACGCGGAATATGATGAATTCGGTTGGTGCACTCGATGACGCGAAAGAAAAGATCGTAATCCTGCGCGCTATCAAATTGTGAACGGAACCCACCAGTCTTCTGCAGAAGGTCCCGCCGCACTGCGGTCAAATGACCCAGATAATTACAGGAGAAAAAGAAGTCAGGCGACCACTCCGGCTTAAACAAAGGCGCCTCAAAACCATTATCACCAAGCTTGTCTTCGTCGGAATAAATCAGATCGGCATCGGGATGCTTCAGCAAAAGCTCTACGACGTGGAAAAGCGCATCGGGTTCGAGCACATCATCATGATCAAGAAAAGTGAGCCAGTCGCCGCGCGCGAGTGCGAGTCCATGATTTGAGGCCGCGGAAATGCCTCCGTGTTTTCCGAGGCTTGCCAGTACGATGCGCTCGTCGCGCGCGGCGACGCGCGGCAGCATCCGAAGCAACTCGATTGCAGTCGATCCATCATCCACGAGCACGAGCTCCCAGTTGTCATATGCTTGTGCGAGCACTGATTCGACGGCTTCTTCAAGATGTTGTACAGGCGTATCGAAAACTGGCGTAATGACACTAATAAGCGGCCGTGCGCCGAACACGCGGGCCTCATCCCCCATCCGCTTCAGATCCTGCGCACTAGCACGATGTCGTTCGAACCACGTCTGGTATTCGCCAGGCGCAACAGGCCTGTGTTTTCCCCGCTTCCGGTCAAGCTTTTTCCATACTGTTTGAGCCAGCTTTTGCGGAAGGCGATACGGTGCGAGCAATATCTGACCTACCCTGCGCTCCGGGGATTTGCGCAGTTTTTGTTTCTGCTCTTTTAGCGATCTTAGTTCGCGCCGGTATTCTTTTATTTTGAGGAGCTTTTCCTCCAGTGAAGCGATATGGCGCTGTGCTCCTTCCAATTCGGAGCCGCGAATTTCAAGTGTTCGCCGCAACACACCCAGTTGGCGGTTGAATCTGGCAAAAGCTATCTCCACAGCAGCCACCGCCTCGCCAGCTGCTTCCCTTGGCGGGTGCCGAAGGCATACGGCTCCCGGATGCAGATCGATCAGGTCGCATTCGTAATCGGGCACGAACCCGAAGCGGTTGAAACGCTGCACAAGTTCGGGACGCCGCCGAGCAGGGTCAGCGCCAGGTCCAGGCACCAGGACAATTGTGTCTGCGCAGCCCGAGAGCGCTTCCGCTACCGTATCGTCCTGATTTTCTGCTGAGGAATAAAACCAAACTGCGGTTTGAAAGCGGGTTTTGCCTGTGTCCTGACTCAGGTTCGAAGCGAGCTCATCATGAGACCACGCGTCAGCTTCTCTTTCCGCTTCAGCAAATTGGCATTGCAGTTTCTGAGCGTTCGCTCCGACGATGAGAAATCGGCCGTGCTCGAACTTCCGCGAGATCAAGCGCGCGAAATCGGAATCAAAGGAAGAGTGATCTGCTGACGACACCGCTGACATTATATTGGTTGAAGCAAGCCGCAGGCAAATCTACCCTGCCGCGCCACACCCCGATACTGCCGGTTCCGCAATGCTCGATTTTGTCGTTTACGTCCTCTTTCGCGCGGGGTCGGCCATTGCCGCGGCGCTGCCATTGCGGTTGCTGTTTGCTGTCGGGCAATTGCTCGGCTCTTGTGCGTGGCTCGTTTCTGGGAAATATCGGCACCTCGCAGAACACAACGTTGCGATTGCGTTTGGCGATGAAAAATCGCCGCGCGAATTGCGTCGCCTTGTACGCGACCATTTTCGGCGGCTCGGCGCCAATTTCCTTTGTAGCGCCAAACTCACTGCAATGCCACGGGAGAAAGTCCTTCGCCGGGTCAAGGTCGAAAATATCGAGGCGATGGCCCGCGAATTTCGCGCCGGCGTTCCCGTCGTGCTCGTTTTGAGTCATCTGGGAACGTGGGAGTTATTCGCGCAATTAATGCCGAAGTTTGTCGGGTTCGTGCGAAATGCGAGCGTTTATCAGAAACTTGGCAATCGTTTCATTGACGAGCACGTGCGTCGGACGCGCAGCCAAACTGGGTTGGAATTGTTCGATCGCCAGGCCGGATTTGAGCCGGTGATCGAATTGCTCCGCTCCGGCGGTGGCGTGGGCGTTTTGTCCGACCAACACGCTGGCGACCACGGACTGTGGACGCCGTTCTTCGGCAGACTGGCGTCCACTTCGCCTCTGCCTGCTTTGCTCGCGAAGCGCACCCGAGCGGCGATTATTGCTGCTGGGGTTTACACAATCGGTCCAGCGCGCTGGCGCATGGTGTTCACCGAGCGATTTGACCAACCTGGCGCTTCCGTTGCAGAGCTCACTTCGCGAATAAATGAGATCATTGAGCAACAAATTCGCGTCGCCCCGGAAGACTGGTTTTGGGTTCATAATCGGTGGAAAACGCCCGAGCCAAATTTTCTTCTCGCACGATACAAACGCGGCGTCTATCTGCCGCCGGGGATTTCAGCTCATGATCTAAAGCCATTTCGGATTCTCATTCGTTCAAGCAACTGGTTAGGCGATGCTGTTATGAGCGTGCCCGCAGTGCGCGCGATCAAGAATGGGCGTCCCGACGCGCACGTGACGATCGCTGCGCCCGCGAATATTGCGCCGATGTGGAAGCTTGTTCCTCAAATGGATACGATTATTCAATTGCCAAATGATTCGCTTCTTTCGGTTGTCTCGTTGCTTAAGCGACAACGGAATTTCGACGTTGCGATTCTTTTTCCAAATTCGCTGCGAGTTGCGCTTGAATCCTGGCTAACCGGAATTCCGCGCAGGGTCGGTTATCGTGGACACTGGAGGAGGTTGCTGCTGAACCAAACCGTGCGCGAGCCGCGAAAACCAGGTCCGCCAGAACACCAGTCGCTCCGGTTTCTTCGGATCGCGCGCGAATGCGGCGCAGAAACGTCCACGATCCAAGATTCAACTCCGATAAATCGCGAGCAGGCATCCGATATCCGAACTGCGGATATCCATCAGCCGCTGAAAATCGGGCTCTGTCCGGGCGCAGAGTATGGCCCGGCCAAGCGATGGTTGCCAGAGCGATTCGCCGAGGTCGCCGCGAGGGTTAGCGCGCAATCAGCGGCGCAATGGGTTTTGTTCGGCACTCAGAACGATGTAGCAATAGGGGAGCAGATCCAGATGTCCATCGGCGATCATTGCGTGAATCGGATAGGATATACAACGCTCGATCAACTTATCGACGAGCTGCGGGAATGCCGCTTGGTGCTTACCAACGACACCGGCACGATGCATCTGGCCGCTTTGCTCGGCGTGCCCGTGGTCGCTATTTTTGGTTCCACTGAGCCGCGCCTAACCGGCCCGCTAGGGAATGGCCATATTGTGCTTCGACACCACGTCGAATGTAGCCCCTGTTTTCTACGCGAATGCCCAATTGATTTCCGCTGCATGACGGCCATCGGCACCCAGGAAGTGGCCGACGCAGTGCTTTCGATTCTGGGCGAGAAACCTCAAATCTGATACTCAAGCGTGCCATGGCCGGCCCTCGAATCCGCACAGACGTGCAAGTGATGTTTTTCGATACCGACTGTGGAGGCGTCGTGTCTAACATCGCTTATTTGCGTTTCATCGAGATCGCGCGCACACATCTGGCCGAGGAACTCGGCCTCCGTCTGGCAGAAATGGCCGAAAAGCAAACTTATCCCGTGGTGGTACGCACGGAGATTGATTATCGCCGCCCGGCGAAACTCGGAGATCGGCTGGTAATTGAGGGCTGGCTCGATCAGGTGGAACGTGTTCGGTTCTGGTGCGGATTTCGGATCACACGACCGAAGGACAACATGTTGATTGCGCAATGCCGTCAGACGCTCGCGCTGCTCGAGATGCCATCCGGGAAACTGCTGCGTTTGCCTGAGCACTGGCAAAAATATCGGAACGACAACTCTGTGCAATATCCCAAAGGCGAACGTCAAATCGGAAATGTTTCCGGCGAAGAATGCATTGAATGACCGCAGCCACCCGAAGCTTAAGTCTTGAAGAAACTCTGCTTGAGCCGCCGGCGCTGTCTCCGCCGCCGACGCGTCACGCGTTGTTCGCGATTCTAATTGCGTTAGCAGCGCTGTTGCACGTAGCGACGATAGGCAGCGGCGATCTGTACAGTGAGACAGAAGGGCAATATGCTGGAGCCGCCCGAGAGATGGTCGAATCCCATCAATGGCTCCTGCCAACGAACGACGGCATCCCGCGCCTGCAAAAGCCGCCGCTGCTCTACTGGCTAATCATTGCTTCCTTCAAGCTCTTTGGCGTAAACGCTGCAGCCGCTCGCCTCCCGGTCGCGCTTGCAGTCGTCGCCTCGGTTGCCCTGATTTTTCTGATTGGGGAAAAGCTCACGGATTACTGGCACGGCTTCATTGCCGGCCTGATTTATCTCAGCTTCCTCGGCACATTTCTGCTCGCGCGGATCGTGATGCCCGAGCCATTGGTCAGCGCGTTCATCGCCGGCGCGATTTTCTGTGCTGTGTGCGGTTATCAGCGTCGCCAGCGTCGGCGCGCCTGGTTCGCCGGATTTTGGATTTGCTCCGCCTTCGCGTGCTTGACCAAAGGTTTGCTCGGCATCCTTTATCCGGCGGCGATTCTTGTATTGCTGTCAATTTTTTATCGCGAGGCACGGCTGCGCTATCGCGCGGTTTTGCGGTGGGAATATGTGGCAATCTTTCTTTTGATTGTTGCTCCCTGGCACATCTGGGCGGAATGGCATTTTCCCGGTTATTTTCGGTATCAGATCAGTACCGAATGGTGGGGTCATCTGTGCGGGCTCACCGATGAAACGCATGATTACAAGGGCATGCCTGCGCACCAATTTCTGCTCATGCATTTGGCTTGGTGGTTTCCGTGGTCCTTCGCACTGCTGCCCGGTGTGCTTTTCGCATGGCGTCGCGTCATGCGGCCGCATGAGATCAATTTCGCCGATGCGTTGCCGCTCTCCTGGATGGCGGTCGTTTTTGTGCCCCTGCTCTTTCTCGGACAACGGCAGGATTATTATTCAATGAGTATGTGGAGCGCGCTTGCGCTCTGGGCAGCGGTTGCATGGGACCGCATGCCCCAGAAGTTGCGCGCCGCGGGCGCAATCGCAGTGGGTCTCGTCGGAATCATTATGGCGGCGGCGGCATTGCTACTTGTCGGCGCCGCGCGCCATTTGAACGCAAACTGGGGGACGATGGACGCGCGATGGACGGCATGGCGGGCATTACAGGAAATGCCCATCTCAGCCTGGCTTGTAATTCGGCCGGTGCTCGCGACTACCGGTGTTTCTCTCGTGCTTCTCTCACTGCTGGCACTCTATTTTGTCTTCAAACAGCGCGAGAAACTCGCTGCCGTTGCGTTGGCTACGGCCATGATTCCAGGCGGGCTTAGCATGATCGAAGGGGTCGCTCGAATCGCACCCTATTTCTCGCTAGCCGATGAGGCTCGATTTCTAAACTCGCATCTGGACGCTGCTGGCGACGTGATTTTTGAAGGGCCGTTCGACGACAGTAGTAGCCTGGTTTTTTATCTGAACCGGAAGTTCCTTCTTGTTAATCAAAACAGCCAAAAAGCGGCCCCGATCGGCAGACCATCAATTAATATTTTCGTGAATGAAGAGGCTGTTTTGGAGAAGTGGGTTGGGGCTGATGCGGTTTATCTCATCGTGGAGCAAAGCCGTGCGGATTACTGGAAACAGCTATTGACCAGCCGCTTTCACATTTATCACCAAGTCACCGCATCGGGAACGTACGTAGTCCTTGGTAATCAACTCTGAGCGCTCCGCTGGAGCGTTTGAAAAATTCCCGCGCTGGCTTAATGTGGCGGCTCGTTTTCATTCTAACTCTTCTAACTTTCTAGCTATATACATGTCGCAACATCGCAGTTTAAAAGGGGCGAGCACCATTGCCGCCAGGCGGAATGTGCTGAAACGCTTTGAGCGGGTCGAGCTTCTGAAGAAGCGCGGTCACTGGAAGAAAGATAGTAAAGTCATTGGCCTGCCGAAAACGAAGCCGGACGTTTAATCGGAGCGTGAGAGGTGACTGGTGAGAAGTGATTGGTGAGCTGATTCAATTCTTACGTCTCACTTCTCACTAATCACCTCTCACTCCCATACGTGCGTCTCAATCGCTTCCTCGCTTCCGCTGGGATCGGTTCGCGGCGACATTGTGATGAGTTGATCGCGGAGGGTCGTGTCACCATCAACGGTAAGGTGTGCACAGACTTCAGCGCTCAACCAGCCGCGGACGACTACGTCAAAGTTGACGCCAAACTTGTTCGGGCCGCTCCCGCTCTTACCATCATGTTGCACAAACCCGCCGGGTTCGTTTCGACCCGGAAAGATCCGCACGCACGCGATACAGTCTTCGATCTGCTTCCGCGGAAATTTTCCCTCCTCTTCAACGTCGGTCGTCTCGATGCTCTAACTGAAGGTCTGCTTCTGCTTACGAACGATGGCGAGCTCGCGCAGCGACTTACTCACCCGCGATTCAAGGTCGATAAAGAATATGAAGTGACGTTGGATCACCCGTGGGACCCAGCCCTCGCGCCAAAATTGCTGCGCGGAATTTTTCTCGACGGCCACCGAGCAAAGGTCACGCGGCTTCACTCCGTTTCGCCCACGCGTTTGCGGGTTGTGTTGCACCAGGGAATAAATCGGCAGATTCGCCGCATGCTTGAAGCTGTTGGTTATCGCGTCAAACATCTTGTCCGTGTTCGACTCGGAAATCTTCGACTTGCCGATCTGCCGCATGGACATTGGCGAGTGCTCACGAAAGGAGAGCTGCGATCTTTGGGGGGGCGAGCTCCGGCGGGCTCGCGCTCGGCGTCGCAGGAGCTGCACTCTTCACTATGACACTCGAGGGTTGTAACGCCCTTATCACGGGAGCTTCCGCTGGGATTGGCCGCGAATTTGCGCGGCAACTCGCCGGACGTGCGCGCTCGATGATTCTGGTTGCGCGACGTGAGGACAGGCTGGCTGAGCTGCGTGATGAACTGCAACAGCAGCATCCAAATCTTGTCGTTCAGGTTCGGCAAGTTGATCTCGCCAATCTTGCGCAATTAGACGAACTGATGGAGTGGCTCGATCGCGAACGCATCGATGTCGATGTTTTAGTGAATAATGCCGGACTCGGCGACAGCGGTCCTTTTCCGACAAGCGATCCTATTCGCAACGAGCAAATGACGCTGGTAAACGTGGTGGCGCTTACTTCACTCACTCGCCACGTTCTCCCGCAAATGATCGCGAAACGCCGCGGCGGCATTCTAAACGTCAGTTCGTCGGCTGGCTTTATTCCGATGCCTGGTTCTGCCGTTTACGCGGCGACCAAGGCTTATGTCACCAGTTTCTCGGAAGCGCTTCGAGCCGAATTGCGTGGTTCCGGCGTAATCGCGACCGCACTTTGCCCGGGTCCGGTTCATACGGAATTCCAAGGAGTCGCGAGTCGCCCTGGCCGTAAAGTAAAACCTGGCCCCGGCCCTGAATTCCTTCAGGTCGCGGTTGAACAAGTCGTGCGCGAGGCGCTAACATCACTGGAAGCAGACCGGCCACTCGTGATTCCTGGATTTGCGATGAAGATTGCAATGTTTCTGAGTCGGCTGATGCCGATGCCGATCATGCGTTTGATATTCCGGCTTGCCCCGAAGCGAGGCTGAGCTGTGCAACTTGATTCGAAGTCTCTCCTTTCGCAGGAAAATTGCGGAAATGCGGGAAAAAAAGAAACCAGAGGGACACGCGCTGTTCATATTTTGAAAATTACTGAGCGCCATTTGGCTTTCTCACCAAGATTGCACCAATGAGTTGCTCTTCCGTAGGAAAAGAGTCGAAGTTCCCGTTCGCGGGGGCAGTCATGATGCGGGCAGCGCCAAATTCGCCTGCGATCAGCCATGTCTCAGTGTAAAAATTGTCCTGTAGGTAGGACAAGCTCCATTCGGTAAAGAACTGGTCAGTACCTGAGACGAAAAACATAGCGTTTGGCATGTTGACCGCGGTCGACGGCCGAGCCCGTTCAATTTCCGCCGCGGCGGCCATTTGCTTTTCGCGAGCATTACCATAGCGACCGTACAGTGGAAAAAGAAAAATATAACGCGTGGCTGAAGGTCGATGTGCGTAGAACAGGAGTTCCGGCTCAGTCCCAAAAATAAATACAGGCGCTTCCGGTGCTGTCACGTTTTCGATTCGCCGCGCAAACTCGGGCATCTCGGCGAAGAAATCGCCGGGGTAAATCCTTCTCACCGCTTCCGCGGGCGTATAGGTAAACAGGAAGGGCCAAAGCGTTATGCCTGGCAAAACAGCGAGTATTAGACTGACCGCTGCGCGCCGGGTCCAGACAGGAAGAATTTTCCACGGTTCAATGGCAGCGATCCGTTCGGCTCCTGCCGCGGCAGCCAGCGCTAGCGGCGGAAGCAATTGCTGGAAATAATGCGGAAAGAAATATCCGCTCGCGCTCACGCCGATCACACTCGTGATAAGCCAGCCTGCCATAAAGAAGCACCACTTGGCTCTGCCAGATGTGAAAAGGCCGACCAGGCCTGCCGCGCCAAACACCCATACGATGCTCTGCGTTCGCGCGAGCATCGTGAGCGTGCCCCAGCAATATTCAAGCCGCGCGGACGCTTCAACGCCACCGATGTACTCTAAGTTGTGCGTGAAGACGTTATCGACGAAGTCGTGCAATCCACGATGCCGGCAGAAGTAGAGCAACACCAGGCCCAGCACCGTTAGCAGGCCTACGGCTGACCAGCAGATGAATGAAATTGCGCCTCGCCATCGCTTTTCTCCTCGGGCAAAAATCGGATAGGCAGCAGCCAGCAAGAGCCAGTTCACAATCGCCACCTGCTTGAACATGCAGGCGATCCCAGTCAACGCGCCAGCGAGCACCATAAGCGAAATGTTGCGCTGGCCTTTCGCTGCTCCGGTAAAAAAGGCGATTTGCGAAAAGATCAGCGGACATAACATAAACAACTCGGTATTCGCCGCTGTTCCCTGCACCAACGGATCTGCGCCCAGAAACGCAAAGAGCGCTGCCCCCAGCCAAGCCCAAAAACGATCCATGAATCGCAACCCGAGGAAAAAGAGCGCACACGTGGACGCCACCGCAAATACCAACCCGACAAAATGAATCGCGCGAACAGGTTCGAAAGGCAGACTCAATGCGAGCCGATAGACGTAAAAAACGGCTGGCGGCTTTTGGTCGACCCAGTCGCGATAGGGCAATTCATTGTGCCCGAGCCGCCATGCGATATAGGCGTACTCACCTTCATCGCGTTCAAGTGGAATCGGCAAAAGCGGAGCTCTTATCGCCGCTTCGATCAGAATCAGGCTGGCTGTTAGCAGGATTGTCCGGGTGCCACACCACATGTGTTAGCGATGAAACCAATTATGTTCGCTAGCGAACGTCGCGTGATTAATAACCATTTCTGACGTCACTAAAAACCCCGCTAGCGTGCCGATCGCAATCAGTGGCACAATAGCGCTTGTTCGGCGCGACAGAAAGGCAATGCCATAGACGTACGCCAGGGCAAACGGGATAAGCGCGCCACTAAGCAGACGGCCCGCGGTAAAATAGGGGTAGCCACGCGATGGGCCGGTCGAATCCCCGAAATCGAACTGAATTGAAAGCAGCGCCAAAAACACAACGCCTGCCAGGAAGACTAAGATCGCAATGCCGATCGCCTGTTGCTGGAAAGTGGAAAGTCCAGCCCGTCTCCGTAGCCCAACGGTGGCTGACCCTAGCAGGATCAACGTCGATATGGCGAAGAATCTATCGCCAAGTCCCCAACTCAAAACGCGACCGTGCCAACTAACCTCGCCGCGCCAAAAGCTCGCCATCAAATTTGACCAAAACAGCCAAAGACCGCGCAGCGTAAAAATTGGATGCCGCCACCAATCATCGAACGGCTTTGTTGTCCAACCGAGCAAAGTGATTTTCGCTGTGGACCCGGTTGGGTCGCCGAATTGGTATTTTGTCCACACCATCCAACTGCCAATTGGGATTGCGGCACAGACAATGAGTGCACCCAGTGCCACCAGCCCGGTGCGCTGCGTTCGCCGGACAATCAGCAGCAGTTTCACAATGACCGCGACTAAAGTGACTGCGATCAAAGGCAGATTCGATAGTTTCGTTAGGTACGCGGCGGCTACTGCGAAACCGGTCACTGCCCCAAGCCAGAGACTTGCGTTTTTCGCTCGCAACCATTGCAAGCTGCAAAGAAATAACGCGCCGAAAGAGACGGGCGACAAAACGTCGTTGTTCATCGCATAAAAAACATTTTGCGGAATGAACGCAATCAGCAGCGGGACGCCAATCCGCAACTCGACGCGCTCGGGCGCAATCATGCGCGCGGCCCGGTACCCCATCCAGACTACAATCGCAATCAGTGGAACGTTCATTGCGAGCGCGTAATACAGCGGGGGTTGAGAAGACTCGAAATTGACTTCGCTGCTCCACACAGTCTTTGTCGCGGCAATCTCCGCCTCGACTTCAGGACCGGATCGTTTCCATAGCGGCGCTGGAAACTGTCCGTTTGGAAATTGCTCTGGCATGGCAAGAAATTCCGGCGAAGCGTACGTAACGATCCAATCCAGAGTTTCTTGCTTAAGAGGATAGAAGCTACGCGGAAACTGTCCGTGCGAGTACTGTGTGATAAGGTCGAAATGGAGATACTCATCAACGTTGCTAAAGAACGGGAACGCTGATGAGAAAATAAAAACGTGAATTGCCGCCGCAAAGCACAGGAGGCAAACCAGAATACGGTCGTTTCTATTCGCGAATGTTTTTGGTTCGTCGGAGACGAGAGGAATATCCGCTTCCTGTCTCATCATTTGTCTATCGAAACTTTCTCTCCCGAATCAGTCCCCGTGTGCTGCGGAGGTTGCCTGCCATCCGGCAACTGATATCACCTGCACATTTTCGAGCGGGTTGACAGGATTTGACGACGGGATCGGGACGACTTCGGCCTCTGTGGCATGAATTGCAACGAAGTAACCAATCTGCGCGCCCCAGACGTCGGAGTAAGGATCGTCCAGCCATCCCCACGGATTGTTCGGCGCGGGCTCGATCTGCGGTGGGGGCGTTTGGCTCAATGGAACGTCTCCGATCAGCCATACGTGATTCCCCGCGTGGAGCGTCGCGGCGATTTGGTCGCATACTGGTTGCGCGGGATTTTCCAGGATCATCTTCGCCTTAAACAAATCGTAACGATGGAACCGATGATCTGCGAGCGGCGGGACTGTGGTCCACGGTGTCGGACCCGAATACTGCCGATCAAACGAAACACCAAACGTCCATGGATGGACGATGATGAGATCATGCGCATCGGCGCGCTTGCGCAGAACGTCGGCGACGAGGTCCATATTCGTCTGTCGATACGCGATAAGTTCACGCGCACCCGGCAGGCAAACGAGGGCGAGAATCGCAAATGCGCAGCGCCAGAACTGCCAGCGCGCGGGCCAGTTAGCAAGCGTGGCATCGATGCAGACCGCGGCAAAGGTCGTCAGTGGCAGAAAATACCAGACTTGCGTCGGCATTTTCGCAACCCGCAAAAAGATGAGGAAGCAGATCAGCGCCCCCATCAAAGCGGTTCCGGCAAAGAAGGCGGCGGTGTCAGCATCGTCTTCCGCCGCGTCCGGCAAGACGCGAATCGCGCAACGCGCAATTGCAAGAATCGCTAGCGCGATCCATAGCCAGCGGAACCAGGCAAGCGTCGGTGCCATTGCGAGCGAAAGATTCGTCCATATCAACGGAGGCAGGAAACCGATCTGTGACAACACCGACCAGTCCTGCGCTTCGCGAATCATCGCACTATACGGCAGCAGCGACACCGCCGCCGGCACGCCGATCGCCAGCGCAGCCATCGCGTTTTTGAAATCTCGCCGCCGCATCCTTACCGCGGCGGCGGCTGCGCAAACCGCAAGCAACAGGAACGAATTTTGAAACAGGTACTGCACACTGATCACCGCCACGAGCCCGGCTACAAGCCAGCGTTTCAGGCTCGGTTCGCGGGCGAAACGCCAGCCTGTCGCCAGCGTGAGAAGCATCAGCACACTGGCCAGTCCGTACGCGCGGAGCGAATCGCCCCAGTGCACAACGCTTGCGTTCACCGCCAGCAAACTGAGAGCAACCAACGGTGCCGAGCGATGGAAGAACCAGCCGTTCAACCACACGGCACCAAGCACCAACAGACCGACGATAAAGCCCATTACGCGCAACGCTGGGTCAGCACTACCGACAGTAAAGGACCAGGTGCGAAGCAGGGCGGGAAATAGAATCGGACAGGATTCGTGACCGACGTTGGACCACATTTCACGAATGGTCGGGAGGGTGGCGATACGCACGACGCCGGCTTCGTCGCGCCACAGAGCTCCGGCTGAGCGAAAGTTCACCCAGTGCAAATACACGCCCGCGACTGTAATCAGCGCGCCAATCACCCATTCGATTTCTCGCCGATCCGAAATCCGACGCGTCGAACGGGCGTTTGCGATTTGCATGGTGCGATTCTCAGAAGAAGTCTTTGGCAGCGCAAACCGTTTTGTCTCTGAGAACGATCATAAGCCAATGCTTGGGCATGCCATTCGCAGTACAAACTAATCGAGGCAATACGGATCGTAACACTACAAACAAAAGCGGCGACCACTTCGACCGCCGCCGCGAAAGCTTTTGCAGGCTACACTCGGTGGGAAATTTTCCGCGACGTCACTACCCGGGAGAACGCCAAACGAGGTTGAAGAGATCAAGAGACTGCTGCTGTCGATTTATTACCCGAATCCGGTGAACGGATTTCGGCCGCTCCGTTCCGAATCGCCAATTGACGGAGGACAGTTCCGTCGGTCAATCTCAGGCAATGTCGGTGAAGCGAACACCGAAACCTGGGACAGAAACTGCGGCAGCGCTGATCGGTACAGCCTTCTCGGCCATACTGCTGGTGCTGACGGCGATGAATTCCGGGCCGTTGTGGCGGGATGAAATCAACACCTTGAATCTGGCGCGCATGCCTTTGCTCGAAGACATCTGGCACAACCTGCAGTTTGAATCATGTCCGCTGCTCTGGCCGATGCTGGTGCGCGGATGCGGGATATTGGGGCTGACCGACGGCGATATGAGCATCCGTATTTTGGGGCTGAGTATTGGTTTGTTCTTTCTGACCTCGCTGTGGCTGTGCCAGCGTTGGATTGGGGGACGCACGCCCATCTTGAGTATCGCGTTGCTGGGCGGTTTGCCCGCGTTAATTTTTGTCGTTGGAGCGAATCGTGCCTACGGTCTGGCGGGTTGCCTGCTTGTGCTTAGTTTCGGCAAGATATGGCGGCTCCTGGAGTCTCCGACGAAGTCGCGGATTCTTTCAGCCGGTTTTATCTGCCTGCTGTTCGCCCAATGTGTCTATTACGATGTGATCTTTCTCGGAGCGATGCTGGCCGCTGGAGCCCTGGTGGCAATTCGACGGCAACAGTGGAAAATGCTTTGGACGCTGGCGGGCATCGGTTTTGTG
>WNFO01003089.1_pt1 | contig 19048 bp, 18 predicted proteins | sample 5400251 | NCBI WGS metagenome assembly WNFO01 (sample SAMN13153354, study PRJNA577476) | soil metagenome | isolation source: 100 cm saprolite under Madrone tree | place: USA:California | collected 2016-06-14
ATCGCGCGGCGTGCGTTTCCGTCGAGACTCGAGTTGAAGAGACGGGCCGGATCCTTCAGAGACGCGCCCTTGGCGAAGGTAAGCTTCACGACATTCTTGTAGGATTCGCCAGTGCAGATGATGCCGTCGTGCGACCAAACCGGAGTGCCCATCCACTTCCACTCCTCGACGACGTCCGGGTCTGCTTCCTTGATGAGCTTGCGCATTCTGCTGAGGGTTTCCCCGCGCCAGTCCCCGAGTTCGGCGATTCTTTTCGAGATGAGCTCCGCTGCCGGCTGGCCTTGGCTCGCGCCCGACTTTTTCATGTTCTCATCCTAGAAGTTCCAGACTGCGAGATCGCCGGTCTGCGCCTCGATGACCTCGACTGGCACCACAGAACCTCAGGACTGTGGGGCCTTGGGTGGCCAACTCTGGGGTTCGATACCGAATCGCTTCGCATACTCGGTGTGCAAGCGCGGCCAACCGAATTTCATCGCTTCGCCACCGACGATGCGCCCGATGGGATCATTGGCAAGGAGCCGCTCGAGCACATCGAGGCAGATGTGCCAGCCCGCTGCACCCATCGCTACGAAACCACGATCGATGTTGTGCCAGAGCGTAAGGCGCGTGCCGTCGCCGAGGGGCTCGAGCTGCCATCGGATGTCATTATCGCCCCAGCGATACTCCAGGAGCCTCGGCCCCTCGGCACGCGTCACACGCGTCTCCGCGGTCTGGGGCGTCGGAGTTCCGACCGTCGTAAGCCTGACGAGCCCGACAGCACCCAGGCTCCGGTCGGCATCGAACGGCGCCCATTCACGCAGACTCGCCGGGTCGGTCAACGCTTTCCAGACCTTCTCCGGCGGATGGCGTAGCTCGCGGACGAGAATCAGCGTCCACTTTTCCCCATCCTTTCGGACCTCGGCGCCGGCGGCAGGGCCCGGCAGGTATGCGTCGCGGCTGCTCATCGTTTCTTGCCCTTGCGGCGTGGTACAGGATTCATCTGATCAAGGTGGCGTTCTAGAGCGTCGATGTGGACCGACCAGAATCGGCGGAACGGACCGAGCCAGGCGTCTATCTCCATCAGCGGCTCCGGTTTGATCCGGTATAGACGCCGCTGCGCGTCAACGCGCGACTCCACGAATCCAGCTTCTCGAAGCACCCGCAGGTGCTTTGAAACCGAGGGCTGCGGGAGGTTTAACTTCTCCTCGATATCACCCACGGACCGCTCGGAGGATGCGAGCAGCCTCAGGATGGCGCGGCGGCTCGGCTCGGCGATGACGGCAAATGTTGATTCCATTCCGCGTATATACTCGTACACGTATACTACCGTCAAGCCATACGCATGCGCGTGGACCCGACCGCGAATGTCCCGCTCGACGGGCACCGGCCGCAACGTCGCGTAGACGCCTGCGAGGCCGAAGGAGAAGATCGCCAGCGAGACGACGCAGTAGGAAAGATTCGGTGTGAGCGTGACGTCGAAGACGCGCGTCAGCATCAATTCGAGCACCAGCGTCGAGAGCGCGATGAGCAAAACACCGCCAGCGAGTCTGCGCATGGCTTCCCCTTGAACGTGGCCTCAGGGCTGTGGTTATGGTCCGCGGAAGGCAGCATTTGGCGGACCTGATGCGCAGCCTTAAGTCACGCTGCGCGTGTGCTTGACCGGGACGGCTGGTAGCATCCGGCGCCGGCTGGTTAATATGCGCTGGAATAAGAGGGGCGGCATGCATCCACAGACGATCGACTGGGTCATCATGGGCGTGTATTTCGCGTTCGTGCTGGGCGTCGGCTACGGACTGAAGCGCTACATGAAGACCAGCACGGACTACTTTCTGTCCGGCCGCTCGATCACCGCGTGGATCACCGGGCTCGCCTTCATCTCCGCGAATCTCGGCGCGCAGGAGGTCATCGGCATGGCCGCCTCCGGCGCCAAGTACGGCATGGCGACCAGCCATTTCTACTGGGTGGGCGCCATCCCCGCCATGGTGTTTCTCGGCGTCTTCATGATGCCGTTCTACTACGGCTCGCGCGCGCGCTCGGTGCCCGAGTACCTGAAGCTGCGCTTCGATGAGAAGACCCGCGGCGTGAATGCGATCTCCTTCGCGTGCATGACCGTGTTCTCCTCCGGCATCTCCATGTATGCCATGGGCCTGCTGCTGAACCTGCTGCTCGGCTGGGATTTCGACACCAGCGTGTGGCTGTCGGCGGGGATCGTGCTGCTCTACATCCTGCTCGGCGGGCTGACCTCGGCGATCTACAACGAAGTGCTGCAGTTCTTTCTCATCGTGTTCGGCTTTGCTCCGCTCGTGTTCCTGGGGTTGAAGGACCTCGGTGGCTGGAGCGGGCTCTCGGCGGGGCTGGCGCACGTGGCCACCTCGCAGGGCTTTGCGGCGCAGGCCTGGTCGAGCACCTGGCAAGACATGGGCAATTCGAGCACCAACCCGATGGGCGTCGAGTGGTTCGGGGTCGCGATGGGGTTGGGGTTCGTGCTGTCGTTCGGCTACTGGTGCACCGACTTTCTGGTGGTGCAGCGCGCGATGGCCGCGGACTCGATGTCGGCCGCGCGCCGCACGCCGCTGATCGCCGCGCTGCCCAAGATGTTGTTTCCGTTCCTGGTCATCCTCCCCGGGATGATCGCGATCGCCTCGACACTGCACACCGGCGAGAGCGGCTTCGTGCTGCCGCACAAGGCGGACGGCACTCTCAACTATGATCTGTCGATCCCGATGATGCTCGGCCACTACTTCCCCAACGGCATGCTGGGCCTCGGTCTCACGGCGCTCATGGCGAGCTTCATGTCGGGAATGGCGGGCAACGTCACCGCCTTCAACACGGTATGGACGTACGACATCTATCAGGCGTACATCCGCCGCGGCGCGAGCGACCACCACTACCTGCAGATGGGACGTCTGGCCACCGTGTTCGGCGTCGGATTGTCGGTGGCGGCCGCCTATGTCGCGAACCGTTTCAACAACGTCATGGACATGTTGCAGCTGCTGTTCGCCTTCGTGAACGCGCCGCTGTTCGCGACCTTCCTGCTGGGGATGTTCTGGAAGCGCACCACCGGTCACGGCGCGTTCCTCGGTTTGATCTCGGGAACGGTGGCGGCGGCCGTGCACCACGGCCTGACCTTGCCCAAGGGCAGTGCGCCGGGTATCAAAGGCGGCTGGCTCGGGCTGCTGCACCTGTATCCCAGCGAGATGGCGCAGAACTTCTGGACGGCGATCTGCGCCTTCACGGCCTGTTTCGTCATCACGATCGCGGTGAGCGTGGCGACCAAGCCGCGCGCCGAACACGAGCTCGTGGGCCTCGTCTACTCGCTCACCGAGCGGCCTCGGTCCGAGGGTGAGGCCTGGTATATGCGCCCGGCCGTGCTCGGCGTGTGCATACTGGCGGGCGTGCTCGTGCTCAACATCGTGTTCTGGTAGGAGTTGGTCCATGGGGCTCGACATACGGATTCCGATCGGTGTGATGTTCTCGATCATGGGCGCGCTGCTCGCGGTCTTCGGCTGGTTGAGCGATCCGGCGCTGTATCAGCGCTCGCTCGGAATCAACATCAATCTATGGTGGGGGTTGGCGCTGCTGGTGTTTGGCGCCACGATGTTGCTGCTGAGCTGGCGCAAGTCCGCGGCGACTCACTCTGCCGCAGCGCCCACGGAGACTCGCCTGCCTGCAGCGAACGCCCGCACGCCGACTCACTGAAGAGGGCAGCGCCCCCGGAGCCCTCGTTCGTGAAGACAGCCATCCTTGCAGAGCGGCGCAACGCCCAGGCGTTCTGGGTCGGCTGCGCGCTCGTCACCGCGGGGGTGATTCTCCACCTGCCGATGTTCGTGATGGCGCGGCACAGCGGCTACGTGCTCGCCGGCATGACGATGGATGGCGGCATGCTGTTGGGCATGGCCGCGATAGTCATCGGTATCGGGGTCGCCGGTTACGGGCTGCTCCCGAAGTCGACGCCACTGTCGGCCGCGCAGGCTGTCGAGGCCCTGGCGCCGCCGGAGGATGCGCCCCTCACTCGGGCGCACTGGGGGATGGCGGCGCTCCTCGGACTGGCGCTCATCATCGATATCATGAAGCCGGCGAGCCTGGGATTCGTGACGCCCGGGATGCGCGTGGAGTACGGCGTCGGCGGGGAGACGGTCGCCTGGCTTCCGTTTGCCGCACTGACGGGGACCGTGCTCGGCTCGTTCGTCTGGGGACTGCTCGCCGACATCTACGGACGGCGCGCCTCGATCCTGCTGTCCTCCGTCATGTTCATCGGCACGTCCATCTGCGGCGCCATGCCGGATTTCTGGTGGAACGTCGGCATGTGTTTCCTGATGGGGGCGGCGGCCGGGGGCATGCTGCCGGTCGCGTATGCGCTGCTGGCGGAGATCATGCCGACGCGGCACCGGGGGTGGAGTCTGGTGCTGGTGGGCGGCATTGGCGCGGTGGGTGGGTTCTTTGCAGCGAGCTCGCTCTCGGCCTTGCTTCAGCCGACCTTTGGCTGGCGCATCATGTGGTTCCTGAATCTGCCGACCGGGCTGCTGCTGGTGTGTCTAAGTCCGCTGCTGCCGGAATCCGCCAGGTTTCTGCAGCAGATGGGACGCAGCGCAGACGAGGAAGGTTCACACCCCGCTACCCCCTGTGGGCCACGGGTTCTTCGGCATCACTGCCGCGCTCACTTTGACCGCGCTCGCCTGGGGGCTCGTGAACTTCGGTCTGCTGCTGTGGCTACCGGGCGCGCTCGTTGCGGGAGGGCGCAGCGTTGCGACATCGAGCGCGCTCATTGCGAAATCCACACTGATCGCAGCTCCGACCATCGCGCTGTGCGCCTGGCTGTTCAGTTCCTGGAGCACGAAGTGGTCGCTGGTGCTGATGACCGGCATCATGGTCGCGGGTCTGTTGGGATTGTCGGTGCAGGCTGCGGGCGCGGCCGCCCTATCCCATCCTGTCGTGCCGCTGACGCTCGTCATCGTGGGCTCATGCGGAGTGATCTCGATCCTGCTGCCTTACGCGGCCGAGAACTATCCGTTGCGCGTCCGGGGCAGGGCGACAGGTTGGGTCGCCGGCTGCAGCAAGCTCGGCGGGTTGATCGCCCAGGCCCTGAGTGTGGCCGGCGGGATCCCGTCGTTCGCGACGGCGGTGCTGGCGATTGCCGTGCCGGCGGGCGTGGCGCTCGTGCTGATCTGTCTGTTCGGGCGTGAGTCCCGAGGTCGCGACCTGCGCGAGCTGGATGCTGCAGCCCGAAGCTCGGGCATTGGTGAGGTGGTCTGACGGGAATGCCCCGTCGCCACGTCGCATACGCCGAACGCTCCACCGCACAGGTGCAGCTTAAACGCCGCCAGTGGGGTTAGCATCCAAGGCTCGTGAAGGGGGCCGCATCGCCCCTGATCTCACAGGCTTGAACCATGGAGACTCTGCACTGGTCGAGCCGCAGTCCTATCGGGGTGGTCGTCATCGCCCTGCTGCTCGGCCTGCTCGGGCTGCTCAGCCTGAGCCGCCTGCCGCTGCAGCTCTTTCCTGACATCGCCCGTCCCGAACTGTCCATCCAGGCCGGCTGGCGTATCGCCTCACCCGAGGAGGTCGAGTCCGAGCTGCTCGAGCCGCTGGAGAACGTTCTGCAGGGGATGCCGGGCGTTGAGGAAATCGAAGGCAATGCCATTCCCGGGTCGGCGCAGGTCAACCTGCGATTCGCCCTCGCAACGGACATGAAAAATGCGCTCGTCGAGGTGATCGGGCGCCTCAATCGCCTGCCACCGCTCCCCAGGGACGCGGACCGTCCCGTCGTCACCCTCGGTGGCGATAACAACACCAACGAGACCTTGTCCTGGTTCTTCGTCCAACAGCTTCCCGGAACACCGGGGCCGATCCTCGCGCAACGGCGCTTCATTGAAGACACCGTGCGGGCGCGGCTCGAGGCGATTGCGGGCGTGGCCGCCGTGAACGTCAACGCTGGGCCGCCGGACGATGTGCGCATTACGGTCGACTTGGCGCGCGCGGCTGCGCTCGGCATCGGCGTTCCCGAGATCGCCTCCCGCGCAGCGACTGCCAACAACGTCTCGGGTGGCCAACTCGACGTCGGGCGTCGGCAGTACACGCTGCGCTTCACGGGTCTATTTACCCCCGATCGGCTGGGCGAGCTCGTGTTGGCGTGGCGGGACGGACGGCCCGTGCGGCTCGCGGATGTCGCGACCATCGATGTGGCGCCCCCGGCCCGGCAGTTCTTCGGTTACCAGAATGGCAATCCGGCGATCGGCATCCAGGTGCTGCGCGCCAACAACGCGAATGTCCTGGCGACGCTCGAGGCGGTCAAGGCGGAGGTGGCGCGTCTGCGCGAGGGGCCGCTCAAGGCGCATGGGCTCGGGATCGAGCAGTCCTTCGATGCCTCGCTGTTCATCCGGCGAGCGGTGAGTCTGCTCACGGAGAACCTGCTTGTCGGGGCGCTGCTTGCATTGGTCGTCGTGTGGTGGTTCATGCGCGAGCCGCGTGTCACGTTATTGATCGCGGCGACGATTCCGGTATGCCTGTGCGCGACCTTCATTCTGCTCGACCTGCTCGGCCGCAGCCTCAACGTGATCTCACTCGCGGGGCTGGCGTTTGCGGTCGGCATGGTGGTCGAGGGCGCGATCGTGGTCTCGGGCAATGTCGTGCGCTTGCGCGAAGGCGCAATGCCGCTGCAGCAAGCGGCACACGAAGGCGCGCGTCAGGTGGCCGGTGCGCTGTTGGCCTCGACCGCCACGACCATCGCCGTGTTCGTGCCGGTGTTGTTTCTCAAGGACGTGGCGGGACAGCTGTTCGGCGACCTGGCGCTGACGATTTCGATTGCGGTGGCCATCTCGGTGGTGACTGCGCTCACGCTCCTGCCAGTGGCGCTGAGCTTCGCCCTCAATCGACCGCTGCGGCCTTGCGGTTACGGGCAGGGCTGGCCGCGGCTCACCGAGTGGGTGCTGCGCGTCACGGACACCAGGGTCAAGCAGCTCTCATGGATCGCAGCGCTGCTGCTGTTCCCACTGCTGCTCGCCTGGTGGCTGCTGCCGCCGCTCGACTATCTGCCGCCGGTGAAGCGCGCCGCGATCGATGCGTTCTTCAATTTCCCTCCGGGCATGAGCTCCGCGGCGGTCAATCGCGAGCTGTTGCCGAAGCTGCTCGAGCGCATGCGACCTTACATGGAAGGCCGACAGGAGCCGCGGCTGAAGAACTGGTACATCCTCACCTGGCCCGGCGGCGGAACCCTCGGAGCTCGGGTGCAGGATGAGACCCGCATCGGGGAGCTCGAGCGCATCGTGCGCGAGCAGGTCATCGTGGGTTTGCCCGACACCCGCGCCTTCGCCGCCGAGGGCGACCTGTTTGGCGGCATCGGCGGCTCGGTCCGCTCGGTCGGCATCCACCTGCAGAGCGAGGACGCCGCAGCGCTCAACCGGGTCGCCCTCGAGGGGCGCAAGTTGCTCGAGGGCGTGTTTCCGGGAGCCGCCGTGCAAAGCTTGCCGAACCCGGAAGATGTTGCGCTCGAGTTGCACGCGACTCCCGACGACCGCCGCATCGCCGAGGTGGGGTGGGATCGCGCGACACTCGGCACGCTGATTCGTACGGTCGGCGAAGGGGCGTGGCTCGGAGAGTATTTTGACGGCAAGTCGCGCCTGCCGATCATCCTCAGATCGAGCGAGGAATCGCGGCCCGAGGATCTCGCGAATGCCCCGCTCGTGACCCCTGCGGGTCTGATCGTGCGGCTCGGGGACCTGGTGCAGTTGTCGACCGTGCCCGGACCTCCAGCCATCCGGCGTCTCAACCATCGGCGTACCGTCACCCTGACGGTGGATCCGCCGGCATCGCTCTCGTTGGAGCAGGTGCTGAGCCTGATCAACACAGCAGTGTTGCCGAAACTACGGTCCGGAATGCCCCCCGACGGCTCGATCCGCCTGGCCGGCAGCGCCGACAGCTTGAGTCAGACGCTGGTGGCGATGAGTCACGTGTTCGTGCTCGCACTTGTGGTGCTGCTGCTGCTGATGACGGTGCTGTTCCGCTCGCTGCGCGACAGTCTCATCGTGCTCTTCACCGTGCCACTGGCGCTTATCGGCGGTGTGCTCGGGCTGCGGATGCTCGATCTGGTGAAGTTCCAGGCGCTTGATCTGCTCTCCATGATCGGCTTCGTCATGATGATCGGCGTCATCATCAACCACGCGATTCTGCTGGTCGCTGCCGTGCGCAGCGTGGAGTCCAGCGGGGCGGGCCTCGAGGAGTCGATTCGCGTAGGACTCAGTCAGCGTCTGCGCGCGATCCTGGCGAGCACGCTGACCGGCGCGCTGGGCGCGCTGCCCATGGCGGTCAATCCGGGGCCGGGTAGCGTCATCTATCGTGGGCTCGCCGCTGTCAACATCGGCGGCGTCATCGTCAGCCTGGTGTTCAGCCTCGTGCTGATTCCCGCGTTGATGCGCCTCATGCCGGCCGCGCGCCGTGCGCCAATCGCCGCCATGCAGGCAACCGCATCGGGGTGATGCAACATGCGCAACACGAGCGGATCGGCCAGATTTCGCTGCGGTCTCGTGCTCGGCATGGTCGCGCTGGCGGCCGCCGCGCGGGCAGCCGATGAGCGTTCCGCGGAGCCGGTTGCAGTCGAGGTCGGCACCGTCACCGTACGGCCGGTGACCGCCTACAGTTGGATTCCCGGCTCCATCGTGAGCCGCGCAGACGCGCGCATCGCGAGCGTCATTGCCGGTCGGGTGGTGTGGGTCGCCGAGGTCGGGCGGCGCGTCAAGCAAGGAGAGCCGATCGCCAGGCTCGACGACACGATGCCGCGCCTGCGTGCGGAAGATCTGCGCGCCCAGGTCAGTCGCGCCCGCGCGCAGCGCGCCGTTGCGAGCTCGCAGCTCGAGCGCTTCAATCGACTCGCGGCGACGCAAGTGCTGAGCGCCAGCCAGCTTGATGACGCGCGCGCGCAGCGCGACGTGGCTGAGGACGACGTGCTGCGCATGGAGGCCCAACTAGGTCAGGCGCAGTACGACATCGACGAGTCGCAGATCCGCGCTCCGTTTGCCGGTGTGGTGACCGAGCGCTTCATCCAGAAAGGCGAGTTCGTGCAGGTCGGGGCCGCCACCGTGCGGCTGGTCAACACCGCAGACATCGAAGCGCGCGCCACGGCCGCGCTCGCGCTTGCGGCGAATATCCACCCGGGGCAGGCCGTGATCATCCGCGACCACGGCATCGAGAGACCCGGAAAGGTGAGGACGATCGTTCCCGTCGGCGACGATCGGTCGCGGCAGTTCGAAGTGCGCGTCGCGTTCGAGAAATCCGCCTGGCTTGTCGGCACTCCCGTGGAAGTCAGTCTGCCGGCCGCCGCGGCGCGCACCGCCGTCACTGTCCCTCGCGATGCATTGGTAATCCGACAGAACCACTCGTACGTCCTGCGCGTGACGCGGGCCAACACCGTGGAGCAGCTCGACGTCACGCCGGGCGTGGCCGTCGCGGACGTCATAGAGGTGCGTGGCCCCGTTTCGCCCGGCGATCGGCTCGTCGTGCGCGGTGCGGAGCGCCTCTCGGCGGGGCAGGCGGTCAAGGTCATCGATCAGGAGCCGCGCTCGCGAAAGTCGGGTTAATCCTCCCTCCAGGCGGGTCGGATGCAGTAGGACTTATTGTCGGCGTTCCCGCCGGCGCCGGGAACGCCCAATTGATTGACTCCGAAATTGCCGCGAGTAGCATGGCGGCTCTCGCTGACCACGGACACGCAGCAGTGGGGTCCGCGGTAAGCGACACAAACAACAACGGCGCAGGGAGTTGTTTTCACGGAGGTTGAAGCGCACTTCCTGCCCGCCCACACGCCCGGCTCAGGAGGTACGACATGACACCCCGTATTGCAGGACGGACTCTCGTGATGGCGCTAGTGCTGTCGCCGCTCGCGGCGATCGCAGCCCCCGAGAATGAGGATCGGTCCCCCCATGAGGAAGCCACTGTGGCGCAGCTGCAGGCAGAGATGGCTGCGGGTCGGCTGACCTCGGAGAACCTCACACGCGAGTACATCGCGCGCATTTTCAAGCTCGACCAGAATGGGCCCGGAGTCAACGCGGTGATCGAGCTCAATCCGGACGCCATCGCGATGGCCCGCAAAGCGGACGCGATGCGCAGGCGCGGCATGGTGGGACCGTTGCTCGGCATCCCAGTGTTGCTGAAGGACAACACCGACACCGGCGACAGGATGCAGACCAGCGCTGGATCGTTCGCGCTGGTAGGTACACCCGCTCTACAGGATTCCACCGTGGCGAAGAACCTGCGCGACGCCGGCGCCGTGCTCCTTGGGAAGACAAACTTGTCGGAGTGGGCGAACTTCCGCTCGTTCGAATCCATCAGCGGCTGGTCGGGACGCGGAGGGCAGACGCACAACCCATACGGCATCGACCGTAATCCCTGCGGTTCCAGCTCCGGGTCGGGCGCCGCGGCCGCGGCGAACTTCGCCGCGGTATCGTTTGGGACGGAGACGGACGGCAGCATCGTCTGCCCCGCTAACGCGAACGGCGTCGTCGGAATTAAGCCGACCGTGGGACTCACGAGCCGCGCAGGCATCGTGCCGATCTCACACACACAAGACACTTTCGGTCCGCACGGAAGAACCGTGGCAGACGCAGCGGCGGCTCTTGGAGTGGTGCAGAGCAGCACGTACGACGGGCGCGATCCCGCAACCGGCGATGTTCCGCTTGGCTGGAAGGGCCGGTTCTCGCGTCCCACGAACATCCCCACCGACTATACGAAGTTCCTCGACCCGAACGGGCTGCGTGGCGCGCGCCTCGGGGTGACAAGGGCGGGACTGAGCGGATTCACCAACGTCACGACGCCGGCGCCGGTGACGGCGGCGGTCGAGGCGGCGTTCACCGCCCTTACTGCGGCGGGAGCGACCGTCATTGACCTGGACGCAGCACACTTCACCTTCTCGCCGGCGGACGGCGAATTCTTTGTCCTGCTCTATGACTTCAAGTTTGACGTGGCGAAGTACTTTGCCACGCGCACCGGCGTGCCGGTGGCGGGAGGGACGCTGCAGAGCGCCATCGATTTCAACAATGCGCACGCTGACGCCGAGATGCCGTTCTTCAACCAGGATATCTTTGATCTTGCGCAGACAATGAACCCCGACCCGAACTTCTGTGACCCGCGCTTCACCTCGGCGGTTCTCCCCACCACCGCCACCTGCATGTCGTACAACGATGCTCTGGAAATCGATCGGCTGGCGGGCGTCAACGGGATCGACGCGGCCATCAGCCAGTTCCAACTGGACGCGGTCGTCTCGGCGACCGATAACCCCGCGTGGGCCACCGACCTCATCTACGGCGATCACTTCATCTTTGGCACGTCGAGCCTGGCGGCGGGGCCCGGCTATCCCATCGTGCAGGTGCCGTCGGGCATGGTGTTCGGCGTACCGCTGGGAATCAGCTTCTTTGGGACGGCATTCAGCGAGCCGAAGCTCATCAAACTGGCCTCGGGATTCGAGGCGGTGACCCAGGTGCGCGCGCAGAATCTGCCGACTTTCGCGCTTACCATCCCGGACGATCACATCACTGGGACGCAGCTCGGAAAACCAGCGTCGCAGTCCCGCGCGGCCGCTCAGTCTCGCGCGAATGCGAATGACTCGAAGCAGAAGCCGCATCATTTGTAGTAAGGCGGCGCAGCGCAGGACGGGAGAGTGATTTCACGCCGGTGGTCTTGCACAGCGACCGCAAGACCACCGGCGGTATTCTTCACTTCATCGCCGATTCACGCGGCGGCCAGGTCCGCTCCAGGCGACCGGCTTGGCGCAGGTGCGACCGTCTCAGGCTTCCCGCCGATAGTCCGCGGTGATGACGTAGTTCAGTTGCAGATTGCAGAGCTGTTTGCCGGCCCGATCCCGGGCGCGCACGCCGGCGCATTCCAGCGTGCCTTGCGTGTGCCGCACCGAGCTTCGCAAAGCCGCGGTGACCACTGCGCTGAGGTCGAAGTGACCGTCACAATCGGCGTAAGGGCACGGAAACCCAAAGAAAGCCTGCGCCGGCGGGTGTAGCACGTGCGATTGCGGCACCGGCGTGGTGGAGCCTGCGCCACTGAAGGTCAAGTCGAGACGCAGCTGAGCGACTTTCGGGAATGCGGTGCGCAGCGCCTGAGCGGCTGCACGGTCGCGGCTCCAACGCTCACGCCGCTCCAGGCGCGCAGCCTCGGGGCTCAAAGGCGAGAGCCTCATTTGCCGCTCACCAAACGGGGGCTCTGGGGCGTCGTCAAGCCGGCGCGTCCTTCGGCGGGTCGGCGCTCGCCGCGGCGCCATTCGTACGCGCCGCACGGCGCTGCTGCTTCTCTTGCTGCCTGGCTTTGCGTGCAAGCTCCCGCTGTCGTTTGACCTGATGATAGTTCGGCTTAGCCAAAGGGGACCTCCGAGTACAGATCGCCGTATTGCACTTTACTCCACTATGTGCTCGACGACCGAAGTAATTCGACGGCCCGAAACCTCAGCTGTGGCCTGTGGCGCCGCGCGCTGCCACCGGGGAAGGGTAGCGCTCACGCCAGGCAGATCGGGGACGGTCGGCGAGGTCAGGGGCCTTCAGAGCCGTCGTCGTCGCGCAGCGCTTGCTTCTCAAGCTGCTCGAGGAATTCATGAATCTCCTCGCGCGTGCACCGGCCGCGTTCGAGCAGCACGCGCAGCAGGCTCTCGAGGTGCACGCGCATGGCAACCGCCAGGACCGTGGGGGGATGACGTGCCAGCGATGCAACGCACTCGTTGAGCTCATCCAGACACTCCTCGATCGCGCCATCCTCCGGAGTTGGATCTCGAAAGGACATCGGCGGTTGCCGTCCAAGATTGATACAGGGCTCGACGATACACGATGGTCGAGCCCGTGGGCTGCTCGCATTTCTATGCAAACGCGCAGCCAAACGCGATTCCATTCGCGAGCCGTCCCGCTAGAGTGGCGCCCGATGGAGCCGCATCAACCCAACACACCCTTCGAGGAGCACCGCACATGAACAGCTTCACGCTGACCGCCATTGGCAACCTCACGAGCAACCCCGAGCTCGGCACCAAAGGCGATACAACCTACACCCGCTTCTGCCTGATCGGCAACGATTACGCAGGCAAGGACGCCGACGGGACAGCGCGCGAGGCGGCGACCAGCGTGTACTTCGTGGCCTTTGGGGCGCTCGGTGAGACCATTGCCCGCACCGCACGCAAGGGCGATCAGCTGATCGTCGAGGCTCGGATTCGCGCCGACAACTGGACCGACAAGCAGGGCGAGAAGCAATACGATCACTCGTTCGTCGTGCAGGGTTTTCGCTTCGGCGCCCCCGGCAAGCTCAAGCGCGAAGAGCGCGAGTCGCGGCGCGACGGGAACAAGCGCGGGGAGGCGATCGCCGCCGAGGCGTGATCGGTTTCGCTGCGGAACTGCTGCCAGGGAGTGAGGCTCGTGCTGCAACCGGATCGTATCCATATCACAGCCTTGTGGCTGCGGACGCTGCTCGCCACAGTGACCTCGGGCTCGCCTGCGCTGGCGCTCGCACAGGCTTCCCCCTTCATGACCGGCGCCATAGCCCTGCAGACCAACATTCTCGCGTGGTTGACCCCGATCGCGATCATCCTGGTCATGGTCCTCGGAGCCATGGCAATGGCGAACCGCATGTCCTGGGGATGGTGCCTTGGAGCGATTCTCGGTATCGCAATCGCTTTCGGCGCGCCGCAGATCGTCGCCTGGGTGCGCGGCATGTTCGGCGTCTAGGGGTCGGTCATGAGCTCACGCAACGCTGGACTCACGGCAGATCCGCTCTTCGTGGGAGCCACGCGGCCGCCGATGCGCTGGGGCGTGACCTACGCGGCGCTGCTCTTCAATCTCGTGTTCACCATGGAGATGTTCCTGATGACGCGCAACCTGCTGATGCTCCTGTTGAGCGCGCCGATCCATGGAGTCTGCATGCTGCTCTGCGCACGGGACGCGCGGTTCTTCGATCTGGTGTTGCTAGCGGGCCGCACGCGGCTACCGGCGCTGCTTGCGAATCTGCGCCACTGGAAGGCGAGCAGCTATAGCCCCCTGGCCCTTGATCTACCGGATCTCCGGGGGCATCGCCGTGGGATGCCCGTCGAGGTACGCATGGAGCTGCGCTCGAGGGTGGCCAGGTCATGCTGAACACACAGCGAGCCTCGGCGCTGCGCCGGGAGCTGACGGCTGCCGAACACATCTGTTGCAGCGTACATGTGTCGGAAAATGTCGTGCAGACTGTGTTTGGGGACTACGTGCAGGCATTTCGTTTGGCCGGCGCGAGCTTCGAGAGCGCCGACGACGAGCAGCTCAATACGTGGCACGAGCGCCTCAACGTTCTGTGGCGCAACGTGGCAAGCCCCAGCGTCGCTCTGTGGACGCATATCATTCGCCGGCGCGAACGCGCTCAGCTGCCCGCTGGACCGGCAAGCGGATTCGCCCAGGTGCTGGGCGCGAAATATCGCGAGCGCCTGGCCGGCGAGACGCTGATGGTCAATGACTTGTACCTGGCTGTCGTGTATCGGCCGGCCGCCGGCATCGCCACGGGCCTGATGTCCAGAGCGCTGTCGCGAACTCAAGCGGACGCATCAAGGCTGCAGCTCGCGGATGCGCTCGATGCGTGCGCCAAACTCGGACAGACGCTGCAGGCGTCCCTTGCGAGATACGAGCCGCAGACCCTGGGCTGCTATCGGGCCGGCGATCTGTGGTGCTCGTCACTGCTTGACTACTTCGGCGTGCTGGTGAACGGCGAGTGGCAACGCACACCCCTGCCGCGGGCGCCACTCAATGAGGTGTTGGCGACCACTCGGCTTTTTTTCGGCACCGAGGTGATCGAGTACCGCATGCTCACCGGCACGCGGGTGGGAGCCATGCTCGGCATCAAGGAATATCCGACGCCGAGCGTAGTCGGCATGTACAACAGGCTGTTGTGCGCACCGTTTCCGCTGGTGCTCACCCAATCCTTCACTTTCCTCTCCAAGGCGACGGGTCAGGGTCTGCTGCAGCGGCAGTTCCATCGCATGGCCAACGCGGGCGATTTCGCGGTGTCGCAAGCCGCGGAGCTCAAAGATGCGCTCGACGCCCTCACCAGCAACGAGTTCGTGATGGGCGATCACCACTTCTCGCTGCAGGTGCTCGCCGACGTTATGGACGATAGCCCTGGCGACAGCGCCAGAAGGCTCAAGCCGCTCAACGATCACGTCGCCCTCGCGCGCAGCCTGCTCGCGGACACGGGCATGACGGTAGCACGTGAGGATCTGGCGCTGGAGGCGGCATTCTGGGCGCAGTTGCCCGGCAACTTCGCCATGCGTCCGCGTAAGGCGCCGATCACCTCACGCAACTTTGCCGCGATGGCGCCATTTCACAACTACCCGACCGGCCGGGCCACGGGAAATCACTGGGGCGAGGCACTCGCGCTGCTCTCGACGAGCGCCCAGTCGCCATACTACTTCTCCTTGCACGCGAGCGACCCGACGGATCGGGACGGAGGCAGCCGCAAGGATACCGGGCATACCTTCATCTGCGGTCCGACCGGCTCCGGCAAGACGGTGTTCATTGGATTTCTGGTCGCCATGCTCGAGCGCCACGGAGCGACACAGGTCATTTTCGACAAGGACCGGGGGCTCGAGATTCTGGTGCGGGCGCTCGGTGGCGAATATCTGCCGCTCAAGAGTGGTGTGCCGACAGGCTTCAATCCGCTGCAGCTGCCCGCGACGCCGCATCACCTGGAGTTCCAGAAGGACTGGCTGCGCGCGCTGGCGCGGCCCGCGGGAGGACGTCCGCTCACGGTGCGCGAGGGCGCCGATCTCGATCAGGCGCTGCGCGGCACACTGGCGCTGGAGCTTCCGGCACGGCGCCTGTCGCGGCTGATCGAGTTTCTGGATTCGACCGATCCGGAAGGCCTGCACGCGCGTCTGGCGCGCTGGTGTGAAGCGAGTCACGGCGACTACGCCTGGCTTTTCGACAATCCCGCGGACTCGGTCGTGGCCAGACTCTCGGGCCGCTCCGTGATCGGGTTCGATGTCACGGAATTCCTCGACCACGAGGTGGTTCGCTCGCCGGTGACACTCTATCTCTTTCACCTGGTTCGCCAGCTCCTGGACGGCCGGCGGCTGGTGTGCTGGATGGACGAGTTCTGGCGGCTGCTCGCCGATGCGGCCTTCGAGAGCTTTGCGAAGGACGGTCCCAAGACGTGGCGCAAGCTGAACGGTGTGATGTGCCTCGCGACGCAAAGCGCCAGCGACGTGCTCGACAGCCCGATCAGCCGCACGATCATCGAACAGACCCCCACCAAGGTGCTGTTCCCCAACTGCGACGCGAGTGCGGAGGACTTCATTGGCGCCTTCGGCCTCAGCGAGCGCGAATTCAAGCTCATCCGCGAGCAGCTCGAGCCGGGCTCGAGGATGTTCCTGGTCAAGCAGGGCCACCACAGCGTCGTGTGCCGGCTGGATCTCAAAGGCTTCGACGCGGAGCTGGGCGTGATCTCCGGACGGACCAGCGGGGTGGAGCGCATGCAGCGGCTCATGGCGGAACTGGGTCCCGACCCGGGGCAGTGGCTGCCGGTCTTTCTGGCCTCGAACGCTGGGGCCTGAGGGCACGCGGCCTTATGGACTTCAAGGAGGGTGGCATGTGCAGTCGCGGATATCGGTGGCGGCTTCTGTTCCTGACTCTGCTCGCCGGCGCACCGGCGGCGCGTGCGCAGTTTGCGGTGATCGACATCGCCGCGGTCACGCAGCTCATCACCCAAATGCAAACCCTCGAGCAGCAACTCATGACGGCGCGCGATCACCTGGCGCAGGCGCAGGCGGAGTTCCAATCGATCACCGGCCGCCGTGGCATGGAGCAGCTTCTCTCCGGAACGGTGCGCAACTATCTGCCGGCCGATTGGCTCGAGTTGGAGCGCGCACTGCAGGGCACCGGCAGCGCCTATGCAACGCTCTCCAGCGACTTGCGCAACGCGATCAGCGCCAACGCGCTGTTATCCGCGCAGCAAGCCGCCGGTCTATCGGCAGGCGGCACCCAACAGGTCCGCTCGGGACGCCAGTCCGCCGCCATGTTGCAGGCAATTGCCCGCGAGGCGCTGGCAACCACCAGCAACCGGTTTGCCTCCATTCAGCAGCTGATCGACGCCATCCCGAGAGCGGGCGATCAGAAGGCGATCCTCGACTTGCAGGCACGGATTGCGGCCGAGGCCGGCATGCTCGAGAACGAGCAGACCAAGCTCCAGGTGCTCTACCAGAGCGCTCAGGCGCAGCGCTGGCTCAATGAGCAGCGTACGCGCGAGCGGGTGGTTGCCGGTCACGGAGAATTTCACACCCGCTTCCAGCCGGTGCCCTGAGGGATGCCGCAAGCGGGGGCAAGCGATCGTGGGATTCTTTCAGACGTTCTGGACCTGGCTCAACGGGCAGCTCGCGAGCTACATCGGCGCCAACACCGCGCGGGTAGCCGCGGCCCTGGAGCCGACGATCGTGACGCTCGCTACCGTGTACGTCATGGTCTGGGGCTACCTTCATCTGACCGGGAGGCTCGAGGAGCCCTTCGTCCAGGGACTGAAGCGGCTCATCGCGCTCGCGATCATTCTGGGGGCGGCGCTGCACTTGTGGCTTTACAACACCGTCGTCGTCAATACGTTCTATCAGGCTCCGGCGCAACTGGCCGCCGCCGTGGTCGGCACGCCGGATCCCGTGGCGACGATCGACGCCATCTGGGACCGGGGCGGAACGGTCGCCGCGTACCTTTGGGACAATGGCGGCGTCTTCAACGGCGACTTCGGCTATTACATTGCCGGCGCGGTCGTCTGGGCGCTGATCGGACTCCTTTGTATATACACCATGTTCCTGATCGCGCTGTCCAGCATCGCGCTGGCGGTGCTGCTGGCACTCGGTCCGCTGTTCCTCGCGATGCTGTTCTTCGACCACACCAGGAGATTCGTCGAGGCGTGGATCTCGCAACTGGCGAACTACGCCTTGATCACGATTCTGACGGTCTTGGTTGCGGCGCTGCTCCTGCAGGTCGTCGCCTCGTACGCGGAGCAGACGGCGGCCCGCGGCGCGGCGATCGTCACGGTGGACGCGCTCAACACCGTGCTGATTTCAGTGCTCGTCTTTCTTCTCATGCGACAGGTCATGCCGATCGCGGCGGCTCTGGCGGGCGGAGTGGCGCCCAACACGTTTCACCTTGTCAGCCGCGTCGCGAGCTGGAGCGTACGCCGCGGCGCCGCTGCGGCGCGAGATGCCGGAGCGTTCGCAGCGACCCACCTGCTGGCGGGCGCACCACCGGCGGCGCGCCGAGTGGCGACGACAGTCGCCGCGTGGCGCAGGCCATAAGGGAAGAATGCGAGGCGCGCTAAGGAGTTGATCGAACGGGACATGGAGGATCCATGAGAGCACTCGGCGTCATCTGTTTGATTGTCTTCACGGGCTCGTGCGCTTCGCACGCCGTCCGCTGTGACGGACGGTTGGAGCCGATCAACGCGCCCGCAAAGGTGCGCAGCGCGCCCGCGACGGATAGCGGCAAGTCCGGCGTGAGCAGGCCATGAAGAAGGAGGAGCGCGCGCTCTGCCTGGCGCGTCGCCGGCGCTGGCTGGGTATGTGCTGTGACGAGCGGTGCCTCGCTATTGCTGCTGCTGCCTTTGAAACGCGTCGAGCCGTTCATCGTGCGCGTCGACAACAGCACGGGAGTCGTCGACGTTGTGCCGGTCTATACGGGAGGGACCGAGATGAATGACACTGTCACCCGCTACCTGCTGACGCACTACATCAGCGTGTGCGAGCGCTTCAACTTCGCGACGGCCGAGAGCGATTACGAAGAGTGCGGGGCGTTTCATGCGGCGCAGCGCAACCAAGCCTGGGCAGCGCTGTGGAACAGCAACAATCCGGCCTCGCCTCTCAATGTCCACAAAGACGGCAGCAGCGTGCGTGTGCAGGTCACGTCGGTGAGCTTCTTCCGCCGGGCAAGCGGTGTGGCGGACCTGGCACAGGTGCGCTACCTGAAGGCCGAGCGCCAGGGGGACGGCGCTGATGAGCGCTTCACGCACTGGATCGCGACCGTGCAGTACGCCTATGCGGCTCCCTCGAAGGACCCCAGGGTGCGCCGCTGGAACCCGCTCGGCTTCAAGA
>WNFO01007572.1_pt1 | contig 19047 bp, 20 predicted proteins | sample 5400251 | NCBI WGS metagenome assembly WNFO01 (sample SAMN13153354, study PRJNA577476) | soil metagenome | isolation source: 100 cm saprolite under Madrone tree | place: USA:California | collected 2016-06-14
GGTCGGTCGCCGAAATGCGGGACGCGATCGCTGACGACGTCGACCGGCGGGAGCGCGAGCGGCGCCGGAACGAGCCGGAAGTCGACCATCGTCGAGTCGCCGCCGGTGAGGGCGACGACGGTATCGACGGGACCGAATCCGAGCGCGGCGGCGTACACGCGGACTCGGCCCGCGGGCACCACCGCGATCCGGTACACACCCTGGAAATCGGACCGGGTCGACAGCGTCGTGCCGGGGATCGCGATGCTGGCGCCGCTGATCGGCGCTCCGTCCTTGTCGCGGACGGTGCCTCGCACGATCCCCTGCGCCGCCGCCTGGAGCGGCGCCACGACGAGCAGCAACGTCGCTATTGCGCGGTACATGTGACGAAGTCCGTCGCCGGACGCAGGCTGTCGAAGTTGACCACGAAATCGATGTTGCTTATCGCCGAGACGCTGGGCACGGTAACGACGCCGGGCTGGGTTGAATCCGCGGGACTGCGGTAGTAACCCGCGACGCGGAGGTATTGCGTGTCCGCCGGGCTGAGCGTGAGCGTGCCGGGCTTTTTCCAAACGGCGAGCACCCAGTGATAGACGCCCGGGTCGACTGCGACGCCGTACGCAGCGAGCGAATCGGTGAACGGGATCGATCCCGGGATGACCGGCCGGCGGTTGCTGATGAGATCGGTACAGGTCTGCGGAAACGCGAGGTAGGCCGCGATGAAGACATTCTCGGTGTTGGCGGGAACCGCGCCGCGGAATCGCACGGTGCCGCAGAGGCCCACGAGCGAGCGAGCGCAGATCGGTTCCGGCTCGAGGCCGCGGCCACACGCTGCCACGACCGCCACCAGCAGCAGAATCTTCCGCATCCCAGCAATTTGGGACCACTGGGGGGGGCGTCAACTTGACCCCGGTTTTGCGGGGGAATAACGTTGCTGCATGCCACTGTACGAGTACCGTTGCAAGGTGTGTGACGTGCAATTCTCGCGCACCGAGTCGATGGCGGAGCATGCCGCGCGGCCGCGTCCCACCTGTCCGAAGTGCGAGTCGCCTGCCGTGGAGCCTGTTTTCTCCGACTTTTTCGCCAAGACTGTTCGCAAGAGCTAGACACGTTCGAGCGCTTGCGGGACGCCTTCCGCGCCGCCCTGGATGCGGCGTCGACGCCGGACCTGCGATCGCTCGCGCGGCAGATGCGTGAAGCGGTCGTCGACGCCAAGGTGGCCGTCGCCGAGGTCCAGGAGGCCGTCGAGCGCACGGAGCGCGAGATCGCGGTCGAGCGCCAGCGACTCGCGGACGCCGAGCGCCGCGGCCGGCTCGCCGGGGAGATTCAGGACGCGGAGACCGTCGCCGTCGCGGGTCGCTTTGCGGCGAAACACACCGAGCGCCTCGGCGTGCTCGAGCGGAAGCTGGCCAACCAACGTGAGGAGCTGGCGCTGGCGCAGCGGGAGCTCGACGACATGCAGACGCAGCTCAAATCCGCGGAGCGGGATCGTCCCGCGATGGAAACGCGGGCGTCCGTGCGAGACGCGGGGCAGGCAGAGGCGGCGGTGGATCTCCAGGACGAGCTGCTCAAGTCCGACATGGACCGCGCGTCACGCGAAGCCGCTGCGGCACGCCAGCTCGAAGAGCTGAAAAAGAAAATGAGAAAGGAATAGCCAGGTGCTGCTGCTTGCGGTTTTTCAGATCCTCCACCAACCTCCACTTCCTCCACCATCTGATTTTACCAAACGCGCTCACACCTACAGTATCGTCGCCTACGACTCCGTCACGGGGGACCTGGGGATCGCGGTGCAGTCGAAGTTCCCCAACGTCGGCGGGCTCGTGCCGTGGGCTAAGGCCGGAGTCGGCGCGGTCGCGACGCAGGCGCTGAGCAACACCGATTACGGGGAGAAGGGTCTGGAGCTGTTGGCACGCGGCGCGACGGCTCCGGAAGCGATGCGCATCATCATGCGGAGCGATCCCCAGCCATCGCAGCGTCAGGTCGGGATGGTCGACGCACATGGGAACTCGGCCAGCTGGACCGGCGACTCGACGTTTGATTGGGCCGGCGGGAGGACGGGCGGTCGGGCCGATGGGCAGACGGGCGGCAAAGGCCAACTGATCGTGGGTCATGGTTATGCGGCGCAGGCCAACATCATGGTTTCGGACGCCACGGTCCGAAACATGGCCGAGACGTTCGAGCGCAGCCGCGGGTCCCTCGCCGACCGGTTGCTCGCGGCGCTGGTGGCCGGACAAGCGGGAGGCGGCGACAAGCGCGGGATGCAGTCGGCGGCGCTGCTCGTCGTGCGCGCCAGGGGCGGCTACCTCGGCGGCACCGACCGGTACATCGATATCCGCGTCTACGATGCGCCCGATCCCATCAAGGAGCTGCAGCGGCTGTACGCGCTGCACAAGCTGTATTTCTTCACGAGCGATTCGGCGGATCTCGTCGCCATCACGCCGGCATTGCAGAAAGAGCTGGAGGCGATCCTGCTGGCCGAGCCGGCGAATCAGGCGCAGAAGTGGCTCGCCGCCCCGCAGCCCTCGCTGAACGCAACGTTCCTCACCGCGCTCGCCAATTTCATGTACTGGGAGAATTACGACGTGCGCGTGCGGATGGACGGCAAGATCGATCGTGTCGCGCTCGAAGACATTCGTAAGAACCGGCGTGTGCGGAGGTAACCTATGGATGTGAAGCGAGGCCGGATGGTCTTCCTGGGCTACGGGAAGTACTGGCGCTCGGATCGCATTATCGGCCTGACGCCCATCGAGCAGGGGCGAGGACCGGGACAACGAACCAACGTGTTCATCGAGGGCCAGGCGGAGCCGATCGTCGCCTCGCGCACCGAGCAAGCGATCCTCGAGGACATGGGCGCGAGCGATGACAGCTTCCAGCAGGAGGCGCTGCGCCAGGCGACCCGCGAGCTGCTCGAGGCGTTCCACGAATTCTCGCCGGTCCTCCGGCGCGCGCTGCAGAACGAACACCACTTCGACGTCGAGAGGTGGGAGGGCCGGCTCAGCACCCTGCTGAGACCGGCCGAGCATCCCGACTCCGCGGCACAGGACGACCTGTTCGACTGAAAGGCTACGCATGACGCAACCGCAAGTGAGCGCGACGCAAGCCGACCGAGGATGGTTCGGACACCCGCGCGGCCTCTCGACGCTGTTCTTCACCGAGATGTGGGAGCGCTTCAGCTTCTACGGGCTCCGTGCGTTGCTCATCCTCTACATGACGGCCGCCGCGGCGAACGGGGGACTCGGCTTCTCGACCGAGCACGCGGCGTCCATCTATGGTTGGTACACGTTCGGCGTCTACGCTGCCGCGATTCCTGGCGGCATCATCGCGGACCGGTGGCTGGGCCAGTACCGCAGCGTGCTGGTAGGCGGCGTCATCATCGCGCTCGGGCATTTCAGTCTTGCCTATCCCTCGCTACCGACCTTTTACCTGGGCCTGATGCTGATCGTGATCGGGACCGGTCTCCTGAAGCCGAACATCAGCACGATGGTCGGTTCGCTGTACGACTCAGCCGATGTGCGGCGCGATGCCGGTTTCTCGATCTTCTATATGGGGATCAACGTCGGTGCCTTCGTCGCGCCGCTCATCGTCGGGACGCTCGGTCAGCGCGTCGACTGGCACGTCGGATTCGGGTGCGCCGGCATCGGGATGACGCTCGGCCTCATTCAATACGTGGCGGGGAAGCGCCGCCTGCTGCCCGCCCTCGAACGGCTGGGGCAATCGGAGACGAAGCCCGCCGCCGCCGTGAGCCCCGAGCCGTGGTGGCGATTCACTCGTGAGGAATCGAAGCGCGTCATCGCCATCGCGGTCCTGTTCGTATTCTCGTCAATTTTCTGGGCGGCGTTCGAGCAGGCGGGATCGAGTCTCAACCTGTTCGCCGACCGGCTCACGCAGAACGAGGCGTTCGGCCGCTCGTTCCCGTCGACTTGGTATCAATCCCTGAATTCGATGTTCATGATCTTCGGCATGGCGCCACTGCTCGCGTGGCTCTGGATCCGCCTCGGACCACGACAGCCGTCGAGCCCGGTCAAATTCGCACTCGGTCTCTTGTTCGCGGGACTCGGTTTCGCCCTGCTGGTCCCTGCGGCGACGATCGCGCAGCAGCAGGGGATTTTGGTCAGCCCCTGGTGGCTCGTCGGCGTCTACTTCCTCCATACGATCGGTGAGCTCTGTCTCAGCCCGGTAGGGTTGTCGACCGTGACAAAGCTCGCGCCGTCACGGATCGCGGGGGCGATGATGGGGCTGTGGTTCCTGTCGATTGCGGTCGGAAACAAGATGGCCGGATGGGTGGCCGGATTCTTCGATCGGTTGCCGCTACCCAACATCTTCGGCGCCGTTGCGCTCACGACATTTGTGGCCGCCGTGATTCTACTGATGCTGACACGGCCCATCAAACGGCTCATGGGTGGAGTGCGCTGAGCGCGAATGATCAATGATCAATGATCATTGGACGTTCTTTTTAGGGCGCATGCCAGGTCAGGTCGGCAATTTCTGCGGCTGCCCGAATCTTCAATGCATCGGAGTCACTGCTCACTCCAACCGAGACAATGGGTTTGGGCGAACTGTTCCACAGCCGTCGATAATCACTGAACGGATCGCGACGCTCCTCGTGCCACGACCCATCCGCGTCCTCGGCGCGCTGTAAGACGACCACCATCCGGTTGCGCCCGGCCCAGCTCGCGAAACTCTCGCCGCGGCCCTCCCGATTGCCCCAGGCATAGGCGATCGAACGACCGTCCTGGAACGTGATCACCACACGGATGGGGCTGTCATCCCCGGCGCGGCGTTTCAGGTCGGCGCCGCGCAGTGGCGTACCGGCACGCCAGCGCCACGTGATCGTCCCCTGCCACTGCGTCGGTGCGGGTCGAATGGCAGGGCGCAAGCGGTACGTCGCGGTTCCGCCCTGCGCGACGGCGGTGACGCGCAGCGTGTGCGACCGCGTGACTTCGAACGCGGGTGGATCCACGCCCTGCATCCGGTCGAGCTTCCAGCCTGACGGCAATCCCGATCCTGCCGGTACAATCATCAGGTTCGTGAGCGTCTGGGCGAGCGCGATCAGTACGCTCACATCGGCTCCTCGGCGAAGTGACAGGCCGCATCATGCCCGGGCGCGATCGGCCGCAGCGGCGGCGGCTCGGTGCGGCAGCGCTCGCTCTTCTTGGGATGCGGGCACCGCGGGTGGAACGGGCAACCCGGAGGCGGATGCGCGGGCGACGGGATGTCGCCGGCGAGCACGATGCGGCGCTTGGTCGCGTGCGGGTTCGGCTCCGGCACGGCCGACAGCAGCGCGCGGGTATAGGGATGTCGCGGCTGCGCGTAAATCTCGCCGGCGGGGGCGCGCTCCACGATCTTGCCGAGGTACATGACGGCGACGTCGTCGGCGATGTGCCGCACCACGGCGAGGTCGTGCGCGATGAACAGATAGGTGAGGCGCCGTTTGGCCTGCAGCTCGGCGAGCAGATTCAGGACCTGGGCCTGCACCGACACGTCGAGTGCGCTGACCGGCTCGTCGCACACGATGAACTGCGGCTCGACCGACAGCGCCCGCGCGATCCCCACGCGTTGGCGCTGGCCGCCCGACAGCTCGTGCGGATAGCGCTTGGCAAAGGCGGCGTCGAGTCCGACCTCGTCGAGCAGCGCGGTGACGGTGCCGTTCAGGCCATGAATCTCGAGCGGCTCACGCAGCGTGTCGTCGACCGTCATGCGCGGATTCAGCGAGCTGTACGGATCCTGGAAGACGATCTGCATCCGGCGCCGTAACGCGCGGAGCCGGGTGGCGTCGAGTGCGAAGACGTCGTTGCCGTCGAACCAGACCTTCCCTGACGTCGGTTCCTGCAGCCGCAGCATCGTACGTCCGACCGTCGTCTTCCCCGAGCCCGATTCGCCCACCAGCCCCAGCGTGCGGCCGGAGGCGATCGCAAACGACACGCCGTCCACCGCGCGCACCGGCGCCTGCGGGCGTCCGAGACCGAACCAGCGACGCTCACCGGCGTAGTGCCTCACCAGGTCACGCACGTCAACGAGCGTCATCGCTTCGACACTTTCCGCGCGGGCTCGGTCACGAGCCAGCAGCGCGCGGTATGTCCCGGAATTCCGGTCTCGAGCAGCGGCGGTTCCTGGGCCGCGCACTTGTCCCATGCGTACGGACAGCGGGGATGGAACCGGCAGCCGGGTGGCCACGCGGTCGCCGCCGGGACCTGCCCGGGGATGGCGTGCAGCCGCGACCGCGGCGCGTCGATGCGTGGGACCGCGGCGAGCAGCCCCTCGGTGTACGGGTGCGTCGGTTGCTCGAACAGCGCGTCGGTCGGCGCGGTCTCGACGACGCGCCCCGCGTACATCACGACGACGCGATCGGCGTGGCCGGCGACCACGCCGAGATCGTGGGTGATCAAGAGGACCGACATGCCGAGCTCGTGCTGCAGGCGGTCGAGCAGCTCGAGGATCTGGGCCTGGATCGTCACGTCGAGCGCGGTCGTCGGTTCGTCCGCGATGAGGACCTTGGGGTGACACACGAGCGCCATCGCGATCATGACGCGCTGGCGCATGCCGCCCGAGAGCTGGTGCGGATAGTGGTCGACGCGTTCGTCGGGATCGGGAATGCCGACCAGGCGTAACATCTCGATCGCGCGGGCCCGAGCCGCACTGCGCGACAGATGCTGATGAATGATCGCGGATTCCGCAATCTGATCGCCGACCGTGAACACCGGGTTCAGCGACGTCATCGGCTCCTGGAAGATCATCGCGATCTGATTGCCGCGAACCGCGCGCAGCTCCGGCGCGGGGAGCGCGAGCAGATTGCGGCCTTCGAATTCGATCAGGCTGCCGGGGAGCACGTGCCCCGGCGGCTCCGGCACGAGCCGGAGAATCGAGAGCGACGTGACGGTCTTGCCGCACCCTGATTCGCCGACGATTCCGAGCGTCTCGCCGGGATACAGGTCGAACGAGACGTCGTCAACCGCCCGCGCGGTTCCCGTGCCGTGCTCGGTGACGAAATAGGTCTTCAAATTGCGGACGCGCAGCAGCGCGGGAGCGCCGGGTGTCGTCACGCGGCCTCCTCGCGCGGGTCGAGCGCGTCCCGCACGCCGTCGGCGACTGCATTGAGCGACAGTACGACCAAGGAGATAGCCAGGCCCGGAAAGAGTGTCGACCACGGCGCCGTGTAAATGCTCGGAGCGTTATCGGCAATCATGTTGCCCCAGGTCGGGTCCGGCGGCTTGACGCCGATCCCGAGGAAGGACAGGGACGCTTCGAGCAGGAGCACGTTCCCCACGCCGAGCGCGGCGGAGACGATGATCGGCGCGGCGGCGTTCGGCAGAACGTGGCGAAAGATAACTCGGCCGCTGCCCGCGCCGAGCGCCCGGGCCGCTACGACAAAATCGCGCTGCCGGAGGGAGAGTACTTCCGCCCGCACGAGCCGGCTCGTCCCGAACCAGGACGTCAACCCGATGACGATGATGAGTGCCGCGAACGGCAGCCCGTCCCAGAGCGCCACCGCCATCAAAAGGATGAAGATGCGGGGGAGGGCGAGGCCGACGTCGACGCCGCGCATCAGCACGGCGTCGATCCAGCGCTGGTAGTAGCCGGCGACGGCACCCACGAGGGTCCCCAGCGCGACCGCGACGAGCGCGCCTAACGCGCCGATGCCGAGCGACACGCGCGCGCCGTATACCGTGCGGCTCCAGACGTCCCGGCTCAACACATCGGTGCCGAGGAGGAAGGTCCATGACGGGACATGGTTCGTGAGGTGCACGATGTCCAGCTGCTTGTTCGGATCGAACGGCGCGATGAGCGGCGCGGCCAACGCGACGATGACCAGGAATGTAAGGATGCCGAGACCCCAGGTCGCGGTGCGGTGCCGGAAGAAGCGCCGCCACCGTTCCTGCCGCATGCCGCGCTGGCGCAGGAGGCGGACGAGCTCGGCCGTCGCGACCAGGGTGACGAACAGCGCGAGCCACGTGCCGAGCGTCATGCGGTCACGGCCTCGACATCGGTCGTGGCCCGGACGCGGAGGCGCGGATCGGCGAGCCCCAAAAGAATGTCGGCGAGCAGATTGCCGGCGACGACGACGACACTGGCGATCAATGCCGTCCCGGTCACCATTGGGTAATCGCGCAAGAGGATCGCATCGAACGCGAGACGACCCATCCCGGGCCAGGCGAAAATGGTTTCGATCAGCACGGCGCCAGTGAGGAGGAACGGAAAGGCCAGCCCGAACCGCGTGACGATTGACAGGAGCGCGTTGCGGAGCTGATGCCGCAACACCACGCGGCGTTCCGGCAGGCCCTTGGCGCGGGCCGTGCGCACGTAATCCTGCCGCGCGACTTCCAGCATCGCGGCCCGCTGGAAGCGCGCGGTTCCGGCCGCCCCGACCAGACCGAGCGTCGCCGCCGGCAACACCGTGTGCCAGAGCCGGTCCGCGACGCAATACAACGAGTTCACCACCGGACAGAGGATCGGATCGCTTGCCCCGCCGACGGGAAACCACCGCAGCTTCTCGCCGAACACGAGGAGCAGCAGCAGCGCCAGCCAGAACGTGGGCAGCGAATAGATGAAGAGCGTGACATTGCCGAGCACCACATCCGGGAGGCGATTGACGCGCACCGCCTGGTAGATGCCCAGGCCGAGGCCGAGGATGAAATCGAGCACGAGCGCCGCGCCCGCGAGCTGCAGCGTGAACGGGATGGTGCCCGCGATGGCGGTGCCTACCGGGCGACCGTTGGCGTACGAATTGCCCATGTTCCCGTGTGCCAGCGCGACCAGATAGCGCACGTACTGCTCGGGGAGGGACTTATCGAGGCCGAATTGCCGCGTCAGCTCGTCGCAGACGGCCCGATCCACGTTCTCGGGACACGGCCTTCCCGGCGCGACGTGAATCAGAATGAAAACGAAAGTGACGACGGCAAAGACGATGGCGACGGACGCGACGAGACGCCGCAGCAGCCACGCCGCCCCCGTCACCTATCGCTCCACGCGGTCTCGGTCGATCAATTTGTCGGGAGGAATGCGCCAAGTGCGCAGCAAAGCGGCCCAGGAGTCGGGGCGGAACTGCACGTTGTCGACGCGCTTGTGAACGGCCGCGTAGTTATCGAGCGCATAGAGGAAAATCCCCGGCGCGTCCGCGTTCAGCGTCTCCATCGCCGCCCGCCACGTGGGTCGCGCCCGATCGCGGGTGGTGGCGGTCACGGCGCGATCCACCATGCGCTCGAACTCGGCATTGTAGTAGCGGCCGAAATTCGAGCCGCCGAAGCCGGCGCGCGTCCAACTCTGCGCCATCCCCGAGCTGGGTGACGGGTCGTTGGCGCGCGACAGAATCGCGGTGTCGTATTTCCCGGTCCCGACGCGCTGATTGACGACCGCGCCTTCCACGGCGTCGATCTCTGCCCGCACGCCGATCGCGCGAAATTGCTCTTGCAGGAGGAGCGCATACTGCCTCCGCAAGACGCTGGTCGTCGGAAACAGGATATGAAATGCGAGCGGCTGCCCGTCCTTGTCGCGGACACCGTCGCCGTCGTGATCGCGCCAACCACGGGCGTTCAGCATCCGGTTGGCCTGCGCGGTGTCGTACGGGAGCTGGCGGATGTCGGGGTCCCAGATCCACAGACGTGTAGACCGCGAGCTGGTTCGCGGCACGCACCCGGTCCACGTTCTCCGGCGTCACCAGCTGCTCACGGACATCGGCCTGATCCGCGATGACCTGCTGGACGGCGACCTGGAGGTTCGGCGTGAAGCGCCAAATGAGTCGGCGAATCGCGGGCCGGCCGAGGAAGAAGGTCGAATCGGCGACCAGCTCGATCGATTGCGCCGGCTGCCAGCGAACGAACCGGTACGGTCCGTCGCCCACCGGTTCCCGGCCGAACGGCGCGGTCCGCCACTGGTCGCGCGGCACGGGCCGGAGCTTGTGCGCGGGCAGGATGCGCATGTGGTACACCGCGTCGTAGAACATCTCGGGATACTGCTCCCGGAACCGGAAGACGGCGGTCAGCGAATCCCGCTGCGTCACGCTGGCGATCCGGTGGAGCTTGGGGCGGTACGGCGAGGCCACCACCGAGTCGTTGTAGGCGTTGAACGTGAACTCGACGTCCGCCGCCGTGACGGGTTGTCCGTCATGCCAGCGCGCGCGCGGATCGAGGTGGAAGACGAGCGTGAGCGGGCCGTCCCACTCCCATTTTTGCGCCAGCAGCGGCTGAAAGTCCTCATCCCCCAGCGTGTTCTCGGACATCCCGACGTCGGCGAGCTTCAGGAACAGCTGCTCGCCGATGTCGTTGGCGACGATGTCCTCGCTCGACGGCGGCAGCAGCGTGCCCGGCTCGGCCACGGCGGCGTCGATGATCGTGCCGCAGTTCGCGCCGGTACAGCCGCCGCGGCGCTCGCACGCGGCGAGCCCGGCGACGCCGAGAACAAGGAAGACGGTGAGCGAGGGAAAGGAGCGCCGTTGCATGGCGCTTAACATTTCACCGGGGGGCGGGAGATGCAACGTCGGACGGTCGGGCGGTCTGACGGCCGGACGGTCGGAAGTCCCTCCAGGTGTTGATGATGGCATCTGCGACTTCGCCGAAGGTCACCGTACGCCCGAGGACCTCCGCCAGCGTCGTTCCCCCGTTGAACGAAGGAGATTGCGCGGCAGCGAGCAGGATCGATCCATGCTGGAGGAACGCGTCGCCGCGCCGGACTTGCGCGGAGCCCACAAGCTTGCGGCCCCGCACCAGGATTTCACCGCCGACGGAGCATGAAAAGCAGGACGCCGGATGGGCGGAGGGGCGGATGGGCGGATGGGCCGGCGCGAGTACCGCCTCCACGCCAAGAGTCCGCAATGCTCTCGCGAGTCGAGTGTGGATCTCACAATACGCTTTCCGGAGTGACCCAAACAACGCGATCGGCGTGACGACGGCGTATGTGAGCTCGTGCTCATGCCACACCGCTTGTCCACCCGTGGGCCGGCGCACGATCGGAACGTCGTAAAACGTGTTCGGTTGGTTCCGTCCCAGGGAGAGTGTCGGCGGGTCCCAGCGATAGAACCGGAGATAGTCGCCGCCATGGCACGCGACGTCTTCCAGCAGCGCTTTGTCCATCCCCATGTTGTATTCGCCAGACCGCCCCACGGCATCGACGATCAGGTTCCAAGGCGGTCCAGCCGCCCATCCGCCCATCCGCCCGTCAGACAGTGGCGTACGCTTCCACCGGCGGACAGGTGCACACCAGGTTGCGATCGCCGAAGGCGGCGTCGATCCGGCTGACCGGTGGCCAGACCTTGTGCTCCCGGGTCGCGGCCGTCGGGAATCCGGCGCGGTCGCGCGCGTAGGGCCGGTCCCAGCTGTCGCTCAGCAGATCGGCGAGCGGGTGCGGCGCGTTCTTCAACAGGTTGTTGTCGCGATCGGCTTCGCCGGTCTCGATCTCGCGGATCTCGCCCCGAATCGCGATCAGCGCATCGACGAACCGGTCCAGCTCAGCTTTCGGTTCGCTCTCGGTCGGCTCCACCATCAGCGTGCCCGCGACCGGGAACGAGACCGTGGGTGGGTGAAAGCCATAGTCGATCAGCCGCTTGGCGATGTCTTCGACGTCCACGCCCGCCGAGCTCTTGAAGGCCCTCGTGTCGATGATGCACTCGTGCGCCACCAGGCCGTGCTGCCCCGAGTACAGCAATTCGTAGTGTCCGCCCTCCTGCAGCCGGCGCGCGATGTAGTTGGCGTTGAGGATCGCGACCTTGGTCGCGAGCGTCAGGCCGTCGCGCCCCATCATCGCGATGTAGGCCCACGAGATCGGCAGGATCGAGGGACTGCCCCACGGCCCGGCGGAGACGGTGCCCGCGCTTTCGGCGAGGGGAACCCCGACATCGATAACCGGGTGCGTGGGAAGATGCGGCGCGAGATGCTCCGCGACGCCGATCGGTCCCATGCCCGGTCCGCCGCCGCCGTGCGGGATGCAGAACGTCTTATGGAGGTTCAAGTGACAGACGTCGGCGCCGATGTCGCCGGGACGGCAGAGACCGACCTGCGCATTCATATTCGCGCCGTCCATATAGACCTGACCGCCGTGCTGGTGCACGATGCGGCAGACTTTCTTGATGGACGCTTCGAAGACGCCGTGCGTAGACGGATACGTCACCATCAGCGCGCCCAGCGTGTCCGTGTGCTCCTTCGCCTTGGCCTCGAGGTCGGCGACGTCGATGTTGCCCTGCGCGTCGGTCTTCACCACCACGACATTCATCCCCGCCATCACCGCGCTCGCGGGATTGGTGCCGTGCGCCGACTGCGGGATCAGGCAGGTCGTGCGATGCGCGTCGCCCCGATGCTGGTGATACGCGCGAATCACGAGCAGCCCCGCGAATTCTCCCTGCGAGCCGGCGTTGGGTTGCAGCGACACCTTGGCGAAGCCCGTGATCTCCGCGAGCCAATCCTCGAGCTGGCGGAACAAGGTCGCGTACCCTTGCGCTTGCGACCGCGGCGCGAAGGGATGCAGGCGGTTGAAGCCGGACCAGGTGATCGGAAGCATCTCGGTCGTGGCGTTGAGCTTCATCGTGCACGAGCCGAGGGGAATCATCGCCGCCGTCAGCGACAAGTCGCGATTCTCGAGCCGCTTCAGGTAGCGCAGCATTTCCGTTTCGGAGTGATGCGTGTTGAAGACGGGGTGCGTACAAAAGGGCGTGGTGCGGGCCAACGACTGGGGGATCGCTGACACGTTGACTAGGGGCGCCGCATGCTGCGCCCCGACATCTCGTCCGATGGGCCCACCAAATACCGCGATGACATCCGCGACGTCTTCCCGGGTCACCGTTTCGTCGAATGCCACGCCGAGCCGTGTCTGCGACAGCGTCCGCAGGTTGATCTGCTTCGCGCGCGCGGCGTCGAGAATGCGCGGGAGCACATCCTGCGGCACCTCGACCGCCAGCGTATCGAAGAAATGGGGATAGGCGAGCCGGTATCCGAGTTTTTCCAACGCGGCGGCGAGGGCCGCGGTGTACGCGTGCACGCCGCGGGCGATCCGCCGTAGTCCCTCCGGACCGTGATAGACCGCATACATGGACGCGACGACGGCGAGCAGGACCTGCGCGGTGCAGACATTACTCGTCGCTTTCTCGCGGCGGATGTGCTGCTCGCGCGTCTGCAGTGCCATGCGCAACGCGGTCCGCCCGGCACGGTCTTTGGAGACGCCGATGATGCGGCCCGGGAGATGGCGCTTGAATTCATCGCGGGTCGCGAAGAAGGCCGCGTGCGGGCCACCGTAACCAAGCGGCACGCCGAAGCGCTGCGAGTTGCCGACGGCGATGTCACCGCCCCACTCGCCGGGTGGCGTGAGCATGGTGAGCGCGAGCAGATCGGTCGCCACCGTCACGAGCGCACCCGCAGCGTGCGCCGTCTCGCACAGCGGGCGGTAATCGCGGATCGCGCCATCGGTGGCCGGATACTGAATCAGCGCGCCAATCACCTTGCCTTGCTGGAAATTGAACGCGCCTGGATCGGCGACCACCACGTCGATGCCGCGTGCGGCGGCGCGGGTGCGCACCACCGCGATGGTCTGCGGATGACAGTTGGTGTCGATCAGGTAGGTGAGCTTGCCCTCGTGCTTCGTGACGGCCTCCGTCAGATGCATCGCTTCGGCCGCGGCGGTGCCTTCATCGAGCAGCGAGGCGTTCGCGATCTCGAGCCCGGTCAGGTCCGACACCATCGTCTGGAAGGTGAGGAGCGCCTCCAGCCGGCCCTGCGCGATCTCCGCCTGATAGGGCGTATAGGCCGTGTACCACCCGGGGTTTTCCAGCACGTTGCGCTGGATGACCGTGGGCGTGAAACAGTCGTGATACCCCATACCGAGGTAGGAGCGGAAGACCTGATTCTGTGCGGCGAGCTGGCGGAGCGCGTCGAGCGCTTCCTGTTCGGACCGCGCTTCAGGAACCCGCAGCGAGCCCGGCAGCCGGATGTCTGCGGGCACGACGGCGTCGATAAACGTGTCGAGCGACTCGTAGCCGAGGACCTGCAGCATGGCCGCCTGGTCCTCGGGCGAGGGCCCGATGTGTCGTTCCTGAAACAGATCGCGCTCGCTATCCATCTTACGGGAGTGTGAAGGATTCCCCTGGTTTCAGCACTGTGACGGCCGAGGTGTCGCCCACCAGGCGCCGGAATTCCGCGGGATCGGCCTTGATGATATCCCACGTGTTGTAGTGCATTGGAATAACGCTTTTGGGTTTCACGAATTCCACCGCGCGGGCCGCGTCGGCAACGCCCATCGTGTAATTATCGCCGATCGGGACCAGCATGAGATCGACCCGGGGGGGGCCGGCCAGGAGCTGCATTTCAAGCGTCAGCCCGGTGTCCCCGGTGTGATAGACGGTCTTCCCGCCGATCGTCACGACGACGCCGGCGGGATTGGTCGTGTACCGCCCGGTTTCGTCGCCTTCGACGCGCCCGCCGTGGAAGGCGGGTACGAGCTTCACGGTACCGAACGGGAACGCGTGCGCTCCGCCGATGTGCATGGCGTGGCTCGTGGCCCCGCGATCGGCGCAGAACTGCGCCAGCTCGTAGGTGGCCACGATGGGCGCCTTGTGCTGCCGCGACAGCGCGACGGCATCACCCAAATGGTCGCCATGGCCGTGTGAGAGCAGAATTGCGTCGAGGTGGGGGAGCTTGTCGGGTGCGATGACGGCGGCGGGGTTCCCGGTGAGAAATGGGTCGATGATGACGCGCTTTCCGTCCCGCTCCAGCACAAAACAGGCGTGTCCGTGGAATGTGGCTTTCACTCTCCAACATGCTTCGCGTACGCGTCGGCGCGGAGCAGCCCCTCCAATTCTTTGGCGTCCTTGAGCTTCACCTTCACCATCCAGCCTTTGCCGTAGGGATCGCGGTTGACGAGAGCGGGGTCCTGCTCGAGCGCCTTGTTCGCTTCTACGATCGTCCCGGCCACCGGGGAGTAGAGCTCGGATACGGCTTTCACCGCTTCGATCGTCCCGAAGACGTCGCGCTGCTTGAACGCGGCGCCCGACTTGGGAAGCTCCACGAACACCACGTCTCCCAACTCGCCCTGGGCGTAGTCGGTGATGCCCACCTCGACCACCTGCGGGTCAGCACCTTCCCGCACCCACTCGTGGTCCTTCGTATAGCGGACGTCCTTCGGCATGCTGGACATGGGTCGAGAGCCTACAACAGGTCCGCTCGGGGCGCCAGTCCTGCGCCATCTTCTTCGCTGAGGGCGACGCGTGACTCGCCCCACGGGCGCAGGTCGAGCCGTACGGCGATCGGATCGGGGTCGGGGGACAAATAATAGAGGCGGCAGGGTCGGGGCGGATCGGCCGCCTCCCAGGCGGCGCGCGCGCCGTCTGCGGCCCGCGCCGTCGCGACGATGGACAGCGGCGTCCCGGCCTTCAACGTTCTTGCTAATCCTTTGACGGTCGTGTGCTCGACACGCATTCCGGCGTCGCGGTAGCGGCGCTCGATCGCCTGCAGGATGGGCGTGGCCGCGTCCTTCGCGTCCAGCGCGGCAAGCAGCAGCGTCTGGCCCGGAGCCTCATCCTGTACGCCGGCGCGCGCGGCCGTCTTGCGCAGCTCGGCGAAGACTTTCTTCGCTGCTGTTTCGAGCTCTGCCAACGTCCCGTCGTTCTCGATGACGTACGTGCTCCGCGGCCGCTTGCGTTCCGCAGGCATCTGGGAGGTGAGCATCCGGTCGGCCTCCTGGTTGGACAAGCCCCGCAGCGTACGGAGCCGAGTCCGCCGGAGCGCAACGGGCGCGTCGATCAGGACGATCGCATCGAACTGCGCCGGCTCGAGGACCTCGAAGAGCAGGGGGATGTCGTTGACGACAATCGCATCGCCCCGCTCGCCCGCCTGCTGTTGCAGCTCCAGCCGGCGAGCCTGGACGGCGGGGTGGACGATGGCGTTGAGCGCAGCAAGTGCGGCGTCGTCGCCCATGACTTTGCCGCGCAGTGCCGCGCGGTCGAGCGTCCCGTCCCGGCCCAGCACGTCGGCTCCGAAGCGGCCGGCGATCGCCGCCAGGACGGCGGTCCCGGGCGCCTGCGCGTCGCGGGCGAGGCTGTCCGCGTCGATCACCGTCGCGCCCCATTTCTTGAACAACTCCACGACGGTGGATTTGCCCGAAGCGATGTTGCCCGTGAGGCCGACGTTAAGCATCGAACGGCAGACACCTATAGCAGCGCAGTCTGATCTTCATCTTGTTTGGGAACCCGGTGACAGTGGCGGCATCTCGCTTCGTACGACTCCCGCCCGCCGACCATGATGATCGGGCTGTCCCAGAGCGCCGGCTTGCCGTTGACGAGGCGCTGATTTCTCGTGGCGGGACCGCCACAGACTACGCAGATCGCCTGGAACTTGTCCACCACCTCGGCGACGCACATGAGGATTGGCATCGGACCGAACGGCAGGCCCCGGAAGTCAACGTCGGTGCCCGCGAGAATGACGCGGACCCCCCGGTCGGCCAGGCGGTTCGCCAAATCGACGATGCCGTCGTCGAGGAACTGTGCCTCGTCGACGGCGACGACTTCGGTCGTATCGCGGAGGCGACGCGAGATCTCCTCGGCGGAGTCTACGGGTTCGGCCTCGACGGTCACGCCGTCGTGGGACGAAATCGAAAAGAGACCGGCGTACCGTGCATCCAGATGGGACTTAAAGACTTGCACCTGCTTGCGGGCGATGACCGCGCGCCGCACGCGACGGATCAACTCTTCCGATTTGCCGCTGAACATCACGCCCGAAATGACTTCGATCCATCCTGGGCGGGTGGCTTGCTGGAACATGGGCCCTCACGTTACACGCGGAACGGGCTGGCGAGCAACGTCTCGAAACAGGGAGGGGTGGGTCGAGAAAGTCCAGCAATCTTGCGGATTTCCGGGTGATGTCCCATAGTTCTTCAGGATTCATGCGGGTTTTCGCGCCCCCCCTTCAAGGAGATCGCAGTGAATAAGGCTGAACTCACCTCCGCGTTGGCGATGCGTACGAAGATGTCGAAGGCCGATGCTACGCGCACCGTTGAAGCACTCTTCGACGACAAGGGCATCATCGCCACCGAGTTGAAGAAGGGCTCCAAGGTGCAGATCACCGGCTTCGGCAATTTCGAGGCACGCAAGCGCGCCGCAAGGATGGGTCGCAACCCGAAAACGGGCGGCGTCATTCAGATCAAGGCGTCGATCGCTCCGGCATTTCGCGCCGGGAAACAGTTGAAGCAGGCGGTCAACAACAAGAAGTAGCTGACAGCCGGTCAAGTTGAAACGGGCCGTCCCGCTGGGCGGCCCGTTTGCTTTCTAGCCGCGATCCGGCCGGGCGCTGACTCGCCTGCCGCGCACCGACACTCCTGTCATGCGCCGGACCGCTTGATCCAGGGCCGCGGGCGCTACCTCGACGAGCGAAAACGTTTCGCGCACGTCGATCTTTCCGATCTGACCTTTCTGCAGTCCCGCCTCTTTTATCAACGCACCGACCAAGTCCTTCGCGCTCGCGCGATCCTTCGTCCCCACCGTCACGAACACTTTCGCCCAGCCGGTCTCCGGAGCGTCCCGCTCCGGTTGTGTGCTCACGGCTGCAGGTTGACGACTGATCGCCAGCAACGCTGCCGCGACCATCGCTGGATCGTGTTCCTCGAACAACGGCGCCAGCACAGCCAGCTCCGCATCGACGTCGCTTTGAGTCAGCCGTGCCGAGATCTCTGAACGCAACGCGGCGTTGCGATCCTGTGCTCGATCGGCGCGCGACGGCAAGGGGAACGGCGCGAGGGACGCGATCGACTTGAGATATGGGACCTGCGACGCGAGCGCGACCACCAGCGGCTGCGCGATCGCCGAGAGCGTGCTCAGCTCCTCGCGCGTGGGCAACGTGGCGGCGACCACTGCATCGGGACGCTCCGTCGGCGCTGTGACGTCGCCGCCCTTCCACACGTACGGCCGGACGGATCGCACCGCGTCGAGCAGATCACGTATCACCACTGCGCGGCGACCGGCCGGCACAACGGCGTAGCGCGCCGCCGCGACCGAGCCAAGCGGCTTTCCGGCTGAGTCGAGCGGGATGTCGCCCACGATCTCGGCGCGCCGCGCGTGGCGCTCGATGAAATCGGCGAGGCCGTGCGGGTCCCAGCTGAGAATCACCCGCCGCGCCTCGGGAGCCTCACCGAGCAGCGTGTCGAGCTCGGAGGAGAACGATTCGGGCCAGGCGATGACGAGCGTTTCGAGTGTGTCGAGCTTGAGCGCGGAGCGCGTGACCAGGGCGCTGAGATCCCCGGGGGATCCGGCGAGGACACCTACGCGCCCTTCCTTAAGAAGGGCCGCTGTTCGGGCGAGACCGGTGACGGCGTGAGCGCGAAGCTCGGCGGGGGCGGCGTCGGCCCAGAGCACGGCCTGTTCATGGTCCGCGCAGACGATCACTGCCCGGGGATCCATCAACTCCCAGACCTTTCCCGCGCGTTCCACCGCGGGAGGGATGACCAGCACGACGTGCCGCACACGAGCCTCGATTGTCAAAGGGTGCTAATTTCTGAGCGGTGAAAGCTAGTCGCTTGTTCATATTCCTCCTATACGCGATGGAGTGATCCCACGATGACCGAGGGTCTCTCGCCCAACCTGCAGCATCTCGAGACGTCGGCGACGATTGCGATCTCGGCGGAAGCCAAGCGGCGCAAGGCCGCAGGGGAGGACGTCATCGATCTGGGCGCGGGTGAGCCCGACTTTCCGACGCCGCCGATTCCCGCCGAGGCGGGGATTCGGGCGATCAAGGACGGGAAAACGCACTATTCGGCCAACGAGGGGATTCTCGAGCTGCGAGCTGCGGCGGCGACGCAGCTCTCGCTGCTGTCCGGCGGCCGGCCGGTCAACGCCGATCATATCATCGTCTCGAATGGCTCCAAGCAATCGCTCTTCAACGCCTGCTTCACCCTGTTCGGGCCGGGCGATGTCGTTGCGATTCCGTCGCCCGCGTGGGTGTCGTATCCGCAGATCGTGCACCTCGCGCGCGCCCGACCAGTGATGATCGCCGGCGATCCCGAATGGAGTCTCAAGGCGAGCGTGAAGGACCTGGAGCGGATGCTGCCCGGCGCGACCGGGCTGATTCTCTGCTCGCCCTGTAACCCGACCGGCGCCGTGTACACGCA
>WNFO01001378.1_pt1 | contig 19040 bp, 15 predicted proteins | sample 5400251 | NCBI WGS metagenome assembly WNFO01 (sample SAMN13153354, study PRJNA577476) | soil metagenome | isolation source: 100 cm saprolite under Madrone tree | place: USA:California | collected 2016-06-14
GGCGGATCATTCCGGCCCGATCAACAGCGGCGCCAACCTGCCTGGCGGCAACGCCACGACAGTGAACGGGATGCTGCCGCTCGCAAATCAGAATCCACGCTCGCAGACCAACGCGCGCAACTGCTTGAGCTGCCACGCCCTGGTCCACGGCTCAAACCACCCAGCCGGGGCGCGCCTGAGCAAATAGCCCCAACGCCCGGAAGTTCACCAATGAAGAGCATCAACAGCAGTGTCCGTGTGCGTACCGCGATAGCAGCCGCAGTGCAGGGCGCCCTGCTCAGCCTGGCGGCTGCGCATCCAGCGCCAGCGGCCGAGCCATCGAGCAGCGCTGCGGCGGCTGCGCAGCTCACTCAGCCGAGCGGCGAGCTTGAAGTCGGCGCGGGCGACGTCACCAAGGGGTCCTACAAATTCGGGGAATACAACGGCCTCGAGCACGAGGGTCTGTTCCCGATCCTCAATTTCGACCTGTCGGGCGGGGGCAGCTACGACTCCGACTCGGTGAGACGCTGGGACGTGCGGGGCGCCGACCTGGGACTGGATACTCGCGAGTTGAGGCTCGACTACCGCGAGCAGGGCCGGTTTCGCATCGACCTGGATTTCGACCAGCTGCGCTATAACATCTCCGATAGCTACCAGACTCCGTACCTGGGCACCGGCACCAACACGCTGCACTTGCCCCTGAACTGGCTCAAGCCCGTGGTGCCGCAGGCGAACGCGACGGGCCTCAATGATCGGGCGTTGTCGCCGGTTACCGGCTTGGCAAGCGCAGTTACGCCTGCGGGCGCAGTGGCGCCTCCGACCGCGGCACAGCACGCCCAGGTCGATGCAATCCTGGGCGCGGATGTCCCCGACTTCCAGCGCTACAACCTGTACACGCAACGCCTGCGTTGGGGCGGCGGGTTCGGCGTGGACCTGTCCCGGCACTGGCAGTTCACGGCAAACATGCGGCAGGAGAGGCGCTACGGGGCGCAGCCCCTGGGCGCCGTCTCGTCTGCCATTCAAGAGAACTCCGTGATCCTTCCCGAGCCGATCGACACCGAGACGGATCAATACGAGGCGGGCTTCCACTACGCCGCCGAGCGGGGCTTTTTCGACATTGGCTACTACAGCTCGATGTTCCTCAACAGAGTCAAATCCATCACCTGGGACGATCCCGCGGATCGCACCCGGACGGCGACCATGTCGAGCGCGCCGAGCAACCAATTCCACCAGGTCAATCTCGCCGGCGGCTACAGTGTCTCGCGCAGCACGCGGCTCTCCCTGTCCGGCTCGTACGGACGCAGCACGCAGAACGACCCTTTCCTGAGCGATCCCTCGCTGCCGCTGGGTCTGCCCGAGACCTCGGCGGACGCGCTGGTGGTGAGCCGCAACGTCGATATCAGGCTGACCGCGCGGCCGGCTCGGGCTCTCAGCTTCGTCGCCGCGTACAAGTACGACGATCACGACAACCAAACCAACGTCGCGCGCTTCGTGTTCTACGACGCAAACCTGGCGAAGGGCGCGGCGGCTTCCTCGTTCAACAGCGCGCTGGGCCTGCCCGCCGGCACCCTCAGCAGCAACGTCAACATTCTCAATAACCGCCCGCACAGCCGGCGCTTGAACCAGGTGGATCTGAGCGCCGACTACGCACCGTTGCGCGGCCAGAGCGTCGCGCTCGGATACCAGTGGCAGGGTATCAAGCGCCACTGTCACGACACCTGGATCAACTGCGAGAACGCCGACACCAGCGACGAAAGCACGTTCCGCGCCGAGTGGCGCGCCAGTTTCCGGGACGCGCTCCAGACTCGCATCGCCTATGCGTTCTCGAATCGCAACGTCAATTACAACCCCAATGCATGGCTCGCCCTGGTGCCCATGGCCAACGTCGCTCCCGGTGCGCCGACGGTCGGGGCAACGACCAGCGTGTATGGATACCTCACGCAGACAGGCCTCACAGGCTTCGGTCCGCTGGCGGGCTTTCCCGCAAGCCCGCTGACGGGCGCCGCGGCGCTGTTCTCGCCGAACAACAACATCGTTCCCCAATCCCTGTACGGCAGCCGCGACAACGACAGCGAGCTTCCGGGCCTCAGACGCTACAACGTCGCCGATCGCCGCCGCGACAACCTGCGCTCGTCGCTCGATTGGCAGGCGACGGAGCGCCTCTCGCTCCAGGGTGGCTTCGAATACAACCGGGACGACTACGAGCAGTCGACGTACGGACTGCTGCAGGCGCGGAGCTGGGCCGTCAATGTGGAGGGTGCCTACCGGCTGAATGACGACTTCGAATTGCCGGTCTTCTATGCCCACGAGGACCAACGTTCGCGCACCGCGGGTGACGGCTTCGGAAGCAACACGAACGTGGCGTTCGTGGGCCGGCCCGGCAATACGCTGGTCTCCGGCGGTTGTTACGCGACGGTGCTGGACAAGAACCGCAACGGCAAGATCGACCCGTGCCTGAATTGGTTCACCGACATGCGCGAGCGCGCGGACACCCTGGGTTTGACGCTGGCGCGCAAAGGTCTCAAGGGCGGCAGGCTGAACCTGGCCGGGGACTTGGTCTACACCTGGGCGCGCACCGATACCGGCGTGACCGGAGGCAGTTATGCCAATAACCCCTTTGCGCTCGCGGGGGCTCCCGTGCTGCCGCCCGGCGTGCCCGCCGTGTTTTTCATACCCGCAACCGACCTGCCCACGGTGTCGACGCGGACGCTGGAGCTGCGCTTGCGCGCTCAATACGCGGTCGGCAAGTCATCGCAGATCAACCTGCTGGCCGCCTACGAGCGGCTGCGGTCGAGCGATTTCGCCTACGACGGCATGCAGTTTGGCACCGGAACCGAGCAGCTGCCGACGAACGAGCGGCCGTTCAGCTACTCCCTGGCCGTGTTCGGAATCTCCTTTATCCACCGCCTCTGGTAGTCGCTTAGCAGCCCCGTGATGTCACCGACGCAGGGGAGTTCCTTCATGAGATCCACCACTGTTCTCGTGAGCTCGGTAAGCGAGCGCCACCCGACGCTCACCCGTGCTCTGCACTGGACCACGGCGATCCTCATCTTGATCTCGGTGGCGGCAATCCTCTACCGGGAAACGACGGAGCAGAAGCTCGTGCGGCGAGTGCTGCTCGAGCTCCATCGGCAACTCGGCTTGCTCGTGCTGATCGCACTCGCAATTCGGATCGGGCTCCGCTTGGCAGGCGCTTTCGCGAGCCACACTCGCGATCTCGGCGCGACGCTGCGCCTCGTCGCTACGGGCGCACACTGGCTCATGTACGGCGTTCTCGGGGCCGTGACTCTGCTCGGATGGGCTTTGTCGAACGCTCACGCGATCCACCTGAGATTCCTGGCGTTACTCCCCCTGCCGGATCTCGTTGCCGCAGACTCGGACCTCGCAGACACTCTCACGGACTACCACGTGCTGGCGGCGTGGCTGCTTCTCGGGCTGGTCGTGCTCCACGTTCTGGCCGCGCTCTGGCATCACTACTTCCGCCGAGACGGCGTCTTGATCGCGATGCTTCCGGGAAGGCGTCTCAGCCGCTAGCGCTGCGGACGGTACGGGGATTGCGTAAGGCGCTGAAAGCGAAGACACTTCGCCCGGGCGGAATGTTCTAGCATGCCATCGGTCGGGGCATGGCGCAGTCTGGTAGCGCATCTGCTTTGGGAGCAGAGGGTCGGGGGTTCAAATCCCTCTGCCCCGACCATTCTTCAGGTGTCTATTCCGGTCAGATAGGTAACACATTATTCCGGAATGAAACAGATTATTCCGGCGTGTGGTGCCTGACACCCCGCTGGTCGGCTCGGGCGAATGCGCTGATGAGGCGCTTCAATGCCCCTGCGGGGGTGGAATCTCCTTGGAGATCGCGTGCATGGCGCGCTGAGTGTCGCCATGGAGCTGATCCCACTCGTGCTCGGTGAGGCAGATGGTCGCGGTCCGGATGTGTGAGCCGGTCTCCAAATCCTTGGCGCAATACAGCCTCTTGCCGTCCTTATTCTTGATTATGTAGCCGGCCTTCTCCACCTCGACGATATTGCTGGCGTCCACTTTGACCCGCCGGGGGGCGTTGTCGGCCGGTTGCGATGCGCAGGCAGTCACGCAGACGACTACCATCCCGAGAATTGATCGCATCGGTGCCTCGCAGCGTTCGGCTGTGTGCGCTGGTAAAACACTAGCGTGACACGCAAACCCGAGGTTGTCGAACTGACCCGAGCACTCAAATCAACAGCCGGGCAACCTTCTGCCGCCGACCTGACCGGCGCACGCGGATGAGGCTTTCCTGCGCCGTGCTTGCCACCAGGTGACCATTGCGCGCGAAGATGCTTGCACGCGTAAAGCCGCGGCCGCTCGAGGCGCTGGGACTGTCCATCACGTACAGCAGCCACTCGTCGACGCGAGCAGGTCGGTGGAACCAGACGGCGTGATCGATACTGGCGGTGAACTGGATCCCTCTGCGACCGAACATCTCGGGCACATAGCTGTGGGCGACCCCAGCCGCTCTGCTCAGGCAATTAAAGCCTTGACAAAGACAGCCTAGGCAACTATTATCCGCGGCATCTCCCGAACGAGGGATTTTCACGGAGCACGACTTTGGCCGACATTTACGAAACCGAGACGTTCGAGCCGCGCAAGGGGCTCGGTCATCTGCTGGGTCGGGTACGCGGCGAGCTACTGGTCGCGTTGGACAGAGAGCTGGCGGCGGACGAGCGCCTGGCGGCCCTGGAGGTCACGGCGGCTCAAGTCATCATCCTCGGCTCGCTCGCCTCGGGCGATGGGGCGAAGTCGGCATCGGACCTGTGCAAGGGCATCTCATACGACGCCGGTGCGATGACGCGGATGATCGATCGGCTCGAGAGCAAGGGTTTGATCCGTCGCAGCCGCTCTCCGGAGGACAGGCGTCTGGTGTATCTGGAGCTCACTGACGAAGGCCGGGCGACCTATCCCCGGATGCGCGTGATCGGAATGACGGTGTTGAACCGGCTGCTGCGCGGCTTCAGCAAATCGGAGGCGCGCCAGCTCGAGGGCTTTTTGCATCGGATGCTGGAGAACGCCCACGCCTTTGAGGCGGCTTCCAAGAGCGCTCACGTAGCGTAAGCGACGAAGTTTTTTGCGTAAATATTTGCCTAGGCATTGTTAGCCGCGGCAATCAGGATGAATGCGAATCGAGGACGACCATGAACACACCGAGCAGCACGACCACGGTTACCACAGCGAGGAGCCTGCGCTGGCGCTGGCTGGCCATCACGCTGAGCGCTGTCCTGACGATCGGGATTGCCTACGGTCTCTACTGGGCGCAGGTGCTGCGCCATTACCAGTCGACTGACGACGCCTACGTCAACGGCAACGTCGTGCAGATCACCCCGCAGATATCCGGCACGGTCGTCTCGATCGGCGCCGACGACACGCAGTTCGTGAAGGCAGGGCAGCAGCTCGTACTGCTCGATCAGGCGGACGCGAAGGTCGCGCTCGATCAGGCCGAAGCGCAGTTGGCCCGGACGGTGCGCGAAGTGCGCAATCTGTTCGCGACCACGGCGCAGCTGCAGGCGGCTGTCGAGGTTCGCCGCACCGATCTCGCGGCGGCGCAGAGCGATCTCGCGCGTCGCGACCGGCTCGGCAGCTCAGGCGCCGTTTCGGCCGAGGAGCTGCAGCACGCGCGCGATGCGGTCAAGGCCGCGCAGGCTGCGCTGCTATCGGCGCAGCAGCAGCTCGCCGCCAATAGCGCGCGAGTCGATGGCACCACACTCCAGGACCATCCAGAGGTACGCAACGCGGCGGCCGCCGTGCGTAACGCGTACATAACCTATGCGCGCACACAGTTGCCCGCGCCGGTCTCAGGCTTTGTGGCCCGGCGCAATGTGCAGTTGGGACAGCGGGTGAGCCCCGGCACGCCATTGATGGCCGTGGTGCCGCTCGATCAGGTCTGGGTCGATGCGAACTTCAAGGAGCCGCAGCTCGCGGCGATGCGCGTCGGTCAGCCAGTGACGCTGACGGCGGACCTGTATGGCGGCAGCATTCGGTTTCACGGCAGGGTGGCGGGCTTTGGCGCGGGCACGGGCTCGGCCTTCTCTCTGCTGCCGGCTCAGAACGCCACGGGCAACTGGATCAAGATCGTACAGCGCGTACCGGTGCGTGTCGGGCTCGATCCGCGGGAACTGGCCGCGCATCCGCTGCAGATCGGGCTGTCCATGAAGGCCGAGGTGGATGTTCACAACACCGACGGCGCGCGCTTGCTGCAACTCGTCAACAACACCGCGAACTACTCGACGGACGTCTTCCATTCGACGGACAAGCTGGCGGATGGGCGCGTACAGGCGATCATCGCCGCCAACAACACGGGCGCGGTATATGGTGGAGCGGAGCGCCATGTCGCCGCGCGTAAGCTGGCTTCCGCCGCTGCCACGCACGCATCCGACCGGCATGCAACGGAGCTCGCGCCCGAGATGGCGTCGTCGGCGCCCGAGCTCGGCGCTACGCGTCATCTGAATTGATGCTGGTGACGTTGCGCATACGGACGGGATGAACATGGCTGCCACGACAGCGGAAGAAAACACTCCGCCGGTCGCGCGACCGGCGGAGTTGCCGCCCCTTCGCGGCACGACGCTCGCGATAGGCTCGGTAGCCCTGTCCCTCGCGACGTTCATGAACGTCCTGGACACCTCGATCGCCAACGTGTCCTTGCCGGCCATTGCGGGCGATCTCGGCGTTTCGCCCGATCAGGGCACGTGGGTCATCACCTCGTTCGGCGTTGCGAACGCGATCTCGCTGCCGTTGACCGGATGGCTCACCCGGCGATTCGGCCAGGTGAAGCTGTTCAGCGCTGCGGTGTTGCTGTTCGTCCTGGCGTCGTTCCTATGCGCGCTGGCGCCGACGCTCGGACTCCTTATTCTGTTTCGCGTGCTGCAGGGCGCGGTCGCCGGACCGATGATCCCCCTGTCGCAGGCCCTGCTGCTGTCGAGCTATCCGAAGGCGCGAGCGGGCACCGCGCTCGCCATGTGGTCCATGACGACGCTGGTGGCGCCGATCGTGGGTCCCGTCCTGGGCGGCTGGATCACTGACAACATCGCCTGGCCATGGATCTTCTACATCAATATCCCCGTCGGTATCGCTGCTCTGATCGCGACGTGGCTGATCTATCGCAAGCGCGAGACCCCCACCGCGAGGGTGCCGATCGACACGGTGGGCCTCGGTCTGCTGGTCATCTGGGTGGGAGCGATGCAGGTGCTGCTCGACAAGGGCAAGGATCTCGATTGGTTCAACTCGGGGCAGATCGTGGCACTCGCCATCGTCGCGTGCGTCGGGTTGGCGATCTTCCTGATCTGGGAGCTGACCGAGGAGCACCCGATCGTCGACCTGAGCCTGTTCCGCAGGCGCAACTTCTGGGTGAGCACCGTCGCGATGCTGTTCTCCTACGGCTTGTTCTTCGGCAATGTCGTGCTGCTGCCGCTGTGGCTGCAGCAGTACATGGGCTACACCGCAACGCTCGCGGGCCTGGTGCTGGCGCCGGTGGGCCTGCTGGCGATCCTGCTGACGCCGCTGGTGGGCAGAGTGTCGCATCGCGTCGATCCACGGATATTCGTCACGGTATCATTCCTGGTGTTCGCCCTCGTGCTGTTCATGCGGGCGCATTTCAACACTGACGCAACGATCGGCACGCTGCTTGTGCCGACGGTGATTCAGGGCGCCGCGATGGCGGTGTTCTTCATTCCGCTGATCACGATCTCACTCTCTGGCCTCGCCCCCGAGCGCATCCCCGCGGCCTCGGGGCTATTCAACTTTGCGCGCATCACCGCGGGCTCGTTCGGCACCTCCATCACGACGACCTTGTGGGATCGGCGCGCCACGCTGCATCACGCGCAGCTGGTCGAGCATCTGACGGCGAATGACCCCGTCTCGGCCCAGGCGCTCGCCAACCTGCGGGCCGGCGGTATGGGAGCGGACCAGAGCTACGCGCTGCTCAATCGGCTCGTGGACGCCCAAGCCTTCATGCTCTCGGCCGATGACATCTTCTACGTTTCGGGGCTGATGTTTCTCGGCCTGATCTTCCTCATCTGGCTGGCGCGTCCGACGCCGAGCGCGGGCAGTAGCGCCGCCGCGGCGGGAGCTCATTGACAAAGACTCAAGGCGCGCGCGCGGCGCGGAGCATTCGGGGCGGCACGATCCAGTGCAGTGTCGCGTTGCCGGCGCGAACCGTGCCGTTGAAAGAGAGGAATGCAACACCCATCTTCTTGAGCTCGAAGGCGTCGGCGCGCGCGCCGCCCGTCAGACACACCGCGATGAATCGGCCGAGACCGGGCTCGTGCCCGACGACCGCGATACATTTATCCCGGCTGCCGCGCAGGGCCTCGAGCAGTGCTTGCGGTGATTCTCCGGGAGACAACTGAGCGCATTCGACGGCCTTGGGCCACCCTGCGAACTCGGTCAGTATTGCGGCAGTCTGCTGCGCGCGCACCAGACTGCTCGTAAGCACACGGACCGGACGATTCGCAATCCGTTTGAGCCCGGCTGCCGCCTTGCGGGCGCGGAGCATGCCTTCGGGAGATAGCGGACGCTGCGCATCGCTGCGCCAACGCTTCGGGTTGCGCTCGAAGGCGATGGCGTGCCGAACGATCAGCAGGTCCATTGCTGGTCAAGCGTTGACCTGAGATGGCCGCTCCAGGCCCGCCGTCAGGTTCACGTCCGCGACCCGCAGCGGCGCGGCTGGCGGAGCCGGTGATGCGGCGCGCAACTCCTCCAGCTTCAGGCGCAGCGCCCTCCAACGTCGGCCGCGCACCTTGCGCCATGCTTTCTCGACTGGCTTGCGGGCCTGCGCTGCCGCCATTGAATGGCGTTCGGCCAGACGACCCATGAGGAACAGCGTCTGGGAAGGAAGCCCCCTGGGAGGGTCGGCCGCAATGGCGAGCAACCGGTTCTTGGCCACGTACGCGTCTTGTTGAGTGCCGAGACGGTCCTGCAATCTGCGCAGCACCCGCAGCATCTCGCCGGCAGGTTTGCCGTAGATGACGGCCGCCGGCTCGATCGTATAACGGAGCTTCTTCGCCCGGGCGCGGACCGCGTGATACTGCTCCATCGAAGAGAGCGTATTCAGCCGGCGGAATGCTTTACGGAGCTTGCGAAACCGGCCGCGGACAAGCTCCGGCATGACTGCCGCCGCGCCCGGCGAGCTTGCGGACGGGGCCCAAGACGGCCCTTCAACCGAGGCGCGCAGAGTATCGATCCAGCCGCGCGTCGATTCGGAGTCCAGCGCTTGCAACATCCGGCCACGGGCTCGGGCACGCTCCGACTCCAGGTGATGCATCAGGGGATCCAACGCCGGGCGTTCGCCTTCCGGGAGCTGCGGACTGATCCGCGTGAGCTCCCCCAACTGGATATCGAGGTCGCGCGGAGTGCCGAGAATCCGCAGCAGGGTCTTGAGTTTTCCTCGCGCGCGCACCAGCGACTCGGGCAGGTAGGGCGCGAACAGGCTCAAAGTCGCGTCCATGCGGCGCGCGGTGACGCGCAGATCATGGAGCGCTTCCGGATCTTGTCCCAGTCGTGCGCCCGGCTCGTGCCTGAGCCAGTCGGCCAGCAGTGCGTGCAGGTTGGTAAGCGCGACCTCGCCGGCGCTCATGGATGCATCGACCGGGATGGCCGTGGGCTCGGGAGCGAGCGGGGCCACCAGGCTCAAGGATTTCGGTTCCGGCCCTTTACCATCGGCCATCAGCGCGATAGCACCCTGGGCGAAGGGGACCTTCATGTGCGGCCATCTGAATCGGAGGATCGCGAGAGTGTAACAAACCGCGCGCCCTCGCAACGCCCCCTGCAGGCCCGTCGCGGGCTTGGGAGGCGGCGCGAACAGGTGCAGGAGCGCCGCATCATCATGGCGATGAGCGCCGGCGGCTGGCTGCGGTCGGCAGCCCCTTAGGGAAAATTGACGCTCCTGCGGGCGGTTACGTATGATTCGCGCCCCCGTGCGGCGGGGCTAGGCCGGCAAGAGTCACGCCTCTTGCGGGCCGATCGAAAGGGCCGCAGGCTGCTTTCGACAGACGAGGCCGCCTGGACGTCGTGCCCGTAGCTCAGGCGGATAGAGCATCGGCCTTCTAAGCCGAGGGTCGCAGGTTCGAGTCCTGCCGGGCACGCCAGCCGCGCGACAACGAAGGCCGGCAAGAGTCACGCCTCTTGCGGGCCGATCGAAAGGGCCGCAGGCCGCTTTCGACAGACGACGAGGATGACAGTGGTGGGCGTAGCTCAGTTGGTAGAGCCCCGGGTTGTGATCCCGGTTGTCGTGGGTTCGAGTCCCATCGTCCACCCCATTTGCGAGCGGGCAAAAGCCACGCCTTTTGCCCGCGAGCAGCAAGCGCCGCAGGCGACTTTCTGCAATCAGACGAGGGGCCGTTAGCTCAGCTGGTAGAGCAGGAGACTCTTAATCTCTTGGTCGTAGGTTCGATCCCTACACGGCCCACCAATTTTCAGAGACTTACGCACTGATCTTACAAAGTGATGAGCTAGCCTGGTCCCCGTTAGCCGCTGCAGACGAAGAAACGGCCGGATTCCGGGATAACCTCACGATCGCAAATCGTGAATCGCTCTGGTGAGGTTTCGGACCGCTCATCGCTCAGTCGGCGGCATCAGCAGACAAAGGCCCGTTGACCAAGCGATACGGGCGAATGATCCCAAACTAACTCAACATTTTCAGTCGATCGCCGCCACGACATGAATGGTTCTTGGGCAACGCTGACCGTGCCAGCGCGGATGAGGGTTCGAATGACGGCTGTCGACCCCTGATCCGCCATTCCCGGTAAACCGATGCGGTCAGTCGGGACGGAAGAAGCGGACGTTCGCCAGGGGATGCAACGGTGTTAAAGTCAGCGCCAAATAGCCGCTGCACGCGGCCCGGACTGGAAAAAGGACAAGACCATAATGAGCACCTTCGTTCTTGTAGCGTCTGCGCCATCATCGACGCTCAACGGGAAGCGGGTCTCTTAGCAGCTCCGGTGCGGCGCGACTATCGTGCGAATCAATTCGTCAAGTAGGAATAGAGCAACCCAGTGGGGTCGTACTTCTCCCTAAGGGTAACAAGCCGTGTCCACGCCTCAGGGGAGAAACACTCACGCACGCGATTAGCTGTGACTGCAAGGTCCGCTTCACCCACGTAGCGACCTTTACGAAATTTTTCCGACGCTCCCAGCACGGAGTTCACCCAGTTGAGATTCCGCGCATCCTCTGCAGGGTCGTCCCAAAATGCATAAGCGCCGATGGACGTGACCCCAGATTCCGATAGCAGGGCCGCCTCCTGCGGTGACGGCATTGAAGGGGCGGGCGCGCTGCCGCCGAGACTTCCGATTGCGATTGCCGACGGCGCCGATGGCATAACGGTGGCCAAGTGTTGCACCGCCTGCAGCAGTCGTTCGGGTGAGGCGTCGGAGTACAGTTGATCTCCGCCCATTCTCTTGCCGCTCGGGTTGGCCAGGTCGTTTTGCTGTTGAATCTCGCTGAAGTTAGCTGGCTGGTCAATGACGGGGCCAAGGGGCGTCGCGCCTGCAGGCAGCTTTCTGAGTGGCGCAAGTCGCGCGTGAGCCTCGGCGGCTGTTGCAGCGAATGACACCGCGGATACTACGACTAGCGGTGGTCCCTTAGGCTCGATCGGACCAAGTGTGCAGGCGACTTCAATCGTGCGATGGATCGAAGGCAGCACCTGTCTCAGCCATTCGCCGATGATCGAGGTCGCAGCGACCGGGAAGCTCACAGCAAATGTCTGGATTCCCGTGCGCACGGGCTTGAGTGCCAGATCGAAGCGGGTGACCACGGCGAAAAAGCCAGGCCCAGCTCCGCGTGCCGCCCAGAACAGCTCCGAGTTGCTCTTCTCGTTTGCATATACGAGTTCGCCGTCCGCAGTTAGCATTTCTACGCCCGTAACACTCATGCACGCGGGACCCCACTCCCCAGCGTTCCAACCCCAGCCGCCGTTCAAGAGGTAGCCTCCCAGCGCCACGTCCGAACAGTGACCAACCGGGAAGGCCAGGCCGTGGCCGGCGAGGGCAGATGCTAGCTCACCGCTCTTGACCCCCGGTCCGATGTTGGCGCGGCGCCGTCCCACGTCAACGCTAACGTACTTAAGACCGGATAGGTCAAGCAGTAAGCCACCGTTCCGCAAAACCGCACCTTGATAGTTGTGGCCGCCGCTCCGTACGGAAACCTTTAACCCGTGTGCGCGTGCGAATTTGATTGCTGCAGCCGCGTCTTGTGCCGATGTGACCTGGACAATGGCGTCTGGCACCCTGAGGTCGGCAACACGCGGATTCCACACCATGCTACGGCGTGTGCTGTCATACCCGGCTGCACCCCGTACTACGACCTTGCCCCGCACCGCGTTCTGCAGTGCCGAGAGACTACGTTGGGCGGCCGCGCGCTCCGCGCCGAAAGCGTGTGAAGGGTCGACCAGCAAGGCACCGGCGCTGGCCGCGATCAACTCCAAACCACGTCGGCGGTTGAGGCGTCCGATCATTGGCGTCCTCCTCGGAGGGATGTCGAGCGCGAGCATCCCCGAGCGACCGCTATCTCGTCAATTGCGGTCACGGCCACCAATGACCGGAATGGCCGAAAGGCGACCGTCTTGCCGGGTAGGTCTGAGCAAAGCCTCGATAGAATTACAGCAAATTGAGAGTCAATCGAATCATCAAGTCTTTATGCTTTGGATCACTCTCGGCGACGAGCAACGCCAATGCCACCCTGGCGTTGTCCACAAGCCTTGGCTGCCCGTCTGCTCGCAACAGCAGGTTGTTGCGGCGCAGATACTCGAGGAACAGCAGAGTGCCGATTCGCTTGTTGCCATCGGCAAAGGGGTGGTCTTTGATCACGAAGTAGAGAAGATGCGCGGCTCGCGCTTGTACGGTCGGATACAGCGGTTCGCCACCGAAGGTCTGCTCGTGGCGGCGTGACAGCTCCCGCTTTACATCACCCGTCGCTCGCTGGATTCCGACGAGCTTGGTGAGTTGCGCCCGGGCCTCCTCGAGCTTCATTCCGCCGTCACCGGGAGTCTGTTCGAACCGTCCGATCCGGAGGAGTCGATCCCGCTCGTTCAAGCGGTAACGGTAATAGAACTCCTTCAGGCCACCGGGATGGATTCGGACGATCAAGCGGCCTTCACCACGCGGGGCGGATTCGGTCACCTTGTACGGCTTGTCGCGCGGCTTGAGCTGACGGATCTCTCGCGCCGAGAATCGGCTTGAGCGAACTCTCCGCCACCGTCTTAATATCACCGGTCTGAGTCATCGGCCTATCGCTGAGCCCAGATTGCGATCAAAAAAATTCATCACGATCGAGTACATTTCTTTCGATTCGGGAAGATCTGGGTTATTGAAGAACGAGTGCCACAGCCCGTCCCAGATGTGCAATTCGGTCTTCACGCCCGCCTTGGTCAGCTCAATATCCGTTTGGCAGACAGAACTGACTGCGAAGTCTCGCGAGCCTGCAAGCAGCAACGTCGGGGGGAATCGAGCCAGAACCTGCTTCGAGTTCATCGGTAAAACTAGCGGATCCAACAGCGACACATCGCTGAAGTACGGCGTAAAGCTCAATTTGCCCTCCGTCGAACCTGGTAGCGGCGTCTGACCCGACAGCTCTGGTGCCAGCAGCGAGGAGTCCCCACCAAATTTGCCAGCCGATGCACAAAAAATGCCCACCGCACCCGGCATTGGTAAGTGCTCCTTCTGAAACCATGCAACCGCTTCGGCTGCGAGAATCCCGCCCGCAGAGCACCCATAGATGCCAATGTTCTCAGGCCTATGATCGTTTAGTAGCGCTCGATAGACCGTAGCTACATCTTCGCTCGCTGCGGGAAATTTGAACTCCGGGCCTTGCCGGTAGGCAACCGTGATCACGGCAATCCGTCCCACGCTCGCGATCGGGATTGATTCAATCTCGCCGCCGCTGCCTTCGCCCCAAAGAAACGCGCCCCCATGTAAGTTGATCAAGACGCGGTCGCGCTCTCGAGCAGCCACACCTTCCTTCGGAGTAATGACTTCCGCCTTGACACTCCCGAACACCTTGCTTTCGATCCGGACTGGATAGATTTCCGCGGCTCGGCGGGCTAGCGCGCTGTTAAATCGATCGTAGTACGCGCGCCTCACGGCAATGTTGGCGTCCGCTTCGGGGGCATGGTGATCTGCAGCGAACAGTCGAGCGTAGGCGGTTCGGGCCTCGTTGGTTGCAAAGCTTGAGAACGGGACCGTGATGGCTCTCATGTGCGCCGAGGCGTCCACGCTTACGAAGGGCGGCGTTCCGGAAGCTGCAACCGACGTGCCGGCCAGGCTGCTGAGCGGTGTTCCGCTTGCCAGAAGCAGCGACATCGTCCATTGAAATGCTCTCGACCGCTGAGGCGCAGGTCGCGTCGATGGCGATTCGTTGCTTGTGAACGCATTGGCTTGCATCGCTTTCTTCCTCGAGACCGTTTAGCGTGCTTGCCCAAAGCGGTAGCGGACCTGCAGGCCGTACATCCGCGGCTCGCCGTAAAACGACGTGATGTAGCCGTTCGATACCAGGTCATTGTATTGACCGACACGATAGGTCTTGTCCATCGCATTCGTCACGAAGAACGACACGTCCAAAGTCGTGTGCAACATGTTGTTCCAGTCGATCCGCCCATTCAGGAGTCCATATCCCGCGATGTAATCGAACGGCTGCAGCGCTGGGGCGTCGAAGAAGCGCGACTGATAGGAATAAAACATGCCGAGCGAAAATTCACCCACGGCTGGTGCCGGCGGTAATTTGTAGGTCGCCCCGAGGCTCGCTTTGTTTTCCGGCAAGTAGGCGAAAGGCACCCCAACCAAGGAGGGAGCCGCCGCCGGATCGATCTTCGTGTATTTTCCGTGGTTGTAAGAGTAGGTCGCGGTGAGGGTCAGTCCGCTGATGGGCGCGACGCTTCCCTGAAATTCGAATCCCTCGATCTGCGCTTCTGACGCGTTCGCGGTAAAGTTCGAGGCAACGCCTCCGGGTAGCGTCTCGGAGACGTAGCGTTGAATGTTCGTGTAGTCGGAGTGGAAAATATCCGCCGTTACCTGAGCGGGTGCGCCCGCGAGCTTAAACTCAGACTTGATCCCCAATTCGACGTCGATCACCGACTCCGGCGCAAAACGGAACTGCGGGGTATTTACACCACCGGGCGTGAAGCCGAATGAGGGATTGAAGCCGCCGGGAACGTAGCCCCGGCCGGATCTGAGGTAGACGAGCGCCGCAGGCAGTTGATAGTCCAGTCCCAGTGTCCAAGAGCTACCGCCGCTATGACCGGACGCGGAAAAGAGGCAATCGGTCTGAGGGTAGGTGCCCGCGGAAGTGAGGCATGCATTGCCGGCGTTCGGACTGTAGGCGCCAATACCGTACGCATAGTCGTCCCAGGTGTATCGATAGCCGGTCGTGAGTTTGAGTGCGTTCAGGCCTGCAGAGATTCCGGCAAAATCGTATGTGGTCTGCCCATAGAGGCCCCGGCTTCGCTCCGAGTTGGTTTGGTCGGCCTGGTGAATAGTGAAATTACCAAGCGCCACCTCCACTTGGTAAGGCTGTGGCGCGAGGTTGTGTCCGTCCTCGTAGTAAGCACCCGCGGTAATCTTCAAATGGTCTTCGAGCGCCGCCCCCTGTATTTGCGGCTCCTCGGTGTAGGTGCCGACTTGCGTATGCCAGCCCGCGCCGGAGGGCACGAGATCGTCCAGGACCAGCGTCGTGCCATCGACATCCTCGCTGTTACGCCATTTCTGCACCTGATAACTGAAAATATTCTTGAACTGCCACTGATCGTTGATCGACCAGCGCGTGGTGTTGATGACGCCGTAGTTATAGCGTCTATCGATTTCATCGGCGGAAAGCGCGATGGAGCGTATCCCAGAGGATTGTTGTCCGGCGAGAATCGGGAGCAGCAATGACGCGAACGCGCCACTCGGATTGGCGGCGGTAAGAACGAAACCATCACCGTGCCCCTCGCTATGAAGCGCGCTCACGATAGTGTAGTTCTCCAGGTTATCGAAGGGCCGCAGCAGCACGCTCAATCGAAGCGCCCAGTAATCCCGATTATCGTAGTCCTTGTCGGGGAACAGCGGCCCGCGATCGAGCGTAAATCCATCACGATCGAGGACTTGACCGGCGAAACGCACCAAGACCTTGTCGTCGACCAACGGTGCATTGAGCACCGTGGTCGCGGTCTTCATGCTGTAGTCACCCGTTCCCAATTCGACGGAGCCCTCGAAGTCGCTGACCGGCTTCTTGGGCACGAATATTACGACGCCGCCCGTCGTGTTCTTGCCAAAGAGAGTACCTTGGGGTCCCGCAGCGACCTGTACGCTCTCAAGATCGTAGAACAGACCGGGACCCGCACCGCTCGTTGGCACTTCGGCGAAGTACGTCACGACCCCGGTACCCCCACCGGCCAACACGGCGCCCGGTCCCGAGCCGCCCGTGGGACCCATGCCGCGGAGCGAGAACGTGTAATCATCTCGCGTGACGCTGCTCGAGACATTGAGCGACGGCACGTAGTTTTGCAGGTCTTCCGCCGTCTGGATGCTCTTCGAGCGCAATTCCTCGGTTGTCAACGCCGTCACCGCAACCGGCACCGAATTAAGACTCTCCTCGCGACGTCTGGCGGTGACCATGATCTCTTCCAGCCGGGGTGCCTCGCGCTCCCTAGCGTCAGAGGTTTGAGGGTCGCTTCGGCGCGCATCCCGTTCCGCTGGGGAATCGAGGCGTCCGGCCGTGCCCGGCGCGTTCAGGATCGCGGTATCGTGAGAAGTTGGAGGGTCGACAGCCTTTTCCGCGGGAACGATCACCACTGTCTTTTCATCTGTCTTTCGGTAGGTGAGGCCTGTTCCGGCGAGCAGTCGGCTCACCGCCTGATCGAGGCTGAGTTGCGCATCGAGCGCTTGCGCCGTCAGACCGCGAACCAAAGCTCGATCGAACAGGATATTGGTTTCCGTCTGACTTGCCACGGCGCGTAAGGACTCGGCCAACGATTGACTGGGCAGATTGAATTTCACGGTGGCTTGCCCATCGGCGTGTGCCGCCCACGACAAGAACACTAATCCCAACGCTGCCCGAGCGAGTGCCGAGCGGATGCAACTGTGCATTGTTATCTCCCCCTCATCAGGAGACGACGTTGCAGGCTCGCAAAAACCTCAGCCGAGCCCAGGTGCGCGATCTCGCCCAGGTGTATCAACGGGCAGGTCGGCAACCTGCAGGATGCTGTTGCCGTCCCCAACGCGCGCTTGCGCGCAACGGGGACGCGCGTTACGGCCTCGCCGGTGTGTGAGGGGCTGGAGCGCCTGAGAGAACAATCTCGTCATTTCGCTCTTCCACGGTCAGACCATAGCTCTCCGCCACCGCGTGCGCGAAGCTCAGGGAGTCTCCAGTTTGAAAGAGTCCCGTCACCAAAATCGCTTGCGCCTTCGGCTGCTCGACCACCAGCTTGTCCGTGCTGTAGCGATTCAATTCGGATACCGCGGCAGACAGGGGCGTATCGTCGAAAATGATCTCACCCCGGCGCCAGGCGATTGCCTTGTCCAGGGATGTGGTGTCGAGGCGCGCCTGCCCGGCCAGGAATGTCAATCTTTGCCCAGGCGTGAGTGTGAAAGCTTGTGGCGCGGCCTGTGTCTCACTTGGCCCAGCGGGTGCGGCTCGCACGCGCGGCGCTGACCCGTCCGCGGTAACCGTCACGGTTCCTTCCACCAGCGTGACCGCCGTCTGTGTCTCATCGCGTCTCACGACGAACGAGGTTCCGAGCGCTCTGATCTGACGATCGCCTGCTTTGACGATGAAGGGCCAAGTCGGTCTTTTCGCGACTTCGAATAGTGCCTCGCCCGTCTTGAGTTCGACCAACCTGGCGGTGCCGTCATATTTCACGGTCACCCGCGTTGCCGTATTGAGAAAAACGTGCGTGCCATCTTTCAGCGTGACCAGCCTTTGCTCTCCCACCTCTGTTGCTATGTCGGCTCTCGGAACGAGCCAAAGGAGGATGCCTGCAACGAGCGCCAGTGCCGCCGCCGCAGCGGCCATTGAACTAAGGCGATATCTTCGAGGGGCTGCAGGAATTTGGGTAGCGAACAGTGTGATGCGTCGCAGGTTGGCCGATTCTTCCCAGATCTCGGTACAAAGCTCGAGCGCTCTTACATTGATGGGATGCGCTCTGAGCCATTGCTTGACGCCGGCGATGGCGGCCTTGTCAGGCTCGCCGCTATGCAAGCGCGCGACCCACACGCCCGCTTCCGCGAGACGTTCCGGCGGAATCGGGTCGTCTTTCTGTTCGAGCCGCTCGCTCATTCGCGTTGTCGCTCGATGGCCAGTATCGTGAGTGCGCTCGCGATGTGCTTTTCCACGGCACTCTTGCTCACCCCAAGGTTCGCGGCAATCTCGGCATGACTGAGTCCTTGGAGGCGATGCATGAAGAAGACTTCCCGCGTGCGGCGACTGACCTGGTCCAACGCCTTCCTCATACCCGATAGACGCTGCTCCGCGGCCAAAACCTCATCGGGCGCCGGACCAATGTCCAACAGGTCTAGTACCTCAACGGGGTCAGGCTCGAAACGATCGCGACGCGAACTTCGGTGTAGATCCACGGCGAGATTCAATGCGGTGCGGGTAAGAAAAGCCTCGGGGTTGCGTACCTCGCCCGCCTTGCGCGTGTACGCAAATAGCCGAACCACGGCTTCCTGAACGAGATCCTCGGCATCCTGAGGACTCGCCCCCCTACGGCGAAGGAACTTTTGGAGTTGGCGTAGTTGATTCTTCAGCCCGCGCATCATCATTACAATGGCACGACGCGCCGCATACTTCCAGGGATCTTCAGCACCACAGCTTTTTAGTGTGATGACTGAGGTTTATTGCCGCCCGAAACGTCTTTACCTCCCGGTGGCGTCGAGGATGCCGAACGTTGCTGCCGACAGGCCGGCGTCCCACGTTTCAGAGTTGCCCAGAGCACGTTATTGATGAGCTTGGCAGGTTCGTCATCCCCAAGGGGACCAGGAGTTTAATCGCGAATATAGAAAGAAGTAGCAGGAAGAGGCAAAGACCCGCGTGATCGTTCACTGTCGGCAGACGGAGCAAGCGGACCGGTTCGGCTG
>WNFO01001380.1_pt1 | contig 19038 bp, 22 predicted proteins | sample 5400251 | NCBI WGS metagenome assembly WNFO01 (sample SAMN13153354, study PRJNA577476) | soil metagenome | isolation source: 100 cm saprolite under Madrone tree | place: USA:California | collected 2016-06-14
TCTAGAGTCTCTCCTTGCGATTTTCCCACTAGCCGGTGGTGTACAGCGCGTGGCCTCCCGGGCCGGTCGCGCGCGCGCGTTCGAAATTGCGACTGCCGGTGCGCTCTACGATGTCGAGACGTTCGAGAGGTGGAACATCGTTAATCGCGTCTTGGCTGTCGACAACTTCGCGAGTGAATCGGAAGCATTCGCAACCCGGTTGGCAGCCGGCCCAACAAAGGCTTACGACGCTGTGAAGGCCATACTTCGCACGTGGGATAATCAAGGCGTGACCGCCGCCGACCATACGACGCTGGAAATGGTCGGTCCGGTCATGGCGAGCAAAGATGCGACTGCGGCAATCAAATCGTTTGTCGAAAACGGCCCGAGCCGCTCGCCACGTGTTTTCTCCGGAGCTTGAACGAGCTCTGCGCGAGTCCCTGACATTACAGTCCCCAGCGCCGCAGCTACCGTTCGCCGTCATGTCGTAAGTCCGGCCACTGTGCGCCGATAATCCGCCGGATCGCCGGCTTCGATTTGCAAAGGAAAGTGCATGCGGGCCGTTCTGATCAACTCCTTTGGTAATCCCACCGACGTCGTCCATCTGGGTGAGGCGCCAATTCCCGAGCCAGGTGCTGGCGAACTCCGCGTAAAGCTCCTCAAGTCGCCGATACACAATCATGATCTGGCGATCATTCGCGGTATCTACGGTTACAAGCCTGCGCTGCCGGCGATTCCGGGATCCGAGGGGCTTGGCGTGGTGGATGCCCTCGGTGCGGGTGTTCAGGGTTTTTCGGTTGGGCAAAAGGTTGCCGTGCCTGCCGGCGCGCGCTTGTGGGCAGAATATTTCACTGCGCCGGCCAAAGCCGCTGTGCCAGTTCCGCCGACCATTCCTGACGACATCGCATGCCAATTGCTCGCGATGCCGCTCAATAGTTACCTCCTGTTCGAGGAATTGGATACCAAGCCGGGCGACTGGATCATTCAGACTGCATCCAACGGTGCGGTCGGACGCGTGGTTGTGCAGCTTGCGAAATCGCGCAAGGTGAATGTGATCAGCCTTGTTCGTCGCGACGATGGGATCGCCGAGATGGAGGCGCTGGGCGCCGAGCACGTGCTTTCAACCGAGAGCGACGGTTGGGTGGCCCGCGTGCCTGAGATCTCCGGCGGCGCACCGATCAAGGGGGCCATCGATTCGGTTTCCGGTCCCACCGCCTCGCCGCTCGCAAGTGTTCTCGCGCCGGGCGGCCTGTTCCTTTCGTTTGGAGCAATGTCGGGCAAGCCGATCGTTCTCGATCCAGGCAAACTGATTTTTGGCGGCATCACCGTCAGGGGCTTCTGGGGAGCGAAATGGATCGAACGGGCGAGTTCCGCGGACAAATTGCGCGTGCTCGGCGAAGTCATACGGCTCGTGCAGGACGGAACGATCAAGCTCGGCGTCGAAGCCGAATATGATCTGGCAAACGTCAAGGAAGCGGTGGCCCGTTCCGACCAATCGGGGCGTGCCGGCAAGGTGCTTCTGACAGCCGCAGCGTGAGCGCCATCAACATCGGGTAATGCAGATGAGGGATCCGCGATGATTACTAAAGAACTGTTCGATCTGAGTGGCAAGGTGGCGCTGATCACCGGCGGCTCGCGAGGCCTCGGACTGCAAATGGCCGAAGCTCTCGGGGATATGGGCGCAAAGGTCGCAATCAGCGCCCGCAAACAGGACGAACTCGATACTGCATCGTCCTATTTGACCGCCAAGGGCATCGATGTATTGACCGTCGTCAATGATCTTGCCGGTGATGCTGCCTCCAAGCCCGAAGAGGGGTTGGTGAGCACGGTTCTGGATCGCTTCGGTGCAGTCGATATTTTGGTCAACAACGCCGGAATGGTTCGGGGCGGCGCGGCGGTAGATCTAACGCCCGAGAGCTGGGGCAGGATGATGGCACTGAACGTCGATGCCTGCTTCCGGCTTGCCCAGACGGTAGTGCGTAGATCGATGATGCCGCAAAAGTCTGGCAAAATCATCAACATTGCCTCGATTGCGGGACTTGGCGGTCCACGGCCGGACGGCAAGATTTTTGCGGTCGCTTACAACACCAGCAAGGGCGCGCTCATCACGATGACCCAGGCCTTGGCGACCGAATGGGGCAAGTACAATATCAACGTCAACGCGCTGTGCCCGGGCTATTTTCCGACCAAGCTGTCGGCTGGCTTGGCCGAAGGTGCGCCGGGGATCATCGCGGTCACCCCAATCGGCCGGGTTGGCGGCGAGCATGACATCAAGGGAGCCGCGGTCTTTTTTGCCTCTGAGGCCTCTCGCCATATCACCGGTCAAGCCCTGGCGATCGATGGTGGCGGATCGGCGGTAATCCTCAATTGATGGCCCATGGCTGGCCCGAATGATGGTGTCCAATTCGATTTGAGCGCAAGGGTCTGCCAACCCAATGTTGCATGCGGCGCGCGAGCCGGTTCTCGAGAGAAAATCGCTGGCTTCAGAAACTAGCCAACACATCCCTGATCGGAGGATTTCGTGATTTACGTCGTCGCCACGCTAACGGTAAAGCCTGAAAGCCGCGCCGAGCTGATTGCCGGCGCGCAAGCCTGCATTGCGGAAACCCGCAAGGAAGCCGGCAACATCGCCTACGACATGCATGAAAGCGTCACCGAGTCGACCAAGATGGTATTCGTCGAGCAATGGGAAAATGTCGCGGTCCTTGCTCCACACGAGGCCAGTGAACACGTAAAGGCATTCGTCCGTATCGTGGCCAAATGTCTCGCGGCGCCACCGAAGATCGAAATCATCACGCCCGCGAAAGTCGACGTGCGATAGATTCGTAATGCAAGTCTCACCCGACGTCCACTTGCCCCCGCAGGGCCGCGACTACCGGCTCGATGTGCTCCGCGGGGTCGCAAACTGGGCCATCTTTCTCGATCACATCCCAAACAATGTGGTCAACTGGATCACAACACGGAACTACGGATTCGCGGACGCCGCAGATCTGTTTATTTTCATTTCGGGATACACCGTCGCGTTCGTCTATGGACGAATGATGATCAGCCGCGGCTTCGTAATCGCCGGCACTCGCATCTTCAAACGGGCGTGGCAGATCTACGTTGCACATCTGGTGCTGTTTGTCATCTATATCGCAGAGGTCGGCTATCTAGCGAAGAGATACAACGATCCGAAGCTACTGCACGAATTCAATGTGGCGGGCTTCATGCAAGACCCCGCCGAAACGCTGTACCAGGGTCTTATCCTGGCGTTCAAACCCGTCAACATGGACGTGTTACCGCTCTATATCGTTCTGATGGTGGTGTTTCCCCCGGTGCTTTGGGCGCTCTTGCGTAAGCCGAATCTGACGCTGTTTGCATCTTTCGCGCTGTATCTCGCCGCCCGCCATCTTGGTTGGAATCTCATGGCTTATCCTGCCGGCTCCTGGTACTTCAATCCGTTCACCTGGCAGTTCCTTTTCACGATCGGTGCATGGTTCGCGTTGGGCGGCACCAGGCAATCGATGCCGTTGGTGCAATCACGCTGGCTGACGCTCCTTGGAGCTGCGTATCTCCTGTTTGCGCTCTTCATCACGCTGGGCGGACGGTTCCTAAACATGGAGAGCATCCTGCCGTATTGGCTTTATGCAGCGTTCATTCCGAACGACAAGACCAACCTCGACCCATCACGCATCGTTCATTTCCTCATTGTCACGTTCTTCATCATCAGGTACGTGCCGCGCGATTGGGCCGGATTCGATCGACCGTTCTTTCGGCCGATGATTCTTTGTGGGCAACAGTCCCTTGAGGTCTTCTGCTACGGCATCTTCCTGGCCGGCGCAGCCCACATCATTCTTGTTGAAGTTTCGGACGCTATTTGGATGCAGGTGGTGGTGAGCATCGCCGGAATCGCACTGATGACAAGTCTTGCATACTACCGTTCGTGGTCAAAGAAGCTGGACAAGCCGGCTGCAAAAATAACCCCCGCGGCGGCGTCCAATATCGCGAACGCGTAACGATCAATCAGTCAAAGTATCGAGCGTAGGTCAGATCGTTCGAACGCAACTGCGATCGCCCCACGGGCGAGCCTGCTGCAAAAGGAGCGAAGCCATGTCCGAACTAAAGGGTAAGGTCGTTGCGATCACCGGAGCAAGCAGCGGAATCGGTGAAGCCACTGCCCGCCACCTCGCTGAGCAGGGCGCCAGGGTGGTGTTGGGCGCGAGACGAGATGATCGGCTGAAGGCGTTCGCCGCTGAGCTCGAGAAGGCGGGCGGCGAGGCCGAACCACTGCGGTTTGATGCCACGAAGCGCGACGACGTTGCTGCGTTCGTCAAGCGGGCGCAGGATCGATTCGGCCGGCTCGATGTGCTCGTTAGCAATGCGGGGCTGATGCCGCTTTCGCTGCTGGAAGAGGTGAAGGTCGATGAATGGGACCGCATGATCGATGTCACCATCAGGGACGTGCTTCATGGCATCGCGGCTGCATTACCGGTTTTTCGCGCAGCCGGATCGGGTCTTTTATTAGTGTGTCATCCGTCTCCGGCCTGCAGGTAGCGCCGACCACGGAGGCCTATTCCGGCACCAAGTTCGCGGCCCGAGCGATTTCCGCGGGCCTTCGGCAGGAAGCCGGCAGCAAGATTCGCGTCACGACGATTTGCCCAGGGGCGGTGAAAACCGAACTCGCTGAAACCATCAGCCCCGGCCCAAAAAGCGCATCAATGCGTCTCAGGCGACCATCGAGCAGCCCGCGAATATCGACGTCAACGAAATCGCGGTTCGGCTCACCGCGCAGCCGACATAGACCTTGGGCCACGCTGTGCAGCGTCTTCGGAGGCTATCTAAGCTATTGAATGAAACTCTCGGTACTTCAGACTTTCTTTGACCGTGATACCAGACGCATCGACGATTTGTTGGCTCGGCGCGCTTTCAAAGTGAGATTGGTCAGTGTGAGCTTTCTCCCCCGCTCAGAGCGTACCTCGATGTGAGCAACGGGCGATTGATCCCGGCCATCTAACATGTCGGCTGGATAATTTCCTTTTGGAAATAGCCACCGGTCCCCCCATTGCCGCAACGCAATGATCGTCGCAAACAGGTCCTCGCCCTTTTCAGTCAAAACATATTCATGACGTTTGGCATCACTGTGAACAGGGCGGCGCTCCAGCACGCCCCCATCTACGAGCTTTTTGAGGCGCGTTGTTAGAAGATTACGAGAGATTCCAATCTGCTTCTGAAAGTCATCAAATCGGCGAACGCCGCCGAATGCTTCCCGTAGGATAAGGAGGCTCCCCCATTCCCCTATTAGATCAACAGAACGTGCCATCGGGCAATTGGCGTCGGCCCAGCTTTTTCTTTGCATGGGCGCATATTACGCGCGACCAAGTGCGAATTTAAACTCTAAAATTGGTCGTACGATTCAATCATTTAAGTCTCCCAAATTGACCGCTGCCGGCAGTCGATCGCGGTTGGGGCGTCCTTTCCTTGAATTGACGCCAAGTCGCGCAGAAGTCGTATGATGACACTAGCTTGCCGCGCCTACGGCCTGTGGCGAGCGCGTGATATGCAGCTGCCAGATCTCCTCCGGGTCAACCCGACTTGTCCCATGTCTTGGCCCGCAACCGCCGGCGACTTCCGCCGGGGCGACAACCTTAGCAAACGGGCCGAAACGAGAAACTGCCCCGCCTTCCAAAGACTTCGGACACAGTCGTCCGATAAGAACACGACAGAAAGTGAACGGGGTCGTTTTCCGCGTCCCTCTCAGTTCGACCGTTCGTCAAGCGGTTTGATGCGGACGGAATAGTTAGATCTCGGGGTGGCCCGGCAGCCGTTGAGAAAGAGGGCGACGCAGGATTGAACACGCTCCTCGATCTGTTGTCGCGAAGGAAGCGGCTTATCCGCGTAAATAGTCTCTCGTCGCGGTCCCGATACGAGCATTCCGATGAGGAACCCTGCAGCCTCATCGCAATCATCGATAGAGATCGAACCGTACGAGACTTGTTCGCGGAGCCATTTCGACAGTCCTGCTGTAATGCGCACAAAGCCGGCCGTATAGAATGACGCCGCCAATTTAGGGAAGCCTAACATTTCCTGCAAAATCAGGCGCTCAAGGGAGAGGATTTCAGGGTGAAGAGCAATATTTGCACAAAAGATCAGTGCTTGATGAAGCCCCACGTCGATCGCGGCATTCCTTGGGACACGCAATTTGAATTCTATCGCAAGCTGGTCAAAACGATCCGACACGAAGTCTTTGAGCAAACGCGCCTTGTTCGGAACAATACGATAGAGCGTCTTAGTTGAAACGCCGGCACGGTGTGCCACGTCTTCCATGCTAGTCGCGGCATAACCGTTGGCTTCAAATTCATGTCGAACGGCTTCGAAGATAAGTCTTCGCGTTTTTTCGTCGGAACGAACTTGCGGACGCCCGCGATGATCTTTTTCAATCATGTATGTCGATCACATCATCACACGATTCTTATTGAGATCAGACGACAAAGCATGTCCCGGATCTTCTTTTCGCGTGTTAGGCCTCCTGAATCGCCTGCGCGGCCTGACGGATCAAATCGAGGGCAAAATCGGGCTTCGAGAGCATCGGAACATAGTTGCGTTCGGTCTCGGAGTGAGGCGCCCAGACAAGCTTTTGGTCCGGTTCAGGCAAATCTCCCGCATGCGATGTCGTGCGGCCGCAGCTATACACGTCCAATTTTCAATATGAGAAAGATGTCCGTGACAGAGAACTGGCTCTGCGGGCTCTGCGAGGTTTCGTTTTCATTAAGTGCGAGCGCGGCGATATAGATCAGTCCGGCGATACGCGGGTCGGTCCCGGCGCGGCAACGAGTGTGCCGCTGTTGGAATAGGCTACCAGGAGCGCTGGACTTTTGACCCGCCCCAAAGCGCTCTTTCGCGGCCACGACGTCACCTGTAAGGCTGCCAAGGCCGCGCTCAGCCGCGATCATCTCGTGTCCCTCTGCTTGAAGAATAGGAATCAATTTCCCGAAAGAGGCGTTACAGCGATCAGTGGCTCTCGGATCAGTGAACCGCCCTGGATTTTACGTCGGACGCCGCCTTGTCGGACGTGGCCTCGATGGCCTCCAGAATGACTGACGTGACGGCATCCGGCTTCGAGAGAATCGAAACGTGGCTCGCGTCCACTTCGAGTGTGTGAGCTCCGATCGCATGGGCCATCGCGGGTTCGTCGGCGGGAGCAATCATTCGATCCTGCTTGGAAACAATGTACCAGGTCGGCTTGTCGTGCCACGCAGCTTTCACCACCTTATCGTCGAAAGCTCTCGCGGCTGTCGGCCCTTGAGTTGCGGCCAAAACCGCAGCTTCCGATCTAGGGAGATCTTGAGCAAAATCTTCTTCAATCCCCTTGGGAGTGATCTTCAGGAAGCCTGCCGCATCGGCCACAACTTCCTTCAGGCCTGGCGTCGGCGGCGCGCCGTTGCCAAGATCGTTAACAGATTGGCCGGGATCGGGCGCGAACGCGGCGACGTAGACCATTCCCTTTACCTTGGGAGCGACGCCGGCCTGCGTGATAACCACTCCTCCCCACGAATGGCCGACCAGAATCACGGAGCCTTTCGCAGCTTTTATCGCGCGATCTACGGCTGCGACGTCGTCGTCGAGAGATGTGAGTGGGTTTTGGACCGCGACGACTTCTGCGCCCTTATGCTGAAGGCGGGAAATAACCTTGTTCCAGCTTGAGCCGTCTGCCCAAGCACCATGCACCAGGATGACTGTCGCTGTCGCGAGTACGGTGGAAGCCGTCGGCATCTTGTGATCGTCCATTAGCGTCGGAGCTGTGCGGTGAAATACCGTGTCCGGCGCCAAGAGACAATCCGCACCATAGCTCCAAACACTTTGGACACCACGGATGAAGTGCTCAAGGCGCCGGATGGTACAGTGGCTATGTGGCCGGCGGGGCTCAAGCACGCTGAGACTCCTCGCCAGATGAAACGGAGACCTTAAGGAACGGCTCGGGCACAAAAGCTAACGCAAATCGGCCGCCGTACGACGTGACGCCATGGATCGGCCGGACGACGAAGCTCCCGACGTAGATGGACGCTCCTGTCGAGCCGATATTTCCATATCGTTCAACTTCCGATTTTTTGGAGCAAGCGTACTCACTCCTGGCGCGGGATGATCTGTTCGGCAAAGACCTTCTGCCCAAGGGTCAGAACGACTTAGGTGTGGTGCGGGACGTCCCGTCGAGCATGACCGATGCCGAAATCATATTGGCGCGTACGGAGAACGGCTTTAAGCCGTGCGCTGCGAGACGATTCTAGAGTGCCGCTTCGACTACGCGCCAGTCTCGAATAAAGGACTCCAATGTCCGCTCAGTCAGGCTGCCTAGCTCCGTTCTCTTTCAAACAACACTCGCTATTGTGAGCGAAGCGCCGCGCATTACACTCGTATTACACTAACGGCGTCGGCCTCGAAAAAAGAGAGGGTTAGAGCATGAGTCTTGCGACCAACAGCTCTCCACTTCGCTGGAAAGTATTCGTGACCCCGGCAATGCCCACTGTTCACGACGATCTTCCGCCGGGAGAAACGGCGCGTATTTGGTCGCCGATTTCATCCGTTCTCATCTATGGCGAGCGCGACGCGGTTCTGGTGGATACGCCGGTGACGACCGCTCAGGCGACCGCCCTTGCCGATTGGGTGGAGAAAGCCGGGAAGACTCTTACAACCATCTACTCCACTCACGGCCACGGCGATCACTTCTTCGGCAATGGCATTTTGCTCGAACGGTTTCCGCACGCCAAGGCCGTCGCGACGCCCAAAGTGATCGAAATCATGCGGAAGCAAATGTCCCCGCAAGTCATGGCAGGACTTTGGAATAAACGCTTTCCTGGCCTGATTCCCAAGAACATCGTGTTACCCGAATCGCTCGGAGGAGATTCTTTTTCCCTAGAGGGACACCATCTGTTTGTTATCGATGCCGGTCACACCGATATAGATGACTCAACCTGCCTCTACGCTCCTTCGATCGGCTTGGTAGTCGCAGGCGATCTGGCCTACAACGACGTCCACCAGCACTTGGCCGAATCGTTGACGCACGAAAAGCGCATGGAATGGGTCGCCGCGCTCGGCAAGATCGAGGCTCTGAAACCAAAGGTAGTAATCGCCGGGCACAAGCGCGAGTCCAATAGCGACGGCCCCAACATCATCGGCGAAACACGCCAGTACATTCTCGACTTCGACAGACTTGTCGATGAGACCTCATCGACCCGAGCACTATACGACGCAATGCTCGCCCTTTACCCCAATCGGCTCAATCGTGGCATGCTCTGGGGCTCCGCGCGGGCGATTAAAGGGTAACGCTGTCGACATAGCTTTTTCAGCACTCTCGGTGGTCGTCATGAATATTCTAGATCCGAACGGTCCGATTGCCGCCGCTGAGAAGACGGTCTTGAGCGACTCGATCGCGATCATGCTGGCGATTGTGCTCGCGACTATCGCTGCGATCCTCGTCTTCGCCCACTGGTTCCGCGAATCCAAGGCACGCGCGTCCTACTGGCCCGAATGGGAGCATTCCAGCCGGATCGAGCTCGTGGTCTGGTCGATCCCTACGCTTACCATCACATTGCTCGGCGGTGTCGCCTGGATTGGCTCGCATCAAGGCGCCGAGCACCATCGACACCAGCAGCCAGTCGACCTTGAGGCCACGCTCAGCGAGTTCGGCCGACAGCCCGCGCACGGGTGAAATCCTTCCGGCACCGTTGTATCAGCCATTCGCGGTGCGGCCCCGCAATCTTCTTTGGCCTATAGCCGCCGATCTGGTCCGGCTTGACACTGCCGGTCTCATGGAAGCGCTGTACCCAGTTGATCGCCGTGCTGATGCCCACCCCAAACTGGGCCGCCGCCTGATGCCGCGACAGGCCGGCTTTGATGACAGCCCTCACCACACGTTCACGAAGGTCGTCCGAATAGGATCGTCCCATCCATGCTGGCCTCCTTCCCAGCCAGCATGTTGAATCGGAAGCCTTCCAATTTGGGAATCCTCAATCGATTCAAACTAGACCCATCCCGCTCTAGTGCGTTGCTCGTCAAGAAGCTGGGGCTTGTCCCGTGTCTTGGTGGGATCGAGCCTCGCGTCCGCTACGCCGCGGTCTGACCGCCGTCCACCACGATGGCCTGGCCATTTATATACGACGAACGGTCTGAAAGGAGAAATGCAGCCACCTGCGCCATCTCCTCTGCTTCGGCCAAGCGACCGAGCGGTATACCAACGCCAAACGGATGCTCGAGCTTGCCTTCCACGCTCTTCGTGACGCGAGGGGCAGTCATCGGTGTCAGTGTGACCGACGGATTGATAGTGTTGACTCGGATTCCCGCTGGCCCGAGTTCGACCGCCGCCGCCCGAGCCATCGCGACGACTCCGCCCTTACTGGCGCTGTAGATCGAGGTTCCGACCGCCCCGATATTTGCGAGCGCGGAGGCCGTGAAGACGATCGAACCGCCGGTGCCTTGGGCCTTCATCTGTATCACTTGCGCCTTGAGGCAAAAGAATGCCGATTTCAAATTCGTGTCGATTACACTATCCCAGGTTTTCTCGTCCAGCGTCTCAATCGGGCCGCCTCCGCTGACACCTGCATTGTTGAATGCGCAATCGAGGCGTCCGTAACGAGAGACGACCTCCGTTACGAGGCCCGAAATGCCCGACGTTTTCGCCAAATCGACCGGAACAAAGATTGCATGTCCGCCCGCTCGATGGATCTCGGCGACGACGCTCTCGCCTTCCGTTTTTCGGCGGCCCGCTAAAGCTATCTTGGCGCCCTGGCGTGCAAATAACAGCGCGCTTGCGCGTCCGATTCCGGAGGTTCCGCCGGTAACGAGCGCAACTTTTCCATCGAGTAGCCCCATGGAGCCTCCCTTAGATTCCGATAAGGTCGATCTTGCCGCCGAGCATCGAAGGTGGGTTCGAAAAACGCCTTGCATTCTTTGTCGCACATTACGCTCTTAAGTGATCATAACCGATCCTGTCGCTGCGTATTCGGATGTTTTGTCCAAAGTGATACAACTGACCGTCCGGAATTCTGATCGATAGGCTTCCGGCGGCGCGCCCAGCGAAGCTAAGACAAGCGGGCCAGTTCGACGCTCCAACTGGGTACTTGCGGAGGTCTCGCGCCAGATCATGTCCTCTCGGCGGTGAAAACAAAATCGAAACCGTTGCGAGGGCGTGGATGTGATCTCCAGGCGGTATCAGAGAATCCCAACGGCCTGCAGAATAATGTAAATGCCGATTTTTTCCATTCGCTAAGCCCATCGCGGGCGCTGCCCCGAGCATCGCGTCCGATCTGTCCGGACCGCTCAACGCTTTTTCTTCCTGGCCGCCGACTTTAGTCTGCCTTCGGGCTCCAACATGATCAGGAGAAACACAATGTGGAATGACACGATCTTTGATCTCACCCGGAGAGAAATTCGTACGAAACGCTCGTTCGACGAAGTCGTTGCCGCGATCGAGAGGCAAGCACCGGTCGTGGTACCGGAAGCCAATCACCAACTTTTGGGACCCGCGACTGTTGCTGCGGTAACGGCCGGTCGAATGGACAGCGCCGAACTGCGGCGGCAAGTCGAAGGGAAACTCGGTTCCAGCGGCTTCATGCTGCTCATGAAGATCGAGCACGACTTGCTGATGGGAGGTTTGGGACGCGGTCACCGCAGCGTTCAATACGCCATCGGCAATCCCCTGATAGCGAAGGATGTCTCGGACGCCGCAGCCAAGGTGTGCCTGTATACACCGCTGAGGATTGCGGTCCTTGAGGATGAAAAAGACGGCTCGACCTGGGTGCTCTACGACAATCCCGAATCCTTGATGGGATCCTTTGGCTCCGCTGCGGCACGCAATATCGGCAGGTCGCTGAATGAACGCCTGACCAAGTTGGTCGAGGCGGCGGTTTAGCCGTGCGTGGGTGCGGAACCTAGCTTCCGCTGGCCCCAGCTGGGCAAGGTTCCGCCCCTGCGCGCCGGTGTTCTCTGGGGGACGCTAACTCTTTCAAGACCTGCTTCGAACGGAAAATGGTCACCAGCCTCGTGCGTGTAGGTTCGCTACCCCGAGCAGTGGTTCCCACTGCACTTTTGAAAGTGCTACTGGCCGCCGGGGTCGTTTGCACGTGTGCATCCGCATCGCTCGGCGATGCTTCGCTCGAATCAACCGGCGCCGATGCGGAGATACGCATCGGAAACGTCGTTCCCTATACAGGCGAATTGGCGGCGTTCGGCGCGATGGGCAAAGCCGAGTCCGGCTATTTCGACATGATCGACGATGCTGGTGGGATAAACGGTCGTAAGGTCAGATTCCTTTCGTATGACAGTGGCTCCGACCCTGTCGAGATGGTGAACCTGACACGGAGGCTCGTGGAGGCCGATAAAGTGCTTCTCCCTTTTGCGTCATTCGGAACGCTGGGCAACCTCGCGGTGCGAGGTTATCTGAACGAGAGACAGATTCCGCAACTGTTCGTCGCATCAGGCGACGATGAGTGGGCTCATCCCGAGCGCTTTCCTTGGACGATGGGTTGGCCGCCTGCGTTTCGCACCGAGGGACGGATCTACGCCAACTACATTCAGGCCTACTATCCCGGCAAGAAAATTGCGGTGTTATGGCAGAGAGACGAATTTGGACGGGATCTGTACCGTGGCCTTGAGGACGGCTTTGGCGACTCTTCCTCACTGATCGTCTCCGACATCACGTTCGATTTGACTGACAAGTCCCTCGATACTCAGATAGACGTTCTCAGAAACTCGGGTGCAGAAATCCTGGTCTTCGATGGCGCGCCCGCCATGGCTGCGCGTGCTATTCGTCATCTCGCAGACATCGATTGGCACCCAGTCTTCCTGCTCGATAACGCATCGGCGTCTATTGCAAACGCTCTGAGACCCGCCGGCCTAGAAAACTCGACTGGCGTCGTATCGACGGCGTATCTCAAAGACGCCAGCGACCCAGCCTGGGCGGACGACGCGGATATGAAGGCGTTCTTGTCCTTTATGTATAGGTACTACCCAGAAGGTGACAAAGACGACAGCTATGCGATCTTCGGTTACGCGGTTGCTCACGCCCTGACCGAAGTGTTGAAGAGATGCGGCGACGATCTGTCGCGTTCATGCGTCTCACGACAGGCTCAGTCCCTGCGAAACCTCCACATTCCCGTCATGCTTCCCAGCATCGTCGTCAATATCAGTCCGACTGACTACCATCCGATCAAGCAAATGCGCCTAGTTCAGTTTGACGGACGCAGTTGGCAACCGATCGGCGACGTCATCGACAGTGCATTTGTCGGAAGTAACGTGCGATGACTGGCTTCGGCCCTGTTTCGTGGCTCCTGCCGCTGTCTTCGGGCGTGCGGGAATCAGACTTCGCGCACTGGACAGGCTCCGCGTCGATACGGCGGCGAGCCACCGCACTTCGTTGTGGGGTGCTTTGCGCGTTGACAAGGTTCCTAGATCCTCGGACTGTCAGGCCTCTGGCTGTTGGTGCCCAAGAACGAGGCGGTTACACCTGCTCCCGCTGGTCCTGCTGGGATGCGCACCCTACATTGCCTGCAGATGACTCACGTCTTTCACATCCCTGGCGAGACCGCGACCGCGCGAACGGCCGAAGGGAAGCCTTCGCCCGCGTACCCTCACCTCGTTATCGCGACGACGATCCTGGCATCGAGCCTGGCATTCGTCGATGGTTCGGTCGTGAATGTTGGGCTACCGGCGATCGGTCGGAGTTTCCACGCGAACGCCAGCGGCCTGCAGTGGGTCGTCAATGCCTATTTGCTTCCCTTGAGCGCGTTGCTTTTGCTGGGAGGAGCAGCGGGAGACCGATACGGGCGCCGTCGTCTCTTGATCGTGGGCGTTCTTTTGTTCGGCATCGCTTCTCTGGCTTGCGCGATGGCACCGAGCCTCATCTTGCTGCTACTTGCTCGCTTCGTGCAGGGTGCGAGCGCCGCCATGCTGATGCCGAACAGTCTCGCGATCCTGGGCCAGAGTTTCGCTGGCGAGGCGAAAGGCCGCGCGATCGGCATATGGGCGGCGACTGGAGCGGCGGCAGCTGCGGTCGGACCCGTTCTCGGCGGCTGGCTCATCGATGCCGGCAGTTGGCGCCTTGCTTTTCTGATCAACGTTCCGTTGTCCATAGCCGCGGTCGCGCTGGCGTCGCGTTATGTCGACACGGACGTCGACGATACCGCCGGTAGTCTCGACTGGTTGGGTGGAGCACTGATCACGGCTGCTTTGGGCTTTGCGACCTGGGCGTTGACTGAAGGATCCGGTCGGGCCTGGTCGCCTTCCGCCTTCGTCGTCCTCGGAGCGGGCTTGATCTTCTCGCTCCTGTTCCTGTCTGCGGAGCGGCGGCTGGGCGATATGGCCATGATGCCGCTCTCGCTGTTCGGGTCCCGCAGCTTCATCGGCCTCACGCTCTTGACATTCCTGCTGTACGGCGCGCTCGGCGGGATGTTCGTGCTGGTGCCCTATGTATTGATTCAAGCGAACGGTTACACCGCGACGAAGGCCGGCGCCGCGTTGCTGCCCCTGCCGCTGGTCATCGCCGTGGCATCGCCTGCCGCCGGTGCGCTGGCGGCCAAGGTCGGCCCACGGTGGCTGCTGATCACAGGACCGGTCATCGTCGCGGCCGGCCTTCTCCTGATGCTGCGGATCGGGTCGGCCACAAGCTATTGGCTTGGGGTGTTTCCCGCGATTGTCGTAGTTGCTTTGGGAATGGCGTGTGCGGTCGCCCCGCTGACGACAGCGGTGCTGATGTCCGTCGACAGCAGCCACACGGGTGCGGCGTCCGGGCTGAACAGCGCGGTAGCGCGTACCGGCGGACTGGTTGCTACAGCCCTTATCGGACCTGTGATAGCGTCATCCGGACCTACGTTGCTTTCAGCTTTTGGTGTCGCCGCTGCTATGGGCGCGGTCATCTGCTCGGTAGCAGCGGCGAGCGCTTTTACGTTGATCGCCCCCGCCGGGAAATCCAACCATCGGTAGAACGATGATGACGGCTGCTCCTCCCCTCGTCCTCTTCTCAAATCCTGAGAATACTGATCCGCCGACCGGCTGAAGAAGCTGGTGCGCTTCGGTGTGCTGCGCAAGATTCCCTATCAGAAAGCGCAGAAGCGCTACGAATATATCCTGACGCAGAAGGGCCTCGAGGCACCCTGCGCAAGATCAAGTTGTTTCGCAAGCCCGGGTTATTTTCGGATCAGCGGTATCTGCAGGTTGGTGGGCCTGTTCTGCTCCGTGTCAAAGCCGCGACCGTCAATATTGCGCGCGCCCCAGAACAGCAGGTCCCCTCGGAGATAGACGAGGTCGTGCTCCATGAAATTCGTCCCTTCCTTGAGACCGAAAGGGACAAACGTCCTTCCGAACACACTCTGGGGTGAGTTGACCGCCCAAGGCGCGTATCCCGCCGACGCGACCTTGTTGAGGACATCGACAAATCCTTGCGCCAGGGGGGTTATCTCGTAGGTCTCGTCGGCAACGAAGTCGACCTTCTGCGCGCCCGGAGCGATTGGGTGAGAACCCTGCCACAGCATGTGCCCACCGATCTTCATCCGCGCGAGCGGCACGGCACCGTAAGGATCGGCCGAGTTGACAATCTCGAGCTCAAACCGGTCGGACGGCAAATACTTGAAGGCGCGCTTGAGGTAGAACGGCTTGAGCGAACCGTCCGGGTTCTTGCTCGCGCTCGGCCGCACTTCTGGAGCGATGCTCTCCCAACCTCCGAGCATCGCCTGTTTGATTTTCGCTAGGTCTGCTTCCATGGGGCTTGCTTTCGGTTGATTGCCGGGGGACTGCGCCGCGACTCCACCGAACGCTCCCGTCACCAGAAGGAGCAATAGCGACGCTCTGACGGTTCTACGCATGCGTACGCTCCAGCATGTACCCACGCGTTCGTCCCAGGCCGTTGAACGCGATCTGCCTACCAGGCAGGCCTCGCCTACCTTAGGCTTCCTGTTTCTAGAACTTGCTAGCAGAATTGAAAAAGACTTTGTAAGCTGGGCCCATGCTCACGAGATATGAGAGGCTGTGATGGAGCTCCGGCATCTCCGCTACTTCGTCGCCGTGGCGGACGCGGGCAGTTTGACCGTCGCCGCCGAGCAAAAGCTCAACACTTCTCAGCCATCCCTCAGTCGACAAATCCGCGATCTCGAGCAGGAGATTGGCGTTCAACTGATGACCCGTAGCGCCCACGGCATTGAACTGACGTCTGCCGGCAGAGCCTTTCTTGAGCACGCCCGAATGGCGCTCCTCCAATCAGAGGCGGCGAAGGAAGCAGCGCTGCGCGCAGCCCAACCGGCGAGACCGACATTCGCCCTTGGCTTTCTGTCTGGCGTCGAAATCGGTTTGTTGCCTGAGGCGAACCGCGTCCTTCGCGACGAGTTTCCCGGCATCGATGTCCGCCTGTCGAGTGATTACTCCCCCGCGCTCGCCAAGGCGTTGATGAGGCGCAAACTTGATGCGGCTTTCATGCGACTGGAAGAGCACATGGGAGAGTTGGTTTGCAGGCGCGTGCGGACGGATCCTCTAGTGTTCGTGTTTCCGAGCGACCATCGCTTAGCATCGCAAGCAGCCGTCGCGCCGGAAGAGATCGTGAACGAAACTTTCTATTTTCCGTCCAAAGCCGCCCCGGCGGTACGTCGCGCCGTCTTTGAATATTTCAACCGTGCTGGTGTCGATCTCAAGTCAGAATACGAAGTGCACAATGTCGTCCATGCAATATCGATGATCACGTCGATGCGCGCGGTTATGCTGTTACCGGCTTACACGGGGCGTTATCTGCCCGAGTCAATAACCACTCGTCCGGTGAAGGGGGAAGTGCCCACAATTGACCTCGTCATCGCTTACCACAAATCGAACAATTCCCCGATCTTGAAGCTACTTCTTTCCAGAGTGGGAAAGCTTGCCGGGGCACCGTCCTAAGCGTGCTTACGCCGGACATGGCTTCTCCGCGAATTCCATATTTCATCGTGACCCGCTGTTTGGCCGCGCAAAAGCTCGCTTTGGACGTGAGCACTACCCGCATTCAATCTTTTGACCTAACGCGGCCTTTCCACCACGCCCGCTCACGGTCGACTGGTCGAGGTTAAGCCGACGCTCATCCTGCAATTGGAGCCGCGGGCAGCGTGCTGGTCCGCTTCTTGCTGAGGATACAGGTCAATCGTCTATTCGCGACGCGCGTGTCCGAACAGTTTCAACGTTTGCGCCTTTGGCAATCGCGAACGATTGAAGCAGTCTGAGCAAGCACTCGCGTCGTTCTCTACGATATATCCAAGGCAACGCTGACAGCTCTTCGTCAAAATCAATTGTACATCTTCGATCGATTGCTCTGCCGCATTGGAATATTTGATTATGGAAAATGCCATCTCACGACGGTCCGGCTCGACCCACCGAAATCTAAAGCTTGACCTCCGTCAATTACGGCATGCCGTTCTCGCAGCGGATTTCGGAAGCTTTCGGCAAGCCGCTGAAGCAACTCTCGTCAAGCAATCTACTATAAGCCGATCAATTCGAGAGATTGAACATTTGGTAGGCGTTAGAATCTTCGAGCGGTGGAGCGGCGGGGTTCGTCCGACTTCGGCCGGACATGGCTTTCTGCGAATGTCGCGTTCGATCCTCGAGCAAGTGGATGCAGTTGTCACAACAACTCGTGAAACTGGGCGCGGTGATGCCGGCCGCCTTGTGATCGGCTTTTGTATCTCTCTTACTGCAGGCAACCTCCGCGCCACGTTGCTCGACTTTAAGCAACGGTTTCCGCAAGTCGAGCTTGCCATGGTTGAGCGATCACGCGACCGTCTAGCTGTAGAACTTAGAAACTGCATTTTGGACGTCCTGATCGTGGCAGGTGATTTACCTCTAGTCGATTGCAAGGCGATGTCACTTTGGAGTGAGCGCATCTTGGTCGTTCTACAAGAGAACCATCGCTTGGCCTTGAGCGATACGAGCTATTGGACTGACCTGCGAGGGCAGACTGTGCTGCTCAGTCAGCACGATCCAGGCCCCGAACTGGAATATCTCTTAAATGCAAAACTGGTGAGCCCGAGTGACCGACCGCAAATTGAACGCCACAACGTTAGTCGGGGTGTTATCAAGAACCTGATCACCATGGGATTGGGCATCAGTCTCGTATTGGAATCAGATGTCGGGGCGAAGTTTTCGGGATTGACTTACCGAGAGGTTCGCGACGGAACTGGACCGAGCCGCATTGGATTTTCGGCAATTTGGCGGCCGGACAACGCTAATCCTGCTCTTACTGCGTTTCTCGGGCTTTTATCTGAACGCTATCCGTCGCCCTCTTGACGCAATTTTCGTGATCTTGCAAATGCTCGGTCCGTGGCCATGAACCGCGCCAGCATCGGCGCAATCAGTTTGACAGGATCAGTGTCAGGATGTCCGCTCTGTCGAGTTAGAATTTCAGCATACGCGACTAAATCGCGATGCACGGCAGCCGGCAATTCGAGCGAGATTTTGACGGGTTTGTCGTTGGGAAGTGGGTTGAGCTTGAGTTTGGCCATCCTTTCTATCATCCTCGGTAGGGTTCAAGCACGAGGTCGCGATTTACAATTACGCGCACAGGAAATCCTGACCGGATCGTGAGCGTCGGCTGAATATTGAGATTGCGTCGAACCAGCTGCTGCCCGGTTTGGTTCAGCGAATTCGCAGCGCCGAGCCGTAGCGCCTGAAGAATGGCCGTATTGTTTCCGGTATCCGCACCGGACCCCAGCTCCGCCCCAACGCCGAGGACGGTCGATAGCAGCGCTGCCTTGAACAGTTCGCCCCAGTGGTTGTCGACCTCGTCCTCAAGACCTGAATAACCTTCGGCGTCTGCGCCCTGCTGCCGCTCCAAAACGATCGAACGACCGTTTGGCATGATCAGTCGGGTCCACACCAGGAGTACGCGTGACTGTCCGAAGGCGACCTGACTATCATAGATGCCGATCAGACGCGCGCCTTGCGGGATCAGACGGGCGCGGCCAGTTGGGGTGTCATAGATATTTTCGGTGACTTGCGCTGTGATTTGTCCGGGAAGATCCGAGCGGATGCCTGTGATGAGAGCGGCCGGGATGACCGTTCCCGCCTGCACCACAAATGGCG
>WNFO01001662.1_pt1 | contig 19031 bp, 21 predicted proteins | sample 5400251 | NCBI WGS metagenome assembly WNFO01 (sample SAMN13153354, study PRJNA577476) | soil metagenome | isolation source: 100 cm saprolite under Madrone tree | place: USA:California | collected 2016-06-14
GGATTGATCGGCACCCGATCGGCGCGGCTGCTATCGGCTCGGCGCGGCGCGCTCAACATTGTGTTCGCCGCCGTCATTATTGCCGTGGCGCTCTATATGCTGGCGCGTAACATATCCCTATCCTGAGCGTAGATAGATGTGACTTAAAGCATGATCCGGAAAAGTGGGTACCGGTTTTCCGAAAAGATCATGCTCAAACAAAAAGATAGAGCGGGATGACGATTCGGAGAAAAGTCATCCCGCTCTGGGGCCGGCGAGGAGAACAGACATGACCAGATCGTTCGATCCCGACCGGTTGAACCCCAGACGCACCCGGCGCGAAGCGCTTCGCGCGCTTGGCGCCGGCGCGGTCATGCTCGGCATGGACTTCGCGCCGGGTTCGGCGCTGGGGCAGGGCAGCGAAGAAACCGTGCTGACGGAAGCGCTGGTGTTGCGCGACCCGGATATCCCGGCGGCAGGAAATGTCGATGGCGACATTACGATCGTCGAGTACTTTGACTATCAGTGTCCGTATTGCCGCAAGATCGAGCCCGAGCTGCGGCAGGTGGTGCAGGACGACGGCAAGGTCCGCCTGGTGTTGAAGGACTGGCCGGTCCTGGGGCCGGTCTCGGTGATCGCGGCGCGGATGGCGCTGGCGAGTAAATTTCAGGACAAATACCTTCAGGCGCATGAGGCGCTGATCGGTGTCAACTCGAAGCTGACCGAGCCGCGCATCGGCGAGCTGCTCGCTGGCGCTGGTATCGACGTCGATCGCCTCAATCGCGACCTCGCCACCAATGCCAAGGCGATCGACGCGATCCTTGCGCGCAACGACGACCAGGCCAAGGCATTCGGTTTCAGGGGGACGCCTTCGTTTATCGTCGGCAAATTTCGCGTGCCCGGCATATTGACCATGGCGCAGTTCGATCAGGCCATTGCCGACGCGCGGAAGGCGGCCGCGAACAAATAGCCGATAACCGATAGCGAAACGCCCTCATCGACGGACGAGGGCGCTTCGATATTTGTGCGCGAATGGTTTAGCGCGATCATTTCGACGACAGCTTGATCCAGTCGTCATGGGCACGCACCTTGAGCGCGTTCCAGTTGGTCTCTGCCACGTCCCAGTTGACTATGGTGCGATTGGCGGTTGCTACCTGGCCCTTGGCGACCGTCGAGGTCGACATCGAGTCATAGATATAGACACCCGCGACCAATAGCAGCATACCCAAAACCATTCCGACAAAAGTCTGCATGGCAACCTCCAATGATCCCGAACAACGCGCTTGGAACGCGATGGTTCCACCGGTCGTCCCGGCGAACGAGGTTGTGAATATATCCCGGACCTCATCCTGAGGAGCGCGCCTTTGCGCGCGTCTCGAAGGATGGCCGCGAGTCCGCGCTTTGCGTCCATCCTTCGAGACGCTTGCTTCGCAAGCTCCTCAGGATGAGGTCGGAGATATATTTCACAGGTGCTTGTTGCAGATGTCTCGATGAAGGAAATGCCGGTGGTTATGGATCCCGGCGTTCGCCGGGACGACCCGCGGAGAGGCGGCGCCCAAATCACGATCGCGTCTTCGTTGGTGCCGATAACGTCGCAGGTGCGGGTACCGGCGCTGATGCTGGCGCGACCGTCACCATATTGAGCAATTTCAGCTCATCCGGCTTGAAGACGAACAGTTTATCGTGCGGGGTCTCCATGGCGTGGACCCAGACCTGCAGGTTCACGCCCATGTCGCCGAGATAGCGCTGGCAGCGCGCGGAGATGTTTTGCGCCACGCTCATCTCATCACGCAGAGGGCCGCTGGCGGCCGAACTGATCGCCGCCACCTGGTGCACGCCGATTATGGCCTTGTCGGCGGCGCGTCGCTCGACGCCGCCGGCGAACACCAGCGGACACGACGACGCGCAGTATTTTCCCGCCTCGACTTCCGTCGAGAATCTTCTTTCGCGAATGAGCCGCCCCATCGTCAGAGCATCGGCCACCGAGCCGCCCGGCGAGTTCAGCGCCACGGTCTTGATATAATCGCCGCGCCTGCTGACTTCCGCCGCGAAGGCTTCCGAGATTCCCGGCGTGATAGTGCCGGTCGCCATCAACTTGCCGCCGCCCACCAGTTCGAACGTCATCGGCTTGGCCATCGCACCCTGCGGCTGCAGCAGCGGTAGGAGGCGCTTGTCGCCGCCGGGCAACAATGGTGCCAGGATCGACGGCACCAGGCTGGGAAGATCCAGCGTCGGTGAACCCTGCTTTAGCTCGGCTGGTGTCGCCGCGGCGTCGGGGTTGGCGATCCACCCGTTCATGCTGATGAGGTCGAGCGCGAGCACGGCGATTGTGACCGTGACGACGCTGCGGAAAATCCAGCGCAAAATCGCTTGGTCCGGATTGTCCGACAACCAGGCGTGAAAACGTTGCTGCATGGTGAGGAATTGCGGCACGGCGATCCGCTATTTGGTGAGCCGCGCCGACGACAGCGAGGTGACATTTTCGTCCGCGGCCGCCGCCGGCTCGGCAACGGGTTGGCCGTCTGTCTTCACTTCGGCCGGCGAAACCTCCTCGTTTGGACTTCGGCGCCGCGCGTCCTCGACCTCGCGCGCCATCTGCAATGCCGCGAGCAGCTCGCCCGCTGTCATGTTGGATGCGCTGACAGCGGGAAGCCCTTCGCGCCGGATCGCGGCGTGCACGACGCAGAGGATAAGCACCAGCACCGCCGGCATCAGGTCGATCGAGATCGCGCCAGCCCAACTCGGGATGAAATCGCCGGCATAGCGCAGCACCGCTTCGGCGGGCGAAAGTGTCTGAAACCTGATCGGTTCGATCCGCGGCGTGGCCAGGATCTTATCCGCTGCGTCCGAAAGCGATGCCGCCTGTGCGGCAATCGAGCTCTCCACCTTGCCAACCACCGCGGTCTGCCGATCCGCAAGATCGGACGTGCGACCGCCCGCGGCCGGAGCGATGAAACCCGATGACAGCGAGGTTGCGGCGCGCTTGACCGCCGGTGCGACGGAAGTCTGCTGCAAATTGGCGATCACGCCCATCAGGGCCAGCGACTCGGTTGCGAATGCATCGCTGCGCGTCGAAATCGGTCCGCGGTCGCTGATCAATTCGCGCATCCTGGCGAGACTCTTGCCGCCTTGCTCGTACAATGCCGAGACGCGTTTGCCCGAGGCCTGAACTTCCTGGCCGAGACTGTCGAGCTGCCCGGACATCTGTGTCAGAAGCTGCACCACGGTGCCGGATCCGGCGGTGCCCGTCAGCGAACCGGCACGCTCGGCGTCGGCAAGTTTCGCGAAACGCGACGACGCCAGCTGGATATCCGGCAACAGTCCTTGTGCTGCGATGGCGTTGGTGTTGGCGGTATCGAGATCGCGGGTGTAGTTCTGCACGGTGATGGCAAGATGCTGCTGGATCGCAGCGGCCCCGGCCAGTGCGGAGGCGTTCAGCCATGACGACATCGCCACGATCATCAACGAGCCGAGCAGCATGCAACCGAACATCAGGCTGCGGCCGGTGCGATCGATCACGTGCGGCATGAACTGCATCAGGAATACCCAGAACGCGTAGATGCCGACCGATACCGCAACCGAATAGATCACCGCGGCGAAGAATACCGTGGTCGGGCTGCCGTTGAGCAATTCGCGGACGCCGAGAAAGGTGTAGACGCCGGCCGCCAGCGCGAGGATCGCGGTGGTGAGTTTCAGCATGCCTTCGAGGCGCGTGACGCCGTTGGACAGCAGCGCTGAAGCAGAGCGGGAAGGCGGGGCCTGAGATGCCAGGGTGTTATTCGGGGGCATAATGGGTTCCGTGCAGTTCAAAAAACAACTGAACAGCGCCCCCGCTGCTCGCTAAACCCTTAGCTTCTGGAGATAAATTCGGACGAGATTATGTCGGCAACCGTGGAAAACAAACGCCAAATCGGCTATCATGGCGCATGGCGACAAACAACGTTTTGACCGATGTGATCGCGGAGTTCGGCCGGAAATACCTGTGGTGGGAACCTGTGAGCGGACAGCCGCATTCCGAAGATCGGATCATCACCCAAACGATGAATCTCGGGACATACGACGACATTCTTCTGCTGGAGGAGGCGGTCGGCAAGGCGCGCTTGCTTGAAGTAATGTTGCGAGCCGAGCCCGGTTGGATCAACGACCGCTCCTGGGAATTCTGGCGCGGCCGGTTGTCGTTTGCCACGGGAGCGTCGATCCCAGAAAAGGGTCCGCGAAGAGCGTTTCATGCCGCGACACCTTGAACCGAAACTCTCCATCCTGCCAGCGGCGCAACGGCAAATCTGGACCAGCCTAGCACCCGCCCTTCAATTGAGTTTTGTCCTCTACGGGGGGACAGCCGTCGCGCTCCATCTCGGACATCGAGAATCGCTCGATTTCGACTTTTTCCGATATGAACCGCTCGACAAGGATCAGGTACGCGACGCGTTCGGATTTGTTCGCGGGGCAGCAATCCTGCAAGACTCGCCGGACACGTTGGTGGTGCTGGCCGAAATGCCATCCGGCCTGGTGAAGGTTTCGTTTTTCGGTGGCATCGGCTTTGGCTGCGTCAATGATCCACTTCAGACCCGCGACGGCACATTGCTTGTCGCATCTCTCGACGATCTGATGGCGACCAAGCTGAAGGCGACACTCGATCGCGCCGAAGCCAAAGATTATCGGGATATCGCCGAGATGATTTCCGCGGGCGTGTCCTTGCCGGCTGGCTTGAGCGCATTCAAGCAAATGTTCAATGGCGAACCGGCGCAAGTCCTGCGCGCCCTCGGGTATTTCGAGGATGGAGATTTGGCTACGCTCGATAAGGCCGATCAGAATCTTCTACGGAATGCGCGGGATAAAATCCAACGGCTGCCAAGGGTAATTGTGAAGTCTGGCTCTCTCACAGGACGTTGATTCGAGTTGCCGACGTCAACCGCCCAGCGGACCCATTCGCTCCACGAGAAAATCGATGAACAGCCGCGCCCGCACCGGGAGCTGCCTGCCGAAGGCGTGAACGACATGCATCGGAACCTTGGGCATCGCCAGATCGGGTAGAATTTCCACAAGGCGCCCGGCGGCGAGATCGTCTTCGGCGGCAAACCGCAGGACCTGGGCGATGCCGGCGCCGTGAAGGGCTGCGTGAAATAGCGTGATGCCGTCGTCCGAATCGAGCGGTCCATCCGGTGTCAACGAGGTGCCGTCGGCGAACATGAAGGGGTAGGATCTTCCTGCCAGCAGATATCGCAGGCAGGCGTGTCCACGCAGATCTTCGATTGCACGGGGCACGCCACGGCGCGCCAGGTAATCGGGCGAGGCGACAATCACCATTGAAAGGTTGGCCAGTTTGCGGGCCGTCAGCTCCGTGTCCTGGAGTTCGCCGATGCGCAGCGCGACATCGAAACCTTCGCGGATCAGATCGACCTGCCGGTCGGTGACGCTGAGTTCGAGTTTGACGTTCGGATGTCGTGCGAGGAAGGCCTCCGACCATGCCCCGATCAGCGTCCTCCCAACAAAGACAGGGGCGGTCACGCGCAGCAGGCCGCGGGCGTTATCGGCCATCTGCACGACGTCCTCGGCATCCGCGATCGCGCGCAGCAGCGGTGCGACGCGCTCGTAATATGCGGCGCCCTCGGCTGTGAGGCTCAGCGTCCGCGTGGATCGCTGCAGCAGCCGCACGCCGAGCCGGCGCTCCAGGCGCGCGACGCTCTTTGACACCGCAGAAGGACTGGAGCCGATGAAGCGCCCGGCGCCGGAGAACGAGCCTGAATCGACCGTCTGCACGAAGGCGACCAGACCGGCGGTTTTTTCAAGAATCGTGGTCATTCGAGAATTCCAGGCACAATTGATGTGCTGAGGATGCGCCTAATCGGCTATCCGTTCCTGAGTAGATAGGTCGCAGCAGACATCGGCGATAGAGCCGGCAATCAGGAGAATTCGGATGAGTGACCTCAAGGGCAAGGTGGCGATAGTCACCGGCGCGTCGAAAGGTATCGGCGCGGGCATAGCGAAGGGCTTTGCCGCGGCGGGGGCCGCGGTTGTGGTGAATTATGCCTCCAGCCGGGAAGGCGCGGACCGCGTCGTGGCTGATATCACAGCCCAGGGCGGCAGGGCGATCGCCGTGCAAGGCGACGTGTCGAAGGCTGCCGACGTGAAGCGGCTGTTCGAACAAACCAAGGTGTCATTCGGTGCGCTGGACGTGCTCGTCAACAACGCCGGCGTCTATCAGTTCGACCCGCTCGAGACTGTGACGGAAAAGGAATTTCACCGCGAGTTCGACACCAACGTGCTCGGAACCATCCTCACGATCCAGGAGGCGCTGAAATATTTCGGGCCGCATGGCGGCAGCGTTATCAACATCTCATCGATCGCAAGCCTGAACCCGACGCCGGACTCGGTCGTCTATGCCGCAACCAAGAGCGCGGTCGACTCGATCACGCGCGGCCTGTCGAAGGAACTGGGCGCGCGCAAAATTCGCGTCAACGCCATCGCGCCCGGAGGTACCGCGTCGGAGGGACTTGTCACGGCCGGCATCCTCGGCAGCGATTTCGAAAAGCAGATTATCGGCATGACACCGCTGGGCCGTTTCGGCCAGCCCGAAGACATCGCGCGCGTGGCCGTTTTCCTGGCATCCGACGACTCCTCGTGGCTGACCGGCGAACGCATCACCGCGTCCGGCGGTTGGCGCTAGAGCATGATCCGGAAAAGCATGCCCTCGGGCCACGACCCGATGGGTGGGTACCGGTTTTCCCTCGCGACAAACGCGAAGCGTTTGCGCGGAGATCATGCTCAAACAAAAAGATGGAGCGGGATGACGATTCGAAGAAAAGTCATCCCGCTCTAGGCCGACGCCGCGGCTGCTGCGGAGGGCTGTAAGCCTCGCCAGAAGTGACTATCTTTGTCCCCTCGAAAGGCGTTGCCGCCGATGACGACGGGAGATTGAAGAATGACCGACAAGACCAGCAAGGTGGCGATCGTGACCGGAGCATCGCGCGGCATCGGCGCCGCAGTGGCGGAGCGGCTCGCGACCGACGGCTTCACGATCGTCATCAATTATGCCGGCGACACAAAATCCGCCGAGGCGCTTGCCCGCCGGATCGAAGACAAGGGCGGCCGGGCGCTCGCCGTCAAGGCCGATGTCAGCGACCCCAAGGCGGTGCGCAGCATGTTCGACAGCGCGGAAGCCGCGTTCGGCGGCGTCGACGTGCTCGTCAACAATGCCGGCATCATGAAGCTTGCCAAGATCGCCGACAGCGACGATGCGCTGTTCGACCAGCAGATCGCGGTCAATCTCAAGGGGAGCTTCAATGCGATGCGCGAAGCCGCCAGGCGGCTGCGTGACGGCGGACGCATCGTCAATTTCTCGACCAGCGTCGTCGGCACCAAGGTCGAAAGCTACGGTATCTATGCCGCCACCAAATCCGCGATCGAGACGATGACGGCGATCCTGTCAAAGGAGATGCGCGGCCGCGGCATCACGGTCAATGCGGTCGCGCCGGGGCCGACCGCGACCGACCTGTTCCTCGACGGTAAATCGCCTGAACTGATCGACCGCCTGGCCAAAATGAATCCGATGGAGCGCCTCGGAACGCCGGAGGACATCGCATCCGCCGTCGCCTTTCTCGTCGGTCCCGATGGCGGATGGATCAACGGCCAGGTGTTGCGCGCCAATGGCGGCATGGTGTGAGCCTCATCGTTCGGCGCGCAGCCACCCAAGTATCGCCGCGTTCATCTCGCGCGGATAGCAATGGCTGAGATCGTCAAGCTCCCGGTAGGTCACATCGGCGCCTGCCGCCGACAGCAACTCTCGCGTCTGCCGCGCCACTTGCACCGGAAACATCCAGTCGAGCCGGCCGTGCACGATATGGATGGGAAGCCCGCGCAGCCTTTCCGCATCGGCCATTTCCGCCATCAGCGGATGGAAGGTCGCGGCAATTGGCGCAAGATGGGTGAAGGGCGAAGCGCCCTCCAGCCCGGTGACGTAACAGAACGTGCCGCCGTCGCTCATCCCGGTCAGCAGCAGCCGGCTGGAATCGATGTTCCAGCGTGCCCGCACGGAAGCGAGAATGCGCGCGAGGTTCGGGGTGTCGGTGTCTTCTCCCATCAATGCCCAGGTGCTTTTGTTTGTGCCGCCGGTCGCGGTGGGTGCGACCAGGATCGCACCATGGCTGCGCGCGTCGCGCAGCCAGCTCCACAGGAAACCGCGGCCATTGCCGCTACCGCCATGCAGCGCCATCACCAGCGGCCAGGCGCGGTCCGGCGTGTAATATTCCGGCACGTAAAGCGAAAAGCCGCCGCGGCTGCCGGGTTCGTTGTGGTGGTGCATGATCCCGGTATTTTCCTGTCCCGGCTCGGCGAGACGCGCCAGCAGATCGGCGTCTTCGCGCAGAGGAGGATCGATGAAGAAATTGCTCACCGGCGGCAGTTTTGCGGTGAGCGGATACAGCGCCTCCTGCGCGCGGGGAGCGTAACGCAGCGCGCGAAACACGGAGACCAGGTCGCCGTTGCCGTGCTGTACCGCGCGAAGTCCCTCGAACGCCGCAAGTGCCGCATCGCTTGCGGTCACAAGCGGCGCGCGCAGATGCGCGAACTTGTCCGGCCGATCAACCAGCCGCGGACGGACGGCCTGCAACGCCTGATCCGGCGTGCCGGCGGCTTCCATGACAGCATCGAATTGCGGCGGGTTCAGATGACGGGCGATGAAACCGAGGGCTTCGAGCGATTGCAGCAACGGCGGCAACACCACCACGATGTCGTCCACCACGGCCTCGCTCATCGCGCGCCCCTGTGTCAATGCAGCCGCGGCGCCTTGAGCAGTTTGATCCGGTCGGTTGAGGCCAGGACCACGTCGAACGTGACGCCTTCGTGGTAGACGGTGAGCGGCACATCGACACCTGCGGGTCCGAGCGACCAGAGTTTTCGGTAGAACTGCGTTTGGCTTGAGATCTTTTCGCCGTTGACGGCGAGGATGACGTCGCCGGCCTTGAGTTCGGCGCGCGCCGCCGGCCCCTTCGCGGAGATGCCAACCACCACCACCCTGTTCTCGATCTCGGTTGAAAGCATGCCGAGCCAGGGCCGCGCCGGTTTATTGACGCGGCCGAATTTTCGCAGGTCGTCGAGCACCGGCTTGAGCAGATCGATCGGCACGGTCATGTTGACATGCTCGGCCTTGCCGTCGCGCTCGCGTTCGAGCTGGAGCGAGCCGATGCCGATCAGCTCGCCGCGGTTCGAGATCAGCCCGGTACCGCCCCAATTGGGATGCGCGGGATAGGTGAAGATCGCCTCGTCCAGCAGATACTCCCAGTAACCGGCGAACTCCTGCTTGGCGGCGATATGGCTGGCGACGGAGCGCGTGCGTCCGCCTGCGCCGCCCACCACCACGCGGTCACCGATCTTGGCATCAGCCGAACAACCGAGCGGCACCGGATCGAGATCGATGCGGCCAAGCGCCTGCACCAGGCCGAAGCCGCTCACGGAATCAAAGCCGAGCGCGTGACCTTCGACCACGCGGCCGTCGCCGAGATGCAGCCAGACCGCTTCGGCCTCGGTGATCAGATAGCCGATGGTCAGCACCAGCCCGTCGTCGATCAAGACGCCGTTGCCGGCGCGCTCGGTACCCAGGGTGTCCGCGCTGAAGGCGTCGGCGGGGATGATCGAATGCAGGCCGACCACCGACGCAAGCACGCGATCGAGATCGAAACCGTAGTCGCCGGCGCGGGGCTGCGCCGCCAGCGGCACTTTCCATTCAGTCAATGAGGCCATGAGGGTCTCCTGCTCGACGATTGCGCCGGTGCGCTCAGCGCGCCGGCATGATCGGAATCCATAATGGTCAAGGCATGACCGTCTTATGAGACTTATAACAGTGAAACGATCGCGGATCGAGATCGGAAGTTCGGCAGTTCCGCCACTCCTCGAAGTCCCGCTTGACCGCCGCCACTGCGGTCGCCTGATTGCTGATCGAACCGCCGGGGGCAAGGCGAATGCTGGCTGCGAGACGGACTAGATCGAGCGGGTACGGCATGACGGCGGCTTCGTCGAAATCGTTGACGCCCCAGACCAGACGGCCGTCCGCGTCGCGCCAGGTCCCGAAATTTTCCAGATGCAGATCGCCGACGGAAAGTACCTGCGGGGCATCCATCAGTTCCGGACATAGCGTCCCGATCTTCTTGGCCCAGCGGAAATAGGTCGCCCTCAAGAATATAAAGGCACTCTTCTTCATCCGGTGATGCTTGTAGTCGACGTCTTTGGCGACGACGTCGCACTGCTTGGCGAGCCAGGCTTCGTAAGCGCTATTGTCCTTGCTAAATGACATCGCAGACCTCACGCGGCTCGACTGATTGCAATCTGGCTCTGGCGTCAATCAGCGTCATCCTACCTTAGGATGTGTCGTCTTGAAACCTCACGGAAGCTGTTGTTGGGCTCTCTTCGAGAAGCAGCGACCAGCCGTCATGAGAGACGACGCAGGACCCTCGGCCATCACTACCACAACCATCGTGCACGACTCGGGCGCATCGCGCCGCGAGATCGTAGCGACACCTCCTTCGCGCCGGCCGCATGGCTGGTGCTCCGAGCGGCGCTAGGCGGGGTCTGGCGAAGCTGATAACGATTTCACTCTCACAGGGATCGGGGACGGGAAGATGGACAACCGCAACGACATTTGGCTTGGCGTTGACGCGATCAAGCCGCGTTTCATCGCCTTGAGCGACAAGGTCTGGGCGATGCCCGAGGTGTGCTACACCGAGGCGCGCTCCTCCGCCGAACATCTGGCCGAACTGCGCCATCAGGGTTTCCGCATCGCAGAGAATGTCGCAGGCATTCCCACAGCCGTGATGGGCGAATGGGGCGAGGGTGGCCCCGTCATCGCCTTCCTCGGCGAATACGATGCTCTGCCCGGTCTAAGCCAAGAGGCTGATGTGGCGGAGCCTCGCCCGCTCGAGGTGGGAGGCCATGGCCACGGCTGCGGCCACAATCTCCTGGGCTCGGCCGCGCTGCTCGCCGCCACGGCCGTGAAGGATTGGCTTGTCGCTCACAAGATGCCGGGGCGCGTGCGTTATTATGGCTGCCCCGCCGAGGAGGGCGGTGCCGCGAAAACCTTCATGGTGCGCTCAGGCGCCTTCGATGACGCTGACATCGCCATCACCTGGCACCCGTCCAGCTTCTGGGAAGTGGTGGTAACGCCTTCGCTGGCAAACACGCGCGCCGATTTCATCTTCACCGGGCGAGCCTCGCATGCTGCGGCCTCGCCGCATCTGGGCCGCAGCGCTCTCGACGCGGTGGAGCTGATGAATGTCGGCGTCAACTACATGCGCGAGCACATGCCAAGCGACGCCCGCGTCCACTATGCCTTGCTCGACGCCGGCGGCATTGCTCCCAATGTGGTGCAGGCCCATGCCCGCGTGCGCTATTCCATCCGCGCCCGCGATCTGCCCGGCATGAACGAATTGGTGGAGCGCGTCCACAAGATCGCGCAGGGGGCGGCGCTGATGACCGAAACCAGGATGGAGATGCGGATCATTTCCGCCGTCTCCAATGTCTTGCCCAACACCCCGCTTGAGCAAACCCTCCACCGGATCATGGAGGATCTCGGTCCCCCGCGTTTCGACGACGCAGACAAGGAATTCGCCGCGAAGATCCGCTCCACCCTGACCGAGAAGGACATCGCTTCCGTCTATCACGCGATCGGCATGGATCCGACCGACCGGCCGCTGGCCGATTTCATCGTGCCGCTGGACGCCAGGCGCAATCCGCTCATCGGCTCGACCGATGTGGGCGATGTGAGCTGGGTCGTCCCGACCGTTCAGGTTCATGCCCCGACGGTCGCCATCGGCACCCCGTTCCACACCTGGCAGATCGTCGCGCAGGGCAAGAGCCCGGCCGCCCACAAGGCGATGGTGCAGGCCGCCAAGGCCATGGCAGCGCTCGGCGTCAAGGCGCTTAACGAGCCTGACCTGATCGCCGCCGCCAAGGCCGACCTCACCAAGCGCACCGCCCGCACGCCCTATGTCAGCCCGCTGCCGGACAATGTCGCGCCGCCGCTGGACATGTCGTTGAGCTGAAGCTGAACCTGATTTGGCGCACGAACTTTTGGCATGAGAGGCGCGGCGAGAATGGAATCCCCGCCACTTCCCTACGTCGCGGTTGCCGAATCGTTCAAGCTGCCGCCGGGCATGAATTTTCGCGGCACGTCGGGGGTTGCCTTCAATTCCAAAGGCAACATCTTCGTCGTCCATCGCGGGCTGATGCCGGTGATGGAATTCGACCCCGACGGCAATTTCATCCGCGGATTCGGTGAAGGGATGTTCGAACGGTCGCATGGTCTGCGGATCGATGCGCAGGACAACATCTGGGCGACGGACGTCGCCGCGAACCTGGTCTACAAATTCAATCCGTCCGGGCGGCTCGAAATGGTGCTGGGCGTCAAGGGCCACACCGGCGAGTGGCATCCGTTCGGGCATCTGCGGCTGTTCCACGAGTCGAACGAGGCGGTGGTCGGTCCGACCGGCGATATCTTCGTGCTGCAGGGGCACGGCAAGGGCGAGTCGCGCGTGCTGAAGTTCGACCAGGACGGCAGCTTCATCAAGACCTGGGGCGGCAAGGGCAAGGGGCCGGGCGAATTCGATCTGCCGCACTCCCTCGTTTTCGACGCGCAGGGCCTCCTCTACATCGCCGACCGCAACAACGCCCGCATCCAGGTGTTTGACGCCGACGGCAATTACATCCGCGAGTCGCAGCATCCCGGTGCGCCTTGCGGCTTATTCATGGGCGCCGATCAGCACATCTGGCTGGCGCACGGTCACACCGGTCAGATCATGAAGCTCGATCTGAACGGCAGGGTGGTGGGGATGATGGCTGGAGCCGGTCAGGGCAAGACGCTCGGCAAGTATGGTGAAGCCCACTATATCGCGGTGAGCTCGCGCGACGAGGTTTTCGTCGCCGACACGCTGAACTGGCGCATACAGAAGTATACCCGCGCATGATTGATCAGGAGTACGACACGATCATCATCGGCGGCGGCTCCGCCGGGGCCACGTTGGCCGCGCGCCTCAGCGAGGACCCCTTGCATCGCGTGCTTCTGCTCGAGGCAGGGCAAGACCTCCGCACCGCCGACACGCCGGAGCACATCCAGATCCCGAACCCGATGTGCGCCATCGGCGATGACAATTTCCGCTGGCCCAAGCTGCTGGCAAGGCGAACCGACCGGCAGGAGCCGCGATTGCTGTGGCGCGGTCGCGCCATGGGAGGCAGTTCCACGATCAACGGCCAGATCGCCATCCGCGCGGTGCCGGACGATCTCGACCGCTGGGAAGCAAACGGCTGCCCCGGTTGGGGATGGGACGTGATGCTGCCGTATTTCTGCAAGTTAGAGACCGACAAGAACTTCCCGGATGCGGCGTATCACGGCGATCGCGGCCCGATCCCGGTATATCGTGCGCCGGTGTCGGATTGGGGAAACGTCGACCAGGCGCTGCTCCAATCCGCGCTTGGCCTCGGCTATGGCTGGTGCGACGACCACAACGCGCCGACCGGGACCGGTGTCTCGCCCTACGCCATCAACAGCGAGGCCGGGCGCCGCGTCTCCACCAATGACGGCTATCTCGAGCCGGCACGCGGCCGCGAGAACCTGCGGATCGTCGGCCATGCCCTGGTCGAAGCGATAGAGTTCGAAGGCAACCGGCTCCACGCGCGTGCGGTCCGGGTGCGCGCGGGCGGCAGGTCATACGCGCCCACGGCGAAGCATGAGGTGATCCTGTGCGCGGGGGCTATTCACTCTCCTGCCGTTCTGCAGCGGTCGGGTATCGGTCCCGCGGCGTTGCTGGAGGCGTTTGGCATCCCGATCCTTGCCGACCTGCCGGTGGGCGAAAACCTGCTCGATCATCCGATCATGGATGCGCTGCTGCATTTGCGCGAGAACGGCCAGGTCGGCACGCTGATGCACCGGCACACCAATTGCTGCTTGCGCTACAGCTCCGGCCTCGAAGGCGCCGGGGAAAACGATATGATCATGATCGCCGGCAACCTTGCCCGTGACAAACAGCAGACGGTCGACGCGGCGCGCGGCCGCATCGCCGTGTCGGTCTATCAAGCGTTTAGCCAGGGCCACGTCCGCATCACCACGTCAGACCCCACGATCGACCCGGCGGTGGAGGAACGCATGCTGTCCGATCGCAGCGATCTGATTCGCATGCGCGACGGGGTGCGCCGCCTGCGGGAGATATGCCTGCAGCCCGCCGTCACCGACATCGCCCACCGGGTCGAGTATGGCGCAACCGGACACGCCATCGACGAGGCGCTCAGCGACGCCGAGCTGGATGACTGGTTGTTCGCCGAATGCAGCGACGCGCAGCACGCAAGCGGTACCTGCCGCATGGGCGCGGCTGGCGACCCACGCTCGGTCGTCGATCCCGAATGCCGGGTGATCGGATGCACCGGGTTACGCGTCATCGACGCTTCCATCATGCCGGAAGTCCCGCGCGCCAACACCCATCTGACGACCGTCGCCATCGCCGAGCGAATGGCCGACCGGTTGAAGGCCGCGAAGCGAGGAAGACCGGCATAGACCGAGCGTAACAACCAGCGCCGTGATGATGTGTATTTTTCCGGCAAATCGTCACAGAGTTCGCGCGATATCCTCCACCTGCGATTTCATCCAGAGCGCGCCTTTGTCGGATGCTGATTTCGTCGGCGTCATCAAGTAGAGAATATCGATGCCGGGATCGATCGGCGGCTTGATAAGCGCAAGATCAAGCTCGGCCTTTCGCGCGGCTGCGAAGCGCCGTGGCACGAACGCGACGTAGTCCGTCGCGGCTGCAATCCGCAACGCAATCAGGTGGCTTGGCGCCGCGACGGCCACGTTTCGCTGCAGCCTCACTTTGTCGAGCCATTCGTCGAGTTCGTCGCGGTCTTCTCCCGCGCCTACGACCGATACGTGTTGGCTGGCCTGAAAGCCTTTCACTGTCGAAAGCGCGCGTTTGCCCGGATGGCCTGCGCGAACCACAAGAATATCCTTATCCTCATAGAGCGGTGATCTGGCGAAGCCGGAAAATTCGCGATTGAATGAGGTGACGAAGAGGTCGATCTCGGCCAGCGTCCGGTCTGTCAACAGCGCGGGCCCCCGCCACGGGATCAATTTGACACGGATGCCGGGCGCGGTTCTGGCAACGCGTGCGACCAGCGATGGCATAATGAGGTGAGACACGAGGTCCGGCAGCATGAACCGGAAGGCCCGCTTGCTGGTATGCGGATTGAAGTCATCCATACGAAGAACGGCTTGCGCGCTCGCCACGAATTGCGCGAGTGGCTTCCGCAGTGCCTCGGCACGAGGTGTCCGCACCATCGCCGTGCCGACGCGGACCAGCAGCGGATCGTCAAACAGATCGCGGAGCCGCGCCAGCGCATGACTGGCCGCGGGCTGCGAGAGGCCGACGCGCTCGCCGGCGCGCCGCACATGCGCCTCGTCCAGCAGGGCTTCCAGCAGCACCAGCAGGTTCATATCCACGGCAGATAAATTCATGGTGTTCATGGCTTGCATAATATCAATCGATTGGACGAATGAAATGGGTTCGTACAGAAAGCTGCGTATGAGCGAATGGTTGCGAGCAAATCCGCCCGGCCTTCCTGTCACGCCGGGATCATCACAGATCGCGGAAGCACGCGGTCGCCTGATATTCATATCGGGGCAGGTCGCCGTCACCGCCGATGATGAGCATGTCGGCGCGGGAGATTTTGGCGTTCAACTGGAGCAGGTGTTCCGTAATCTTGATACAGCCGTTCGGGCTGCAGGCGGACGGTTCGAGGACATCACGAAGCTGAACTATTTCTGTCTCGACAGCGTCGATCGCGCCCTGCTGCCCGAAGTGCGCCGCGTCCGGGACAGCTACGTCAATGCAGAATGCCCGCCGGCAAGCACGTTCGTGTTTGTCTCGGGTCTGGCGCGGAAAGGCTGGTTGATCGAGATCGAGGCTGTGGCTACGCTTCGGGATCAAGCGCAATGAGTCAGCGACCCGATCTTGTCCTTGTCACCGGCCCGATGGTCGGCGCGTCAAGCTGGGCACCGACGGCGTCGCACCTGCGTGCAGCCGGCTGGTGTGTCCATGTTCCGGATATCCTGTCGGCAAACGGCGCGCTGCCGCCGTGGCATGCGCTGTCGGCGCATTATGCGAAGCTGTTGTCGCTCGATAACCCGCCGATCCTCGTCGGCCACAGCCTTGCGACGGTGGTGGTCGCCGATCTTGCCGTGTGCGTGTCTGCTCGTGGCTTGATCATGGTGGATGGCGAAATCCCTCCTGCCAGCGGTCCTGTGGCGCCCGGCAGGGAATCGTTCCGCGCGTTTGTTCTGGGTCTTGCCGGCGATGACGGGTGGCTGCCCCGATGGTCAGAATGGTGGCTCGATCATCCGAGCAGATCGGTTACCGGCATCGATCAGCTTGCTCATGATGCCGATGCGTTTGCGTTGTTCGCGAATGACCAGCCGCGCGTGCCGGCGGCATGGTTCGATGACACGATAGATCTTGCGCCGTGGGCTCAAAGTCCTGCGGGATACATCCAGACGTCGAGATTCTACGACCACTCCGCAGAAGATGCCGAGGCGCGGGGCTGGCCGCTACTGCGATTGCAGGGCACTCATCTGCATCCCACGTTACAACCGGATGAGACTGCGCTGGCTATTGCCGAGATCGCCCGCAAACTGGTCCACGGAAGTTGACACCCGGCGATACCGCGAGCTTTTTGATGCGTGCTGTGCGCGTATGATCCGCTTCCGGCAAGCCTCGACCTTACGGATCGAGCTCGGTATCCCAATAAAGATAATCCAGCCAGCTGTCGTGCAGATAGTTCGGCGGGAACAGCCGGCCGTTGCGATGCAGTTGATGCACCGTCGGCGCGAACGGGAATTGCCGCGGAAACATCCGCGCCTGCTGCGGCGTCAGGTTTCCCTTGCGCAGGTTACACGGCGAACACGCCGCCACCACGTTCTCCCAGGTGGTCTGCCCGCCCTTGCTGCGCGGGATGATGTGATCGAAGGTGAGATCGTCGTGCGCCGAACAATATTGACAGACGAACCGATCGCGCAGGAACACGTTGAACCGGGTGAAGGCGGGATGCGTGGTCGGCTTGACGAAGGATTTCAGCGACACCACGCTCGGCAGCTGGATCTCGAAGGAGGGGCTGCGCACCGCGCGGTCATAGTGCTCGACGATGTTGACGCGATCGAGGAACACCGCCTTGATCGCGTCCTGCCACGACCAGAGAGACAGCGGGTAATAACTCAGCGGCCGGAAGTCCGCATTCAGCACCAGTACCGGCCAACCGCCTTGCGAGACATGTGCGTTCAAGTAACGCTCCTGACCCCCGTTTTAGCTGCGAAGCAGCATGAGTTGACATACTACAGGCAGCGTGACGGGATTGTGAAGAGCGTTAAGGGGCTTATCCAGCGGGGCAGGAACCGTTGGTGCCATCGAAAATAGCCTCTAATGCGCAAGAAAACCGTGGGAGGGCCACATGCGCAGATTGCTGGTGATGATGGCCGCGACCTTCATGGGCCTGGGAGGGTGCGGCTTTGCCGCCGCCCAGAACTATCCGACCCGTCCGATCACCATGATCGTGCCGTTCCCGGCCGGAGGCGCGACCGACACGCTGGCGCGGTATCTCGCCGAGCAGATGCGCGGCATTCTCAGCCAGCCCGTGGTCATCGAGAACGTCGGCGGCGCTGCCGGCAGTCTCGGCGTCGGCCGTGCCGTTCGCGCAGCGCCCGACGGCTACACGCTGAGCATCGGCACCTCGACCACGCATATGCTGACCGGCGGCCTCTACGCGCTGCAGTTCGATCTGTTGAAAGATCTGGAGCCGATCATTCAAATCGGCAGCGAGCCGCTTTTGATTGTCGGCAAGAAGAGCCTGCCGGCGGCAGATCTGAAGGGGCTGATTGGGTATCTCAAGGCCAATCCGGACAAGGCGTCGGTCGGCATCGCCGGCGTCGGCGCGACCGGTCATCTCACCGGGATTTCGTTTCAGAAGGAGACCGGAACCAAGTTTCAATTCGTGCCGTATCGCGGCAACGCGCCGGCCATGCAGGATCTCCTGGCGGAGCAGATCGATTTCATGATCGAACCGTCGTCGAATTTCAAATCGCTGGTCGGCGCCGGAAGCGTCAGGCCTTACGCGATCACGGGCAGGACGCGGTTGCCTTCGTCACCGGATATTCCGACGGCGGACGAGGCGGGTCTTGCCGGCTTCTTTGCCTCGCTCTGGTATGGACTCTGGGTTCCCAAGGACACGCCGAAAGATATCATCGCCAAGCTGAATGCCACGATGGTGCAGGTTCTTGCCGATCCAATGGTGCGGAAGCGTTTCGATGAACTCGGTATCGAGATCACGCCGCTCGCGCAGCAATCGCCCGAAGCGTTGCGCGCGTTCCAGAAGGCCGAATCGGAACGCTGGTGGCCGATCATCAAGGCATCCAACATCAAGGCCGAATGAAGAGTCGTTCTTTTCAGTAGGCCTGCCCTCGGATAGCATCGCGAAATCGGCACATTTAGCTGGTTCTTGGCCGTCATGAAGGTCCACGCCGTTCAGACCGGTTTCGTCCGGATCAAGACCGCGCAGGTCGAAGGGCAGGGGCATGGCCTGCCGCGGCGGCTTGCGATCTTTGCCGACCGGAACTGGACCGACTGGCTGCCGACTTACGCATGGGTCATCGACCATCCCGAAGGCATCATCGTGGTCGACACCGGGCAGGGCGCGCATCTGCTCGAATCAGGCAAGTCGCTTCACCCTTATGTCCGGTGGGAAGTCGGGTTCCGCATCGACCGCGAACAGGAGATCGGTCCGCAGCTGCAAGCACTCGGCATCGGGCCGCGCGATGTGAAACGCGTCGTGCTCACCCATTTGCATATGGACCATGACGGCGGCCTTGCGCACTTTCCGAACAGTGAAATCCTGGTCGCGCCCGGCGAACTGCAAACCGCAAGCGGATATGTCGGCCGCATGCGTGGCTATCTTCCGCATCGATGGCCGTCCTGGTTCGATCCGAAGCCGCTCAATCTGACAGCCGAATCGTCTGGCCCCTTCGCCATGAGCCG
>WNFO01002903.1_pt1 | contig 18984 bp, 17 predicted proteins | sample 5400251 | NCBI WGS metagenome assembly WNFO01 (sample SAMN13153354, study PRJNA577476) | soil metagenome | isolation source: 100 cm saprolite under Madrone tree | place: USA:California | collected 2016-06-14
CTTTCCTTTCTTGCCGGTTCGCTTGTGCGCCTTTTCCAAATACTCGGCCAGGCGATCGAGCGATCCTTCCCAAAACTTGCGATATTCTTCCACCCACTGCGCCGCCTCTTTCAGCGGCTTCGCTTCCAACTGCATCTCGTGCACACGCCCATAGCGGCGACGCCGGAGCAGCCCCGCTTTTTCCAGCACGCGCAAATGCTTCGAAACCGCCGGCAACGACATCCGGTGCGGTCGCGCCAGATCGGTTACGCATCGATCGCCGCGCGCGAGATGTTCGAGAATTCGCCGCCGCGTGGGATCGGCCAGTGCGGCGAACGTGCGATTCAGAACATTTGGCGCATATTTAACCATCTGGTTAACCATTTAACCGAAATATATCGCGATGCAAGTGCAAAAATTTGCGTCGCTGCTCTCCGGCAGCGAGCCGCCTGACATGCAGCGTCTTGCGGTTGCGCCTGCTTTACTGCGGCTGAGAACCCTGTCCCGGTGCAAACCCTTGTTCGGTCGAAGTGTTTTGCGTATTCGCGGCCGCGGCCGCTCTCTTGGCAGCCCATCTGGCCTTCATGGCCGCCGCGAGTTGCGCACGACGCTCTGGTGTCAGATTGAGTTTTCTCTTCACTTTTTTGGCAGTAATTGGTCTCTTAGCGGCAACCGCTCGCATTCGGGGCTCTGGTGTTAAGCGCCGGTTTTTCTTTTCGGCTCGACCGGAAGTCTCCACCCTCTTGCGAGCTTTATCAGCCCGGACGGCCGATTTCCTTTTTTTCTTAGCCGCGCCGGCTGTCGCTGCCGCTTCGAGTTTCTGTTTCAGCTTTGCGAGCTTCTTCGCACCTTTTTGCAGGCGAGCTTCCAGACGCCGGATTTTCTTACTAAGATTCTTAGGCTTCATATGGGATCAACGTTGCTCCCGCCGGTCGCGGACACGACTAGCGCTGGATATCGAGTTAATGACAAAAACCTCCTAATGTCACGTCATATTACAGCGCCATCGAGATCGGCCTATACCGGTTCTGTCGCAAGAAAATAGCAAAGATGTTTGTGGATCGTTCAGGTTCGTCATGATCCGGCGACGGACCGGTTACGCATTGAAAGTTTTACCCGTCATCAGTTACGGCCACTAGTTTGTCTCTAGCACCGCAAGAATGTTCCCGGCTGGATCTTTGAACCACGCAATCGTGGGTCCATTTCCTCGTATAATCCCTTTGTCGTCCGTCTTGATGTGGGGCAGGTCATAAATCTCGAAGCGTACGCCGCGCTTCCTGAGTTCGTCTACCGCTTTGTCGACATTCTCAACCGGGAAATTCAGGATGGTAAAAGTGGCCGGTGCATGATTCGGCTTGGAGTAGATAAGAACGTCATTGCCTCCGGCAATGTGCAGCCTCAGCAGGCTATTCGATTCCGAAACCTTTACCCCAAGTGTGTGGCCATAGAATTCCTTCGCCTTTTGGATGTCATCGACCGAAAAAACCGCGGAATGCTTTGCTCTCTGTTAACATTAGCATTATTCCGATTGCTTCTTGTCCATAATTGTTCGGCGTGTAGCATGGCGACGCTTCTCGAAGCGGAAAGCGAACGGGAATTATGGGTGTCATATTGCAGGCTTTTTATTGGGACTGTCCCAAAGCGGAAAACCGCGAACATCAGTGGTGGGTCTCTATCAAATCCAAACTGCCGTCGATTGCGCAGGTAGGTTTCACAGCCTTGTGGCTTCCACCCGCAAACAAGGCGGCCGGCTGGAAATCGATGGGCTACGATCCTTACGATTACTACGACCTGGGCGAGTTCGATCAGAAAGGCGGCGTGCCCACCTGGTTCGGCTCCAAAGCCGAGCTGTTAGCCCTGATCCAGTCCGCTCAGGCTCAGGGCCTGCAAGTGTACGCCGATCTGGTGTTCAATCATAACAGCGGCGGTGACGCCCAAGAACTGAATCCTATCGACGGCCAATTGCGCTGGACGAATTTCTCACCTGGAAGCGGCAAATTCCGCCGTGACTGGAGCTGCTTTCATCCGAGCCGGTACGAGACCTGGGACGGCGCCACCTTCGGCGACATGCCGGACCTCTGTCATCGCGCCCCCATAGTCTATACCGAGCTCATCAGCTATGCCCGCTGGCTTTTGGAAGAAATCGGTTTCGACGGGTTCCGCTATGACATGGTCAAAGGTTACGGCGGCTGGATGGTCCGTTCGATCCAAGAATTGCGCGCGCTGCGAGGCGGCGTCAGTTTCAAGCCGTATGGGGTCGGCGAATGTTGGGACAGCGAACGCACGATTGATGATTGGCTCGATCAAACCAATGCGTGGTCGGACAATCCAGTCGGAGCGTTTGACTTCCCGCTCCGCTGGCGTCTGCGCGATTTGTGCGACAGCTACGGTTTCAGTCTCCGCACTCTCGCTGAGCGTGGAGTGCTGATGTGGGACCGACCGGCCCAGGCCGTCACCTTTGTAGAGAACCACGATGTCGTGCGTGACAGCCCCATCATCAACGACAAGCTGCTGGCGTACGCCTTCATCCTGACGCACGAAGGTTACCCATGTGTCTTCTGGCAGGATTACTTCAACTGGAATCTCGCCCAACCTGACAATCAAAGCGGCATTGACGCGCTCATCAAAGTTCACGAACGCAATGCCGCCGGCCCGACGCAAGTGCTCTTCGTCGACGACGGCCTCTACATCATGCAACGTCAGGGCCTCGGCAACCAAGGCGGACTGATCTTTGTCCTGAACAACCACGGCACCTGGAACGGCGCGTCGATCCAGACGCAGTGGAATAACACACGGTTCGTGCCGGCCGCCTGGCGCGGGCGCGACGACCTCGGCGTGCCGCAGGAAAAATGGACCAACGACTCGGGCTGGGTCGATCTCTGGGCGCCGTCGCGCGGCTATGCAGTTTATGTACCGGAATAACTGCTCGACGGCAATTTGCCGCAACAGCTAGCGCGAAAGAGGACAGGCTCGACGTTGCCTTTCACGCGACACTGAAGCAACGGCTGGAGCCGACCGGCTCAATCATCCCCACCCGTCGCTCTGCGTATCTTAAAAATAGCGATCGCTCTTGCGGCGTTCCCTGGTTCGTTTTAACAAAAGCTTATGGAGAGAATGGTCTTGGTAACTGGCGCAACAGGCACGATTGGACGAGATGTCGCAAAACTACTTTCGAAAAACGGAGTGCCGGTGCGGGCCAGTGTTCGCGATCAAGCCAAAGCGAGAAAACAATTCGACTCCGACATCACGCTGGCGACATTCGATTTTGAAGACGTCGCATCCTTTCCCGACTCGCTGAAAGGTGTCGAAAGAGTTTTCCTGCTGCCGCCGCTAATGCCGAATCAGGTGGAAGTGGCAAATGCGTTTGTCGATGCAGCGAAACGCGCCGGCGTCCCGCACATTGTGAAACTTTCTGTCATTGGCGCCGACACCGACCCGCCATACACGTTTGGAAAATGGCACGCCGCCAGTGATCAACACGTCCGCGAATCGGGTCTCGCGTTCACATTTTTGCGGCCGAATTCTTTCATGCAAAATTTCATGAACTACTTTCCGCCGCGCGATGGCACGATTTATCTGCCGTGGGGGAATGGAAAGGCGAGTTTTATCGATACGCGCGATATCGCAGCGGTTGCCGCGGAACCACTGACAAGCGACGGGCACGAAGGAAAAACTTACACGCTGACCGGCCCGGCAGCGCTCGGAATCGCAGAAGTAGCATCGATTCTTTCCGAAGTGGCTGGTCGCGAAATCAACTACGTCGACGTACCGGAGTCCGCTGCACGCGAGGGAATGCTTCAAGCCGGACTGCCGCAGTGGCAGGTGGAGCCGTTACTGGAGCTGCACGCAACTAACAAACAGAACCGTTGGACCGCCGTGACCTCCGACGTTGAGAAAGTCACGGGCAAACCCGCGACTACGTTTGCGCAATTTGCGCGCGACCATGCCGACAGATTTCGAGCGAGCTGAAATCTGAGTTGGACATTGGCCGCTCGGCGTCGGATACCAGTCGCACCGCCTCGATCACACGGTCGATCTGCCTCAAACTCGTGAGCACACCGATTGATCGCTTCATCGAGAAATCGTTACGGCGTAAGGAAAATCTTGCCTGTGTAAGGATCTTTCACTTCGGTTCCGGGCGGAAAACTGCGGACATCGATGTATCCGCTATCCGGCGAGAACGGACTCGTAACTAAGCCTTGTTTGCCGGGCACTGGAGTTCCGTAAAGCAATCCGCTTTTTCCTTTTTTCGCGGCCACGGCTGCCTTCGCTGCGCGGACGTTGTGTCCATTCGGAGCCGCAGGGACTGGGCCGCCTGAAGTCTGGCTATTCGCCGCGTCACTCGACGCAGCTTCATTGTGCCTATTCGGAGTCGCAGGGACTGGGCCGCCCGAAGTCTGATCATTCGAAACATCACTCGGCGGAGCCTCATTATTTTGCTTACGACCGCTCCGGTGCGATCGCCGCACTTCCGGGTGCGGGACCGCGCGGCTTAGCGCCCTAAAAAAATCCCCGAAGGGTCCCGCTTCCGCCACTTCAGTCGTAGCGAACAGAGCGAAGATCGATAGCCAGACGACAATTGTTCGGAGCAGCCGTTTCACAAGAATTACGGATATTGTATTCGGTAATGAATGCCAGTCCGGATGCGACTGTTTTCTGCCAGTCCGATCCGCCAATCGGACGGACTTGTCCAGTAGCGAGCTCGAACATTCAACGCCGGATTGGCAGCTTTCTCTTGATCTCTTGCACGAGTTTGTGCGGGCCCCGCCCCAACTCGATCACGATAGCACCCTCTGTGGCTTGCGGTTCTTCCAGGTCAGCAAACTGGCTCCGGAGCAATGCTGGATTCATGAAATGTCCACGCCTGTGCTGGAGTTGCTGGACAATGAGTGCGTACTCTCCCCGAAGAAACACCAGCCTCACCTCAGCGTTTACTCGCAGGTACCGACGATATGCCCTCTTCAGCGCGGAACAAGCGAGGACTGCATCTTCTCCCGCAGCAATGCATCGTTTGATCAACTCGCGCAAACTCTCCAGCCACGGCCATCTATCCTGATCCGTCAGCGGAACGCCCTCGCGCATCTTCTCTATGTTAGTTTGTGGATGAAAATCGTCGGCTTCATAGAAGCGCCAACCGAGTTCTTTCGCGAGCACTTGGCCGATGGTGGTCTTTCCGGCACCCGATACACCAAAAATGATTACGACCATATTATAATCCAGTCTGATTTCGACATCAGGCTCCTTCAGACTTCCTACTTTTGCCACGCGCTGTTAAGCCGAGCGGTGATGAAGCGGCTTCTCTGGCTTGATGTGGCAAAAGGATTGGCCATTCTCGTGGTCGTTTACTTTCATTTTTTCCGGGCTTACTTCGAACACGGGATACTTCCGCCGGCCGACTGGAACAGCTTCGCCGCCAGTGCTGCGACTATTTTGAAATATATCTGGGTCAAGCTCTCTGGACTCGGATTTCATGCGGTCGGCGTTTTCATCATCCTAAGTGGCTGGGCCCTGATGCAATCGACGTCAAGCCGGGCGGCGAAAGGACCGATGTCATGGACGGCATGGTATCGCGCTCGGTTCCTCCGTCTTTATCCGATGTACTGGGTCGCGCATTTGGTTTACCTCACCTCGCCTTTCGTCGCGCGTTTCGAACAAATCGATAGCCGCATTCTGCTGAGCCTGCTTGGTCTGCGATTCGTGAACATAAGCGCGAACTTCTACTATCTGAACGCAGCCTGGTGGTATTTTTCCATGCTCATCCAGTTCTATCTAATCTTTCCGCTGCTTTTTTGGGCAGCGAGAAGACTCGGGCCATTGACCTTTGTGCTAATCGCGTCTGCCATCGGATTTTTCGCGCGCTATCTGATGCTGGTTGTCTATCCGCAGAACGGCATGTGGATACTGGGCGGCTTTGCCATCTGTCGGCTCCCCGAATTCGCTTTGGGCATGGCCGCTGGGATGTGGTGCGGCCAGTCGCCGCGACACGCGGAACGCTTTCTCCTTGGCGGCGCAGGATTAGTGACCGGATTGCTGCTTTATCCAGCGGCCCTGCGGCTTTACTATAATGGCTACACTTACATCTTCGTCGACTTCGCCGCCGGCGCCTGCTGCTTCCTTGTGATAATAGGCCTGGCCGGAATTATTTCGCGGTTCCCGCGACCGGCCAAAGTAATCGGCCTGGTGGGAGTGTTCTCTTACGGCATCTACCTGGTACACCAGCCTTACGTGATCTGGTTGGGGCTTCGCATTCGCGAGCAACCGATCTGGATGTTTTTGCTCATTGTTGTCGCAACGCTGTCCATGCTCAGTGCGTGGGGAATCCTTTTGGAAAAAGGAACTACCTCAATCGTCAACAAACTCGTCCCGAGCAAGAAAAAGCTTTCCGCCTGACAGCCCTCTCGCTCGATAATTTCTACTTCCTAACTCTCAATTCTTCCGCTCTTCTCCAACATGGCGCTCATTCTTCCAGCTGCAACCTCCCCCGTCCGAAGCGAAAGAATGGTCTTTACAAAATAGCGAAGGCCTGCGCACGCTCGGCGCGAAAATCCGCCGTTTGGCCGTGATGGCAAAACATCCCCCAGCATGAGTCGCTGCTTCCGCTCCGCGCGGAGTTATACCCGTGACTTAAAAGTGTCTTCCTGCCTGTCGACACTTCTAGTGCTTGTCTGGTGTATCGGGTGCGCGGCGCCCGTGAGCCCACATCACGCCGCTACGCTCAGCGTTTATTACGCAACGACGCGAGCAGTCGCATCGAATCCAACAACGCCAGAAAAGGCTTTTGCCGCTACGACTGCGGAGCAGCGGTATGTGCGTTACGGCCGCGCGCGAGTCGAGATCACCTCGTCCGGATCTCGCATTGTTTCGTTTGATCCTGACGTCGAGGCCGGCACTGGTCTTCAGCGCGGAAAATTCAACGAAGAGTTGCGGAGCCAAATCGGGCCCAGGCACCCACTTATTGTTTACATTCACGGATATAACAACACTTTTGCAGCTGCGGCGCATCGTGCAGCAATTTTTGCGAGTGAGCTTCAACCCGACGCAGCCCGATCGCCGGCGATTTATAGCTGGCCTTCCGCGAGCAAGCTTTTTGCGTATGCAAAAGACGAGGAGAGCGCACTGCTAAATCAGGAAAACATTCGGAGGTTTCTCACTGGCATTCACGATGATGATGTGACGACACCAGTGATCCTCATCGGACATAGTCTTGGCGCTCGAGCAATGACCTATGGCTTGCGCGATATCTTCTTGTTCCGGGCGGGAGCCGGGATTCACGCGATTGATCCCCGGCGGCCAATGTTTGCGCACCTTATTCTCCTCGAAGCCGACGTCAATCGGCTTTATTTTCGCGATAATCTCTTACGCGCTGCTGCGCTATGCGGCCACATCACCCTGTATGTTTCTAGTCGCGATCGTGCGTTAGAGGCGTCGACATTTGTACATGGAGGTTATGGACGGCTTGGTGAAAATCCGCCGCATCGCGAAGATACTCTTCTTGGTTCGATTCTGTCTGCGCAAATCGCCAAAAAAATAGACATCATCGACGCTTCAGCGGTGCGTTCTGATCTGTTCGGCCATGCCTATGATCAGCCTGTCTTATTCGAAGATCTAAGAGGGATTATTCGCGGGAAGAGTTTGGCAGAGCGCGAACACCACACGCTGGAAAAAGATCCAGCCACAGGATTATACCACTTACTGCCCGCACCGCGCGCTTGACCAATCCCCAGTTTGCCAACCAAACCAAAAGCAGAAAGAGATACCATCAATCGATTGCATAAAAATGTGTACCTCATTTTTGCATTCGCCTCACTCTATCGGCTCGCAAAACCAAACTCAGATGGCCTAATGAACCGTTGCATCGGCAAAGCTTCTTTATGAATACTGAAGCGAATCAACACGGCACCTGGGTTCAGCGCACCTGGTGGCGCATTCGCGATCTTTACCACCAACTCAAACCCGTTCGTTTTAGCTTCCTGGTCGCTCTCATTGCCTGTCCCGTGTTTCTTTCCGTCGCCCAAGGCACTGAAATCTTACGCACTGTGGGCGAGGGCATGGCTGGCGGGCAGTGGTACTGGCCGCGAGTTTTCGGATTTTTCGCGGCGCTGATCCTTTGGGCGCTATCCAGCTGGTATGCGGCGCGAGTCCTTCTTTATCTCGATTTTCCTGGCGCCCGCCGCGCTCAATCCCGCTCGAAGATCGCAGAAAAACAGATGCCGCGATTGTTGGGTATCGCGCCAATATTGATCGTCGGGAGCGGATTTTGGGTAGCTGCATCTTCCTATGATCGGATAGCGCCGGCAAAGTTTTGGCTGCATTGCTTTGCCGGTCTCTGTGCGGTGCTGGCAATCGCTTTCTATATTCTGCTAATCGTCCGCCGAAAATGGATTGGCGCGGCGCCACAGGAACAGGTCAAACATGTCACTCAACTTGGGCGGACCACAATCGTCGCTGTGAGGATGATCTTGGTTGTCTCATTGCTGCTTTTCATTGTCTTCGCCGCAGCCCCCGTTCCAGTTCCCCAATGGCTTGGCATCGGCACAATATTGTTTTTGGCCGCTGCTTCGTGGATCAGTTTCGGCAGTTTGTTGGTTTACCTCGGTGGTCGTTGGCAGTTTCCAGTAATCACCATCTTTATCTTATTGGCCCTTCTTTTCAGCTTTTGGAACGATAACCACGTTATTCGGGTTGTTCCTCCGCAGGAGGTAGCGCGCGCCGATGTAATCGAGTCTTTTCGAACGTGGTACGGCCTTGCTGAAAAGAATGATGGCCCTGGAGCGCTGCATCCGCTCTTTATCATCGCAACCGAAGGCGGTGGAATTCGTGCTGCCTACTGGACTGCCACCGTTCTTGGCGGCATTCAGGATGCGAATTCAAACTTTGCGCCGCATCTTTTCGCCATCAGCGCAGTTTCCGGTGGAAGCCTCGGCGCGGCCGTCTTCGATGCGCTGCTCGCCGAGCCGAACCCGAGTTCATTCAAATTCAAAGACAAAGCGCACGACATCCTCAGCCAAGATTTTCTTTCTCCCACACTCGCCGCGATGCTTTACCCGGATTTGGTGCAACGCTTCCTTCCTTTCCCAATTCCGTATTTCGATCGCGGGCGTGCGCTCGAACTGGGATGGGAGAAAGCCTGGCGCGATACAATGCGTAATGATCGTTTCGCGAGTTCGTTCGTTGAGCTTTGGCCGGCGAACTCGCCTAAATGGATCCCGTCGCTTTTCTTGAACGGTACGTCCGTCGAAAAAGGCAATCGAATCATCACTAGCAATCTCCACCTTACCAACGTTTTCCTTGATGCAGAGGACGCCGCCGACAAAATCGCCCAGCACAGCTTGCCCATCACAAAGGCGGGATGCCACATTCCCCTCAGTACCGCCGCGCATATGAGTGCCCGTTTTACTTTCGTAAGTCCAGCCGGCCGGTTTCCCGACGGCTCCCACATCGTCGATGGCGGTTACTTCGAGAATTCCGCTGCCACGACCGCTTTGGAAATTGTCACCCGCATCAAAGACATTTGCGCGCACGACCGTATCGCGAACGTCGACGTGAAGGTCATCATGATCAGTAATGATCCGCGCAAAGGATCAATCGCAATTGCTCCAGCGAAGCCGGGACCGGAACCATCAGGACCAAAGCGCACAAAACCTGTGACCACGAACGGACAATTCCTTGGCGAAGTGACGGCGCCGCTCTACACCCTGCTAAACACGCGCAACGCCCGGGGCACCTACGCGCAAAAGGCAATTGGACGCGAGCAACGGCGCTTCAAGGTTGGTGTCACTGCGGCCCCCAGCGAGACAGAGGAAACGCAACCGGCCACTAAAGACATCATTTACTTCACACTTCGCGACACGAACGTGCCGTTGCCTCTGGGTTGGATGTTGTCCGCCGCCGCTGCGAAGACAATGCAGGATCAATTGCCACTGGATGATGACGTTGTCCACAATGGAACGGCGATGGACGAGGTGCTCAAGATCCTGCCGATTCCCACGCGCTAACACCGCCCGGCATTGAGTGGCCAGTCCGGTCCGGTCGCCGTCGCAACACGGACTCCTTCAGTGGCGAGTTCAGGTCGAGTGATCAAAGAAACCTAACGAGCGCCTCAGTGGTTTCCTTCGGTCGCTCCTCTAGGATCCAATGTCCGGTATCCTTCAACACTACGACCGTAACGTTATCGGCGACCAGTTTCATTTGCTCCGCCAGCTCGTTACCCAATGACTTTTCACCGCCGATCGAAAGCACAGGCATCGTCAGTTTGGTCTGCGAGAGCTGCGCGAAGTCTTTGGCGAGTTGCGGCCATGATGCGAAATAGGCCCAGCCCGCGCGCATTCGTCCCGGTCGCGCGTAGGCTTCAGTATAAGCTTTCCGGTCCGCTTCCGGAATCGAGCGCGTCTTGTCGGCAGCGAAAACGTTCCAGAAATATTCGAAGTATGTGCGCTCCCGCCCCTTCACCAGCGCTTCGGGGTATTCGCCGTTGAAACGAAAGTGCCAGACATTTGGGGCGTTGTAGATCGCCTCCCACCCGGCCACGCCAGGAAGAAATGCATCCATAACCACCAGCTTCTCCGTTTCCGCCGGAAACTGCGTCGCATACGCGTACGCAACCATGAGACCGATGTCGTGTCCGACCACTCTCGCCTTCTCCACGCCTAACGATCGGGCGAGCGCGTGAATGCGAGTCGCAGAAGTTTTCATGTCCAGACCGTTCGCAGGAATGGCCGAATCACCGATGCCCGGCAGATCAGGCGCGATGACGGTAAACTTTTCCGCTAGCAAAGGAATAATCGGTCGCCACATTCGCGAAGTTTCTGCGTAACCGTGCAGCAAAATCACCGCCGGCCCATGACCGGCCGTCAGATAATGCAGCTTTACGCCATCGACCTCCGCCGTGCGCGACACAATGTTCTTGTCTGTCGTTTCGGCGTAAGTCAACGCCGAGGCCAAAGGGAACACGAAACACAATCCAAGTATAACTCGGACGAGACAACGGTTAGAGACGCGGTTCATAGAAAACTCGTTTGAATTTAGACGACGGAATTCGATGCATTTCTTCAGCCTTACCGACTCAATCACCTTGTCGGACATCTTAATTGTGTTGTCGATCGAACCGGCAATTCGTTTTACCAGATCGACATGTTACACTCCGCTGAATGAAAACCAACCGGGTGGAGGCATTTAGCGACGGGGTTATCGCCATCATCATTACGATCATGGTGCTGGAACTAAAGCCGCCGCACACTCCCGATTTCACTTCCCTGGCCCGGATCTGGCCAACTTTCTTCGCTTACGTCCTCAGCTTCCTCATTATCGCGATTTATTGGGTGAACCATCACCACTTGATCCACCTCGTCACGCGCGTCGACTCGGTCATTCTCTGGGCGAACATAAACCTGCTTTTCTGGATCTCACTGATCCCATGGGTAACGGTTTACCTCGGTGACAATCACGCGTTGCCCTTTCCGGTCGCGCTTTATGCCATCATCTCCACGGCCGGTGCGGTCTCGTTCTTTTTGCTGCGCGGATCGATCGCGCGGCACCATCATGAACCCGGGCTCAAAACATTGAATAAGAAAATGGCGCGCAAAAATCTGATCGCGATCCTCATCTACATCGTCGCCATCCCAGCGGCCTTTGTCTACACGCCGCTCGCTTTGGTCCTGATTGCTCTCCCTGCGGCGATGTACTTTTTACCCGAACGCTCACCAGAAAAGTTTGAGCACGTCGCGTAAACGACGAACATTTCTCTGACTTCTGCTTTCTTAATGTCCAATCTGACCGACTCAATCTGTCGCCCCGAAGTCTGCGAAGGAGGGTCACCTTGTCGATCTTAACTCGCAAATGCTTTTGGAGTTAACGTTAGTCCGGCAGAGCGAACGACACGATCTCGTTTGCGGCGCGATGGTTGGTCCAAAAGTTTGCGCCGTCAAACGTGAGCGAGCGACAAGGAAAACGAACACGCGCCAGGTCTTCCACCTTCGGCGCTTCTTTGCGCGGATCGAGCCGCGCAATGCGCCAATCTTCGTTGGGCGTTTCCTCTCCGCGCAGGACGTAGATCAATCCATCGACGAACACATGGCCGCAGATTTCGGCGCCGACATTAATGACGCGCAAAATGTTCCCGCTCGCATCGAGTTTGAGAATGCGATGCTTGTACCACTGACTAAGGTAGAGATGATCGTCGTCGAAGCTGAGGTATGACCCAGTGAACTCCGGGCACGCGATTCGATCTCCGTTGAACCCGCTCGCCGGAACGTAACTGCGAAGATATCGATCATCGTCCGGATCTTCACCGATCGTAAAGCGAAGAACCTGCCCCATCGACACCGCCGCCCACGGAATTCCGGGCGCCTCCGTTTCCTGGACAACTGTCCACGGCTTCACATCGATCGCATAGATCCGGCGAAGATCGCGCGAGCCCATCCACAACGTGTTCGAATGCCACGCCAACGCTTGAGGCGTTATCGCTGGCGAAGCAAGGCGTCGTCGCTCGCTGATCGATGGCAATTCTCCCGTCGTCACGGAAATAGTGTGCATCATTCTGCATCAAAGAAAACGCCAATAGTGCCGGTTCAGTACGCTCCGTTGTTTAGTTTCGAGCCGCACCGACCCGGTCACCTTGTCGAAACTTGCTCAGCGTCTCGTTGCTCATGACGAGGTCAGTCTCAACACCAGCGCGGCGACGGCCAGCAGAAGGAACACGACTGCCAGACCGAATGAGTAATCGCGTGCGCGCAAGTGGGTGATGATGGCGCCGACGAAGAACAGGACGAGGCCGATTGCAGCGGCCGTCCCGATCAATGGTACCCAAATGCCGATCAGCAGTCCGAGCGCGCCAGCCGCTTTAAGGATGCCAAGCATGGTTATCCACGATTCGGGAACCCCCACCCTGCCCATGTTGATGAGAATTTGCTTGTAGCGAATGAAATCGAGCGTGGCCGAGAAGATGTTAGCGGCAGCCGCCAGGATAGTGACGACGATGTAGGCGGTAAACATAGGGCGCTCCAATAATTATTTCGCGATGCCAACGATCTTGTGAAAATGTTTCTGTTGCTCGATCGCGTCGAGCATGAATGCCGCAACTGCTTTGCGGGACAGACTGAAACCCATTGTGGGTGCGGCGCCTTCCCGGCTTCGATAGGTGTTGTAGTCCTCCTCAGTGAGACGTGGAGGGCGAGCGATCGTCCAATCGAGACCGCTGGTTTGCACGATTTCTTCCATGGCACGCGAATCGCGCATGTGATCGCGAAGGATAAGACTGACGATCCGATTGGGGATACCAGGAAAATGCGCTGCTGCCGAGAGAACGACAAGCCGTTTCACTCCGGAACGATTCATTGCGCGAGTAGTCGCAAGTGCACTGTCGTGGAGAAGCGAGCTTGGTTTGAATGGCTTTCGTGGCCCTAGCGCCGAAAGCACCGCTTCGTGATTTTGCATTGCGTTAAAGAGTTCGTTTTCGTCCGTCGCATTCCCCTTGATGACGGTAAGTCGCTCATTTTTTAAGGTGATGCTTTCAGGCGAACGAACAAACGCGGTGACGTGATGACCTCGTGCCAGAGCTTGCTCAACAATCTCCCGCCCGGTCCGGCCAGTCGCTCCTATGACAAATAATTTCATAATCCGCTCCTTGTTATTAACGAGCCTTGTTGGTTCTATTGGTGTTCCGTTCGCAGAACACTCTGTTTATCGGCAAAGTAATGATGTGACATCCGAATCAGATCCATTGCGGGCTGCAAATCCTCTTCATCGTCCACAATCAACGTGACGTATCCTGCTTCCGGCGCCCAGCGGTGCGGACGCGCTTTGCCTTCCGCAAGAACTCGCGCCTGATCACCTTTCGGCAAGCGAATGTCACAGTGACCGTGGCCATGGATGTGCATGAACATTGTCCGTCCAACAAAAAACGCGTCTTCGTGGATTCCCGCATTTTGCCGCTCCGTCACGTCGGGTAAGGACAAAATGGTTTGTCGCAATTCTTGATGAAGTTCATCTCGTGATTTCATAATTATTTCCTTTTTATTGTAATCATTCCTTCTAATCCAAAGTCTGCCGGTAACGCTTCATGGCGATGAACATCGCAACGGCGGCGAATAGTGCGATGGGCCAGAGTTCCGGCCCAATGTTTCCGATTCCGTTGCCTTTCAAAAGAATGCCGCGGACGATCCGCACGAAGTGAGTGAGTGGCAATACTTCCCCAATTGCCTGCGCCCAGCCTGGCATTCCGCGAAACGGAAAGGCGAATCCGGAAAGCAGCAGCGAAGGCAAAAAGAAAAAGAAAGTCATCTGCATCGCTTGAAGTTGGTTCTGGGCAATCGTGGAAAACGTGATGCCCACGGCGAGAAGAATTAGCGTGACTTGGACGTAGCCGACCAAAATGTATGGCACGAGCTTGCCGACGAGCACTTCAATCGGCCGCGTCGGCATGGAGAGAAGATTTTCCATCGTGCCGCGCTCACGCTCGCGCGTAATCGCCAGCCCGGTCACCAAAATCATGGTCAGAGTAAGAACCACTCCCATGAGTCCCGGCACAATGTTGTAATGGGTGATGGCTTCGGGATTGTAGAGCGCGTGCACACGCAAATCGATCGGCCCATCATTTGCCGCGAGCGATTCGAGAGGACCTTTTAAATCATTTTTCAGCGCGGTATTCAACGCCGTCGATAACGACCCGATCGCGTTGCCGGTTGTCCCCGGATCGGTCGCATCTGCTTCCACGAGAAGTTCCGGTCGATCACCGCGCAAAAAATCGCGGCTGAAATTTTCCGGAATGTTGATGACAAATTGCACTCTACCGCGAGCCAGCAGATCGTGGCCTTCGGCTTCAGTCTTTACCTGCCGGACGAGCTCGTAGTAGCCGCTGTTCTGAAGCGCAGAAAACAAAGTGCGACCTTCTGGGCCGTGATCGGCCACGAGGACGGCCGCAGGCAAATGTTTCGGATCCGCATTGATCGCGTAGCCGAAGAGAATCAGCTGGAGCAACGGAATGCCGATCATCATCGCGAACGTCAGCCGATCCCGGCGCATCTGAATGAATTCCTTTGCCAGCATCGCGCGGAATCGCGCGATCGAAAATATGCGCAATTTTTTCATGACGAAGAATTGTCCTTCGATTTGTCCATGAGATGGATGAAGACGTCCTCGAGTCCGGACTCGACTTGATGCCATTCGTATTGGTCGGTGCGGAACGGCGCGATAGCCTGCTCAAGGGTAGCGGCATCGCCTCCGCTCACGTGCAACATGTTGCCAAACGCCACCGTCTGCTCTACGCCGGGACGTTCGCGTAGTTGTTCGGTCAGCTTGGGCAAATCTTGACCGCTCACCGACCAAGTCGTTAGGCGCTCGCCTCCGACTACGTCATCAACCGTGCCGTGCGTCAGCAGTTTGCCATAGGAAATGTAAGCGAGCCGATGGCAGCGCTCCGCCTCGTCCATGTAATGGGTCGTGATCAGAACCGTCAGGCCGTTGCCGGCGAGATGATGAATTTCATCCCAAAAATCGCGGCGCGCTTTTGGGTCGACACCGGCCGTCGGTTCGTCGAGTAACAGCAGCTTCGGTTTGTGAATGAGGCACGCGGCAAGGGCGAGCCGTTGTTTCCATCCGCCAGAGAGCTGGCCTGCGAGTTGATCTTTGCGTCCCGCAAGGCCGAGCTGCTCGAGGCTCTCGCGCACAGTTTGGCGCCGGTTTTTTACCTCATACATCCGCGCTACAAAATCGAGATTCTCCGCGATGCTTAAGTCCTCCCAAAAACTGAATCGCTGCGTCATGTAGCCGACTTCGCGCTTGATTGCTTCGCTCTCAGTAATGACGTCATGACCAAGACAGGTGCCGCTTCCATCGTCCGCCCGGAGCAATCCGCACAGCATGCGCAAGAACGTCGTCTTCCCGCTGCCGTTGGGACCGAGGAATCCAAAAATCTCGCCGGCGCGCACCGTTAGATCGACATGGTCAACTACCGTGCGATCGCCAAAGCGTTTCGTCATTCCGCGTACGTCGATGATTGGTTCGCCATTCATGACTTGGATTCAAACTGCACATCCACCGGCTGGCCGGGATGGAGCTTGGCCGCGGTTGCGGGCTCGAACACGGCTTCGATCATGAAGACGAGCTTGTCCCGGCTTTCCTTGCTGTAGATGACCGGTGGCGTGTACTCGGCGTGGGGGGAGATATAACTGACCTTGCCGATGAAAGGATCGGGCACGCCATCCACCGCGACCCGTACTTCTTCGCCGTAGTGGATTGAACCGACGCGCGTTTCTGGAACAAACGCGCGCACCTTAATATTTTGCGGCGGCAACAGCGCGACCACTGGCTTACCGGCCGCGACCCATTCACCCTGACGGTAGAGCGTGTCGTAAACCAAACCTGTTTGCGGCGCCGACTGCCTTTTTTGCAGGAAACTCCAGTCTGTTTGAGTAAGTCGTCGCTTATCCTGATCTCGCGTTGAACGAGCGCGATCCAAATCCTGGGTGGCAGCTGCACCAGTGTGGAAAAGTTTGTCTTGGCGCGCATATTCTGCTTCAGAAAGCACGAGCGCCGCCTCAATTTGCTCGCGCGCGGCCTTCTCAGGGGTTTCATCCAGAGCGAAGAGCGGGTCACCGGCCTTGACCTGATCGCCTCGGCGCACGTGCAACGATTCCAAGGTCCCGGCGAGCGGCGACGCGACATAAACAAATTCACCTTCGACATAACCTTGGAAACGATTTTTCGGTGGATCGCTGCAACTGCCGGCCAGGAGGAGCAGTATCAACGCCCCAGCAGCGCGCATTAATTGTCGGTCTTGCCCAAAGTAAAACACATTCATGTTTTCCTTCCTTTCCTGGTGATCACGCCTTCGAGAATAACTTTGACGACTGATGCGAAGCCGGTTTTTGGCGTAAGGCCGAGTTCTTCTACTTTCGCCGGATTCACGATCGCTTGAACCGCGGCCAGCAGAATCTCGATCATCAGCTTGGCCGGGAGATCCTTCCGCACCATTCCCGTGCGCTGACCTTCCACGAAAAGTTTTCCAAAAAAGCGCTGGATCAGTTCGGCTCGCCGACGCTCGACGATCTTGAAGACCTGTGGCGCCTTCTGCCGCATGTCGCGAACAAACGGCGGTTTGATCTCATCCAATTCGCGTTGCGTGTTGGCCAGTAATTCATGCAGTGCTGCTGAGAAATCGTGCGGGTATGCCCGCGTGATTTCCTCCAGTTTCGCTTCGACTCCGGCGAACTTATCGGCCAGCACAGCCTCGAGCAGCGCGATCTTGCTCGGGAAATGGGCGTAGAGCGTTTTCTTGCTCATGGCCAGCTCTTCCGCCAAATCGTCCATGCTCACGCTGCGGAATCCGTGGCTGAAGAAGTGGGTCCGCGCCGCCTCGACGATTCGCTGCCGACCCGAATCGCTTGGCCGACTTCTTTTTGAGGGCTTATTTATTTGGTTGGTCGGCATAACATTATTTCATATACTGTGGAAACTATATTAGTATATCCAGTTTCCATGTCAAGCAACAATTTTATCTCTCAATCGCCGTTTAGTTTTTCGATGCCGCCGTTCCCTATCTACTTCTTGCCCACGGCGCCCTGAGCCATCGCCTTCGACCAGTTTCCGTGGAAAGAGCGTCCGCCCGTCTACAAATCGGCGTTTCCAGCTGCCACGTCTGCTAAAATCAGATCAACTAAGAAATCAACAGCCTCCGCGATCGACTCAATTTGCTGTTCAGCGGCGGCGAAATTCGCGCATGCTCGGCGAGTGCCACGCTGTCCCTGGGCTACCACAGAACCGGCCATCGCCTATCACGATGAGGAATGGGGCGTGCCTGTGCATGATGATCGGATGCTCTTCGAGTTTCTCATCCTCGAAGGCGCGCAGGCGGGGCTGAGCTGGATCACCATTTTAAAGAAACGAGAGAACTATCGGAAGGCCTTCGTTGGATTTCGCGCGGAGAAGATCGCCCGCTACGGCATGCGCGACGTGAAACGGCTGCTCGGCGACGCCGGGATCGTGCGCAACCGACTGAAGATCGCGGCCGCGATCACGAATGCAAAGGCGTTTATTGCACTACGAGGAGAGCTGAAGAGTTTCGATGACTACATGTGGAGTTTTGTCGGCGGGAAGCCAATCCAGAATCGCTGGCGAAACATGGCCGACGTGCCCGCGCGGACAGCCGAATCCGACGCGATGAGCCGCGATCTGCTGCGGCGCGGATTCAAATTCGTCGGCTCGACGATTTGCTACGCGTTGATGCAAGCGACGGGGATGGTCAACGATCACTTGGTAACGTGTCCGCGACACGCAGCACTCGGTGGCGTAGGTCGCCGCAGCTGAGGAAACTTCGACGTTGCATATTGGACGTTTGCTGTAGCGGCGGTCTATGACCGTCGATAAAGTTCACTCGTTATGAACGACGACAAAGACAACATCCAACTCAGCGCGGTAGAAGATCACGATGGGATATTGACTATTCGCGGCGGCGGCGCCCGCCGGGATTGGAACGGCATTTACTATAAGCAGGGCATGTCCGCCAAGAATGTGGGCGCGACCAAATTGTCAGCCAACATCGCCACGATTCCTCCCGGTGGCGTCGCGTATGCCCATATTCATGTCGGCTTTGAGGTAATTCTTTATATCCTCGAAGGAAAAGTGCGCCACGAATTCGGATCCGGGCTGAAGCAGGTCTTAGAGAACCAAGTCGGCGATTTCATTTACATCAAACCGGGCGTTCCTCACGAGGTCTTCAACATGAGCGACGCTGAACCCGTCGTGGCTTTTGTCGCTCGCTCTTCTCCCGACGAATGGGACAACATTATTCCTTACGACCGCAGCCAGCCAGGCGGCGGATAAAGAGATCTTCCATCCTAGTTCTTAATTCTTACTTTCCAAAATTTCTTCTGCTATCGAACTTCGATGTCAATCGCTCTAAAACAGACCGCAGCGCCGTCCGCAGCCACGATGATGTCGACCGAAGAAATACGGCGATGTTTTCCGGCGCTCGCGCGCACTCATAACGGTTATCCGGTAGCCTATTTCGAC
>WNFO01001388.1_pt1 | contig 18980 bp, 25 predicted proteins | sample 5400251 | NCBI WGS metagenome assembly WNFO01 (sample SAMN13153354, study PRJNA577476) | soil metagenome | isolation source: 100 cm saprolite under Madrone tree | place: USA:California | collected 2016-06-14
GTTCCCGTGCGTCCTTCTCTAGTCCCCGTTGTGAATAGCTCAGAGTTTTGAAATCATCAGAACGACGGCTGTCTCAACTTTGTCGATGAGAACGATGAGGTCCTCATTTCCGGTTTCGGTCGCCGTGGTAAGGCTAAGGGCGATATTCCTGGTGTTCGATTCAAGGTGGTAAAGGTGTCTGGTGTGGGTCTACTTGCCCTCTGGAAAGAAAAGAAGGTTCGCATGTTACGATCCCTTCATTCTAATTCAGCAGCTCAAACACCTGCTTGGCCCACAGGAGAAGCCCCGCTCATAATCCAAAATTTGTGTTATTCTGCGGATTCCTTTTCGCAATGGTTTATGCCATGCTTGTACCGCAACCCCATGCACTTCCGAATGAAACTTAAGCCCACACATCAGAGTATAATTTTTTGTCAAAGTAGGAATGACACAGCAAGAATCGAAATGAGGGACGCATGTTGAGTCGAGTCGACACGATAGCGAGTTGGAAGAATATGCTTATACTATAGAATGAGGGACTTTTGCGAAAGCGGCAATGACATGTCGGGAGTAAATTTGTTAGATTTTGATGCCTTGACCGCGGAGGTAGTGCTTGAGGTCCTCAATGAGCTCTAATTGCTCTTCGATCGTGAGACCGCTGACGATAGTTTGAAGTACTGAGCCGACGGTTACGTGATGCTCGCGAATAAAGCTGCTGTAATAGACGTAGACAAACACGCCCATCAGGAACCTACCATGAAGGAAAATCAATAGGTCCTATATACGAGGAATAACACAACGTACTGGCAATCCATTCGGTCTGTCATACCGCCATGTCCTGGAATACTGTCTCCAAAGTCCTTGATATTGAAAGCGCGTTTGAAACCCGAAGCGAAAAAGCCACCAAATGGCGCGACCAGTGAAGCGAAACATGCCATGAACAGAAGGTGGAACTGATAAGGCATATACGAGATCGTGTTGATCTCACCCGGAAGCTACACGAATAAATAAATAAATTAGTATGCTTAAACAAGGCCATAGACTTATCGATTGTTGAAGGGGGTACGTACGATGGTTGAGAGGAACTTTGCAACGGGTTTCCAGATGACCCATTCACGCCAGACGAAGGCTGGATTCGGCGTGCACTTCATATTGCTCCATGCGTTGACACCCAGGTCATGCACGGGACAAATCATGTAGTTGAACTGACTAAAGAATGTGCCCCACACGATGGCGAAGACGATCGTGCACACAATTGCGCCGACGAAACCCTCGACTGTCTTCTTTGGTGAGAGCTTTATGAGCGGGGTGCGGCCCATGGTGATACCGCAAATGTACGCAAAGACGTCGTTGCAGATGACGAGGGATGCGGGAACAAAAAACCAGATGAGACCTTCAAGAATGTTGTTTATGACAAAGTGGCTGAGAACCGCGTTAGACAAAAATACCCAGCTACCCTGTTCACAGATTCCTTACCTAGAGACGACAATGAGTAGAAGTGTCATATGCACCCAGCAGAATAGGCCAAATTGTTGTTTGAGGTGACCCTTCTTCAGGGACATGACAAAACCCATGAAGCCGATTGTGTAGAGCGTAAAGCTGATGATCCTATGGTTTGTCGCGAACGGGAGGAAGTTCGCGTCTGCAAAGACGACATGCTACAATCAAAAGACGTGAGAGGGACAAGCAGGAGACCACACAAAAGATAGGCACCTTGAAGTAATAAATAATGCTCTCGCCATACAAGAAATAATTTGCCGTAGCGAAGAAGTACCAGCTCAAGGTCTTGCTCCATGGATCTTTGCCACCGTATTCCACGGGTTTTGAATCCATGAGCGCAAATAGCCGAGTTACCTCGCGATACACAAGAGACTGGCAAAGGAAGATAAGAATAATCACACAAGCGTGACCCATGAGCAAGCAACCTAAAATGACGCATATTAGTCTATCGTTGCCCTGCGTAAGGTGCTTCGCTTACCCCAAAACCCTCCGATCATGATGAAGGTCCACAAAGTCCGGACCAGAACATTGTGGCTCTTCTTACTAGCCTTCTCGGCTTCCGCATCTGCCTTAGGCGGGGAAGAAGAGGTGGTGGGCCCCTTTACGTTATTCGATGAACTGGGCACGGGACCAGAAAAAGGAGGCGCCTGTTTCGTCGACGAGGAACTCGAAGAAAGATTCTGTGAGGGTGGTTGATCTACCGTTGTCGGCTGTGCACGGCGAGAAACCGACGGAGGACTCTGTGGTTCCCTGGGAGGTGTTGGCCGCGGAGCGCCCTCGCTGGGCTTGGTTGAATAGCCATTTTGTGGCGATGGAGATGCTTCGGCTCGTGATGGGTTAGCGTTCGCCGTGAGAGGTAAGGGTTCCGAAGGCTCGATGGAAGAAGGCCCTTTAGAAACCGGAACAGGTTTCCCGGTTTTGGAATCTGTAAGAGGCGCAGTGTGTGGTGGTGATAATGGTTCATACGTGTCATCCCCTGATGGAGGTGCACGGCTCTGTAGCTTCTTTTCTCGACGAGACGCTTTCGCAGCCTTTTTGAGGGAAGACTTGGATGGTTTCTCCTGCGTATCTCTGCGAGCTGGGTATAAGCCTCGGAAGTGAAGTCGAGATAATAACTCTACACACAAGAGTGGAACCGCTTCCTGTTCGGACACGACCTCATCCTCCGACTCTTCTCCGGATTCGACAGTAAGGACGTCAAAAGCTGTACGCGAGGCCACCGAAGATTTGGATTGTTGTAGTTGGCTCATTTTTGGGTCGTGGTGGATATACCGTCGGACGCTCAGAGGAGAGTGTGAAATTTCACGTGAACAGGAAAGAGAGGGTGCTTACCTAATATTTGGTCGTTCCTGGGCCGGTTAAACCTCTTTCCAGAGAGCGCGGCAGATTGCGTGGCTAGCCATCATGGGAGGAGAGACGCTCAGATGTCAAGAGGGCTGTAACTCAAAGTGGAATCTGCCATATGGCCGACACGACAGGTAGTCGGCAGCTGTTTGCTCATCCAATCTTTCCCCTGTGGGCAAGAACATTTTGCGGAAATTTCAGGCGCGTTCATTTGTACATATCCGGCATACGCACTGTGTACCTCCGACGGCTCGGCGATAAAATCATGCCGTAGCGCCCACGACGGTACTTGGGGATGGCCGCATGACCTGGACGGAGTCCCATAGTGGGCTGTTCTACGTCGGTTGGAATGAAGCGGAGGAGGAGTGGGGGACGGTGCCGCGCGAGCCGCGTAGCTGGACTGGCGAACGGGGCCAGGGCCAGTCGAGGAAGGAATGACCCTTGGGAATTGTGATCGCTAAATGATTTCCTCTTGTACTTGCACAGCTCCTCCACTCATGATATATCTCTTTCCGTCCTGACATCCCCTCTTTGCCCTCCTCCCCACATCTCTCCTTCACCCCATCTCTCTCCCTTCCCCATGCCCGGCGTCGTTGATCATGACCAGGCCCGCCACGTCAGCAAGGCCATAGACGACGAGATCAAAGTTAGTGTGCCCGACTATATGCGTGCTACGTCTCATCCTCTGTCGCAGCGCGAAAAAGATCTCGCCAAGAGGAGACAAAAGCAAAGAAGGGATGTCAAGGGTCTGTCTCCTTCCCTCCCCTCTCTTGTATCTGATGTCTCGTCCCCTGACGGTACTCGTTTCTAGTCATACTGCTAGGACAGGCAGAGTCGGGCAAGTCGACGCTACAAAAGCAGTTCCAATTATACCATGCTTCTCCGACATTAGACCGCGAACGTCCTTCGTGGCGTCCAATTGTTTACTTCAATGCTATCAAGGCCGTTCGCACCATCTTGGATGAGCTCGACTGGGACTTTACTACCCGTTCCAACCTGGACGATGAGGCCTATATTGACCCAAGCTGGTCAACACAGATCTCACGCATCCGCCACAAGCTTCTCCCGCTAGTAACTATCGAGGATAGTCTGGCCTCCGAGCTCAGTGGCGGTGTTACCGTCGCCGGCGGACGCTCCGGCGTGTTCGTTCGTGCAGGCTGGCAGTCTGTCGTAACCTCGACGCGATCCTGGCCAGTCGCCGATATGCAGTCCGGAACCAATTCAGGCCAAGGTGTTGTGGCTAACATGGCCGCACGACTGCTCGTGGAGCTGCAATACGATGTCGCTGAGCTATGGCAGCATCCCGCCGTGAAGTCCTTCCTTCGAATGCGGAGGTTACATTTGGAAGAGTCGGCAGCATTGTTCGCATATCCGCTTGCCTCTGTAGGCAATTATTCTCACATCAGTCCGCCAGCTTCTTGGATGAGATCCATCGACTTGCGGAACCCGACTATTTACCGACAACAGGTGTGCCTCGAAACTCCCGTCCTTCCGCCGCATCTAATTTCCGTGGTAGATGATATTTTGCATGTACGTTTGCAGACACTGGGTGTCAGAGAACACTTTTTCGACATCAATTATGGCGGAACACATTATACCTGGATATTGTATGACGTAGGCGGTTCCGTGAGTCATTGGTGTACCTCTTCTTGCCCCTTCTTTGTTAAGCTTGGCTCCTTCCTTGTAGAGAGGTCAGGTAAGCCAACAAACCCAGAAATGACAACATCAAGATTGTCTTATACCTCATCTACACAGCGGCATGCCTGGGTGCCTTACCTCGACGACGGTAAATATCACCCCATTCGTTATCACTTTGCGAAGGCTCCACTTCTTCTCGCTTCTATGTCTTCCTGGGTCCGTCTGTGTAAGGAACACGAGGTCCGGGGTGGGGCCTATTTACACACTTATTATGTTTCATTCCAACGTGCATTTGACTGTCTTTGTCGTGATCGGTGCTTATATTTGTTCAGCCTCTGCAATCATTTTCATAGCTCCCATTTCTGCTTTCGATCAGGTGAGTCAGTCACCGCGGATGCTTCGACAACGCTGACTCCCTACTTTCAATAGTACTTGGAAGAAGATCCACGCACAAATCGTATTCATGACTCTCTACAGCTCTTTACTTCCACGTGCTCGAATAAATTGTTGAAAAATACAAGCTTGGTCCTAATGTTGAACAAGGTCGGTGACGCTCGGCGTTAGAGTGCGGTTCGGTCACTAATCCAGTGAGTACCCAGACGGACATTTTGAAGAGAAAGCTTCAATCAGGCGTAATGGTCAAGAAATAGTGCGGTTTATGCGCTGCTCTCGTCATTTTATCTACTTACGCCGCATCACATTAGCATTACTTCGTACGGCGAGCGCGAAAACAGGTATGAGGAAGTAGCGGAGTATTTCCGCGCACATTTTGTGCAGATCCACAAGCGCAAGGGCGTACAAAAACAGGAGCTATACATTGTATGTGTCCGTTCTTATTCACCGTTAATGTTATGTGACCAAGTTTTGTTATAGCATTTCACGTGTATGCTCGTAAGTTTCTGAGTCGGGGCCTTGTTCGCGTAATGACGTATCGGCTACCTGGCAGGATACTCGCGCCACTCAGAAGATTATTGTCGATAGTAGGTCTTGTTTCTTCACTCGGCGGCCACTAGGTGAACTTTGTTCCGTAGTTAACGAAGCCATTATCAAGTCATTCTTGGGTCAGTCAATGCTGGTTTCATGAACGGTCCAGTCAATGCAGCCTTCCTCTTCACTCATCACATCGCATCGCATTCCCTTTTATCTGTCATACCACCGCTATCGATCATAATTCGAGGGATGATGGCTGTTTTTCAGAGCAGACAGTGTACCACACAAGGAGTAGTTTGATGACGTGCATTTATTCGGTCTTTTGCTTGCTATCGTGTATATCAGTAGTGTGATAATACACTCGTGGGAATTAGATTAAAACCAAAAATTTCGCCTCAAGCAAACTCTCACCTGCTCCACGATGTCTACCAGTGGCCTCAAGGCGATTGCCCCGGTGCCAACGGCGACCGATTTCCTAGATATCGTTCTCTCGAAGACCCAGCGGAAAACGCCCACCGTACGCTCCCCAGTGGTCGTCCCGGTCTTAGCGCCGTACTCAACCTATATTCCATAGGTCATTCACAAAAACTTCAAGATTAGTCGCATCCGTAACTTTTACATGCGCAAGGTCAAATTCACGCAAGATTCCTTCGACGAAAAGCTCGGCTCAATCCTCTCCGAATTCCCCATGCTCGACGTATGTCTGCCCTTATACTTTTGCGGCTCTCCCTTGGTTTACCCATGAGGCGTATACAGGACCTGCATCCGTTTTTGTCCTCCTTGATGAATGTACTGTATGACAAGAATCACTACAAGCTCGCTCTCGGTCAATTACGCACTGCGCGGCATCTCATTGACCAGGTTGCAAAGGATTATGTCCGGTTACTCAAGTTTGGAGACAGCCTGTACCGGTGTAAGCAGTTAAAAAAGGCGGCTCTAGGCCGGTACGCTCCATGCCTTTTATTTCTCAGAAAGGGTTTTTAATGGAGCGCAATCTCATTGATAGAATGGCTACTATCATGCGCCGCCAGAAAGATCCCTTAGCGTACCTTGAGCAGGTCCGGCAACATATATCACGTTTGCCGGCCATCGACCCGAACACGCGCACCCTCCTCATATGCGGCTATCCGAACGTCGGTAAATCGTCGTTCATCAACAAGGTCACGCGCGCAGATGTTGATGTTCAGCCGTACGCGTTCACCACTAAATCTCTTTTCGTGGGGCATCTGGACTACAAGTACCTTCGATGGCAGGTCATTGACACGCCCGGTATCCTCGACCACCCGTTAGAGGAGATGAACACGATCGAGATGCAGAGTATCACGGCATTGGCACACCTCAAGAGCTGTGTATTATATTTTGTGGATCTTAGTGAACAATGTGGGTATACCATTGAAGCACAGGTGCGTGATGATTTACTTGTCTCATGGACTGCCTTCAGACCTTGGCTTAGTGCAAACTATTCCACTCTATCAAACCTTTGTTTTCTGGCAAGCCTACTATGCTGGTTATCAACAAGATCGATGTCACACGCCTCGAGGACCTTACACCAGATAACCGTGCGCTTGTGCAGGAAATTATCGACGCTGAGGGTGTCCAATGCGTGCAAATGTCATGTTATTCTGAGGAAGGCATTATGGATCTCAAAAATAAGGCCTGCGATGCCCTCCTTGCGCAGCGGGTCGATGCCAAGCTTAAAGGCAACAAAATTAACACTATCATCAATCGGATTCACGTCGCCCAACCGAAGCCGCGCGATGAGGTTGTTCGTGAACCGTTCATCCCAGAAGTGGTCAAACAACGCAAAAAGTATGACAAGAATGATTTCGATCGGCGGAAGCTGGAGAGAGATATTGAGTTGGAGGAGGGTGGTGCTGGGGTATATAATATCAACCTTAAAAGTGCGTAAGGTGGTTTTTTCAGTGACCTCATGGTGCTTAGGGATGACGCAGAGAACTACATCCTCGCGGATGACGAGTGGAAGGGCGACATTATCCCGGAAATCATGGATGGCAAGAATATCGCTGATTTCGTTGACCCTGACATTGCGGAGAAGCTGGAAGCCCTTGAGCGCGAAGAAGAGATGCTCGAGGCTGAGGGCTTTTACGAAGACCATGAAGACATGGTAAGTTCCTATGTCCAAGGAATCTACGTCACGCTATAAAAAAGGGTTCCTTTCACGGATTAACTAAATGCAATTTGTTGCCAGGTTGACTCGGATGACGAGCGCGAAGCGAGCGCGGCAAAGATCGCGCTTGGCCACAAGATGGAGTCACAGAGGAAAAAGAAGATGAAGAACAAGGCGCGGCTCCCGCGCACTGCGGGCCTCCGCACTCTCACCGACTTAACAAGTGACCTGACGAAAGCGGGCATCGACCCCAGCCGCGTGCAAGAGCGTGCGGTGATGATCGCCAAGATGCGAGCCGCGGGACGCAAACGCAAGCGCGACGAGGACGGGATGGACGTCGATGGCGATGATCATGGTGAGGACGGGGATAATTGGGTCTCAGAAGGAGAAGATGAAACTATGATGAATGTCGATGGCGATGAAGGCGAAGACGGTGTGCGACATAAGCGCGGCAAGGCCAACTCGGGCGCAGTAATCGCTCTTCGGAAACGTGTGCCGCGCTCAAATCGGCAGCTCGCTGGCTTGCGGGACGAATCGGTAGGTCTCCGCTATATACATCTCCCTTTTCGAGGGTGCTGATGAGAGATTTTCCTTGTACACAGCAAATATCCAAAGCAACGCGATTACGGAATCTGGGACAGCGTGGGCGCAATATGCTTGCGAAAGCGGGCGAGAGCGACCGTGCCATCAGAGTCAAAATGGTGCGTTTCTTTGTTACTTTTGAAAATTTCGTTGTCCCCTCGTCCCGTCCTATTCTTGGCTGGACACCCGGCGTCTGCGCCCTTGACATTTTTCTCTTTGTTTCATCTCAAAGCCGAGCATGACATTTATTTTGCATTTTTACATGATTTTAGCCGAAACATCTCTTCTCGGGGAAGCGCAAGGCAGGCAAGACCAACCGCAGATAGACGCACAATTTGGGATGTCGGCGGTTTCTATTTTACAGTACTGTACTTCCTCATCGGGCATTACACTGTTCTGTTCTTTGTACTATCTCCATTTTATGACATAGAGCATGCACACCCCCCACATTTATCATCACACGCGCTATAATTCAGACAATCTAAGAGGTATGTACACTCGCGGAAATCTAGGTAGATATGTGCGAAAATAAACACACAACAGTCCTGTGGTATATATATCGCACACGGTCCATCGCATGGCAACCTATAAACAAGGGGAGGGGAAATGGCAAATAAAGGCTACAAAGAACCGTGCCAAAGCGCGGAAAAGAATAAGAATGTACCAAAACAAAACAAATGTGTTTACAACAAAAGAAAAAAACAGGGTTATTCGTGAGTCATTCACCTGAGAGCCGTCCTGCGACCATATTTCTCGGGGATTAAAATGTCAGGACTCATAATGTATCAAATAAAAACTATACCGCAAATAACAAGGGTAAAACCAGAGGTAGCGCTGTGATGTTCAATTATCGGAGGGGGGAGAGAGAAGCTCAGCAGAACGGGGATATCCAAGGGCGGGGTAGAGGGTTGGGTGTCGAAGGCTCGAACGGGGAATAAAACGAATATACAGCACCAAGCGCAGGGATTTGAACAACGAGTGCCCCTGTGCTGGCACAATGGATGAGATAACACGGCGGTATAAGACCGGGACGAGGACAAAAGGCAAGGCATAGCGTGGCAAGCCTTGCCATCCCCCTCTACCTAGCCTCTTACTCCCCCCAATCGATGATGACCCCGCCCGGACCCGCGGGCGCGACACCGATAGGACGCTCCGCCTCGCGACGCAGCCATTTGAGAGCACGCTTGTCATCCTGAAGGAGATCCTCGAGCGAATGGAGACACCGGCGATTGTGCTCGCGCAACCACTCTTTCTCCTCTTTGCTAAGCATGTGTTCCAGCACCATGCGCGTCTGGATCGGCACGCACGTCAGCCGCTCGAAGCCGTACCAGCTTTCGTCCGGGTCGGTGTGCTTGGTTTGTACGCTGCGTACGACGAGAACGGACTCGATGCGAATGCCAAATTCGTCCGATTTGTCTATTGTTTCGATATACAATATCAGAGGGGGTGGCGTGAGGTGGAGGAGAGTTTTGACTCACAATAACCGGGCTCGTTAGTGAGAACGTGACCAGGAACAAGAGGCACGTTGCTTGAGAAACCGTGAAGGCCTTCATGGACATTGAGGAACGATCCAACACCATGGCCAGTCCCATGCTGTCGATCAGATCATAATGATGAGAAAACTATAAAATTGATCAAACACGCGGATCAACTCACGAGGTAGTTCAAGCCGTCCTGCCATAAATTCTTCCGCGCGAGGACATCCAGTTGGGCACCTGTCGTGCCTTTTGGGAAGACGGCGGTGTCGATGGCGATCTATACGCATAAAAAATGAGCGCGCGTTCGCATAGAGAACAAAATTCTGCCTACATGACCCTGCAAGACCCGTGTGTATGCCTCACTCTGTTCCAATGTTGGGCGACCATAATGCATAGTCCTGGTGGTATCGCATGTGCCATCACGGTACTGGCCTCCTGAGTCATTGAGATATGGGGTATCCCTGCTAATAATGTAACTGTTGCTCTTGAGGGGGTGATAATGCGGGACGGCAGCATTAGGTCCGCTAGCGGAGATGCTTTCATAAGCGAGTCCCATATAGTTCTTCGCCTTTCTCCTGAACTCCGTTTGTCTCCAAGCGGCTTCCCACTCGGAGATCTCGAAACCCTTGGACATCTTCTCATCCATCCAAGCGAGGAACTGCACATAACAGGCACCATCACGTCGGTGTGCACGCTTGAGTCCCTGGATCTCGACTTCATTCTTAAGACTCTTCATCTCCTCGATGATCGGAGACGCGAGGGAATAGCGATAGTGTGTTAACATAAGCGAGATAGCATATGATGTCTGTGGGGAAATGATCATCTGTCCATTATGAAGCGATCAATATCGCAATCAGAAAGAGAGATAGAGGCAGTACGCACTTTACCCTCGCCCCATTCGCGAGTGCGCAAAAAGGACCAAATGCCGTTGTAATCCCTGAGCTCGACCCTGAGGTTCTGGAGATACTCGCGCACAGGGGGTTCAATCTTATCCTGTTCAACGAACAGAATGGCGCGATCCAAACCGATATACAGGTACGAGGTGAATACAGGGTTGTAGGGGATATCATCTCCACGGAGATTTAAAACATACGCTGAGTAGGAGTCACATGAGCACACAATCATGATAACAAAAGGCGAACCGACCGATGGAAGCAAGATTGGCTACTAAGGTACCAACGTGTCGCTGAGACGGTGACGGTGGATTCTTGGATGGTGATGCACCAGATGGGGGAGTGTAAGTTTTGATCCACTCGCGGACATTAATGAGTTTTCTTGAGGCATCTTTACCTGCATGCGTGTATAGCCAATAAATGAGTCACGGAGTAAAGACATTTAGGTTAAACTCACCGGTGTACTCGATGGGCTGGACGAAAATTTTATTTTTCGAGCGCGCCGGTTTGTTCACCCAGATCAGGTCGATCAGGTTCTGCGAGGGGTAAACAAGCTTGGACTTCTTGGCTTGCAGCAATGGGTAAAGTTGTTGAGCAATCTCATTGGAGACCATGCGCGCATCAACGCCAACCCTTGATTCACTGGCACGGTCCTGTAGAGTGGAAAGTAAAGACGAGTGTCAATCACAATTGTTCACAGGATACTGGAGGGAACACGAACAGAAATCCAGTCCACCCAATTCCGCGGGCCATGTTCCATTCCAATGCGGATCAGATGCCAGTTGTCATCAAGCTCTTTTTCTGCTTGAAGCCAATAGCGGGAGTCAGTTATGAGATAGGCGGCGGTCTTTGATACGATGGCTAGGCCAGCCGAGCCCGTGAAGCTATATTTGGATTAGTAAGTAAAAAAGAGGGCTCGAACGAGTCAGACTGCGGAGTCACGCACTTTGTTATCGATTCCCTGCGCTTGTCAGATTCGGCTGGGTATTCAGATTGATGAGCGTCTTCTGAGGGTATGATGCTATGCAAAGAGACGCATCAGCATTGAGGAAATAAATAAAAAATTGGGACGGACTAGTAATCAAGATTGTCCTTTGCCATGAGCTGGCGCAGTTCCGCAAGCAGGGTGGTGGTGTCTGCGCGCTCACGAATGGGATCTTGATAGGCATCCTTGCGTGCGAGGGCTGAACCGGCAAGGGTGTTAACGGAGTCACTGCGTGAGTTGTTAGACCGTTTGCTCCCGCCGGACAGGTTGCTAGACTTTGTAGCCCTGCTTTCTTGGCTGTCCTTGCTCCGCTTCGAAGCATAGGAATTTTTCGAGCGCTGAGATATGTGACGGGCGAGTGGTTGGGGGTTATCTGGCACAAAGGAGGGTGGAGCTTCTCCTCGGGGATAGACGGGAAGTATGGTAGTAGCAGAGGATGAACGATCTACCTCTGTGAAGAGGTCTTCCTTGTCTTTGTCTTTGCGTCCCAAGCCCAGCCCCCATCCGTAGCCAAACCTGCTTCGGAGGGTATTTCCACGAGTGAGCTTTGTGCGGGAACGATCAAGCTTGGGCGCGACTCTGGGGATATTGTTGTACGATTCCGTGTCCTCCGAAAAAGTAAGTTTTTCGGCTCGAGATGTAACTCGTGAGGTGACTTCAGCCCTCGATTGGGCATCGGTGATCGTTGCAGTTGGGGAGTATGAGGCAGAGCGGGCGAGGGGGGATCCGACTTGAGACGGACGCTGGGAGGCAGGAAGGGAGCTTCGGGATTCGCGGGAGCCCCTTGAGCTGCGAATGTGCGATCCGGAGCGATGGGAGGAGCGATGGGAGGATGCCGGTTTCTCATCGAGGTACTCGTTGATTTTCTTTTTCCTGCCCTTGCGAGTGAAGGAGGGCAAGCACAGCGGGGGCGGCGGCGGAGGAGGAGGAGGAGACATTGACGGGCGAGACGGGGAAAGCGGGAGAGAGAAAGACGGAAGGAAGAGGCGTATGTAAAAGTACACGCCTCCGCTAAATTTTTTTCGCCACGTGGCGCCTTGTTTCCTTTTGGGGGAGTCCAGTCACAATAGCCCGAGTCATGGCTCCATCCGATCGTGCCCACCCTCACCTCCGAGGTACCATCTGCAGCACACAGGTACGTCAGCCTCATCAGGCCATCAGCCAAGCAAGCAAGCCACGGCCAGCACACGACCACCTCACCTCCTATCCTCGTGGTGTCCCTCTTTGCCGCTTAACATCGTCAGGCCCTATCAAGCCCCGACGGGACACGTCCTCCCAAATCCGTAGGCCTCCCCCACAACGTTATCTCTTCTCACGACGGTCGGGGATTAGATGGCACAGTGGGTTGGGAGAAGCAACCCAAATATGGAGAGATTCATGGACTGCACGAGGCATATGCGCGGGCTTGATAATGGGGGAGCTGGGGAAAGGTCGTGACTGCGCAGTAAGGCGTTAAGGCGAATATTCGATTGACCTGCGCGGGCGGCTCTAGGAAAAAATGAAATTCAGTTCAGGGTGTCTTTTCCAAAATCGTCTTCCGGTCCGACATGTTCCTCCCCTGATTGGTCAATGTGACCATCTGGCACCGCCGACACTCGATTATTCAAATCCATGCTGCACCCTCGCCTCAATTATAGCGTAACACTATGCTGTGACGCTTCTCCTGGGGGTGGGGATCATCCATGCATCGTGGTGCCCTCACACGTGGGGGTTTCTACTTTCTGTCACGTAATCGTGATGGCCGGCATCCATTTGGCACGCACATATGTTTGATCCTGACTTCTAACCCTTAATCCCAAATACACGCTGCCCATGCTCTCTCTCGCCTCTTCACCTTCGACCCTCCTGTCTCCCTTCCTCACTGGAATGAAACCATGATCACAGAAAACACAACTTGTTCTACCGGGCGCGCGTTCAACAAGCATGCCACTCGCGCGGGTAAGGTATGCGCGTCCACGACCCTCTTGGCGCTTTGCACAACGCCGGCGCTCCACACACGCATCCATCTCACATAATTGACGTAGACTTGCGCCATGCGTGTCCCCCATATCACGCAATACATTATGACCATCCTTTCTCCCGCTCCTCTCAAAGCGCGCACGTTGTGCAATTGCTCCAAACCCACCTCCCATTTTTTTTTGGTTCGGAACCTTAGCGCTTATCAAGGGGATCAGAGAGGCTACGATGATCGCGCCATGTGATGCGTCGCCTGAACACTTTGCTTATCCGTGTGACTTCACCAAATCACATACACCTGTTTCAAATAATGGCAATGGCAATAAAAGGCGATTCCTTCCATTTTACAGTCCCCGTATTGCGCCCTACATGTCCTCTATCTACTTTTCACTTCTCTTCCCCCATGGACCCAGACACCCTTAGACGATCCCCTACATTCTATCTGGATTATCTGGGTCTTAGCACCGTCTAGACCACATGTCGCCGCCAGGAGGGGCTGTGGTGGTGTGAAATGAGTGAAAATTAAGAGGTGTTGGGGTGTGTGCTCTTTTCCCTATACCCTGACTTTTTCAAGGTTTAATTTTCACCTCCTCACCCTCTACTTGGACCCCTCTAGTTGTTGCAAATGGTGGCTGTACCGGCATACTGGCATGAAACAGAGGACGACTCACTAATCCTTGTCAGATGGAACAATAGAAGTCGCGAATAGAAGGTCTGCACGGAACTTCCGAATCTCTACTGTACAACGTACAAATGCAAAAGACAGCTCTTCCAAGAGAAACAGATACCGATAAGTGACAAATTGCGTACTATATACTCTAGAAATGCGTCCGATGTAAAAAAAGCAAGACACTGCGATGTAAAAACAGGGGCGTAGGGTAGGCATTGCGTTAAGTTAAATGTACTAGATAGTCCAGATGAAAACCATGAGTGTTTGCGATAGCTGTGCTCTCTTAAACTTCTTCCTTCAGAAGATTCAGAAGATAGCAATCAAGAAATAGTAACAAGGCTCCCACACCTGCTCGACGGGTCTATGGCGGCTGAGCCGGCACCCCTTACTTACTCAAAGGCACCTACCGATCGTGCATGTTGATACGGATTGTAACCAGCACCTCGCACCGCTGGTGGGATCAGGTTCTGCAGATCCGACGCGTTGATCCGTCTTGGCGGAATCGGGCTCGGTGCAATGTACACATTTGCAGAACGGGGCGGCGACCGTCCGGGAGAAGACGGTATATAGTTTTGTAGATCCGGAGAAGTGGAAGGTGAATAGCACATAGGATTGAGACGCGAGTATGCATCTGGAGGTAATGCGCGGGTGGAAGCCACGTTGGGTGAGCCATAGGGGCTCGATCCAACGAAATCATGATCCACGGGCGGTGTCGCTGTTGTGAAGTGGTGTATGCCAGGTGCATCCTTGCGAGAGGGCTGCACACTGCTCGATGCGGCCGGCCGCATGGAGAAAGGTGTGGGTGATATGAAAGACGGTTTTGGAAGGGGTTGAAAACGGAGGTTGGATAAGTCATCGGTGGATGGCGAGAAAAGACGCATGTTGGACTTTTCAGTGGAGGGGGGGCAAAGAAGGGGCGTAGATGCACTTCTTGCAATGCTAGGAATATGACGGAAAGGCTGCAATGACTCGGAGGTCAGATGATCACGCGTCGCACAGTATTGAGATATGCTCACCTGTTTCCTGACTGTAGACGGCGATGGAGGCACAACCTCTATGCTTCCCCGATCCTCCTCAACGGACCTCCTCATAATAGGCCCCGAGATCATGCTTCCGCATAGAGAAAAGTCTTCCCCATCCCTAGAGATCAACATAACCCCATTTTGAGCGATCAACCCGTGATTCAAATCATGATGACCGTTAGCGCCACCATCTTCGAAGAAGACATTCCTTGTGTCCTCGCAGTTTTCTTGGCCATTATCAAGCACCGATTCCAGTGCAGCAGAGCTCCACGATGGCTTGTTTATTAGATTATGCGGGGAGGGTATCCGGTCTACCGTGGAGCCCGAGTTCCGTCCAACAGTGGGAAGCCAGGATCTGGACGAATTACTCCTGGGCCTGTCAAAGAGGTCTGCTTTAGTGGCGGAATCCCCGAGATCAAAAGTGTCTGGGACTGGGACGCGAGACACTCTGATGGGGCCCCAACCAAACAACCTCCGCATCGAACGGACGCCCTTGGCGAAAGCTGGTGTCAGGACGCCTATCCCTATGCGAGTACCGAAACGCTTGCGATCGGCAGCATCATCCTGTGGAGATAAAGAGCGCCGATGGAGGTGTGGGTCTATCATGGGTGTCGCTTCTGCGTCTGGAACATGGTTCAAAGTTCCGCTACTGGGGCCATCGCTGTCAATTGTCCATTTGTGTCGCACCTGCCGACTGCGTCGCATGGAAGGGAGGATGAATGTGAGACGAGAAAGGCTCCCTCTCTGGTATAGAAACAAAAGAGTGAAGGTCAGACAAAGGACGAGGCCGACGAGGATGGGGGTCAAGATTTGAGTGGTGGTCCAACTACGAGATGCTGTAATGATACGTACCACGATCAGGGAAGGAAATCAGGTAGGAATCAGGTGGGGAGGGGAAAGAAGCGTACATTGGGGAGCTGATGTAGAATCAAGGTTTTCATCTGAATTACGAATCGTCCATTTGGGGATGTCCGCGGATTTCATCACTTCTCGAGACATATGGATATTTGCAGATTCGTAAGGTGGCGTATAACTGGCGGCCGGCATACATGCAAGACCTAGTGCAAACTTTGATCGACAGGTTAAACAAGCTCTTGTTAGCTTGAAAAAGGCTCGGATACTGTAGTCAAGGCCGTAGGATATCAGTAAACCAGGATACCTGGAATTCGGATGGCAAGAAATTCGAGTTGAGAACCATAGGCGCACCGGCACCCGGCCCGCGACTCTTGTCAGAATAAGAGAATCCAGCCAAGCCACCAACCCGCAACCCGACCATGGGTGCACTTTTTGAAGGAGATGATATCCAGAGAGAAAGACCATTCTTGTAACTTACCAATCACAATCACTGATCCCTGGTGCAGACAATCCCGATGAATGATCACAGACCACTAGGGCACGACAGACGGGCGTACCTCTATATGCCGCTGAATATAAAGTCTCGCAGTGTTCTTTAGCAGTCAGAATCAGACATGGGGATTCGCCGTGGCCACTCGCCAGCTAGGTAGTTTTGAGCGATAATCAAACCCTGGGCATTGAGCAGGAGATCGACTCACAGAAGTGAAAAAATTCCGACACCCAGACTTTCAGAATACGATTGTGACGGTGTATTGTAAGTCAACCGGGATTGGGGCGTGAAACTTAAACCATACTTACGTCACTGCTCGAAAAAGGCTCTCTGACCGCTTTGCGAAGGGCGGCAATGATAGAGGGTATGCGCATGGTATAATGAGCACCGTCCAAAAGGTCTTGTCATTCAAGGGACAGAGGCGCTGAGCGAAGGTTGGAAGTCATATGCACCGGAACTGGATGCAGTGCTGCGGGACTCCGAGCGCCAGGGGACGACTGTCGCTATGTTGAAGTTTCAATTGAACCAAAAGGAGCACGACAGTCGGGTGGTTTTGTTGACCGAGCTTGGCCGCAGTGAGCACAACAAGTACCGAATGTCACCAGGGACATTGACCAGTAGACACTATATATATGTCTTGGACGATTCCAGCTTGAGCCCGAGTCCAGAACTGGAGCTGACCGTGAGCACATGCTGTACGATTCTTCCCCATTCCCCGATCAGCTCACAATTCCCGCTTTCCGTCATAATGAATTAGTAGAATATCAATCTCGGTCTGCAGTGGTCGACGGATGAGTGATTGTATGTTCATCGCTTCATCGCACACCTTATGGGCATTTACAGTGTAATCCAATGAAACTCTTGTCGGTTTTCAGGCCTGAGTTGGACTAATTGGATTACCGTGGCGCCGCGCTATCGACCCACGGTGATCAGCATCCGGTCGCTGCTGAAGATGGTTTGATACGTACTGTATGAGGCACTGGGCAATCGCCACCATTACATAACGAATCCCCGTACGGTAATGATTACGTGGTGGGGTCAACTTCGACCACGAAACCCGGCTCTGTCTGATAAAACAAACCTCCCTCGACCATGACCAAGCCATCATGGTTGTTCCGTTTCAATATTATCATTCGCAGAAACGCCGCCCGCCGCCTGATGTTCCTCGAATCATTCATGATGTTCGCCACATCAGATCGTGACCGTGCTGTATTCCTTTGTTGTAAAACCTATGACATTTCCGAGTCCTTCCTTTCTGCGCCATCAAGTTTCCGGATGCATCACTATAGGGACGGGTATCCGAAAATTCCCCCTTTTGCGACGGTAGATCCTAAATGGATGTAAACGAAGCCGGGGAGCATGCCCGTGGTCAGCGCACTCCCTGTCACGAATATCGCGATTTGGCAATGGCGCGATTGCATCTGGGCTTATAAGTGGAACTATCCATACAAAGTTGTCCTCTGATTCGGAGTTCATGCTGGTGTCTATCATGGATATCAGTGACCGGCTGTAGGAGGCATTCATGGCGACATCATACATCAAGCGGTACACTGACAGGCATTGTTTGACCTCAGTGACAATGTGTATGAAAAGCTACATGGCCCAACTAGGATCTCCGTTCATTGTTGCTGCCTAGTCCTCATCGCCGAGGACACCATCGACTCGGTTGGACTTGTGGAACACTGTGCTGGAGCGTACTCGTTCCATGTAGTTCACCTCGCCCTTGCCCACTTTGGTGTCACTATGACTCCCGTATTCCAATATGAGACCTGTTACCGTTCTTCTGGACGGAGGCATGAATATTTGGAACAACCCGAGTGTTATAAGGCTTCGGCCTATTTTATGTCTACCATCAGCTTCCCAAGTCCACTTCTTGCAAAACGCGTAGCAATATCCCAGCAGCCAAGAAAATCATAAGTTAAACGAATAGCATCGCTTTTCAAGCTTCAAGCTTCAATCGAGTCATCGCTCTTCAATTTCTCATCAAGATGCCCCGTCCCGTCCGTGGTCACCATGACGTGGGGAATATAGTTGGTTTGATGTGCGTAGACGGCGGGTACATACTGTATATCATACTGAGTGAGCTCACCGTGCCGACCTCGACACGCTCAACGCAACAACGAGCACCACTGCTTTTCTTCATCTTCTACTCTATGTGTTACAGGCTCAGTGAATGGCTTGGGGATCAGGTCAGCGTCAGTCAGCCACGGATGACACCGAACTTGGGAACAGGGTAGCTTGTTTGAGCCGCCTTCGGTTCTCTACCTTACCACCCACAGTAACTCGGCCCCTGCCATTGGACTTGCCTCACAATCTCAGGTTACCCAACAGCTACAGTTTCCTACCAGATCGCAATCACAATCGCATTCTCCTCAGCAAATGCAAAAGTCGCAGCCTGTATACCCATGGTTTGCACATGCTACCCCATTAAGACACTCGCCATCACCATTTCCTCGGTATGGTCGAGCGCTTTCCACGACTGCCACTGCTGCTGGCGAATTGTTCCTTAGAGTCCAGACTACTGATTAAC
>WNFO01001389.1_pt1 | contig 18970 bp, 18 predicted proteins | sample 5400251 | NCBI WGS metagenome assembly WNFO01 (sample SAMN13153354, study PRJNA577476) | soil metagenome | isolation source: 100 cm saprolite under Madrone tree | place: USA:California | collected 2016-06-14
GTTTGATAGGTGCCGACGAGGTGAGGGCCGGATGCACGGCCGAAGCCGTGTTACTCGATGTTCGCACCGGCATCGTGACCCATACAGCTCAGACCGCTGAGCGCATCGCGACCAGGAAATCCCCTGGGGACCTCAACTTCTCCGAGACAGTTACCAAAGCCCAGAGCGAGGCCACAGGAAAGGCGCTCTTGAAGCTGGCCGATGCAGTGGTCGCATATCTAAAGGATGCGAGCGGTCAGGGACCCGGCAACCACGCGGTTGGCGCGGACCACTAAAATTGCGCGAATTAAGTGAAGCTAAGGGGTGCGTGAACCCGGACCTTGCTTCTGCCGTTCCCATTCCTTCTGGAAAGTGGCTTCCCGTTCAGCAACGTAGGTCTTGTAGCCGGCGGGATCGATAAACGGATTCGGTCCGCCGCTCTTCATCTTCGGATACTTATCCTTCAAGCCGAAATAAGCCCCATGCGCGCCCAGAAACAAGTCAGCCGGTAAGTTCTTGAGAACCGTAAAGGTCTTCACATAGTCCTGTGCGATCTGCGGATAATTCTTGTTGCCTACCAGAACGTAACCCGCATTGACATTGGGGCTGCCGATGATCACGGCTTCCAGCTTCCGTCCGCCTTCCTGCACCTGCATCGTCCACGTGGTGCAGCCTTTCGTGTGACCGGGTGTCAATCGGGCCGTCAACTTCGAACCTCCGAGTTCAACCGTGTCTCCATCGTGCAACACGCGATCCACGTGAGCGCCCGGACGTCCGGGTGCTGTGCTTTCCTCCTCGGGAACGTCGGCGTCCATGACCATCAATCGTGCGCCCGTGTCCTTCTTGATCAGGCCGGTCGCCGCATCGTGATCGCCGTGCGCGTGGCTGATGAGCAGGATTTTCGTGTCGGTGTACTTAAAACCAAGCTGCTCGATACTCTTCCGGATTAGCGGGACATCTTCGGGGAAGTCCGAGTTGATCAGAATGTTTCCCTGCGGAGTGTTGATCAGGTAAACGGCGAGATCGGCTGTGCCTACGTAATACAGATTCCCAGCGATCTTGAATGCCGGGAATTGACGGTGCCAGTCTGGATTGGTTTGCGCCAGAACCGGCGTCGTGAATACGAGGAGCGAAACCAGAATGCGCTGAATGATCTTCACTGGACCTCCTAATCGAAGTAGAACTACGCGTTGAACCTGAGCAATGATTTCGATTTTGGGCGACTCTACCAGATCCGGAACTTGAATGACAAGCGAAGGTGGCTGCGTTATGATCGGCAATCAACGCGATGGGTCAAATAATGGAGGCTCGAGTATGAAACGAAATATTGTTCTAGGCGTGCTGCTCGGCGTCGCCTCGCTGTCGCTGGTCGTTGCAGCGCAGCAGCAGGCGGGTCGCGGCGGGCAGCCGGCACCCAAGGTTGTCGAGGTCGAGAAACTGAAGGACAACCTGTTCGTGCTCAAAGGCGGCGGCGGGAATACAGCCGTGTTCATCACGGCCTCAGGAGTCGTCGTCGTCGATGCGAAGAATCCGGGCTGGGGTCAGCCGATCCTTGACAAGATCAAGGAACTGACCAACAAACCGGTGACAACGCTGATCAACACGCATACACACGGCGACCATGTCAGCGGCAACGTCGAGTTCCCCGCCACGATCGACATCATCGTGCAGGAGAACACGAAGACCAACATGGTGAAGATGATCCCTAACAGTACTGCCGCGGATCAGACCATCCCGCCGCAGACCATCTTCCAGGCCAACAACGGCCGCGGGTTGCCGAAGCGCACGTTCAAGGACAAAATGACCCTCTTCAAGGGTCCTGACGAGATTGATTTGTTCTACTTCGGGCGCGGTCACACGAACGGCGACGCATGGGTCCTTTTCCCGGCGCTCCGAATCGTCCATGCAGGCGATATCTTCTCCGGCAAGAACCTCCCGCTCCTTGATGCCAATAACGGAGGCAGCGCGGCTCTGATTGGAGAGAGTCTCCAGAAGGGATATGACGCGCTCAAGAACGTGGACACGATCATCACCGGGCACAGCACACAGATGACGATGGCCGATCTCAAGGAGTACATCGCCTTCAATCGCGAATTCTTCAACGACGTGGTGGCGGCGAAAAAAGCGGGCAAGAGCGTGGACGACATCGCGGCGAGTTGGAAGCAGCCCGCAAAATATTCCGGCTACGCCCCTGCAGACGCGAATCGCCTGAAGAACAATGTGAAATTGGCCTATACCGAATCGGGTGGCAAGAGCAACTAACGGCTCCGCCAGGGAACGAAAAACGCGGGCTAAAGCCCGCGACTACATTGGTTCGAACGTGATCCGAAAACGTTGATCCGAAAACGTTGATCCGAAAACGTTGGTCCGGAAACGTTGGTCCGAAAACGTTGATCCGAAAATGTAGTCGCCGGCTTTAGCCCGCGTTCATTTCGCCGGCATGGCGAAGATGAATCGTTGGCCGTCGCTGCTGACGTTCTTCCATTGCGCCGGGTTTCCGGGCATAGGACCAGGCAGCTTGAACAGAAGCTTTGGAGTCCCTGCCTGGAACGCTGGAGCAGTCGTAATGTCTACGGCCATGACCTCCCAGTCGCGGGTCAGGAAATACATTTCCTTCCCATCCTGACGCCAGGAAACCATGCCGAGAGCACCGCTTTTCGACACTTGCACGGCCGGACCCGCCGGAGCCTCTGGTTTATTCGCATCAAACGGGCGGACGTAGACCTCCATCTTGTCGACGTTGGCTTCGTTCGACAGGAAAGCGAGGAAACGCCCGTCGGGCGAAAACCGGCCCTGCACAACATCGTAATCCTCTCGCAACCACTCAATGGCTTTGCGATCCAGGGCTTGCTGATCCGGGCGCAACTGCACGAGCAACAATACTCCAGTGTAGAAGGTCAGGAACTTTCCATCCGGAGACCAGTCGGTGAGGACCATGCCGGCGCCCGGTGTGTAGCGGAACAAAACCTCTTCGTTGCCGGTTCCATCCCAGGCTTTCCGATAAATGCCGGCGTAGCTCTCGCGGGTCGAAACGTAGGCCACCTGCTTTCCGTCCGGAGACCAGACAGGCGCATTTTCCGGTGGAGTATCGTTAGTGACCGCGTTACCTTTGCCGGTGGCAAGATCGAACGTCCAGATATCCTGGTTTGCGGTCCGGGGATCGTTTCTCATCACGACCACGCGCGATCCGTCGGGAGAAAGGCTGGGCTGGAGATAAGAACCCGGCGGCCCAACGGTGCTTAGGACTTTCCCCTGCCGGTCGAGCACGGTTATCTGCCGGAGTTGAGGCGGGGGTACGGCGATCACGATTCGGTCACCGTCGCGGCTGATGCTAGCCGTTCCAGGTGCGACGCCGGTCAGGGTCGCTTCGGGGGGACGGAAGAGCACCTTCGGCTTTCCGAATTGGAATGCCGGAGCAGTGCCGACTTCCACCGCCATTATCGATCGATCGGCGGCCAGATAATAAAACTCCTTGCCGTCCCGCCGCCAAAACGCCATCCCGTTGCCGCCTTGATCGGAAATCTGCCACGGCCCAGCGGCCGGTGCAGCACCCGGAGCCGCCGCCGGATCGAATGGGCGCACAAAGATTTCATTTTTTCCGGACTGGTTCGATGTGTAGGACATGAAGCGGCTATCCGGGGAAAGGCGCGGGCCCTGGACCTGAGAGGGGCTGCGGAAGGCTTCAATCGGTTTCCGCTCTCCGGTGGCATTGACCGGCAGCGCGTATAGGCCGCCTCCTGAAAGGTCCGTTGAGAAGTAAGTCAGGAAGCGTCCGTCCTGTGACCAGTCCGTGAGCGTCAGCGGGGCGGAGGCGCGATAGAGAAGCTCCTCGGGCCCGTCGCCGTCCGAAGGTTTTCGATACAAACCGAAGTAGCCTCCGCGCAACGCAACATAAGCCAGCTGGCTTCCATCCGGAGACCAGGCTGGCGCTGATGCCCCTTCCCTCGTTTGGCTCACGGTGATTTGCGTGCCCTTGCCGGTGCCCACGTCGAATACCCAGAGGTCATTGGTTTCCTTGTCTAAATCTGTCCTGATCACGGCCAGTCGCTTGCCATCCGGGGAGAGGACTGGCTGGTTGTACAGGTCTCGCGGTCCTATTTGGTTCAGCTCCTTGCCCTGGCGATCGAACAGGGTTAGCTGGCGAGAATTGGCCTGAAGTATCTGCGCTATGATTTTGGCCCGTTCGACAGGGTCCTTTGGAAGCTGAGCCTCTCCGGGAACGGCAGCCAGCAATGCGGCAAACACCACAGCCGCCGTAGTCGTGATTGCAATCCGGTACGAATTGTTCACTTGGAAATCTCCTTTAAGATGTGAAATCTGCGGCTACGGTTTCTCAACAATTCTGTGGACACGCCGACACGACTTTCCCGTCCGGCAGCGTCATTACCCGCAGAAGTCCATTGCGAGAGCCGTCTCTGGCGCGACTTGCCTCCGCAGTAACGGTCTTGCCGAGGGCGCTCTCGACGTCGCTCTTGTTGATGTCGCGAGCCCGGAAAAAGGACGGCGGCGGTCCTTCGAATGACCAGGTTTGCACTTGATCTCCGCTCTTGGCATCAACGATTAGTTCGATATGGGGATTTCTCCAGTCAACCTTGGTAAGCGTGCCGCTCAGGGTAACACGATCGTTGAAGTCGAAAATCGCGGACATGTTGTGGTGCGCCCATGCGGAAACAGCCACCAGCAGCATCGCAGCAAGGGCGATGAAAAGCACGGATCTGTGGTTCATGTACTCCTCCCTTTAACCTCTAATACGGCCATCGGCTCAAAATGTTTCTTCAAAAAATCGTCAAAGATCCTTTGGTTTCAGTACCAGATCAAGAAGTTGTAGACACGCTTGAGCGGAAAGGAGTTGGCTCGACAAGCTACTCCGCTCGAAGCGCCGCTGTCGGATCCAGCCGTGTCGCGCGGCGGGCCGGCAGCAAGGAAGCCAACGCCACCACCGCCAGCAGAAAAGCCGGAACGAGCACAAATGTCAGCGGATCGACCGGAGTGACACCAAAAAGCTGGCTTCTCAGGATCCCATACGCTGCCATTTGCTCGAAGCTCGTCGAAGTCTTCTGCCAGGATAGCGGCCGCCGTAAACCCGCGATTCCTCCGCAGTCCGCGCACCGCGTAGTGCACGTCCTTTGCGATGGCCTCCAGGGGAACATGAATGTCCATGTCGCGCGTCCTCTCTTAAACGTAGAAACTCCAAAAGTGTGTAAAAGGTTACGGAGCGGTGGCAATATCGCGACTACGATTCCCCTCCTTTTCAGAGGTTCCGTCTACTGTAGCGGCGGTCTATGACTGCCGGCATTTCGTTGATTCCAGGAAAGCCGGCGCTCATAGAGCGCCGCTACAGTTAGAGTCGGACGCTCGATTCAAATGGTTTGCGTTGCTTCGTCTGTTTTCTCAAACTCCAATTTCTCAAAGAGCAGCTCGGGAGCACGTATGGTTTGGCCGACTGGGATCGCGCCAGGAGTCCAGCACGATGGCTCTCCATAATTACCGGTCAGGACCGTGCGGGTACAGCCCTCCGGGTCGTTTGCTTCCTCGACGACCGGCAGGGGCGCGACTGTTCCGGCGTATCCCAGCAGCTCGTGCACCCGCTGGCTGCTGAACGGCAGGAATGGACAAAGCAACGTCTTCAGATGATCGATCATCTGAAGTCCCGTATAAATGACCGTCCTTGCGCGCAGCGGATTACTCTTCACCAGTTTCCACGGCTCCTGTTCTGAAATGTACTGATTCGTCCGACGGGGGAGCCCGAAGGCTTCCTGGAGTGCCGCTTTGATTTGGACGGACTCCAGCAGCCCGCCAACTCGGCTGAACGCAGCAACGCCGGCCTCGAGAATAGTCCGGTCGGCTTCGGAAAAGTCGCCTGGCTGGGGCACGCTGCCGAAGTGCTGATGCGCCAGATTAATCACGCGATGAACCAGGTTTCCCCATGTGGCGACCAGTTCGTCATTGTTGCGGCGAATGAATTCGCTCCAATACCAACTGGTGTCACGGCCCTCGGGCGCGCTGGCTGCAAGATAATAGCGAAGCGCGTCGGGACGAAAACGGTCCTGCAGATCCTGTGCCCACAGCGCCCAACCTCGGCTGGTGCTCATCTTTTCGCCCTCGAGGTTGTAAAACTCATTAGCTGGAACATCGTGTGGCAGCGTGAGGCCGCCGTATCCGATCAACATCGCCGGCCAGATAATCGTATGAAAGGGAATGTTGTCTTTCCCGATAAAGTAGTAATGGCGTGCGCCGGGATTCTGCCACCAGTCACGCCAGCGCTCCGGAGCACCGATTCGTTCAGCCCATTCGATGGCTGCAGAGTAGTAGCCGATCACAGCATCGAACCAGACGTAGATGCGTTTGTCTTTGAAGTCCTCTGACTCCGCCGGGACGGGAACTCCCCACTCCAGATCTCGCGTGATCGATCGGCCGTGTAATCCCTCGCGCAGCCAGTTCGATGTGAAGTCGAACGTGTTGGTGCGCCAGTAGCTTCGATCGCGGCTGTTGAGCCATTCGCGCAGCTTCGGTTCCAGCTTGTCCAGCGCCAGTACAAAATGCTCCGTCTGGCGAAACGTGACTGGCGCGGCGTCGAGTGTCGAGTGAGGATGACGGAGCTGGGATGGATCGTGCAATGTTCCGCAGTTGTCACATTGATCGCCGCGCGCCTTCGTATAGCCGCAATTTGGGCAGATCCCCTCGACAAATCTGTCGGGCAGGAACCGGCGCAAAGACTCCGAGTAGGAAGCCAGGGCGCTTTCCCTGCGGAGATAGCCGTTGTTCAGGAGTTTCAGGAAGAAAGCTCTGGTGCATGTGTAGTGGTTCGGCGTATATGTCTGCGTGAACAAATCAAAGCTGATTCCGAAAGACCTGATTGTCTCGATAAAGGAAGCGTGATATCGACGAATGACTTCTTCCGGCGCGACTCCTTCACGGTTCGCCTGCAACGTGATCGGAGTGCCGTGGCAGTCGGAGCCCGATACCATGAGAACACGGTTCCCTCGAAGGCGATGATAACGAGCAAAGATGTCGGCGGGAAGCAACGTGCCCGCGACGTGTCCTACATGCAACGGACCGTTCGCATACGGCCATGCGACGGCCACAAGAATGTTGTCGGCCATAATTCAACCTCAAAGAAGAGAATGATGATTTGTCAGTGAAAATTAATTGGGCGGAAAACTAGTATTTTGGCGGCGGGACCGCCATCATGAGGTGTTGGATTGGGAACTCTAGGTTCATGATGACATCTTAATTCTAGCACGAAGTCATCAGCGGACCGACCGAACTGTAGCGGCAGTCTATGACCGCCGGCATTTCGTTGATTGCAGGAAAAACCGGCGCTCATAGAGGGCCGCTACAGTCGGATTCAACCGGGAAGTGCACGAAAGGAGTGGTTATGGGACGCAAAGTATGGGCGCTCGGAGGAGCCGGAGCTGTCGTGGTCATGATCATCGTGGCGCTGGTGGAGCAGCGTGCAGCCGCGCAGGCAGGCCGGTCGCAGGTGCCGCAGTTCGAGCCGGAGCCGCTGTGGTCGCAGGCGTTGCCGAACAAGTGGGTGAACGGGCAGGTTGGCGGTGTCGCCGTCGATTCCCACGACAACGTGTGGGTCTTCCACCGGCCGGCGACCATCCCTGATGGCGAGAAGGGCGCCTCGCTAACCCCCCCACAATCCGAATGCTGCATTCCGGCGCCGCCCCTGCTGGAGTTCGACACGAATGGAAAGTTCCTCCAGGCGTGGGGAGGCCCCGGACAAGGCTACGAGTGGTTTTCCTCCGAACACGCCGTCTTCGTCGATTACAAAGACAACGTCTGGCTGAGCGGAAACGCGAAAGAGGACAACCAGCTCCTCAAGTTCACGAACAAGGGGAAGTTCCTCATGCAGATTGGGCATGCAGGAAAGAACCGCGGCAGCAATGACACCGAGAACCTCGGCGGGCCCGCCGGCCTGTTCGTGTACCGGAAGACCAATGAACTGTTCGTCGCCGACGGATACTTCAACCATCGCGTCATTGTTTTTGATGCCGACACCGGCGCCTACAAGCGCCACTGGGGCGCATACGGCAAGAAACCCGACGATAACCTGAAGTTCCCGCCACGCGCGCAGCTCATTCAGGGGCCGCCACCCGAAGGCTTCAACAATCCCGTTCATGCCGTGGTGGTGACAAACGACGATATGGTTTATGTCGCCGATCGCACGAACAATCGGCTCCAGGTGTTCAAGCTGGACGGCACGTTCATCAAAGAAGTGTTCATTTCGAGGAACACGCTCCAGAACGAAGGCACCGTGCATGCCTTCGCCGTATCGCCTGACAAGGACCAGAAGTTTCTTTACATCGTAGATGGTTCCAACAAGGCGATTCGCGTGATGAACCGGCAGATGCTGGAAATGGTCGCGTCGGTTGGCGGACACGCCGGACACAACGCGCGCGAGTTCTTCCACATCCACGGCGTGGCGATCGACTCGAAAGGAAACCTCTTCCTCGGTGAAGTCAACAACGGGCAGCGCTACTACAAGTACGCGTTCAAAGGCATGGGCCCGGCCCCGGCGATTGCGTCGGCGCGGTGAGGCTGTTCAGAATGTCGCGCGAAGCGCATCCGAATTACAGCCGCGGAGCGGCTCAATAAGGATGCGCCTCCGGCGCGCCGTTTGATTTCCGAAATGACCTGGGACGTAAACCGTAAGACCATCCTGGTGACCGGCGCCACCAGCGGCATCGGCCTCGAGGCGAGCGTGGAGTTGGCGCGCCGCGGCGCGAAGATGGTGCTGGTGGGCCGCAATCCGGAGAAGACGCTTGGCGCCGTCGAGGACGTGAAGACACGCTGCGGCGCGAGCGACGTCACCCACCTGTTGTGCGACTTCTCGTCGCAGGAGGCCATTCGCAGGCTGGCCGCTGATTACCGCAACCGCCACGACCGGCTCGACGTGCTGGTGAACAACGCCGGCACCGTTTACAGGACCCGCACGCTGACTCCGGACGGCATCGAGGCCACTTTCGCCGTCAACCACCTCGGCTACTTTCTCCTTACAAACCTCCTGCTCGACCTCATCGAGAAGAGCGCGCCTTCGCGCATCGTCACCGTGGCTTCAATCGGCCACCGCGGCGGCACGCTCGACTTCGACAACCTCGGCTTCGAGCGCGGCGGCTACCGGATCATGCGCGCGTACGCCCGCTCGAAACTCGCGAATGTGCTGTTCGCGGCCGAGCTTTCGCGCCGCCTGGCCGGCACCGGCGTCACCTCGAACAGTCTGCACCCCGGCGGCGTCAACACCAACATCTGGTCCGGCGCGCCAGCTTATATGAAACCGTTCATCACTCTCCTGTTGAAGCCGTTCCTGATCAGCGCGAAGGAAGGCGGCGACACCATCGTTCAGCTCGCCGCCGACCCTGCGCTCGACGGCGTCACCGGCAAGTACTTCGAAAAGAAACGCCCCGTCGCGCCAGCGCCGCTGGCTGAGGACAAGGCACTCGCCAGGCGGCTCTGGGAGGTGAGCGCCCGCCTCGTTAAGCTGGATGCGTAGGCGCCGGCTTTAGCCGGCGCGGACGCAGACTCGCTTTCACGCGCCGGCTAAAGGCGCCGACTGGAGATTGGCCATTTGTGCGGGGCTTAGAGCAAGAACTCCCCTCCTAGAGATTACGAGGGGTGCCGCGAGCGATTCATAGTTCGAGAGAAAGCGAGCGGCGGGGTGGTCGATCAACGTCGCGAAGCCACCTTATAGATGCCCGCGAAGCGAACCGAATAAAAAAAGGAGGGCTTCGCCAACATCTATAAGGTGGCTTCGCAACATGGATCGACCACCCCGTCTGCGCCGACTAAGGAGGCTTCGCGACATTTATTGATGGCGCAGTCACCCCTCCTAATCTAGGAGGGGAATTCAGAGTCACGCTTCGTGTGCCTGACCGCTCGCACAACGAAGTGCAAAAATTGGAGACGTCAATGCGGACAATATGACCCTCTTCCTGCACTGTCATATTCCGGCGCATGACAAAGTGGGCATGATGGGCAAGCTCGTCGTCGGAAAGGGCGGCGAATTAAAAGCGGCACCGCAATTGACAACGCTATCGAAAAACCGAAAGCCTTACCAGGGCGTCGGCACTGTTGTTGCGACGACTCCGCGTGCCGGCCGGCTGATCGTCAACCACGGAGACATTACCGGTTTCATGGCAGCTATGGAAATGAGTTTTCCGGTCACGCCGCCGTCCCTGCTCAACGGGCTCAACGCCGGTGACAAGATTCGTTTCAGTATCGACGGGGCTAGTTCCGCTATTGTCTCCATCGAAGTGATCGAATCCGTAAAATGATAGTGGGGCATGGACTTCACATGGTCATGAAATGGCTTTTGCTTATCCTGGCTCTGATCTCGGTCACGGCTTGCCACGATTCAGTCCAGACGGAACAACCCAAAGGTTCTGATCCCCCGGACGGTTGGGCGGGAACGTATGCCTACTCCGGTTCGGCTGGAGAGACGGCCGGCGGCACACCCGTGGCCGTCAGCTATCGTCTGGTGCTTGCTGACAAAGCGCCTGGAGAAGGCACATTGATCATCCGTGGATACCAGACGGACGAGACCCTGCGCTGCGAAATCACCGGCACAAAGGATAAGATCGAGATCAAGTTCCGCAGCTATGCCTCCGGCAAAACAACGAACGAATTCGGCGTTCAGCAACACCAACCCGGGAGCGTGTTGTTCACACTGGAGCGAGTTCCGCCGGGCAAGCAGGAGAAATTACTGACGAATTGGAAATCGCTGAGGCCAGACACGGCAAAGTCCGAATCAGGCGAGTACTTCACAAAGATCAGCGGAGCTTGAGATCGATACAGGCGACGGTCAAGAAGAGGTGGTGCAATGCCAACACTAAATGGTTCCGTAGGTAAGGGTGGCCACAATCGCGCAGACGATGCGCGGTTAGTACAACAATTGCTAAACCGATATCGTGGCCCAAGTGCAACTTTGCTGCCGGTGGATGGCGTAGTTGGAAGTCAGACCTTGTTGGCCATCGAGGATTTCCAGCACCGTGTCATGCTGATGAAAAAGCCGGATCAACTGGTCTCGCCGGATGGGCCGGCCTTCAAAGCGCTATGTGGCGGGGATACGCTGGTTTTCAAAATCGCCTGGGGCTCAAAGATAAGTCCGGCTTTTAAACAGAAAGCAATCTGTATCTGCGACGCGTTACAGGTACCTGTGGATTTTCTGATGTCGGCAATGGCGTTCGAATCGGGTGAGACGTTTAGCCCGAAAGTGACTAATGCTGCCGGGAGCGGCGCTGTCGGTCTGATTCAGTTCATGCCTAATACCGCTCACGCGCTTGGCTCGACAACGGAAAAGCTTGCAGCCATGTCGGCTCCGCGGCAACTCGATTACGTGGAAAAGTACTTCTCGCCGAGACGCGGCAAATTGAAGACACTGGAAGACGTATACATGACTATTCTCTACCCTGCTGCGATCGGCTCGAGCCCCGCTGCAACGCTATTCGCGAAACCAGGCGTTACCTACACCCAAAACGTCGGCCTCGACGCCAACAGAGATGGAAAGATCACCGTCCAGGAGGCGGCCGCAAAAGTTCGCGCCAAATTTCAAAAGGGAGTACTGCCGGGATACCTGGGATAGTGTCCCCAGCGGACGGTACGTTACTCCTCGGTTTTCACGACAATCATCAGGCCCGAAGCCCAGGCTAGTCTGGAACACAAAGCCGCTTCGCGTTTCCAAATTTTCAATCAAGGCGGGGATCTTCGGTGCATGGCCTTCCGGCCAGTTGGGCTGCGGCAGAAGATCATCGCAGGTTGCAGTCGTCAAGATCTGTTCACTCGCAGCGTAGAGCCGTAGCCGGATCCAGCCGTGTAGCGCGCTGAAGCGGCCTGAAGGCGGCCAGCAGCGTCACTGCAAGAAAGAACAGCACAACAGAGGAGTACATAGCCGGTGACGCGGGAAGCGCACTGCTGGTGAGACTGCGTATCGTGTTGCCGGCCAGCACCGCCAGACCAAGACCGCCTGCGAGTCCAGCCAGCACCCAGGCCATCGTGGTTACCAGAACGGTCTTGAGGATCGCCTTCCGGCTGGCACCGAGTGCGATGCGGAGTGCGATTTCATTTGTGCGCTGCGACACGAGGCACGAGATTACGCTGTACATCCCACTCGCGGCCATTGCGAGTGCAAGCAACGCGAACGCGCCCATCAGGAACGCGTTGAAGCGCGGTGTAGCAATCGAGTTCGAAAAAACCTGATCCATGGTCAAAACGTTGAACACGGGCTGATCGTGGTAGGAGGAGCGAATCGCATCCTTTACCCTCCTGACGAGTTGACCCTGCGGCGATGACGAATGCACGAGCACGTAGACGGCCGGCTGAAAATACTGCAGGTACGACGTGTAGAACTGCGGCTCGGGTAACGTCTGCGGACCGCGCACGCGCGCGTCTGCAACGACACCCACAATCGTGATCAGCCCGCCCGGACCATCGTCGATCTGGCGGCCGATCGGATCCGGCCCGATTCCGTGGCTACGCACGAATTCCTCGTTCACGACGGCCACCAGCGGCCGTCCCTTCGCGTCGTTGTCACGGAACGTGCGGCCCGCGACAAGAGGAATGCCCAGCGTGCGGAAGTAATCCGTGCTGACGAAGTAACCCCACGTCGGACGCCGGTTCGCCAGAACTTCTGGCGGCTCGCCGACCATCCGGAAATATCCCCCTCGAAAGGGACGCAATGGAATCGCTGTCGCGACGGCAGCCGAATCCACTCCCGGAATCGCAGCGATCTTCTCCAGGTATTCCTGATACGCCAGGCTCGTTTGCGCCTGCTGGGGCGGCAGCCGCAGTTGCATCATCAACACCTGTTTCGGATCGAAGCCGGCTGGAGTCGAAATCAGGTTCCATAGGTTCTGCCCAATCAGCCCCGCTCCACATAGCAGCAAAACCGAAAGTGCCGCTTCGACAGCGATCATGACATGCCGCCACCAATTGCCCTGTCCGATCGCGGCGCGCGTGGTTAAAGCAGGTCCCAACGTCCACATGCTCCCTTTAACCGCAGGAACGATCGCGAAGGCGATGGCGGAAATCACTAGCGCCGCCAATGTGAACCCGAACAGACGCATGTCCGGATGCGCCGATTCCAGAATCGGGCTACGGACCGGAAGCAGACCAACGAGGAGGCGCGTAATCCAACCCGAAACCAGCAGCCCGATGACGCCCCCGCATGCCGCGAGAACCAGGCCTTCCAGAAGAAACTGCCGGATCAAACGTGTCCGGCTGGCTCCCAGTGCCGCTCGAATCGTGACTTCCCTTGCCCGGCGAAGGGATCGAGCCAGAAGAAGCTGCGCCGTATTCGCGCACGCAATGAGCAGCAGAACCGCAACGCCTCCCAGCAACAACCAGAGCAGCGAACGTTGACTGCCCACGATGGCTTCACGCAACTCGAGCACCCGGAAGGAAAAGTCCCGCGGTTGGCCAGGAGCGATCTGTTCCGGAGGATATAGAGCGGCGGCGATGCTCTCCAATTCAGCGGCTGCCTGCGCCTGCTCGCTTCCGTCGCGAAGCCGGGCCAGTACACGCACCGGTTCGACCAGCCCGTCCACGCCAGGCCGCAACACGTAGGAAGTCTCGATCGGAAACGGTACGTAGATCTCGGCCGGCTCGGGGATCCGAAGACTCGGATAGTCGAAACTGAAGCCGGGCGGCAGTACGCCCACTACAACACAAGGCTCGCCGTTCAGACGCAAGGACCGACCAACCGCAGCGGGGTCCGCTCCCATCCGGGTTTTCCAGAAGTCGTTGCTCACGATCACCACCTGGTTCCGGCCGGGGCTATTCTCTTCGGGAGAAAACGTTCGGCCCAGCGATGCCCGCACACCAAGCAACGGGAAAAACGACGCTGTTACTCGTGCCGCGAAGACACGCACAGGTTCGTCGGTCCCGGTGAGCTGAAAGTCGCGATGATCCACGAAGGCCATCTGTTCGAGAACGCGGCTGCGCTTGCGGATTTCCAGAAACTCGGCAACACTCGGATTGTATAGATTGACCCCGCCCTGAATTCGCTTGTCGCGCACGCTCCCGATTACAGTGACCAACCGGTCCGCATCCTGATACGGCAGCGGATCCACGAAGGCGGCTTTCAGCAGAGTGAAAATCGCGGCATTGCCGCCGATCCCCAGCGCGAGCACCAGCACAGTGAGAGCAGAGACACTGGCGTCCCGCCGTAAAAGGACGATCCCGTGACGAAGATCTTGAACAGAAGACGCCATCCATTGAATGATGCGCGCAATCATTGAAGGTTCTCCCTTTCAAATTCATCCAGTCTGGCCAGTTTGTGTTTGAACTTTCGCACTTCGCGGTGCCGTGCAAAGAAGGTCAGAACCAGCGCAGACGGCAAAAGGACCCTCGGCACAAGAGGGTTCGTGATGAAGATCGCGTTCCACATCATGAACATAAAGACCACAGCCGGGACGAGGAAACGCCAGGTCAACGCAATGGAACGATACTGGGCTTCGAGCTCCTTCCGATAAAAGTCCAGGCAACCTTTAAATGCAGCATCGGGCGATAAGGTGTGCAGCGGCCAAATCCGGTACCAGGCCTTGTACCCGGCTACGACGGTCACGACCATCATTGCCCCGATAATCACCTGCACAGAAGTGGCAATACCCCCCGCAATTGCAAGCGTGCCGAGGACCAGAACGAGAAGACCAAGAGCGAACGCAATGATCAGATTGCGACGAACTTTCGCGTGAGCCTTCTGCGCCATGACCCGAACTTCTTCCACCGACATGACCGGATGGTCCCTTCTCTGGCTCTGCCACATCAGCCTTGGATCATTCGCGGGAGTTTCGCCCATCACGGTTGTCCTCCCGCATGGAAGCGGCGAGCCAGAATCGCTTTGATCCGATGAATCTTGCTTCGCACGTTCACCGCCGACATTTCCATGATTTCTCCGATCGCCGCCGCATCGAGGTCCTCCAGATACAACAGCATGATTTCCCGATCCGGCGGACTCAGCCGATGAACCAGCTCAAGGAGTCGTTCGAGATCCATGCGATGGTCCGTCTCGCTGATCTGATCGCCCTGTTGAGGTATGGAGTCGATTTCCTCCAGGCTGAGCAGGAAACGTGAGTTTGCCCGGCGCTGTCGAATGACGTACGAAGTGGCTATGTTGTGCGCGATGCGATACACCCATGTACGGAGAGAACATCGCGCTTCAAATTTTTCAAAACTTCGCCACAAAGCCAGGTGAATGTCCTGCAGAAGGTCCCGGCGCCTTTCCAAATCGAGCTCATAAGCCCGGACGAGCCGGTCCAGCGCGTCGCCGTAAGCTGCAGTCGCCTCCCGGTAGAGTTCGTCCTGGCTTTGGCTCACATTAGAGATAGTCGCCGCTCGGAGCGTTCTGTTGCAGGTTTTATTCGGCAGGAAAGTGTAAAGGATCGGGGAAGCACGTGCCCGTCCTCAATCTGAAATCCGCCATCGCCGATACGCAACCGCCAACAAAGATGTGCCATACCCGACAGCAATCCCTCACTCGCCCTCTCACATCCAATATTCCTGACGAGGTTCGACGGCGGCGACAACGTCAACGGAGAGGGTTACATCTTCGGTAACTTCCACCGGTTCCGAGAAAGTTTCATAGGGAATCTTGCAGACATTCAGTTCATAGGTGCCTTTGGGCAACTCCACCTTTGCGAACCCGGTTTCATCCGTCGCAGCGCGGTAGACACCCAGACGCACTTCTGCGTGCTGAACCGGAGTCTGCGTGTCTTTCTCGGTAACCTTGACTGTCACTGTGTGTTCCGGCGGCTTGACGATGATGAGGCTGAAGGTGGAAAACGCCGGTTCGTGCGGCAGTTCCAATTCGCGAGCCGTAAATCGCACTGCCCAGGAGTGTGTTCCTTCTGTATCCGGCGCAGTGAAATCCAGATCCGTCCAATAGAGTCCGCTGGTGCCTGGCCATGCGGCCGCACCGACTCTTCCGGTCGCCTTCGTGGCTCCTGTTTCATTGTGGACTTCGATTTGTTGGCCTGTGAGCTGGCACCCGGCGGAGCACCGGAGGCCGACCTTCATCTTCGATGAACGACCCATCACCATCGGGCACGGAATATCCCATATCGCAAGGCTGGTGTTGTGGGGCTCGGCTTCCGGCGTCATTTCTGTTTAAGGCTGGTGTACACCGCCTCAACGAACATATCCGTTGTCCAGGGACCGGTGATTGCGCCAAAGCGATCGTCATAGTCCGCCGTGACTCTTGCGGCCTTGACCTGTTCCAGGGTGGCGTTCTTCCTGATCATGTCCTGAACGCGATCGCGAATGATGACGAGCATATCTCGATATTCCGCGACTTCCCACTCATCGCATAAGCGTCCACGCCCGGGAATGATGAGTGTCCCACCTTCCTCGTCGTGGTCGTAAACGGTTCGGTCGAGAATGAAGTTGAGCGCCCGGATCTCCCCTTGCAGGCTGCCGCCGTTTTTCGAATCGATGAACGGATAGCTCGTCGTCGAAAAGATGTCGCCGGTGGCGATGACGTCGGAGCGGCGGAAGTGGACAATGCTGTCACCATCCGTAATTGCATTCGGTTGGTGGAAGATCTCAACCGCTTCTCCATTGTGGTGCTTCCTTCTGCGGCCGCTCAGAAAGGTGTCGCTGGGCCAGCCTACCGCCGGCATGGCAGCAGCGCCCGTAAGCGCGCTGAGCCGGTCTTGAACATTCTGGTGACCGATGACGGTGGCACCCTGGCCTGCGTCGGCAAACTGGTTGGAGAAAAACGAACCAACAACGCTGGCGTCGTGGCCGGCTTTTTGAAGCTTCACGTTGCCCCCGGTATGGTCCGGATGGAAGCTCGTGTTGACGATGAATTGAATCGGCCTTTCGCTGAGCTTGCGGATCGCCGCGATGACCTTATCGGATAGCTGTCCCGCGCCGGTATCGACGACGAGCGGACCTTCGTCGCCCACCTGGACGGCAATGTTGCCACCGTCGCCAACGAGCATGTACAGATTACCCTGCACCGGCAAAACATGGATTTCACCGTCGTGCGGATCCGGATCCACCGCCCGGCTCGCGCGCGAAGGGCCGGAAGGAAACAGCTTCGCATTGGCGGCGGCGTCTGCAGCGCGCGCGTCTCGTACCTTTGCCGGAAATTCCGGGTACATCGTTTCCGCACCGCCAAGAGCTCCCAACACTGGAACTTTATTTTTATCGGCGTACTCCCGGAGGAACGGATTCTGACCGTACAAGTAACTCGCGATGTCGTCATCCGGTCTGCCAACGATTTGCTCGGCGTCATCACAAGCGTACAGGAAAGCAAAGGGATCGCGCAGACTGCGAAGCATCACGGCAGTTTTGCTGAAAGGCTCAGTCAGATAGATCGGGTCCGTGGTCACGGCGAAATGCGTGAGGCGATCGCCGTGCCGGATAAAATGCTCGACAACCGTGGCTTCATCACTTTGCAACGCCCCGTTGGACCGGTGCCAGCCGCGCTTGATATGCGTTGTCTGGACTGTGAGGATGTGCCCTTCATACTTGCCGGTGGAGAATCCGGACCAGGTATGTTGCGCGTAGGCTGGAGGGTGGGGCCGCCCGTCCATCCAAATCGTCCGGAGGCCCTCACTGATCTGACCGTACATCTTGATTGCGACCAGACGCTGTGTGTTGGGATCTCGGTCTTCCCAGAACCGGTAGTTTCCGGGGGCATAAAAAAAATATGGCGGAACGTAACCCGCGCACTGCTGTTGCCGCACGGTAATTCGGCTCGCGTTCCAGGACAGCGCATAAATGCGGGCGTCGTCATTGAGCGGAATCCCGCCCCAGTCCACCATCGCGCCTGCCGCTGTCCCCAAGCCGGGATCCTGATGGCGGCCGGGAAACCATGACCCCGAAAGGTCGATGCCCGACACTGGCGGGCCAATGGTTTGGCCAAAAGCCGGAACGATCATCAGCAACAACAGCCCAATGACCGTGGAGACGCGTTTCATCTGAACTCCTCCGCTCCTGCGTAAATAGTGGAGGAATCATACTGAACGCCGGGAACACAATGCAACGGTGCGCCGGAGTGGAACGCGGGCTAAAGCCCGCGACTACATTTAGCCGAGACGTGATTCCAAATGTAGTCGCGGGCTTTAAGCCCGCGTTCTGTTCCAGGAGCTTGTGCTATCCTTCACGACACTCAGGATGGGGAAGAGAAATGAAACGTTTGCTGATCGTGCTAGCCCTTTCTTTACTTGTCAACGCAGGCCTTTTCAGCCAGGGCCGGGGAGGGGGCCAGCGAGGAGCGCCACAGCCGCCTCGAACACCCAGGGCGATGGCCCCATTTGACATGAGCGGCTACTGGATATCCGTCGTGACGGAAGACTGGCGCTGGCGGATGTTCACTCCGCCAAAGGGAGACTACGCGGGCGTTCCCTTGAATCCCGACGGCCGCAAAACAGGAGATGCCTGGGACCCGGCGAAGGATGAGGCCGCCGGAGAGCAATGCAAGAGCTACGGCGCCGCAAACATCATGCGCCTGCCTGGCCGCCTGCACATCACCTGGCAGGATGATCAGACGATAAAGCTCGAGACGGACGCCGGAACGCAGACTCGTATGTTCTACTTCGGCGCCCCTCAGAAGCAAGGTGATGACTGGCAGGGTATTTCCAAAGCGTCGTGGGAACTCACGCCGGCAGTCGGAGGGTTTAGTTTTGGTGGCGGCGGCCAGACGGAGGGGACAGGTTCCCTGAAGATCGTCACTACCAGGCTCAAGCCTGGATACCTGCGCAAGAATGGGGTTCCTTACAGCGCAAACACGACACTGACTGAATATTATGATCTGGTTAAAGAGCCTGACGGTGATTTGTATCTCGTGATCACAACGACGGTTGAGGATCCCACGTACCTCTCTGAACCCTACCTCACCAACGCACACTTCAGAAAGCAGGCGGACGCAACAGGTTGGAACCCGACGCCGTGCACGGCGAAATAGCTGAGTAGAAGCTCCCCTCTCCTAACTTAGGAGGGGAGCTGCTGAGTCCGTCACTTCTGGCCTCCACTATGACCG
>WNFO01001573.1_pt1 | contig 18967 bp, 8 predicted proteins | sample 5400251 | NCBI WGS metagenome assembly WNFO01 (sample SAMN13153354, study PRJNA577476) | soil metagenome | isolation source: 100 cm saprolite under Madrone tree | place: USA:California | collected 2016-06-14
GTTGAAGCCGGCGAGGCCCCAGTTCTGGCCGGCGGTATTGAGTGCATCCGGTGGTGCGCCAACCGCGAGATGGCGGGAAATCGCGACCTGCTCGTTCCAGGCATCGAAGCCGTCGGATTGCACGCCGACCGCCAGATCGAGGTAGAGACCGACCTTCATGCCAAGGGCGGCGGCGCGGTCCCGGCAAGCCTGCAACTGCTGATCGGCAGACCATTGAACGAATTTGATGAACTCAATCTCGATGGCATCAGGGCCCGCGTGAAGACCGGCGAATCGGGTATCGTTTGGCTGCTGCCACTCCGTCGGCCATTCCCACCACGGCTTGTTGAATTTGTGCCGTAGGACCTCGAAGCAGGCGTACCGCGAAAGCATCGCCCCGCGCTCGGTGCGAAACCGTGAGAAGGCCGCATGACGATCGGTTTTGGGACCGGCCTTGAAGGCGTCAAACGCCGATCGCAACGCGCGCAACTTCAGTTCGGCGACGGCGGCATAATCGACGATATCGCTCGCTCTCAGCCTGGCGATGGTGTCACAGCTTTCAGCCAAAGCACTGCGCTGCAATTCCGGCAGTTTTTCAACGTCGATATAGAGCGCATTCAGAAACAGCCGGCTATTCGGAGAATACGGGCTGCAATCGGCAGGACGGTCATCGAATAGCGCATGCAACGGATTGACGCCGACGCCATCCGCTCCCAATTGGCTGGCGAGTTCGATCAACGCTTCGAGGTCGGTGAAATCCCCGATCCCCCAATTGCGCGCCGACCGGACGCCGTAGAGCTGTACCGCCAATAACCAGCATCGGTCGAAGTCGCCGCCGAAAGCCCTTGGCGGCGCCACAATCAACGGCGTTTTTTCGGTGACCGAGGCGGCATCGGTCAAATACAGCCGGTACGAACCCACAGCCAAATCCGACGGCCAGACGATGACGCGATCGGTGGTCTCGCCTTGCGCGATAACCTCAAGACCCGCCACGATTTTCCAGCGCAGCGGCAAGACAGCCGCTTGACTGAGCTCGGTCGGCGATGGCTGACCGGACCGAATCACCACCCGCGGCACTCGTCACATGGCGGTGACCCTGACCGTCGATAAATTCGGTCTGGATTCCGAGGTGTTTAGCTTTGGCGAAAAGGTCCATTCGGCACGCGGTTTGCACGCAACGGCGAGAGACGTCGCGAAATTCTCTAGATGCAGGAACAGGATAGCCGTGTTTAACTCTCCGGCATCCCCGCCGTTCCCGGGGAACCAATACCCGATGAGCGGTTTGGTATATAGGTCTGAGCGTCTCTTTTCCCACAAACGAAACGGGACGTCTTTTCCATGTCAATGGCATCACCGTGAACAAAACAACTCAAACTGTCGAGAGCGCTGCGAGCGGCGCTTTCCATATCGAAGAGGTCTATCCGCTGATCGACGGCGGCCGCTTCGCCGTGAAGCGTATTGTCGGGGAGCGTGTCGAAGTCTGGGCCGACATCTATCGCGACGGCCATGATGTGGCGGCCGCGTCGCTGGTCTGGCGCCGCGAGCGGGATCGGGAGTGGCGTCGCGAGCCGATGGTCGGCCACGGCAACGACCGCTGGAGCGGTGCGTTCGTCCCGGACGAGCCTGGACGCTATGTCTATGCGATCGAGGCATGGACCGATGAATTTGCGACCTGGCGGCACGGATTTGAGCTCAAGCAAAAAGCCGGCTCCGACCTGGCCCTCGACGCAATCGAGGGCGCGGGTCTGCTCACCAAGGCGCAGGCCAGCGGACCGGCCGCGGCCGCCGTCATCCTGAAGCAATGCGAGGAGTATCTTCAGACCGGCGACGCCGCGTCGCTGCTGACGGCCGACTTGCAGGACGCCATGGCCGAGAGCCAGTTTCGGCCCGACCTGACGCGATCGACGTTGTTTCCGTTGGTCGCGGATCGGCCTCTGGCGCGGACCGGTGCCTGGTACGAGATGGTGCCGCGCAGCCAGGGCCGCATACCGGGCCGGCACGGCACCTTCCAGGATTGCATCGCGCGCTTGCCGGATGTCGCGGCGATGGGATTCGACGTGGTCTATCTCACGCCGATCCACCCCATCGGTCACACCAACCGCAAGGGCCGCAACAATGCGGTCACGGCCACCGACAGCGATCCCGGGAGTCCCTACGCCATCGGTGCCGCCGAGGGCGGCCATGATGCGGTGCATCCGGAATTGGGGACGCTGGCGGATTTCCGTGCGTTCGTTGCCGCATGCAAGCTTCTGGAGATGGAGGTCGCGCTCGACTTCGCGGTTCAGTGTTCGCCCGATCATCCCTGGCTCAAACAGCATCCGCAATGGTTCAGGCGCCGGCCGGACGGTTCGATGCGCTATGCGGAAAATCCGCCCAAGAAATACCAGGATATCGTCAACCCCGATTTTTCATCGGAAGACGCCGGCGCGCTGTGGAATGCCCTGCGCGATGTGGTGCTGTTCTGGATCGAACAAGGCGTCAAGATTTTCCGGGTTGACAACCCCCACACCAAGCCATTCCGATTCTGGGAATGGCTGATTCATGAGATCCAGCTTCGCCATCCGGATGTCATCTTCCTCGCCGAAGCCTTTACCCGGCCGAAACTGATGAAGGGCCTTGCGAAACTCGGCTTCACGCAATCCTACACCTATTTCACCTGGCGTACGCAGAAGTGGGAGCTGGAGCAGTATCTGAACGAGTTGACGGCCTATCCGGAGCACGATTTTTATCGGCCGAACTTCTTCGTCAATACGCCCGATATCCTGCCCTATCATCTGCAGAGCGGCGAGACCTGGATGTTCAAGTCCCGCGTCGCGCTTGCAGCCACCCTGTCGAGCACCTATGGCATCTACAACGGGTTCGAACTGATCGAGCACGATCCGATCCCCGGCAAGGAAGAATATCTTGATTCCGAAAAATACGAGATCAAGGTGCGCGATTGGGACATCACGGGTAATATCAAGCCCTACATCCGCGATCTCAATCGGGTCCGGCGCGAAAACGCGGCGCTGCAGCAGACCAGCCAATTGCGCTTCATTCCGATCGATGACGGCAACGTCATCGGCTTTGTCAAGGAATCGGTCGATATGACCAACACTGTCGTAGGAACCATCGCGCTGTCATCCGATGTGCATGAATTCTGGCTTCCGCTCGTCGACGTCCAGGTCTTCGTCGGCGGAGAACGCCGCCATGTCGCCGCGGTTGAGAACCTGATCACCGGCGAGCGATACCCGCTCGAGTGGGGCGGCATTCGCCTGCGGATCGACCCGGTGCGCGATCCCGCGCTGCTGTTTCGCTGTCTGGCGTGAGGGTCCCATGAACCTCATGCCATCGATCGACGAAAACGAATTGCCGGTCACCGACCTCGACGGTGACGAGCTTTGGTACAAAGATGCCATCATCTACCAGCTTCACGTCAAGGCCTTTGCCGACAGCAACAATGACGGCATCGGCGATTTCGCTGGTTTGACCGAGAAGCTCGGCTATCTGCAGGAACTCGGCGTCACCGCGCTGTGGTTGCTGCCGTTCTATCCGTCGCCCGGCCGCGACGACGGCTATGACATCGCCGACTACGGCGCCATCAACCCCGATTTCGGGACCATGAAGGATTTCCGCCGCTTCATCGTGGAAGCCAAGCGGCGGGGCCTGCGGGTCATCACCGAACTCGTCATCAATCACACCTCCGACCAGCACGACTGGTTCAAGCGCGCCCGCCGCAGCGATCCGGATTCGAGCGCGCGCAACTGGTATGTGTGGAGCGACACCGACCAGAAATACGCGGACACACGGATCATCTTTACCGATACCGAAAAGTCGAACTGGACCTGGGATCCCGAAGCCGGCCAGTTCTACTGGCACCGCTTCTTCTCGCATCAGCCGGATCTGAATTTCGACAATCCGCGCGTGGTCAGCGCGCTGGTGCAGGTCATGAAGCGCTGGCTCGACACCGGGGTCGATGGTTTCCGTCTCGACGCCATCCCCTATCTTTGCGAGCGCGAAGGTACCAATAACGAGAACCTGCCGGAAACCCACGCCATCATCAGGAAGCTGCGCGCCGAGCTCGACGCCTATGCCAAGGGCAAGGTGCTGCTCGCGGAGGCCAATCAATGGCCGGAGGACGTACAGGAATATTTCGGCCGCGGCGACGAATGCCATATGGCCTATCATTTCCCGCTGATGCCGCGGATATACATGGCGCTCGCACAGGAAGATCGGTTTCCGATTACCGACATCCTGCGCCAGACGCCGGACATCCCGAGCAATTGCCAGTGGGCGCTGTTTCTGCGCAACCACGACGAACTGACGCTCGAAATGGTCACCGACGTCGAGCGCGACTATCTGTGGTCGACCTACGCCAACGATCCGCGCGCGCGCATCAATGTCGGCATCCGCCGCCGGCTGGCGCCGCTGATGGACAACGACCGGCGCAAGATCGAGCTGATGAACTCGCTGCTGCTGTCGTTTCCGGGCACGCCAATCATCTATTACGGCGACGAGATCGGCATGGGCGACAACATCTATCTCGGCGATCGCAACGGCGTGCGCACGCCGATGCAATGGACGCCGGACCGCAACGGCGGCTTCTCCCGCTCCGATCCGGCACGGCTTTACGCGCCGACCATCATGGATCCAGTCTACGGCTATGAGTCGGTCAATGTCGAAGCCCAGTCGCGCAGCCTGTCTTCGTTGCTCAGTGCGACCAAGCGGCTGATCTCGGTGCGAAAGTCGACGCTTGCGTTCGGCCGCGGCACCATGGCCTTCATCCGCCCGGTCAATCGCTCGGTGCTCGCCTATGTCAGGCAGCATGGCGACGAGGTGATCCTGTGCGTCGCCAACCTGTCCCGATCGGCGCAAGCCACCGAACTCAACCTTTCGGCCTGGAAGGATCGCATTCCCCTGGAAATGCTCGGCCGCACCCGTTTCCCGCCGATCGGCGAATTGCCCTACATGATCACGCTGGCGCCATACGGTTTCTACTGGTTCCAGCTCAAGGAGCGCGACAAGTCCGAGCACATCGAACCGTCGGCGGTTCCGGAATTCGAGACCCTCGTGGTGCCGCTGGGCGCGACATGGATGTCGCTGGCCCGCACCCGCGGCGTATTCGAACGCGATGTCCTGCCGGGACAGCTGGCGCGAACCCGCTGGTATCCGGAGCGTTCGGCGGAGGCTATTCATCCGACGCTGACCTCTGCGATCCCTTTCTGCGTGGTTGGCGACAACCGGCCCTGGCTCATCTTCTTTGAAGCGACGCAGCGCGGCGCGACTGCGCGTTACGTATTGCCGATGCAGATCGAGTGGGTCCGGTTCGATCGCGAGCGCTATAACCCCCGCGCATTTGCCGCGGTGCGTCAGGGTGCGCGGGAAGGAACCTTGCTGGACGTTGCGACCGACCAGATATTCATCGCGCTTCTGCTGCGCAATCTGGGCGAGTCCTTGACTGTCGAGGAAGCGGGCTTGCGCCTCGAATTCAGGCCGACCAGCAAGTTCTCGGACAAGACGATCAAACCGCCCGAATATATCCGCGCGGTCGAAACCGAACAATCCAACAGCACGGCGCTGGTAGATAGCGACTATGTGGTCAAGGTTTATCGAAAACTCGAAACCGGCATCAATCCCGAGATCGAGATCGGCCGGTTTCTGACCGAGGTTGCGGGCTTTGCCAACACGCCCGCGCTGCTCGGCAGCGTCGAGCTGGTCGAAGGCGACAACCGAAGCGCGGTCGCGATCGTTCATGCCTTTGTCCAGAATCAGGGCGACGCCTGGACGGTGACGTCGGCCTATCTCGATCGTTTTGTCGATGAACAGCGTCTGCTGGCGGCGAGCGAGCATCCCGGCGAAAGCGAGGAGCAGGTCCCGTATCTGCGTTACATGTCGCAAATCGGAAGACGCGTCGCCGAGATGCACCTCGCGCTTGCCGCCCGTGACGAATTCGCCGATTTCGCGCCGGAACCGAGCACGCCTGCGGACGTGCAGCTCTGGACCGAGGGTGTGATGACCCGCGCCGAACGTGTCTTCGACGTATTGAAGCAACGGCGCGAAACCATCAAGGAAGCCGACCGGCTGCTTGTCGACCAACTGCTGGCGCAGCGCACGAGCCTGCATGAGCGCTTGAGCGCGCTGCTTCCGCCAGATGTCGACGGCCTGAATATCCGTCACCACGGCGACTTCCATCTCGGACAGATACTGATCGTGAAGGACGATATCTTCATCATCGATTTCGAGGGCGAGCCGCGCCGGCCGCTGAGCGAACGGCGTCGCAAGGCGCCGGCGGCGCGCGATGTCGCCGGCCTGATCCGTTCGATCGACTATTCGGCAACCGCAGCACTGGAGCGCGCGCTCAAGGTCGCGCCGGACGAGAACGGCAAGCTGGGCGCGGCGCTCGCGGAATGGCGCGAACGCGCGGCGACGACGTTTCTTGCCGCCTATCGGGAGATCATGACAAACCAGTGTCTATGGCCGGTCGATCCGCCGGCCGCCGAGCGGATGCTGAATTTCTTTCTGCTTGAAAAGGCCGCGTACGAGATCGAATACGAGCTGGCCCACAGGCCTGAATGGCTGCGCGTCCCGCTGAGCGGGATGATCAGAATATTGTCTCAGCATAGCAACGAGGCCTCATGACCAAACTTTCCGCGGAGGCCTATGCGATCGTCGAAGGCCGGCACTCCGATCCCTTTCATTATCTCGGCCTTCACACCGAGGGCGGCCGGACCGTGGTGCGCGCGTTTCTGCCGGAGGCGTCGAAGGTCGACGCGATCGGCGAACATGGCGAGACAGCCACGCTGGCGCGGATTCATGATGCCGGACTGTTCGCCGGCGCGCTGCCGAACGGATCCAGGCGCTACCAGCTGCGCGCCCGCTTCGGTGAGAACGTGGTCGATCTCGACGACCCCTACCGCTTTCCGCCGGTGCTGACGGACTTCGACCTGTATCTGCTCGGCGAAGGCACCCATCAGCGGATCTACGACAAGCTAGGCGCGCACCCGATGACGCTCGAGGGCGTCGACGGCGTGGCGTTCGTGGTGCTCGCGCCCAACGCGCGGCGGGTCAGCGTTGTCGGCGACTTCAATTTCTGGAATGCGCGGCGACATCCGATGCGCAAGCGCGGCGTTGGCTATTGGGAGCTGTTCGTGCCCCACGCCGCGTCAGGCGATCATTATAAATTCGATATAATCGGCTCGCAGGGCCAGCACCTGCCGCTGAAGTCCGACCCGATGGCGTTCGCTGCGGAAATACGCCCCAAAACCGCGTCGATTGTTTTCGACGAGACCAGGCTGCCGCATCCGCGCCCCGCTCCTGCCAACGTCAACGCGCGGAGCGCGCCGATGTCGATCTACGAGGTCCACCTCGGTTCGTGGCGGCGCAAGGGCAACAACGAGTGGCTGACCTATCGCGATCTCGCCGAGCAGCTTCCGCGCTATGCCCACGATCTCGGCTTTACCCACATCGAATTTCTGCCGGTCAGCGAGCATCCGTTTGACGGCTCCTGGGGCTATCAGCCGACCGGCATGTACGCGCCGACCAGCCGGTTCGGCAGTCCTGCGGATTTTTCCGCGTTGGTCGATGCCTGTCACCGCGAGGGCCTCGGCGTGATGCTGGACTGGGTGCCCGGACATTTTCCCGATGATCCCCATGGTCTCGGCAATTTCGACGGCACAGCCCTTTACGAGCACGCCAACCCGCTGCAGGGCCGCCATCTCGATTGGGGCACGCTGATCTACAATTACGGCCGCACCGAAGTCTCCAATTTCCTGGTGTCGAACGCGCTGTTTTGGCTGGAGCGCTATGGCATCGACGGCCTGCGCGTCGATGCGGTCGCCTCGATGCTTTATCTGGATTATAGCCGGCCCACCGGAGGCTGGGTTCCGAACAAATATGGCGGCCGCGAAAACCTCGAGGCCATCGACTTCCTGCGCCGCTTCAATACCGAACTGTTCGCCCGTTTTCCGCAGGCCACCACGGCCGCGGAAGAATCGACTTCATGGCCGCAGGTGTCGCACCCGGTTGAATATGGCGGGCTCGGCTTTGGCTACAAGTGGAACATGGGCTGGATGCACGATACGCTGAACTACATCGCGAAGGACCCGATCCACCGCAAGCATCATCACGGCGACATCCTGTTCGGCCTGCACTATGCGTTTTCGGAAAATTTCATCCTGCCGCTGTCGCATGATGAAGTCGTCCACGGCAAGCGCTCGCTGCTGGGCCGGATGCCCGGCGACGACTGGCAGCGCTTTGCCAATCTGCGCGCTTACTACGCCTTCATGTTCGGACATCCCGGCAAGAAGCTGATGTTCATGGGCTGCGAATTCGGTCAGGAGCGCGAGTGGAACCACGATCGCTCGCTGGACTGGCATCTGCTCGAGCAAAAAAAATACGCCGGCATCCAGTCCCTGATCCGCGATCTCAACCGGCTCTATCGAACGTTGCCGGCGCTGCACGAGCTGGATTGCGATCAATCCGGTTTTGAATGGGTCGTGACCGACGACGCCGGCGGCAACGTGTTCGGCTGGATTCGCAAAGGCAACGATGCCCGCGCGCGATGCCTCGTGGTCGTGAATTTTTCACCGAATGTCTATTACAACTACCGCGTCCGCGTGCCGTTCGCCGGCAAGTGGCGCGAGGTTTTCAATTCGGATTCCGCGCATTACGGCGGCAGCAATGTCGGGAACGTCGGCGAAGTCCGGACGTTGGATGGCATTGTGCCCGCACTCAATCTCACGGTCCCGCCTCTGGCCGCAATATTTCTTGTACCGGAAAGCTAGCGCATGCGACTGTCTGCCGGAACGTCCTCACGGCTCGGCGCAAGCTGGGACGGCCGGGGTACTAATTTTGCGCTGTTCTCTGCCAACGCGCACAAGGTCGAACTTTGCCTGTTCGACAGCCAGGGCCGTCGCGAACTCGAACGCATCGAATTGCCCGAGCGCACCGAGGACGTCTGGCACGGCTATATGAACGACGTTTCGCCCGGACAGCTCTACGGCTATCGGGTTCACGGGCCCTATGAGCCCGAACACGGCCACCGCTTCAACGCCAACAAGCTCCTGCTCGATCCCTATGCCAGACGCCTTGCCGGACGGCTGGTATGGAGCGATGCGCATTTCGCCTATCGCACCGGCAGCGCGCGCGAGGACCTCTCGTTCGATCGGCGCGACAATGCGCGCGGCATGCCGAAGGCCGTCGTCGTCGACGAAACCTTCAACTGGGGGCGCCGCGAAATGCGTCCCAACATCCCCTGGGAAGACACCATCATCTATGAGGCGCATGTCAAGGGCCTGACCCAGAAACGCCTGGACCTGCCGCCAAATCTGCGCGGCACCTATGGCGGGCTGTCGTCGCCTGCGATGATCGAGCATCTCAAGCGCCTTGGCGTTACCACCATCGAGCTGTTGCCGATCCACGGTCTCGTCGACGACCGAATGCTGGTGGAAAAGAAGCTGTCGAATTACTGGGGTTACAATACCCTTTCATTCTTCGCGCCGGAGCCGCGCTATTCGCAGGACAACCCGCTCGATGCCTTCCGCACCACGGTGGCGCGGCTGCACGACGCCGGCATCGAGGTGATGCTGGACGTCGTCTACAATCACACCGCGGAAGGCAATCATCTGGGCCCGACGCTGTCATTCCGCGGCATCGACAACGCCTCCTACTACTGGCTGAAGCCGGACAATCCGCGGTTCTACGACGACTTCACCGGCTGCGGCAGCTCGGTCAACCTTACCCATCCGCGCGTGCTGCAGATGGTGATGGATTCGCTGCGCTACTGGGTCGAGGTCTGCCATGTCGATGGCTTCCGGTTCGATCTCGCCACCACGCTGTCGCGCGGGCCGAACGGTTTTGACCGCAACACCGGCTTCCTCACCGCGATCCGGCAGGACCCCGTGCTGGCCTCGGTGAAACTGGTCGCCGAACCGTGGGACCTCGGAATGGGCGGCTACCAGGTCGGCGCGTTTCCGTCGCAATGGTCGGAATGGAATGACCGCTATCGCAGCGCGATGCGGCGCTACTGGAGCGGCGAAGGCAGCCTGATCGGCGAAGTGTCCAGCCGCATGACCGGCTCATCCGACCTGTTCAACCGCGACGGCCGCGCCCCACGCGCCGGCATCAATCACATCACGGTGCATGACGGCTTCACGTTGGCGGATTTGTTCAGCTACAACGAGAAACATAACGAGGCCAATGGCGAGGAAAATCGCGACGGCTCCAGCGACAACCTCAGCAACAATTGCGGTCATGAAGGCCCGACCGACGACGCGACGATTATCGCATTGCGCCGCCAGCTCCGGAAGAACCAGCTCGCCTGTCTGCTGCTGGCGCAGGGCCTGCCGCTGATTCTGGCCGGCGATGAAGTCGGCAACACCCAGAACGGCAACAACAACGCCTATTGCCAGGACAACGAGATCGGCTGGGTCGGCTGGGACGGGCTCAACCGCGACGGCGACGACCTCACCGATTTCGTCGGCCACCTGACGGCCCTGCGAAAGCGCTTTCCACAGATCCGCTCACGCCGCTGGCTCGATGGTCGCCGCGCTGACGGATCCTACGGCGTGCTGTGGCTGACGCCGGCGGCCGAAGAGATGAAGGAGCAGGACTGGAATTTCCCCGAGGGGCGGTTTCTCGCTTATGTGCTGGGGCCCATCGAGCATGGCCAGGCGCCGATTTTCATCGTGCTGAACGCCGCCCCGGAAGCAATCGGGTTCAAGCTGCCGCAGACGCCGGAATACAAGAGCTGGCAACGGCTGGTGAACACGGCGGACAGCAAACAGACGGTTGCGGATTTCGCTTCGGGCAGCGACGCAGAAGCGCCGCCTCGCTCGGTGCTTGCTTTTGCGGGTTCGGCATGAATGAGCAGTTCGGCGCAAGGCTGACAACGGACGGCGCGTCATTTCGTCTATGGGCGCCGGCGGCAACACGCGTCGATCTGCTGCTGGAAAAGCCTCGGCCGTTGCGACGCGGCGAAGACGGCTGGTTTTCGGCTCATGTCGCGGGCGTAACAGCCGGCGCACGTTACAAATTCCGGATCGACGACGAGATCGATGTGCCCGATCCGGCTTCCGCGTTTCAGCCTGACGACGTGTCCGGCCCCAGTGAAGTGATCGATCATGCCAGCTACCGTTGGCGCGCCTCGGACTGGCGTGGACGCCCGTGGCAGGAAGCTGTCGTGCTGGAAGCCCATGTCGGCACCTACACACCGGAAGGCACTTACCGCGCCATGATCGGCAAGCTCGATCATCTGGTGGAGACCGGTATCACCGCGCTGGAATTGATGCCGCTGGCGGATTTCGCCGGTTCTCGCAATTGGGGTTATGACGGCGTGCTGTGGTACGCGCCCGACAGCGCCTATGGACGGCCCGACGATCTCAAGGCCCTGATCGACGAAGCGCATCTGCGCGGGCTGATGGTATTTCTCGATGTGGTCTATAACCATTTTGGTCCCGAAGGAAATTATCTCGGCCGATATGCTCCAGGCTTCTTCACGCAAGTGCAGACGCCCTGGGGCAGCGCGATCGATTACCGGGTGCCGCAAGTGCGTGCCTTCGCGATTCTGAATGCGCTGCATTGGCTGGGTGAGTATCGCTTCGACGGGCTGCGGCTGGATGCGGTCCATGCCATCCCCGATCTGGGTGAAGTTCCGATGCTGCATGATCTCAGCGTCGCGGTGGGGAAGCTTGCGGCCGAAACCGGCCGGCACATCCATCTGGTGCTCGAGAATGACGACAACACCGCCAGCGCGCTGGATGCCGGCCAGGACCCGCCGCGCGGCAAATATCGCGCGCAGTGGAACGACGATTATCATCACGCCTGGCACGTGCTGCTGACCCGGGAATCCCACGGCTACTACGCTGACTATCAGCGTTCACCGCTTCGCGACATCGCTCGCGCGATCGGCTCCGGCTTTGTCTATCAGGGCGAAGCCTCCGCCCATCGCGGCGGGCGATTGCGCGGCGAGCCGAGCGGCACACTCGCTCCCACCGCGTTCGTCAATTTCCTCCAGAACCACGATCAGATCGGTAACCGCGCATTCGGTGACCGGCTCGAAACCATCGTAGGCGCGGCCGCGATCGAAGCCGCTTTGGCGATTACGTTGTTGGCGCCGGCCGTCCCGATGTTGTTCATGGGCGACGAATGGGGCTCGAAAGCACCGTTCCCGTTCTTCTGCGATTTCGCGGGCGAGCTTGCGGACGCCGTACGCAACGGCCGGCGCAAGGAATTTGCCGGCGCCTATGCGAAATACGGCGCCGGGATTCCCGATCCGCTGGATCCCTCGACCTTCCAAGCCGCGATACTCGATTGGCCATCTCGCAGCGAGCAGCCGGGACGTCAGCGGCTCGCGCTGATCCAAAACTTGCTCGCGATCCGCCGGCGCGAGATCGTTCCGCGGCTGGCGGGTGCGGCGTTCGGCCATGCGCATGCGGCGGACAATGGTTTGCTGACGGCCGACTGGCGCTTGGGTGACGGCGCGACGCTTGGCCTCGTGGCCAATCTGTCGGACCAGGCCATTGATCATCAAGGAAACAAGACCGGCACCCCGATCTGGGGCGGCGAGACCAGCGGCCCCGTTCCGCCATGGTCGGTGTTCTGGCGCCTGGAAGCGCGATAATGCGTGCCGCCATTCCGATCGCGACCTACCGCCTGCAACTCACCGCGAGTTTTGATTTCGACGCCGCTGCCGCCATCGCTCCCTATCTGAAAGCGCTGGGTATCACCCACCTCTATGCGTCGCCCTTCATGAAGGCGCGCAAGGGCAGCACCCACGGCTATGACATCGTCGATCACGCCAAGATCAATCCGGAACTCGGCGGCGACACCGGCTTCGAACGATTGAGTGGCGTACTGAAGCAGTATGGCCTCGGCCTTATTCTCGATTTCGTGCCCAACCATGTCGGCGTGCATTTCGCCGACAATCCGTGGTGGCTCGACGTGCTGGAGTGGGGGCCGGCCTCGCCACATGCGGTGTCGTTCGACATCGACTGGGAACTGTTGCCGTACCGGGCGCGTGGCGGCGTGCTGTTGCCCATCATCGGCTCATCCTATGGGCAGGCGCTGGAAAAAGGCGAGATCGAACTTCGCTACGATGCCGATGAAGGCAGCTTTTCCGTGTGGTATTTCGAACATCGGCTGCCGATCGCCCCCGAGCGCTACAGCGAGATCCTGGGCGCGATCCTGCGAGAAGCCGGGGCAGAGGACAGCGCGGCTGGAAAATGCATGCTCGGGCTCGCCTCGCGCCACCGGGGATTGCGTCATCCCAATCGGAAAGAGGCGCCCGCTTTCAAGGCCGAGCTAAGAGCTATCGCGGGGGCCGCTGAAATTATCGCGCGCGGATTAGGCGCCTACCGCGCAGGACCGGATCGCGCCGCGCAGGTCCTTGCCCTGCATCATCTGCTGGAACGCCAGCACTACAGGCTGGGCCACTGGCGATTAGCCTCCAGCGACATCAACTATCGGCGCTTCTTCGACGTCAACACGCTGGCCGGCTTGCGGGTCGAGGATGCCGGAACCTTCGACGCGATCCATCGCCTGGTCAAAACGCTGATCGCCGACAACAAGCTGCAAGGCTTGCGGCTTGATCACATCGACGGCCTACGCGATCCCGTGCAATATTTTCAGCGCCTGCGCCGCCTGATCCGCGACGCCCAGGGACGCGATGCAAAACCGTTCTACATGGTGATCGAAAAGATTCTTGGCGAACATGAACAGCTGCATCGCTTCGCCGGCGTCGACGGCACCACCGGCTATGAATGGCTGAATAGCATCACCCAGGTGCTGATCGACGGCAAAGGCCTCAAGCCGCTCGACGAGGTGTGGCGACAAGTCAGCAATATGTCACCCAGGCTGGAGCCGGTCCTGAAGGACGCGAAACGCCGGGTTCTCGAAACCCTGCTGACCAGCGAGTTCACGGTGCTGACGCGCCTTTTGGCGCGGATCGCCGGCGGACATTACTCGACCCGCGATTATTCCGCCGACAGTCTGCGGCAGGCGCTCGAGCTCTACGTGCTGCACTTCCCGGTCTATCGCACCTATCTGACTTTGGCCGACCCGTCGGAGCACGACCGCACGTTGATTTCGGAGACAATCGAGAAAGCGCGCGCGGACTGGTTCGCCGCCGACGAGGGCATCTTCGAATTCCTGCGCGATGCGTTGACCATGGACCTGACCAAGCCGGGTCGGCCTGCGCATAGTGCGTCACGCGTGCGCCGCTTCGCCTTGAAAGTGCAGCAGTTCACCGGTCCCATGATGGCGAAGTCGCTGGAGGATACCGCGTTCTATCGCTACCACCGCCTGCTCGCGCTCAACGAGGTCGGCGGCGATCCCTCAGCCCAGGCCCTTTCGATCGATGCATTCCACGAGGCCATGAAGCTCCGCGCCAAGGAGTGGCCGCACGGCATGACGGCGACCGCGACGCACGACACCAAACGCGGCGAGGATGCACGGGCGCGGTTGATGGCATTGGCCGAAATACCCGGTGAATGGGCCAGCGCCGTGGCGCGGTGGAAAATCCTGAACGCGCCGCACCTCGTCACCGCAGGCGAGATGCGGGCGCCGTCCGCGGCGTTTGAATACATGCTGTATCAGGTGCTGCTCGGCGCGTGGCCATCGGGCCAACGCGACGATACGTTTCTGGAGCGGATGCAGGCCTATGCGTTGAAGGCGGCGCGCGAGGGCAAGCAGGAAACCAGCTGGCTCAATCCCAACGAAACCTACGAGGCGGGATTGAAGACCTTTATCGCGCGGATTCTGGATCGCTCGGCTTCGGTCGAATTCCTGGATTCGCTGGAAACGCTGGCGCAGCGTGTTGCGCTGCTGGGCGCGCTGAATTCGTTCAGTCAGATCACGTTGAAGGCGACGATGCCGGGCGTGCCCGATTTCTATCAGGGAACGGAGTTCTGGGATCTGTCGCTGGTCGATCCCGATAACCGGCGGCCGGTGAATTTTGCGGAACGCGCCACCGTGCTGGCGTCGGTCGAGAATCCCGATTGGGAAAGCCTCGCGCAACATTGGCCGGACGGCCACATCAAACTCGCCTGGACCCGGCATCTGCTGAAATTGCGCACCGAACTTGCCGACGTGTTCACGCATGGCGATTATCAACCGCTGCAGGTTAGCGGCCCGCACAGCGATCACGTCATCGCCTTCGCGCGGCGCCTTGGCCGTGACGCGGTGATAATCGCGGTCGCGAAATCATTCGCGGCTTTTTCGCAGGGCGGTCGGGTCTGGCCCCGCGCGGAAGCCTTTGACGGCGCTCTCAACCTGCAAGGCTATTCCGTCGAAGGCATGGGTCACGAGGCCGGCGCGACGGAAGTGCGCCTCGCGGCTCTGTTCCTGCATCTGCCCGCTGCGGTGCTCAAGGCCAGACTCGAAGGTGCGTTAAAGCCGGCGCGAAAGTCGAGCGCGAAGCTCGCTTCGAAATAAAAGGCCGCCCGGGATCGACGGCCGGGCGGCCTGGCGGATGTCGTGCCGACTCCCGTGAAAGGTCGGTTCCCTTCTCCCGCGCAGGGTTTGATCCTGCGCAGAATTCGTTACCGGCACGCTTACGAAATGAGTTGCAAAAAAAGATTTTGCAATTGCTGCATGGCACCATAGCTTTTGTGTTGCAGAGCAATATCGATGGTGTTGGTCAACTCCGTTTGGTCAACAGCAGATTGCCTCGATTCCTGATCGCGACTTGCGCCACTTGCGCAAATCGCTGCAGCAACCAGGGCAATGTAACTTCGAGGCGGACATGATCGTCCTCCACATCGAGATGACCTGACGCCGCCTGCCCCAGTGCGCGGACGCGAAAGATCATGCGGTTCTGCTCCCATCTCTCCTCGTCGACCTTCAACACCGGAATGCTGGAAGCGGCGCGCGTCAATCCAGCCTTGAGACGGCGGCTCGCTTCTTCGCGTCCAAGCTGATGCGGAATCGAAACCACGAGAGGTGCTGACATTCTCAAAATCCTGACGTTGATCCAACTACATGTAATTTCCCATCGTTCGAAAAAAAGAGCGGCGCGGGTTGCAAAAACGGAACCTTATGGGTTCGGGTTTGTTTTTTCGGCGGGCAGAGCAACGGGTGCCAACTGCTGGAGGAGACACACGAACATGTCAATCGGAACTATCATCCTGATCATTCTTGTTATCGCGTTGCTCGGCGGCTTCAGCGGCATCGGCGGCGGACCGTTCTACGGCACCGGCTATTATGGCGGCGGCGGACTTGGTCTCATCGTCGTCATTCTGCTGATTCTGCTACTGCTCGGACGACTCTAGATTTTCGTAGCCCAAAATGGCGCGGGATTGAGGGATGCTCAATCTCGCTCATTTTTTTGCGCATCGCATGACGTGACGTACTGCGCTTCCTCACGACAGGCTGTCAACACCAGCTTTTCGCGGAGCATGACGACACAGAGATCCCTCCCACTGTGGTAATCATTTGCGCGCGCTCAGCTGCTTGATCGCAGCCTTGATCGATGACGCCGCGTCGTCATAGCCTTCCCACGCCTTGGTCCTGGCGAACTGCGCCGGCACGGTGCGAACCGTGTAGCGCTTCGGGTCGAGATCGCCGCGCACTTGCGCCCATGTCAGCGGCATCGAGACAGTCGCGCCTTCGCGGGCCCGCGGCGACAGCACGGCGACGGCGGTGGCCATGCGGTCGTTGCGAAGATAATCGAGGAAGATCTTTCCCTTGCGCAGTTTCTTCGACATGTTGAGCAGATAGCGCTCCGGATCTTCATCGGCCATCCACTGGCAAACGCCTTGCGCGAACGCCTTGGCCTCTTTCCACGTCACCTTGTCCCTGGCGCCGTACGCCAGCGGCGTCACCACGTGCAGCCCCTTGCCGCCGGTGGTCTTGCAAAAACTCTCCAGGCCAACGTCCGCCAGATGTTGCCGCATATCCTTGGCGGCATCTATGACGTCGGAAAATTCGACCTCCGGCGCAGGGTCGAGGTCGAATACCAGCCGCCCCGGCACGTCGGGCGCATCCGGCGCGCAATTCCACGGATGCAGTTCGAGGCCGCCGATCTGCGCCACCGCCGCAAGGCCCTCGACGCGATCGATCTGCAGATAAGGCTTGCGGTCGCCGGAGACTTTTACAAGCTCCAGGAGACTAGAGGTGCCGGACATGGCGTGGCGCTGAAAGAATTTCTCGCCATTGATGCCGTCGGGAGCGCGGACCACGGAACAGGGCCGTCCCTTCAGATGACCGATCATCCAGCCGCCGACCGCCTCGAAATAGCGGGCGAGATCCAGTTTTGTCGCTCCCTCGCCGTCACCGCCGTCCGGCCACAGCTCCTTGTTGGGCTTTGAGATAACGACGCCCATCACCGTGCTATCCGCCGACTTCAGCTGCGTCTCGCTCGACGTGCCCGCTGCCTTCCCGGCTTTCGCGGCGATCTTACCAATGGGTTTGGCGATCCTGGTCATGGCCGGCTTTTCCGCCTTCACCTCGTCGGCCGGCTTGTCCTGGCGCAGCCCTTTGAACGCAGCCTGCCGTATATTGCCGCCGTCGGTCCAGCCGGCAAATTCGATCTCGGCGACGAGTTCGGGCTTCAGCCAATGCACGTCGCGGGTCTTGTTCGGTGCATCCTTGCCGCCGAAGGGGCTCTTGTCCGAAGCCGCCGCCTTCAGCGCGGGCATGATGCGCCGGACCGTGTCCTGCCCAAAACCGGTGCCGACGATGCCGACGAAGGCAAGATGATCGCCGCGATAGACCCCCGCCATCAGCGAGCGGAATTTGCCGTGCGTGGTCTTCCACCCTCCCAGCACGACCTCGTGCCCGGCGCGGCATTTGGCCTTGGTCCAGTTCTCGGACCGGCCGGAATGATAGGGCGCGCCGAGCTTCTTCGAGACGATGCCTTCCAGCGACAGCTTGCACGCCGATTGCAGGATGGCGTCGCCGCCGGTTTCGAAATGCTCGACATAGCGGATCAGTCGGCCTTTGTTCTTGGCCCGCGCCTCCAGCAATTTCTTCAATCGCGCCTTACGTTCTCCGAGCGGAAGCGCGCGAAGATCTTCCCCGTCCGCAAACAGCAGGTCAAACGCGTAAAAGATCAGATCATCGGTCTTGCCGTCGGAAAGCGCGGCCTGCAGCGTCGAAAAATCCGGCGCGCCGTTGTGGTCGAGCGCGACGATCTCGCCATCGATCAGCCCATCCGGAAGCGCGCTTCCCTCTTTGGCGATGGCCTGGAATTTTTCGGTCCAATCCAGGCCTTTGCGGGTTTTCAGCGCCGCGTCACCGTTCTCCACGCGCAATTGCACCCGGTAGCCGTCGAATTTGATCTCGTGGCACCAGCCTTCCGCGGCGGGCGGACGATCGACGGAAATGCAGAGTTCTGGTGCGACGAAATCCGGTAATGCGCTCACCTTCTTGCCTCTGGACGGCTGCTTGGCAGCCGGCGCGGATCGCGGTTCGGCCGACTTATTGTGCGCCCGGGCTTCGGCGGCTTCGCCGCGGTTCGAATTCCAGACCGCGTCGGCCTTCCCTCGCCCGGACTTCACCGTCATGAACGGCTTTGGCGCCTTGCCCTTGCCCTCGGCAATCTGCTGCATCGTGCGCCCCGACGCCACCGATTGATCGGCATCCAGAATGTCGTTGGCTTGGCCTTCCCTGGCAAAATCGTCGCGATGCTTGATCAGCAGCCAATTGGTGCGCTTGCCGCCGTCGCGGTCGCTGCGCATTCGCACCAGCACCCAGCTGCCGCCTAGCTTGTCACCCTGCAGCGTGAATTTCAGATCACCCTTCTTGAACCCCCGCTCCGGATCGTCGGATTCCCAATAGCCGCGATCCCAGAGCTGCACGGTGCCGCCGCCATACTGGCCCTTCGGGATGGTGCCTTCGAAATCGCCGTAGTCCAGCGGATGATCTTCCACCTCGACCGCAAGCCGCTTGTCGTGCGGATCGAGCGAGGGGCCGCGCGCGACCGCCCAGGATTTGAAGACGCCGTCGAACTCCAGCCGCAGGTCGTAATGCAGCCGGGTCGCGTCATGCTTCTGGATCACGAACCGCCGCTGCT
>WNFO01001392.1_pt1 | contig 18958 bp, 8 predicted proteins | sample 5400251 | NCBI WGS metagenome assembly WNFO01 (sample SAMN13153354, study PRJNA577476) | soil metagenome | isolation source: 100 cm saprolite under Madrone tree | place: USA:California | collected 2016-06-14
CGAAAGTTCTCTCCTTTTGATCGCAGTATTGATTTTCACATAACCAACCTACGCCGCAAGCTTGGCTCGCAGCCAAACGGAGCCGAGAGGATTCGCAGCGTTCGCGGGACTGGGTATCTCTATGCATGGCCCAGCGAATAATTACAGACGCTCGATCTGCCGGAACCGGGACTCAGCTCAATTCACGATCGCAAAGCCAAGAGTCCCGATCTTGATGTTGGCGCATTTCTGGGTTCCTGAGGCGAACAGCCCCAACCCTGCATTGGATAGCGAACCTCGTGCCAGAAGAAAGCGTTTATGAATTTCAAGTCCAAAGTATTCCGCTTTCGGGATCGCGTACCCGTGCACTACCTATTTGTGAAAATCTTCTCCTGGTTCTGGGTGACGGCCTTGGTCATCATCGCTATTATCTTCGTCGGCCGTCGCGTCATGGATTTGCGGCCGATCGACCCGTCCACTATGTACGCGTCGGTGGCGCCCATGCTGGCCGCGGAGGCAACGCGCGCATATGAGTCCGGTGGTCCTGCGGGCTTCGCTCGTTTTGCCAACAACCTCGCTGGTGGTCATGAAAGCCAGCTTTTCCTGCTCGATGAGTCCAACAAGGACGTGCTATCGCGAGCGATCTCCAGGGATACCCTCCGATTGGCGAGAGAGGCTGGCAAGGATCAGCTTGTCGCAACGCAGAGTTCGCTGTACGAGCGTGTTGCCGCGTATAAATTTGTTGCTGCTTCCGGACGTCCATACACCTTGGTGCTCTACGAACACTCTCCGGTCCTCAATTTGACAGGGGTCTTGTTGAGCGAGGGAGTGCCTTTCCTCCTCGGTTTGTTATTTGTGGTCACCATTCTTTGCTTTTGGCTTGCGTACCACATTGCTGCCCCCATCCATGCAATTCAGTCGGCGGCACGAAAAGTTGCAGAAGGAGACCTAAGCGCAAGAGTGCCGCATGCCGTTTCCCGGCGCCGCGACGAACTGGCAGCGCTGGCAATGGACTTCGACTCGATGGTGGAACGAATAGAAACGTTGATCCGAACGCAAAAAAACCTCCTGAACTCTGTGTCGCACGAACTGCGCTCTCCCCTTGCCCGCTTGAATGTTTGTCTCGCGATGATTCGTAAACACATGCCCGAGGAAACCGTTGAGACTTGTGAACGCATGGAGCGCGACGTGGCGAGAATTGACACACTGATGGGTCAGCTTTTAACACTTTCCCGTCTTGAGGCGGGGTTGTCTTCCGGAGAAAGAGAGAACGTTAACTTCACCTTGCTGGTACAAGAAATAGCTGCAGACGGCAATTTCGAAGCCCAATCCCTGGGCAAGGCGGTGAGCCTCGAAGCCTCAAGCCAGATTGTACTCGAAAGGGCTGATTCCCTCGCGCTGCGCAGCGCTTGTGAAAACATAGTTCGCAACGCGATTCACTTCACCCCGCCCGGGACGGAAGTAAAGGTGGCTCTAGGGATAGATAATCCGGCTAGTCCGCAAGTCCTCCTGACAGTACGCGATGAAGGCCCCGGAGTGCCGAGAAATGCTTTGCAGAATATTTTTAGCCCTTTCTTCCGTATCAACGGACCCGGAAGGCAGAGCCAAGGCAATGGGCTTGGGCTCGCGATTGCCCTCGAAGCCGTTCGTCTGCACCACGGGACGATTGTCGCTTCAAATCTCGACCCCACCGGGCTGGAGATTAGCGTCCGGCTGCCCGCGTCCCGTCCTACCACAGCATAATAAGAAATAGTCCTTCTGAATAATTCTCCATCGTTGCTCGACTAGTTACGTTGCCGGCTGCTAACAGACAAGAACAACACCTTTACATGCCGAACGGCCACGATCGTGGTAGTGCGCCTTTCGTAGAGAACTGGCCTCAAGCCGGATCGGCCCCCACAAAACCTAACGCGCGAATAACTTTTCCTGGCGGCACAAGTTTATCGTGTTCGCCAAAATGGGTTCGTCGAGGAAACAGATGCTAATAAGAATATGGATTTATAAGACTTGCGCGGCAGTCCTCTTTCTCATGCGAGTAACTGGACATTGAGGATTCTGGTCCGTGGTGCGCACAGACTTCACAAGGAGGCCGCTCATGACGGAACCATCGAAAATGGTCGGACAAGAAACGTTCAACACCACGGGGGATCAGCGGGTGCGCCGCTTCACCGCAACCGTTCCCGGCGCAATGGTTAAAGCGGTCGGCTCCGTGGCGCTGATTGGGGCGCTGGGAGTTTTCCTGATGCTGCATCGAGGGGCTCACGCTCAGACAAGCGAAGCCAGTCAACCGGTGATCATTCATGTAACCGCCGCCCGCCAAGGTGACCTGGGAATTTACATCGATGCACTTGGAACTGTTGTCCCGGAAGCGACGGTGAATCTATTCAGTCAGATCACCGGCCAGGTCCTTGCGGTCCACTTTCGCGAAGGGCAGCTGGTGCGACAGGGAGATCCGCTGATTGATATCGACCCGCGGCTGTACCAGGCACAATTGCAACAAGCCGAGGGAGTGCTTGATCGCGACCGCGGGATCCTCGCCCAGCAAAAAACCAATCTTGACCGGTATCGGGAAGCCTTTGCAGAGCATGCCGTAGCCAAGCAGATCCTCGATGACCAAGAACAAGCCGTGGTACAGGTAAACGGCACGGTAAGGAATGATGTTGGCCAAGTGCAGTTCGCCCAGACTCAACTGAGTTACTGCCAGCTTACCGCGCCGATTTCCGGCCGAGTCGGTCTTCGCCTCGTCGATGCTGGTAACACGGTGTTCGCCGGAAGCTCGAGCCCACTCGTCGTCATTACCAAGCTCCAGCCGATTACTGTCGTATTTAATGTGGCAGAAGATCACCTTAGCGAAGTTCTTGCACAACTGCGTCAGCATCAATCCCTCACCGTTGATGCCTTCGATCGATCCGCAGCGACCAAGCTGGCGAGCGGCACTCTCCAGACGCTCGACAATCAGATCGACACCACGGCCGGGACGTTGCGTTTCCGGGGCGAATTCAGCAATAAAGATCTGGCCCTATTCCCGAATCAGTTTGTAAATGTGCGATTGCTGGTTAAAACGTTGCAGGATAAGGTGCTCATTCCGAATACCTCCATACAGCGCAATGGGACTCAGGCCTTCGTTTACGTTGTTCGTCAGAATAAGGTATCGCTCCAGAACATCACTGAGCTGAGCAGCGACGGCGGCGTAACCGCGGTCGAAGGGCTCCAGGCCGGAGAATTTTTAGCGCTTTCCAGTTTCGACAAGCTCCAGGACGGCACGAAGGTGACAATCGAATCAAGCGCGAATGAGGGGGCAGGCAACCCTGGAGCGAGATTTTGAACCCGTCTCGGCCATTCATTCTACGACCCGTCACGACGGCGCTGATCATGGTGGCAATCCTTCTGGTTGGGGCTGCTGCGTACATCAAGTTGCCAGTTTCCGCGCTGCCTGAAGTCGATTACCCAACCATTCAGGTGCGAACCTTCTATCCCGGGGCCAGCCCAGACGTTATGTCCTCAGCGATTACAGCGCCGCTCGAGCGCCAATTCGGCCAGATTCCCGGCCTGACGCAGATGACCTCCAACAGTTCCGATGGTAGTTCTTCCATTGTTCTTCAGTTCGCATTGAGCCTGAACATCGATGTGGCGGAGCAGGAAGTGCAGGCCGCAATCAACGCTGCGCAGAGCTTTCTTCCGACCGATCTGCCAGTTCCTCCGGTATACAGCAAGTCCAATCCGGCAGACGCCCCGGTGTTGACGCTGGCCCTGACTTCCAAAACCCTTCCGCTCTCAAAGGTGGAGGATCTGGCCGACTCTCGGCTTGCCCCGAAAATTTCACAGCTCAGCGGAGTTGGACTGGTGACGATCAGCGGCGGCCAGAAGCCCGCGGTCCGTATCCAGGTAAATCCGGCAATATTGGCGGGCTATGGCATCAGTCTCGAAGATGTGCGTAGTGCACTCCAAAGTACAAGCACCAATGCCGCGAAAGGGACCTTCGACGGAGAGACCCAGAACTACCAAATCAGCGGGAACGATCAGTTACTCTCCAGCGATGACTACCGCAATGTTTTGGTGGCTTACAAGAACGGCGCGCCGGTTACGCTTTCCGACATCGCCAGCGTCACCGATGGTGTTGAGAATACGAGGCTCGCGGGCTGGATGAACCAGACACCCGCTGTGATCCTGAATATACAGAGGCAGCCTGGGGCAAATACGATTTCGGTGGTCAAGAGTGTTGAAGATCTCCTCCCGCAGTTGCAAGCGAACCTGCCGGTGTCGGTGAAGCTGACGGTACTGACCGACCGCACGACGACCATTCAGGCTTCGGTCAAGGATGTGGAGTTCGAGTTGATCCTCACGATAGGGCTCGTCGTCATGGTCATCTTCTTGTTTTTGCGAAATCTCTCCGCGACCATCATTCCCGCCATCGCCATTCCTATCTCGCTGGTTGGAACACTGGCGGTAATGTTTCTGTTCGGCTACAGCCTGAACAACCTAACGCTGATGGCCCTGACGATCTCGACCGGCTTCGTTGTCGACGACGCGATCGTGATGATCGAGAACATCTCGCGCTATCTCGAAGAAGGACTCACTCCTCTCGAAGCGACGCTCAAGGGCGCAGAACAGATCGGCTTCACCATTATCTCCCTGACCATTTCTCTCATAGCTGTCTTGATTCCCCTGCTTTTCATGGGGGATATCGCAGGCAGGCTGTTCCGCGAGTTCGCCATCACTCTCGCGGTGACGATTCTTATCTCGGCCGTGGTTTCGCTCACGCTAACTCCCATGATGAGCGCTCGCCTGCTGCGCCACAGAGGGGAAGCGCAGCAAGGACGCTTTTACCGCTGGTCGGAAAGGATGTTCGCCAGACTTATCGCGTTGTACAGCCAAACCTTGCGGTGGGTACTTCGTCACGAATTCCCGGTTCTTTTGGTAGCCGCCGCCACGCTCGTATTCGCCGTGTATCTGTACATTGTTATCCCCAAGGGACTGTTCCCGACTCAGGATGTAGGAATCATTCAGGGCATCTCCCAGGCTCCTGAATCGACCTCCTTCCCGGCGATGGCGGCCAAGCAGCAGGAACTGGCCAAAGTGATTCTGGAGGACTCTGCGGTTGCCAGCCTGTCCTCTTTCATTGGAGTGGACGGCACGAACACGACGCTCAACAGTGGGCGCATCCAGATCAACCTGAAGCCATTTTCTGAGCGCCACATCGAGGCCACGGCGGTGATCGATCGCCTGCAGTCCAGTTTGGGGAAAGTGTCGGGCATTCATCTGTACATGCAGCCGGTTCAGGACCTCACGGTTGACGATCGGGCCAGCCGAACGCAGTTCCAATATACGCTGGAAGACGCAGACCAAAGTGAACTTGACGAATGGACCGGGCGAATGACGACTCAACTCCGGAAGCTACCGGAGTTGAGAGATGTCGCGACGGATCAGCAGCCCCATGGACTGGCGGAAAAGCTTGTTATCGACAGGGCCACGGCTTCGCGGCTCAATATTACTCCGAATCAAATTGACTCCACCCTATATGACGCGTTCGGTCAACGCCAGATCAGCACACTCTACACGCAGTCCAATCAATATCACGTTATCCTTGAGGCCTCTCCGCAGTTTCAAAAGAACCCCGGCAAACTGCAGGATATTTACGTCCAGAGTTCGTCGACGCAAAACAGCAATTCGCCCTCGGCTCCTTCTCCAGACCGGACATCGCCGAATTCGGCTAATTCGTCGGTGTCAACTCTCTCCCCTTCCTCCACTTCTGGAGTGCCACCAGTGCAGTCGGCCTTCTCGGGTTCTGGAAGCACTTCCCCCGTGTCTTTTAATTCCTCGGGAGCACTGGTCGCTTCCTCGCAATCGACCGGCCCGGTGCTTTCAACGAGTGGACTATCAGGAACATTGGCCCCGTCGACATCGAAATCGTTCGCAGGAACTGCTAACTCCGCAGCAAAATCGGCATCGCCGCCCGCACCGATACCGCTCTCTGCTTTCACGCACTTTGAAAAGATATCGAGCCCCCTGATGATCGCGCATCAGGGGCAGTTCCCAGTGGTAACAATTTCGTTCAATCTGGCGCCGGATACCTCCTTAAGCCAGGCGATCGCGGCAATTGAAAAGGTGCAAAATCGCCTGAGCATGCCTGCCAGCGTGCAGGCCAGCTTTCAAGGTGCCGCAGCAGCCTATCAGGCAATTGGAACAAATGAAGCGCTCCTGATCATAGCCGCGCTGGCGGCTGTCTACATTGTGCTTGGTATTCTTTACGAAAGCTTCATTCACCCGATCACCATTCTGTCGACACTTCCGTCGGCTGGCGTTGGAGCGTTGCTTGCGCTCATGCTCTGTAAGCAGGATCTCGGCATTGTAGCGATCATTGGCATCATTCTTTTGATTGGCATCGTAAAAAAGAACGGCATCATGATTGTGGACTTCGCCTTGGAAGCGGAAAGGACTCGCGGCCTCAGCTCCACAGAGGCAATCTACCAAGCTTCGCTCCTGCGCTTCCGCCCAATCATAATGACAACGCTGGCCGCGCTTTTTGCGGGAATACCGCTGGCCTTCGGGTCGGGTATTGGCTCCGAACTCCGTCGTCCGCTAGGCATAGCGATGGTTGGCGGCCTGGTCCTCAGCCAGATACTGACTCTCTACACGACTCCTGTGATCTACATCTTCTTCGACAGTCTGGGAGAGAGGCTGGCTCAAAAAAAGACCGCTCCGATAACTTTTGATCCAGCGGAGCAACTATGAACATCTCGGCCCCGTTCATACGGAGACCGGTGGCTACGACACTGCTAACCGTGGGTATGGCACTGGCAGGCATGATCGCGTTCCAGCTTCTGCCGGTTGCCTCGTTGCCGCTGGTCGATCTTTCCGCAATCACTGTATCGGCCGCGTTGCCCGGCGCGAGCCCCGAAAATATGGCCGCTTCGGTGGCGACTCCGCTGGAGAAGCAGTTCAGCCATATTGCCGGGATAAGGGATATGAATTCGACGAGCACCTTAGGCCTCACGTCGATCAAATTATCCTTTGATATGAGCAGAGATGTCGATGGCGCGGCGCGCGATGTAGAAGCTGCAATCAACGCGGCCCGCAGCTATCTACCCGCCAATCTGCCGTCGAATCCAACTTACCGCAAGATTGATTCCGCACGGGCTCCCGTACTTGTGCTCAACCTGACATCGAAGACTGCCGACTCCGGCGCACTCTACGACACCGCATCTTCCATCATCCAGCAAAAGATCTCTCGCATCAGCGGCGTGGGACAAGTGCAGATCCTGGGCGGCTCATTGCCTGCCGTTCGGATTGACCTCAATCTACAACAGCTAAGTCATTACGGTCTCGGCGTGCAAGATATTGCCACCGTGATTGGCGCGCAAAATGCAAACCGCCCAAAGGGACAGATCTCCGATGAGCACACCACCGCAGATATTGCGGCCAATGATCAAATCGCAAAGGCGCGCGACTATGCCCCTCTCGTGGTGGGATCGAAGAATAATTCCGTCATACGCCTTACCGATGTGGCAACGATCACTGACTCGGTCGAGAACGTTCGCTCGGTGGCCTACGTCAACGGCAAAGAATCCGTCAGTCTCCTTATCTACTGTTCGCCCGGCGCCAATGTCATCAGCACGGTTGATCAGATTAAGCGTGAGCTTCCTTCGATTCGGGCTTCTATTCCTGCGCACCAGCAGCTCTCGGTCACCGGGGATCTAACGACCACGATTCGCGCTTCGGTAAAGGACGTGGAAGGAACTCTGCTCCTTTCGATTGCTTTGGTGGTCTTCGTCGTGTTCGTTTTCCTCCGTAACGCACGGGCCACACTCATTCCCGCGATTGCAGTAGCGATCTCTGTGATCGGAACATTTGTGGCGATGTACCTCTCAGGTTACACGTTGGACAATCTTTCCTTGATGGCGCTGGCCATCTCGACGGGTTTCGTCGTCGACGACGCCATCGTGGTCATGGAAAACATCGCTCGCCTGATCGAATTGGGTGTCCCACCGATGGCAGCAGCTCGGAAGGGTTCCCAAGAGACTGGACCGACGGTGTTGTCCATGAGTCTGTCGCTGATCGCAGTTTTCATCCCCATATTGTTCATGGGTGGAATCCCGGGCCGGCTCTTTCATGAATTTGCGTTTACCCTCGTGGTTTCGATCGCCATCTCGATGGTGGTGTCACTCACGCTCACACCAATGATGTGTGCTTACCTCCTTCACCCTCAAAAGGGGGTAAGGCATGGACGCCTGTATCGGATCAGCGAGCTTGGATTCGAGCGCCTGTTGAGCAGCTATCGCGATAGCCTCGGCTGGGCGCTGAAGCATCCGGGCGCGGTCCTTTTTGTCTTCCTGGGGACGCTGGCACTTAATTTTGTTCTACTGGGCCACGTCACCAAGGGTTTCTTTCCCTTACAGGACACCGGCGCGCTCCTCGGCGGCATTTTGGGGCCGGAGGATGCCTCCTTTCACGCCATGCAAAGGTCCTTGGCGGCGATCGAGCAGGTGATTCAGGCCGATCCGGCAGTAGATGTAGTCACAGGATTTACTGGAAGCTCCTCCGGTCCGGGGAGCGGCGACGGCAGCAATACGGGATTTCTCTTTGTCACTCTGAAGCCGTTGCAGCAACGAAAATTGAGCGCTGCCAAAGTGCTCGATCGCATGCGTCCCAAGCTGGAGGCCATCTCGGGAGCTTCTACGCTTCTCAAGCCATTTCAGGATCTTCCCTCCGAAGGACGGAAAAGCAACGCAAACTATCAGTATGAACTTACCTCTGACAACGTGGCTGACCTGAGTAAATGGGGACCGATCCTTTACCAGGAAATGAGAAAACTACCGCAGATTAAAGATGTCAGCATCGATCAGCAAGAAGGCGGATTGCAGGCTTCGATTAATTATGACCGACGCACGGCTGCACGATTTGGCATCACAACTCAGCTGATCGACCAATCGCTGTACGGAGCCTTCGGACAAGCGCAAGTATCGACGATCTATACTTCACTGAACCAATATCACGTCGTAATGGAGGCAGCTCCGCAGCTCGCACAAGACCCGTTGGGTTTGAAATCAATCTATGTGCATCCATCGAACGGAGCTTCCGTACCGCTCGATGCTTTCACCCGGACGACAAAATCAACCGCACCGCTGGTCGTGAACCATTCCGGACTGTTTCCGTCTGTAACCGCATCCTTCAACCTAGCTCCCGGTGTCTCGCTTGGCCAGGCCACCGCTGCAATCGAGCAGTTGCAGCAAAAGCTTGCGATGCCGCAGACGGTTCGCGGTGGCTTTGCCGGCACGGCCGGAGACTTCAAGAAGTCGCTTATCGACCAAATCGTACTGATTGTGATGGCAGTGCTCGCGGTCTACATCGTGTTGGGAATCTTGTACGAGAGCCTAATACATCCGTTAACGATTCTCTCCACTTTGCCACCCGCGAGCGTTGGAGCAGTGCTGGCCCTAATACTCTGCAAAAGCGAACTGGACGTAATTTCTATCATCGGCATCGTGCTACTGATCGGCATCGTCAAGAAGAACGCAATCATGATGATCGATTTCGCGCTTTTGGCGGAGAGGGAAGAAGGTAAGAATTCCGCGAGGGCTATCTTTGAGGCCTCCCTGCTGCGTTTTCGTCCGATTTTAATGACTACCATGGCCGCCCTGTTCGGCGCTTTGCCATTGGCCTTAGGCAGCGGCATAGGATCGGAATTGCGGCGCCCGCTCGGTATTGCCGTCGCCGGCGGGTTGGTCCTCAGTCAAATACTTACGCTCTATACAACTCCAGTAATTTACCTGTATCTCGACGGACTTCGACTGCGCTTCAAAGGCGGGCGTACTTTTGCCGGAGCACCCACCCATGGCGAAGCCGCTATTTAGGCGAGGGGTCATGCAAGATTTCTTAGCGCGTACGCCATCCTCCAGCAGATGGAACAGAGACAAAGCGGCCATCTTTTGCTTTCTGGCCCTGGGCGTCTGCGTCCTTCAAGGGTGCACGGTCGGTCCCAAGTATCTTCGCCCAACCGTTCCTGTGCCTGTCGCTTACAAGGAGACTGCGCCGCAACAGGCTTCGGACGGCAGCCTTTGGAAATCTGCGCAGCCACAGGATGCCGCCCGGCGCGGCAAGTGGTGGGAGATCTTCCAGGAACCTGAGCTGAACGATCTGGAGAGCCAACTGGATCTTTCCAACCAAAACATCGCCCAGGCTTATGAGCTGTTTATGGCTTCCCGGGCGCAAGTTAGAGAAGCACGGTCGGCGTATTTCCCGACAGTCGCGACCACCCCTGCCTACTCAAGATTCCGTACATCGCAGTCCACAGGGCAGGCAAAGTCCTCGCCCGTTAACCCAAACAGCAATCAGTTTCTGCTTCCATTCAACGTCAGCTGGGAGCCGGATCTCTGGGGCCGGATTCGCAATACCGTCCATCAAAATTCCTACGCCGCGCAGGTGAGCGCGGCGGACCTTGAAAATCAGCGGCTGTCCGAACAAGCACACCTGGCCGTCTACTACTTTCAACTGCGCGGCCAGGATGCGTTGGAGGACGTCTTCCAAAAGGCAGTTGAAGTCGATCGCCAGTCACTTGAGTTAACTCGTGTCTTGTACAGAACAGGACTCGACAATGATGAGTCGGTTGCTCAGGCGGAAATCACCTTGAAAAGCGCAGAGGCCTCTGCCACCAACGCAGCCATCGCTCGCGCACAGTATGAACACGCCATTGCCCTACTGATTGGTAAGGCGGCCTCCACATTCTCCATTCCGGTCAAACCTCTCGCCACAACAGCGCCTGCCGTGCCCCCCGGGCTGCCTTCGGAACTTTTGCAGAGACGCCCAGACATTGCGGCTGCGGAACGCACGATAGCAGAAGCCAATGCCCTAATCGGAGTCCAGACTGCGGCTTTCTATCCTACGTTGACCATCTCCGGAGGAGCTGGTCTTGAAAGCCCCACGTTTTCCCAGTGGTTCACCTGGCCCAGCCGCTTTTGGTCCGTTGGACCTTCCTTTTCAGAAACTCTCTTCGACGGAAATCTCCGCCGCGCCACGGTTGCCAAGTTCACAGCTCTCTACAACGCCGACGTCGCCAACTATAGACAAGTGGTTTTAACCGCGTTTCAACAGACCGAGGACTCGCTGGCCGGACTGCGTTTGATCGGTGTCCAGATCACCCAACAAGATGAGGCAGTTAGGAGTGCGCAACGATTTTATGACCTGGCAACAGTTCGTTATAAAACTGGTCTTGATCCCTATCTGAATATCTTCACTGCACAGGCCACGCTGCTATCGAATCAGCAAATCGAAATCGCTCTCCGCACGCAGCAATTAACCACCAGCGTGCAGCTTATTGAAGCTTTAGGAGGAGGGTGGAATGTGTCGCGCCTTCCGTCCGAGCGCGATGTTGCCGTGAAGGCGCCCTAGATTTATCCAGAAAGGCACCGCTTTTCTATTCTGAGCTGCGAGCTGGCAGCCCCTTTCGTAAACCGACTCGATCGTGGTACACGCGTTTCCACACATCCATTTGCCAGAGGCACGTGCCGTAAACCAGCGCCCCTGATTTCCCCGCAGGGAAAGTAATCTCGCTCGTTCAAAGATTGGTTCCATTCAATTCCTTACATAACCTCCACATATCCTCGCCGCACTCCTCATCCGGTCCAAGTAACCTCTGGCTCAGTTCCTCGAACGCAGGGTCGGTCGCTTGCCGGGAATGCGCCCGAAATTTGATACGAGATGAGGGACATATGAAACGTAGCGTTGTATGGATTTTGTTTTCCTATTCAGTCTTGTGCTGCGCAGCCGATCCATCGCTCGCACAGGAGCCAAGGCCCGAAAGGAAAACTTTAGTTGTAGAGCCTGGCAATGATTTCCGCGCCGCGCTCGAAAAAGGAGTGCGTCTCAAAGGCCCAGGGCAGCCCATTACCGCGAGGCTGCTGGAGCCGGTCTACGCCGGAGAAGATCTCGCGATCCCCGCAGGCTCGACGATCAAGGGACATGTTTCCGCAATTAGTACGGCTTCGAAGCGCAAGCGTGTGCGAAGGCTCCTAGATGGCGACTTTACCCCGCCTAAGACGGCGCACGTGACGTTCGATCAACTGGTGCTTTCCGATGGAACGATGCTGCCGATTCATAGTGATTCCGCTGTCGGCCTTGGTCGTGTGGCGAACTCGCGATATCTTCCCAAGGCGCAGCGTCCTGGAATCCGCCAAAAACTCAAGGGCGCAATGGCCCCGCTGCGGGAACCGAATAAGCTGCAGCGATTGGGCGAAGCCGTCGTAACCAGCTTGCCATACCACCCGGAATACATCGATCAAGGAACCGTTTTTGACACCGCCCTGCTCGCACCAGTGACGGTACTCGTAGCGGTTCAGCCTAATACGCCGTCTCCGCAAGCGAGCGACTATCTCCGCCTTCACCTCTTGACCCCAGTCAACTCACGTACGTCCACGGCGGGCACGCAAATCGAGGCCGTTGTTTCGCAGCCGTACTACCAGGCGGATCATCAACTGCTCTATCCTGCCGGGACCAGATTCACCGGGACGGTCCAGAAAGCCTCCTCCGCGGGCTGGATGAAGAGAAACGGAAGCATCGTGTTTGCCTTCAGCTCCGTGAGGATGCCGGACGGCACGACAAGAGAGATCCATTCCACTGTCGGAGGCATTCAAGCCGAGCGTTCGGAAGGATTGGACGTCGGTAAGGAAGGCGAGATTAAAGCTACCACTTCGACTTTCGCGCGGCTTCTCGCTCCCATTTCACTTGTGGGCCCATCAAGAGCACTTGCGGACACGACTCTGCAGAAGACAGCATGGTCTCGGTCCGGCGAAGGCCGGAAAGGCTTCGGCTTGCTCGGTGCCGGCGCAGCGCAGGCATCGGCAAGCACGGCCATTGGGTTCGGATACTTTGGCGCCGCAAAGAGACTTTGCGATGCATTCATCACTAGAGGTTCAAACGTCGAACTGCCGGTAAATACTCCGGTTTTCCTGCGACTGGATTCCAATGATCCCTCGGTAGCGCTCGCAACGCGATAGCCGCCGTATTAGCCCGCAGATTCCCGAAAGCCAGCCTGCTGACACAGTCAGGAAAAGCGGATAATCCGAAAATCAGCTTCATGAAGAAAACGAGCATAACCGTGACGGAAGCTTCGCGCAATTTTGCGGACTGCGTTAACCGCGCGCGCGATTAAAACGTTACGTTTGTGCTTCTGAAGAACGGTGAGCCGGTCGCGCGCCTGGTACCGGACAACGAAAAAGTTTGTGCTGGCCGCCACTTGGCCGAGGCTCTGGCTAAAACCGACTTGCCGGAGAACGAAGTCAGAACGTGGCATCGTCACTTGGAAGCTGTCCGCAAGGGCCTCAAGGCTTGGGAGGAGAAATGGCGATAATCCTGGACGTGCGGACGTCGTCATTCGGGGCGGGAAGGGTACTTTTGACCTGAAGAGCTGGGTCAAGTCCCGCCCGAAGGATCGATTTGAAATTGCTGCCATCACGCTGCCGAGGTATGGCATGAACTGCAACGAGCGACCGGGACACACAAGGTCACGCGGCAGCGTATCCGCCTAGCTTTCTGCACACAATGGCGCTCGCTTGTCCACACTTATCCAATTGCGAGCGGCCGCGAAAAACAACCAATGACGCCCCGACAGCTGACCAGTCCGAGGGTGCTTCAGTTCTTCGACTTCAACCACTTGTAAACAGCATCGGCCCCTTGCAGGCGGAATTGCACGATCACCGATTCCACGGCTAATTGGCCGCGCCGCGGATTCAGAAGAAATACTCGTCTTCACTCTTCGCGTATACCCCTCGCCCGTGTGCCGAAACTGCAACGCCGCATGGGAATGTCGAAGCCAACGAAGGACGTCGTTCACAGTCGGCAAAACGCAGTCGATAGCCACGTGCGTCGTACATGTCCATGGGACCACACTGTGTGTTGCACGACACGAAGGGGAAACAGGATTGCCGATCTGGAAATCCGTTCTTTTCTGCTGAAAATACTATGGCTGCCCATCTGCTATACGTATTGAAGGACGAACTTCAGGAGCGTAATTCCAGGGCGCTTTGAGAGAGCCAAATGGGGCCGGCACGGAAATTCCTAATGGGCAGGATTGTGGCGGGGGGCGCCGTAGTAGTTGCGCTGATGGTTGGTTTTGCCGCCTGGCGGGCCGCGCGGGTGCTGCGGCTTTCCACGGATGAGGTTCAAGCGGAACGAGAGATTCGATTCGAAACCCACCCGTTCACTCCGCCGCCGGGAACTGGCTTTGAACAAGTTAGCGCGCCGGCAGTCTTTCTACAGGCGGCGCGCTTTCAGGACCACCTATATATTGCCGGGCCGGGGGGCCTTCTGGAATACGATCTTGATGGCACTCCCACGAGGCAATTCATTCCCGGCCAGGATCTGCCGCCGTCTCCGCTTGTCGCTCTTGCTCCGGCTTTGCTGACTAACAGCCAGGAACCTGAGCTCGTAGTGGCCACCGCGCAGGATGGACTGCTGGCGTTCAACGGCCGTGCTTTCCACCAGATTCGTCCGCAGGATTCTGGAGCCCGCGAGATTACCTCGATACTGCCGGCGTCTGCCGGACATCTGCTCATCGGAACAAAGAAGCGTGGAGTACTGGTTTACGACGGCAAACATCTGTGGCCCTTGCATCCCTCGTTGAATGGCCTGTATGTCACCGCGCTCGCCGGCACCGAATCCGACTTGTGGATCGGCACGCTGAACCAGGGCGCGTTCCACTGGCATGCCGGCTCGGTCGATTCTTTCGGCGAAGCGGAGAGCATGCCGGACCGGCAAGTGCAGAGTCTCGCGATCTCTGGCGAGAAAACTTACGTTGGTACGGTACTGGGTGTGGCGGTTTTCGATCGCGGGAATTTTTCGCAAGTGCTTGCGCCGGGCGTACTCGCAACAAGCTTGCTCGCCACGGATTCGAATCTGATCGTGGGTTCCGAGGATCAGGGAGTCCTGACTATCGCGATTGGCAGGGCACAGATTGAGTCGCACTTATTGCATTCGAACAAGACGGCCGATTTGACCAAGGTTCGCCAGATTTTTGCGTCTGGAAATGACGTTTACGTGCTTTCCAGCGATGCACTCTATCGCATCGGGGCACACGGCTTGGGTTGGCAGCAGGTATTAAGGCCGGGCTCCGCGATTCTGAGTGATCGCAATATTTCGGCGCTCGCCGCGGATAAAACCGGACGCCTTTGGATCGGCTATTTCGACCGGGGCCTCGATCTCATCGACGCGGACGCGCGACGCGCGACCCATGTGGAAAACGATCACGTTTTCTGCATCAACCGCATCGTGCCGGACGGCCGGAACGGCACCGTAGCGGTGGCAACAGCAAACGGTCTTGTGCGTTTCGACTCCCATGCCGGCCAGCAGCAGATTCTGACACGAGCCGATGGGCTCATCGCGGACCATATCACCGACGTGGCCAACTACCACGATGGTTTAGTGGTGGGCACGCCAGGAGGTTTGACATTCTTGGACGCGGCTGGCCCCCGCAGCATGTATGCGTTTCATGGCCTGGTCAACAACCACGTGTACGCGCTCGGCGTTTCAGGCGATGAACTCATGGTCGGGACGCTGGGCGGTCTCTCTGAGATCAGCAAGGAGACGGTTCGGACAAATTACACGGCGGGCGCGGGCTCCGGCTTGAAACACAATTGGATCACCGCGGTTGTTCCCGTCGACGATGAATGGATCGTCGGAACCTATGGCGCGGGCATTCTTCGGCTGGACCGCTCCGGACGTTTTCGATCCTTTGAAAAAGCCACGGCTTCCTTCGAAGTCAATCCCAACGCGATGCTCGTGACAGCGCACCACGTTTTCGGCGGCTCGCTCGGAAACGGCCTCTATGTGTACGACCGCGATGCGAAGCGCTGGATGGTTATCACGGATGGTTTGCCGTCGCTCAATGTGACGGCCCTGGCGGCAAGCAACGGAACCATCTACGTGGGCACGGACAACGGGTTGGTCAGAATTCTGGAGCAGAAATTGCGTCCATGAAAAAAATCCTCGTCGTAATCACTTTCTTGCTTCTTACGCCATGCATTTTACTCGCGGATGGAGGCGTGCTGATCCCGCGCGATAAGGCGCAACCCGATCCCATGATCCTGTCTCTCGAAGAGATGGAGATCACCATCCGCATTGACAACGGCGATGCGCGCATTTTCGTGCGGCAGATTTTTGCCAACCACACCAGCCGGATCGAAGAAGGAAATTATGTCTTCGCGCTACCGAGCCGCGCGACGGTATCCGATTTCGCCGTGTGGGACGGACCCGTGAGAATTCCGGCGGTGGTGCTGGAACGCAGGCGCGCCGAGGAGATCTACAATCTATTGAAACAGCAAACGATTGACCCTGGACTGCTGCAAATGGGAGAGCGCGGCGCTACGGAAGCCTCCCACAGCGCCATCTTCAGCGCGCGCATCGTGCCTATCGCGCCATTCGGGACCAAGCGTCTGGAATTCGAATACCACGAATCGATACCTGTGGAGAATCTGAAGACGTACTTTGCAATTCCGTTGCGCCCTGATGCCTACCAAGCACAGATGGCCCGGCACTTGTCCATCAACTATGAGTTGCAATCGGCGCATGCCATCACGAACTTTCAGGCTGTCGCGAAGACCTTTCCCCTACAGATCGAACAGAATTCGCCGCATCTCGTGAAAGGACATTTCGAGGGACAGAACGTCAATCTGACGGAAGACTTCGTCACCACATTCGAACTCGATCGCACTGGGAATGACACGTTGCGAGTGCTGGCGTTTCGTAACCCTGTGAGTAGCCAACCTTCGCCGACGGAGACGGCTCCCGTGCGCAGCGCCAACGAACCCGGTTTTTTCGCCGTGGACGCTTTGCTTGGCGGTGGAAAGCAAATCCCATCGGCCAGCGGGAATGCGGATCAAGACCCCGGCCCGGCAAAGACTCTCGTGCTTCTCTTCGATACCTCTCTCTCTATGCAGTGGGAGAAACTAGAGCGCAGCTATCAAGCCCTGGAAACGCTTCTTCGCAGACTGCGTCCGTCGGATAGTTTCAATCTGATTTTGTTTAATCAACAGGCGCAATTGTTCGAGCCCGCTCCCTTAGCCGCGGACACCGCAGCCGTTCAACGGGCGCTAGATTTCGTCCGCGGAAGCAAGCTGCGCGGCGGCACCGATATGCAGCGCGTGTTGGATGAGGGTTTAAGGCAATGCGCCGGAGGCGGAAACGCCAGCCGTTATCTCGTCCTGCTGAGCGACGGTGGTGCGACGCGCGGGCCTATTCAGAATGGCAAGATTGCAGCGTGGTACCAGGCCGCCTGGAAAAAGCTTCCCGAGTCGCAACGTCCGAAAACATACATCTTTGGCGTTGGCGATGATGCAAACTTGCCGCTCTTGCGTGTACTCGCGCGGGAAGACGGAGTGCTGGAGCAAGTTCTTTCGACTGAGCCGCTCGACTTTAAGCTCAATTCCTTCCTCTCCAAAATCGGCAGGAACCCTGTGGGTCAGTTGCGCGTGGAAGTGCCCCAGGATGCCGGGATTGACGCTGTCTATCCTTTGCAAGACTCGGCTTTCTCGGGCTCGTTGGCGGCTTGGGTCGGGCGATATCAGAAGCCAAGGCAGAATGCTGGTTTTGCGGTTCACGGCGAGAGAGAAGGCGTTGCCGTGGAAATCTCGGGAAAGGCCAGCCTGCCGCGCGAAGCCCTCGAACACCCGCAGTTGCCAAGGCTGTGGGCGCGCGCGCGTGTGGACGCGCTGTTGGAAAAGATTCAGCGCGAAGGCGAAGATCAGGCGACGATTGATGAAATCATTCGCCTCGCGCGGCAGTACAAATTTGTCACGCCGTATACCTCGTTTCTCGCAGTCCCCCGGGCTCTGCTCCGCCCCAGGGTGATTCGTCCGGGCGACCCAGTGTTGCGCGTGAAGACCGACGAATCCATGGTCTCGGTGGTTGCACTGTTCCCTTTTGGCTTGGTTCAAAAGCTTCGCTACTTGTCCGGCGAAGATATCTGGCAGACGCGATTCTTTGCGCCCGTAGACATGCAAGACGGCACCTACAACGTGCGCCTCGTTTTGCGCGACAAAGCAGGGCACACCTACCGCGAATCGAAGAGTTTCGTGATTGCCAGTAAGCCGCCGGTAATTCAGATCCGGCTGGAGCAGAAGCGAATTCGCCGAGGCCAAGTGCTGGAGCTGAAAGTTTCAGCATCGCAGAGCACGCGAACGCTGCTCGCGCGCCTTGAAGGAGTTGCTCCCGTCGGCCTGAAATGGGATGCGCGCGCAGGCGCAAACACCGGCCAACTTGAGATTCCGGAGCAGTTGATCCCCGGCATCTACCGGCTGACGGTAACTGGCGAGGACGTCGCTCACAACATCGGTTCACAGGGGGTGGACCTTGAAATCGTTCCGTAAAGTTTCCCGCAAACCCCTGATCGCTCTCGGTGCGACTACGTTGGCGATTCTTGCCGCAGGGTGGGTAGCCACAGCCAGTGGAGCGCTTCCCGCATGGCTTCGAAACATAGAAGCCCGTACGCCGATCGAAGCCGCATTTTTCCGGCTGATGGCGCTTCCAGGCGGCGAAGTGGCGTTTCGCAGACCGCCCAGCGAGACGCGACCGGCACTGGGAGAACTGCTCAAGAATCAGCCCGCGAACGCCCAACTGTACTCGCTGCGCGCGCTCGAAGACGAACAGCAATTGGATTTCAGTGCTGCGGAGGCGGATTGGAAGAGTTTCGCGGAAAAATCGGCGGACCAGTCCGCCGCCCAGCTTTCCCTCGCTGACTTCTATCACCGCAGGCTACAGCCCCTCGACGAGATCAAGGCGCTTTCCGCCGTCGCATCTGCTCCGCCGGATGCTTCGGAAAAGCTCACGCCTGCCTCCGAGCAGCGTTCCTGGCGGGCGTTCGAACGCATTTTCGACTTGATCCGCGCGCAAGGACTGCCGGCGGAGGTCTCCCGGGCACAATACCGCAGCTGGCTGGCGCGATACCCGCAAGAGCCGTCCCTCTACCCGCGTTTTCTCGAGTACCTGATCTCCA
>WNFO01002123.1_pt1 | contig 18958 bp, 20 predicted proteins | sample 5400251 | NCBI WGS metagenome assembly WNFO01 (sample SAMN13153354, study PRJNA577476) | soil metagenome | isolation source: 100 cm saprolite under Madrone tree | place: USA:California | collected 2016-06-14
CGCCGATCACGACCTTGACGCGTTTGCGAAACCACAGGTCTTTCGTGCCGGAGAGCGCGACCGGTATGACCGGCACGCCGGCCTTGATCGCGAAATGGGCAAACCCTTTCTTGAACGGCAGGAGCTCGCCCTCAGCCGGTCCGTAAGCGCCCTCAGGAAAGATCCCCACCGCCCCGCCCACCTCGAGGGCACGGTCGACGTGGTGGAACAACGACTGGTCGCCGTGGCGATCGCTCACCACCGGCACGAACCCGCCAGTGTGGCGAACGATGAACCACTGGACCTTGCGCGTAACCAGGAGCGTGGGGTTGGCCAGGAAGTGGATCCGGGGTTCGACCGGAAACAGCATGAGCAGCGTGAACTCGTCCAGCCAGTTGAGGTGGTTGGCGATGACGACGTAATTGCCCGACGGCGGGATGTTCTCCTTCCCCACCATGTCGAATCGGAAGACCAGGCGCATGATCGGCACGGCGATGAGCCTCACGGCGCGATATGTGAGCGTCGCCTCACGGCGCACTGGAAGGAGGTCGGCTGGGGGAAGAGCGGTCGAGGCCATTTCAGATGACCCCGAGTCTAAGTACTAAAGACCGTTCAGGAACTCCACCAGGGTGTGGAAGCAGCCCAGCGACCTCTGGATCTGGCGGGCGGCATCGGTCATGGTGCCGGCGTCACCGCCCGTCAAACGGCCGGCTTTCTGGTCGGCATCGACCTCGTTCACGAAGGCATTCAGCTGGCCGCATGCAGCGTTGGAGTTACCGCGCTGCAGCGAGTCGTTGGCGGCGCTTAGCTTGGCGAGCAGGCTGTTCCTCTGGCCGGGATTCACTCCCGACACTCCCTGGACGAAGGTTATGAGTTTGGCCAGCGCCGCCTCCGGCGTCAACACGGTGACTGTGGTGGTGGCCGACCCGGGCACTCCGTCATCGTCCTTGACCGTCAGCGTGGCCGTGTACGTTCCGGCGGCCGAATAGGCGCGGGTGGCGACCCAGTCGCTCGAGCTCGGGTAGTTGTCGCTCCACGTCCAGGTCGGCTTGTAATTGGCGGCCCCGTCCACCGCCAAGCCGGCGTCTGTGAAGGACCCAGTGAAGGTGAGCAACTCCTGCGGGACGATCACGTACCGTTGGGAGAAGCTGATCGCGGGCACAGGCGTGGAGTCGACGCCGTTGATCGTCACCGTTACCTTCGGGCTGGGGACGCCACCGTCGTCGGTGGCGATCAGCGTGATCGTGTAAATGCCCTCGTCATCGGTCTTCAGGGTGTAGGTAGGGCCGCTGCTGGTGGTGGGAGGGTTGCTGTATTCCTGCACCGACCAGTCGAAGGTGAACACGCCCGCGGTGTCCTCGGCGCTAGGGCTTGTGGCCGAGGCGGTGAGAGTGATCGTCGTCCCTTCCCGAGCGCTGGTTGGGGCGCCGCTGATCACGGCCTTTGGCAGCGCGTTCTCGACCACCGTCGAGAATTGGGCTTTGGCCTTGTTGCCGTGAAGGTCGTCCGCGGTGATCGTTATGGTCTGGCTTTGACCCTCATCCGCGGCCGCGCCCTTCCACGACCAGGTGCCGGCGCCGCTCGGGGTGACGGTCCCGGCCGAGCCCGTATTGGATGAGGCGGACAGCGTGACCGTGTCGCCGTCGGGATCTGAAAAGGTGCCTGTGTTGGTCGGGATCGCGCCCTCGGTCACCGTCACCGGGTTTTTGGTGGGCGTGACCGTCGGCGCGGAGTTCCCGCCTGGCGCGGGTGCCGCTGGCAACCCGGCCTCGAACGCAAAGTCATATGGGAAGTAGCCGGTCGAGGACCAGTTGGTGCAAACCGAGGTGCATCCAGACGCTTTCCAGGCCCGGCCGCCAGGGTCCTGCGGCGGAACGGAGGTCGTGCCTGCCCAAGATCGGACGCCCGCAGTGATGGTCATGACGATGGCGTAAGTCTTTCCACCCGTAACGGGAATCGGCGAGGCGAATGGAAACTTGAAGAACGGGTAGGCGTAGGTCGCGGTCGAGCCATGCAGGTCGACGACCGATCCGGGAAACGCCGGCCCGGTCGGCTGCTGAGTGGTGGCGTCGAAATTGCGGACGTCAACGGTGCCGGACGACCCGTAACCGTAGTCGTAGTTCAGCATCAAGGAAACGTGATCAAGCCCGCCCGTCGACGGGGCGGTGAACGTCTGGGCCCTCTCACCGAACGAGACTGGGTACCACGTGCTCCAATTCGACTGGGTCACGTCTGCCACCGCCTGGGAGGGAAGCAGCGCCAACCAGAGCCCGGCGGCCAGGCCAAGCGTCAAGCCGCGCCGGATCACGCCTCCTTTAAGGAAGCGCCGCTGTGCTGCCTGACGCGGGCCGTTCATGATCATCTGGACGTAACGGGCCTTCATTACCTGCGCTCAATCAACGGTCCTGGGGCCTACATTGATCGGCACTTGGCAACTTCTGTGCTGGGAATCTAGATGGGTAGGGTCCTGCTGATCATCGGCGCGGTCGTCGGGGGGCTGGTATTCGCCTTCGGCGTGCTGGGGCTGATCCTGGCCATCACCCAGCCTGACGCCCAGCAGTCCGACGAGATCGTGGGCTCGATCTTCTTCATGGTCGTCGGGGCCCTCGTTGCGGCGCCGTGCACCTTCTTCGCATTTAGGTTGGGGAGGCGGAGTGCGCCGTGGCAGCCGGGTGGCGCCCTCCCAATGGGGTCACCAGGCGCGGATCTGCAGGCAAGCTACCTGAGCTGGTTCGCCTGGTGCCAGCAAACGCTGGGAGGTGATGCGGTATCCCTGCACGCCGCCACGATGGCCGCCATGGCTGCGGGTGCAGCTGGAAATCCGACCGCAGCCGCCTCCGCCGAGGCCGCCCGCCAGTCAGCACGCCTGGCGGCTTCGGGGGTTCTGCCTGCGGCGCCCAACGGCGCCAAGGTCCGGATGCTTTCCCGCATCGGGGCCTCGACGGCCGCGTCACGGATCGGCGGGTAATAGCCTTGATTGGTGGTCAATTCGGCGGACTCGCCAATCGGACCGCCCTGATCGAGCCCCGCTCGACCGTGTCGGCCAAGTTCCGGAAGGCTCTGTTTGGTCACGGAACCTTCTCACTCAAAGGCCTGGGAGACTCATCTGTCGCAATGAATGTGCCGCGCGGCTGGCGACCGGAAGCAGAGATGGCTTTCGCGATGCTGGCGCCATCGGTGGGTCAGCTCGGCAGCGCCGGCATCATCCGCTGATCAGCTCGTTCGAGAGCGCAGACTCGATGAAGTCGGACTTGGCCTCCGTGTAGGCCAACGCGTCGGCCGGAAAGCGGGCCGCCAGCTCGCGCTTGAGGCTCGCGTAGGCGGTGGCCCCGTCAGGATGCGCACGCAGCCAGTCGCGAAACGCCAGGTGGCGGTCCCACTCAGAGTGTCCCGCGGGGTAGCAGTGAAGGTGATAGATGCGGGGCTCACTCTTCACGAAGAAGTCCTGGTCCGGGAGCGCCGACTCGCCAAGGTACTCGTAGCCGACGGCGGCCAACGCCCTGACATCCTCCTGGCGCAATGGCGATCGAAGAGCGGCCCACATGTCGATGATCGGCTTGGCAGCGAGCCCTGGAACCGACGTGCTGCCGCCATGTTCCAGCGCCACCACCTGGCTGCCCAGCACACGCTTGATCGCTGCCTCTTCCTCGCGAAATTGGGCGGGCCATGCCGGGTTGTAGTCGACAACTTGGACCTTTCGGCCCCCGACCCCATCGCGGATGTTCACCCACCAGCTCGCCAGCCTTACCGTTCCGCTTGCCCGCGCTCCGATCGTCAGCTCCACCCGCGATGGATCCGATCGCAGGGTGAGCGCCGCCGTGGGCAAACGCACCTCATCCCATGCGATGCTCACCGCGACGCCGGTTGAGGGCCAAACCAACCGCACGCTGAAGGCAGGCTTCAATTCAAACGGGATGTCGAGCCCAACGGGCGTCACGTCCTTTCCTCTGGCCACCAGCTCCATGCCCGTCTCATGGCGAAAAGGCCACACCATCGACTGGGCGATCTCGAAGCGGACGGGCTCGACCCGCACGCGATCCGCCTCGGGCGTGACGACCCATGAAGCGGCCGTATCGACCAGCGGCCTCGCCTCGCCCGCCAGCAGCTCGACGCCGCGAAGGCGAAGCGAGACCAGGCCGCCGTCCGGGCTTCGCTCGGCCTCCCAGTCAGACAATCGTCAGTGGGCTATGGGAGCCGCCGGCGAGTTCGGCCTCGACCGTCGACGTGCGGCGCGTACGTGCGGTCACCGATCCACTCCGCCGGGGCGATCGCCAGGCGTTGCGCCATCTGGACCAGCTGCGAGGCGTATTTGCCGCGAAGGTGCTGGAACTTCGTCCAGGACTCATCCAACGGCCTGACTTTGTAACCGGCCTTCTTCAGGCGTAAGACGGCCTGGTGGAATTCTTCGTGGTCGACCAACGGCTCCTTGGAGTTCGCGTAGCGGAAGTACCACGCCAGGTCCTCGACGAGGTGGTTGCCCACGGTGAACATGAGCCGCGCCGGCCCTTCTTCGTCCTCGTCGACTGTGCTCATGACCAGGGTGGCGGCGTCCATGACCGCGCCGAACGAGTTGAGCCAGGCCTCGTTGTCGTGACTGGATCGAAAGTAGAGGAGGATCGGATACGCGAGGTGGCTTTCGAGCACGGCTGCCGACCATCTGCGCCAGTCGTCGAAGGTCTTGACGAGCTCGTCTCGAAGCCCGCGCTCGAAAACGGTCTCCAGGAGCTGGATGCCTGACGGCGGAGCCCCCGCGATGGCGTCCAGCTGCACCACCAGCTCCTCGCGCTCCTGAAACGCTGCGTAGAGGGAGAAGAGGAGCGTGATTAACAGCGCCGCGATGCCGACCCCTGTCGCGCTTTCGAAGAGAATCATGATTCGAGCGCCGAGGCCGATGGGCACGAAGTCTCCGTAGCTGAGCGGCACGATGGTGCTCGCGGAGAAATAGAGGGCCTCGCCGAAGTTGTCGAGCGGCGGCCGGATCTGGTTCCGGAGCCCATCCAGGATGAGGGCGTAGCCGAGCAAGAATGCAAGCGCCCACGTCAAGAACATCGCGATGACGGCCGACGGCCCAAACGTCGCCAGCCAGTTTTCTCTTCGAGCTGGGTTCGTCATGCGCCGGCTGACCCAGCGCCACAACGCCCAGAACGCGAAGAATAGGAGCCGGACCATGATGAAGCGGTTGACGGACGGCCGCGGGAGGACGACCGACTTGAAGAGGTCGTAGAACGTCGCGATAGCGATGGACACGCCGGCGACAACCTCCACCCAGCCAAACGCGGTCATGCTCGCCCCAACCCCATATCACGATCCTAAAGCCCCGGGCGGTGACTTAGAGTGGCTCGCGCTTTGGACCCCGCCCATGTCGAGCGGCGGCCCTGGTTCAAGAGCTACCTGTTCGTGGGCCGCGACGGCAAGATCGGCATCAGGGCGGCCGAGGTCGCGTTCCTTCCTGAGGGAATCGGCGAGTTTGCCCAGCGCCCCGGCGTCCCGCTGCGAGGCGACTTCAGCGAGAAGGTGAAAGACACCGTCGACCTGTCGAAAACGAACTAGAATCGGGGCCCTGGGGCCAGGTCTTAAGGCCCGGATCAAGCTTTCGTTAAGGTCGCACTTCCGCGATGCGGGAGGAGGGTGAATGGAGAGACTGCGAACGATTGGCTTCCGGCTGGCTCGGATCGCAGCCGCTCTCGTGGTGGCAGTACCCGCCGGCCTCTCGATGACGACAACGGCCGAAGCGGCGACGTGCACAGCGACTGGTTTCGTTCGGGACAGCATCAACCTCACTGCAGCCCAGATCGGAGGCACCGTGAGCGGATCCCTGGACGCCACCGGCTGCGACATCGGCGTCTACTTCGCGAATCCCGGAAGCGTGACGCCGGGAGCCCAGGTCTTCGGAGCGCGCTACTACGGAGTGGTCAACGACGGCACCTCGGTCACGGTAGAAGGCGCTAGCATCCATAACATCGGCGAAAACCCCTTCAATGGCTCGCAGCATGGGGTCGGCATCTACTTCACCAACGGCGGCTCAGGCGTGATCGACGGCAACACGGTCTCGGCCTATCAGAAGGGCGGCATCGTCATTACGCTTCCGGAACCCTGGAACGGTGCGGCCACCACGGCGACAGTCACGAACAACATGGTCACCGGCCTTGGGCCGGTCGGCTTCATCGCCCAGAACGGAATCCAGGTTTCTCGGGGCGCCGTCGCCACCGTGAGGGGCAACAATATCTCCGACAACTTCTACACGGGTGAAGCCGGAGTGCCGAACCCGGCTGGCGCCAACCCCGAAGGCTGGGAATACTTCTCCACCGGACTGCTTCTCTTCGAAGCCGGGGCGGGGACGAAAACGTCTGACAACCAGTTCTCCGGCAACCAGCACAACTTCGCCAACGTTCGCTAAGAAAAACTGAGAGCCGGCCTAATGAGGCCGGCTCTTCACTTACGTGCTACGGGTTAGTGGCTCAGCCTCACGCACGCGGTGTCGTATTGCGACACGGCGTTGATGGTGTGCAGCAGAGACCCGAGTGACGCTGTTCCTGGGTTGCCCGCATAGACATTGCCGGCCTGCCCTGTTGGGTTGAATGGCGAGCCGGGCGCAGAGGCCGCTGCCCCCGGCGTGACCGGGTTGCTGGCACCACAGGTGTTCGCCGGCGCCCCGGGCTGGCCGGTCGCAAGAGCCGGCGTTCCGCCCAACAAGATGAAAGTGGCCACGCAGGCCACCCCGAGCGTGAAGTCCCGAACGAGTCTCTTCATGGCATCCTCCATAAAGGAAGTAGGCCGCAGCCCCAAGACCCGTTACCGATCGGTGTTACGCGCGGCTGCTCTCCGCGGCGCGCCCGGTCGCGAGCCCGCGGAACCGGTGGGTGATGTCCTGCATCCCCCAGTAGATCCACCCGAGGCCGACCGCCCACAGACAGTAGGCGACCGCAGCGAACAGCCCCGCGGCCCTGATCACATCGCTCGAGGCGCCGATCCACGTCGAGACGCCGAGCGCAAGCAGGCCGGCGCCTGCGAGCAGGCCAAGCAAATCGACCCAGCGCGGGAATCGCTCAGCGCCGAATCCAAGCCCGGAGGCGATGAGAAACCAGACTCCCACTAACGCCAGAGGCCAGGCCGCCCAGTCGCGGTAAGCCTCACCGCTCAGCGAGCCGGCGACCGCCACGATCTGGACCACGATCAGCCAGAGGACACCCACCACTCCCCAGAAGCCGGCGAACACGCCCCACGAGGGTGTACGCATCGGGTGACTGAAAAGCCCAATCGCCACCGGCAACAGGAGGGCCGTCCACGCGAGCAGGAACCAACCGCGTACCGGCACCAATCCGGCGAGCTGGCTGATGGCCGCGCCCAGCAGTGCCGCGGCCGAGAGAAGGGTGAGGAAGCTGGTCCCGCGCATCCCGCGAGACATCACCACCAGCAACACGAGCACCACCCACGCGATCAGAATTCCGGTCCGAACGGCTTCCCATCCGAGGAGCTGGCTGATCAGCGCGGCCACGAACGCGGCGACGCTGATCCAGTTGAAGGTGGCGCCCCAACGCACGACGGTTATTGTCGGGGATCAGCCGGAACCGCTTCGGTGCTCGTTCACCAGCCTGTATACCTTCGCGACGTCCGGGATGTCGTAAAAGGCCGGCACGCCGTTCCCTGGCGAGAACAAGTCCATACCGGTGTTGGCCCAGTACCCACGTCCATTCCAGCCCGGTGAGCTTCCGAACTCGAGGCTGCCCGATCCATCGGCGCGCACAGATTGGTTGATGGCGGGCAGCTGAGTCAAGAACACCGATTGGATGGATCCGCCACGAAGGATGAGGGCGCGCTGATTCGTCAGGGCATAGACCGTGCGGCGCCGGTCCCAGCGCTTGTAGACAAACCTTCCCCATATCAAGTACTGGCCGACGACGACGAACGGAATGCCCCAAAGCCAGAAGAAGATTGGCGCGCCGGTCAAGAGGACTCCACCTTCCCAGACGATCGCGAACCCACCCCACATGAAGGAAAAGGGGATGAGGAAGGCGTCGGCGCGACCGACCAAACGAGACGGATCTGGCCGGCCGGTCCACAGAATCTTCTCGCCCGGCTGCAGGTGAGGCTGTAGCTGAAACTGCTGCCCCGCATCGTCCATCGGTGTCGGGATTCTATGCGCCCGAAAAAAATTCAGAGGTGCCGGCGCGGGGATTCGAACCCCGGACTTTCGGTTTAAAAGACCGCTGCTCTAACCAAGCTGAGCTACACCGGCTACTAACGATTTTGAATTGAAATGCCATCCCCACGCAGGTCGCCCTAACCGTCAAACCTCCCGCCTGACGGACAAACTGACGGACAAAGCCTCACGGAATGACCTGGATGGCGCTGAACACGGACAAGGCGGGCGGTGCGAGTCCTCACTCCTACAGCTGCTCGGCCAGCGTCCGCCAATAGTTTCTCGGTGGTTGAGTCAGAGCGATCCAGATTTCGCCTAGCAGGTACTCCCTGTCAGCAGTTGCGGAGTAATGATTGGCCGCGAAGATGATGCAAACCGACACGATGGGAATCAGGACGACTAAGTTCGACCAGTTCCAGGTCCCAGCGAGCCAATGGCTGACCAGAGGGACCGATTCACCAAGCGTAACTAGGATCCCCACAACTGAAAATCCAACCATGAGCCAGATCGCCGACTCCGGACGGGCGAACGTGACGCCCAGTTCGGTGTTCGACTCGTTTGGCGTCAGCGTCGCGACAGTGCGTAAATACCCGCCGAGATAGCGGCCGCGACGCGCCACGACGAGCCGTCCATCGTGCTGTCTTGAAACCCGCGCGGTGGTTTCGGTTTGAAACCTCCCCTCTACGTATCTGGGTTCCAGGGGTACCGGCATCGCGTAGGTCTGCCTCCACCACGGATTCAGCCAGTCGAGCATCACAACGCTGGCGTCGACCTAATTGATCGGAACTGACCCATGCAGCAACTACCTCGATTGAGTGCGGTCAGCTGGCCGCTCGAAATCGTATGTCCACTGAAGTGTCCAGGGCAGCAGCGATCCGCTCGAGCGTAGACATGCTCGGCTTGCTCCCTCCCGACTCCAGCCGAGCGATCACGGACTGGGTCGTATGCATTCGCGCGGCCAGCTCGCGCTGGCTCAGCCCATGAGATTCCCTCAACTCCCGCACCTGGCGTCCCAGTTCGTAGGCGAGGCGCGCCTTCTCATAAGAGGCACGGATGGCCGGCTTCTCTATTCGACGCCGGCGAACTTCGCTCCAAGTCTTGCGCTTGCTCATGAGTCCTCCTCGGCGGTGTGCTCCTCGGCGATGCAGCGGCTCATCGCTGCCTCCGCGCGGTCGATCTCCGCCCCCTCGCGCTGCTTCGTTTTTCGGAAGACGGTAAGCAAAATGATCCTGCGGCTGCTCGCGATGAAGTAACTCACTCGCATCCGCTCCCGGCCGAGATAGAACCGCAGCTCCCGGAGCTTGCCTCGTAGCTGCCGCGTGTACGGCTCGCCCAGGTGGACACCCTCTCGTTCGAGAAGGTCGACGTAGAACGCAGCACGGCCGAAATCTTCATCACTTAGTCGTTCGAGCCATCGAGTTACCTCCGGCTCCAGCTCCACTGTACCCCAAGTCATCGCATTTTTGCTATGGGGCGCCGTCACCGGTCAGCAACTCGTCGAGCCGCGCAGCAGCGTCGCGCATGAGTGCCGCAGATCGTGGAATCGCATCGGTCTCAAGCTGGCCCGAGCCAGGAGCCGCTTGAACGACGGGGCTTCGCCAGGGAGAGTTGGTTGGACTCACATGGGAGGACGTCGATCTGGACAAGGCCGCGCTCCACGTCAACCAGGCGTTTCAGCGATACGGCGGCGCTCTTCCCGTCTACTCATCGGTACACCTACGCGCCGACCCTATCCACCGGCGCGCCACTTTCAACCTCGCCCGTAAAGCCTCCGGTCGTTCGCGACCGCAACCATCGCTCGAGCTCGTTCCTGGGCACGCACACCGCCCTGCCGATCCGAACGACGGGCAGCTCACCCGAAGCCATCAGCTCGAACGTCCGCGTGCGACCCAGTTTCAGCAGCTGTACCACCTCGACCCGGCCCTCCCAGCGACCATGCCCTCTTCGCCAATGCCGTAGAAGAAGCCGAACGATGCCGCGGCCCAAAGCGGACTCCGGCAGACACGTTCCCGATCAGGTTAAGAGACCGCTGCTCTAACCAAGCTGAGCTACACCGGCGCAAAGGAGATTGTGGCCTCTCAGGCACGGCCGGTGCTAAAGACGCAGGTGGCTGGAGCCATGCGGAATTTCGACTGATGTAGCCTTCCCCCGGTGAAAGCCTGGGTCGTCCGCGAGCTTGGCGGGCCTGAGACGATGCGATTCGAAGACGTCGACGCGAGCACGCCCGCGAATGGGCTGGTACGCATCGCCGTCCGTGCCTCCGCGATCAACTACTTCGACGCCCTCATGGTCGCGGGCCAGTACCAGGTCAAGCCGGAACTGCCTTTCGTACCCGGCGCCGAGGTCAGCGGCGTGGTCGAGAGTGCGCCAAGGTCGGCGGGCTTCAAGCCCGGCGACCGCGTCACGGCGCTGCTGGACAGCGCCGGCCTCACCCGAGGCGGCTACGCCGAGATTTCCGACGCTGTCCCAGCCAGCGTCCAGCGAATGCCCGACACCATGTCATTCGAGGACGGCGCCGCCTTCACGCTGATCTTTCAAACCGCCTGGTTCGGCCTGCACCGCCGAGCCAAGCTGCTTTCAGGCGAAGTGCTGCTCGTGCATGCAGGGGCGGGCGGGGTCGGCAGCGCCGCGATTCAGGTCGGCAAAGCGGCCGGCGCGATGGTCATCGCCACGGCCGGCTCGGACGAGAAGACCGCGGTGTGCTTGCAGCTCGGCGCTGACTACGCCATCAACTACAAGACGCAGGATTTCTCGGAAAAGGTCAAGGGAATTACGGGTGGTCGCGGCGCGGACGTCATCTTCGACCCGGTCGGCGGCGATGTCTACGACCGCTCCACCAAATGCGTCGCCTTCGAAGGCCGGATTGTGATCGTGGGTTTCACTTCAGGCCGCATCCCGCAAGCGGCCGCAAACCACGTCCTGGTCAAGAACTACTCGGTGGTCGGGCTGCACTGGGGCCTCTATTCGAGGCGCGCGCCCGAACTGCTGCCAGCGGCGACCAGCGCTTTGATGGACCTGTATGCGTCCGGCAAGATCAAGCCGTTGATCTCCGCGCGCATTCCGCTGGCCGAAGCGCCCAGTGCGCTCGCGATGGTCGCGGGCGGCAAGAGCACCGGCAAGGTGATCCTCACTGTCTGACCCTGGGGCGCCGGCCCCACCAGAAAATGTGGAGCCGCCGCCAGCGGAGCCCGTAGAGCCATCCCCACCCGAGCCGGTGGCGCCAGCGCCGCGTCCCCGAGCCGGGTTTCGCCATTACCGGCCCGCGAGCGCCGCCATCGCGGTGGCGTTGATTCTGTTGTTGCTCGTGGTCGTCGTGGGCCCACCCGAAAAGACATCGCCGCCTGTGTTGGAAGTGCTCTCCACCGACCAGACGCTCAGCTTCCCGATCGCGCGGGACGTCTCGGACCTGGACCCAGCACAAATGTCGAACCCCACCGATGTCGACATCTTCCGCAATGTCTTCTCCGGACTCTATAGATTCGACCAATCGCTGCACGAGGTCCCAGACCTCGCGGCTGGACCGGCGGATCTTTCACCCGACGGGCTCACATATACGTTTCACATCCGGCACGACGCGGTCTTCTCCAACGGCGACCCTCTAACAGCGGACGACTTCATCTACAGCTGGAGCCGCGCCGCCGCCAAGCAGGGCGATTTCGCGGGGCTCTTCTCGCTGGTCGCCGGCTATAACGCGGTGGCGAATGGCCGAGCGACCACGCTCAGCGGTCTGGCGAAGGTTGACGCATACACGTTGACTTCGACTCTCACCAAGCGCGCTGCTTACTGGACGACCCTCGTCGCCCTATGGCCGTTCTGGGTCGTGGATCGCAAGGTGATCGCGTCCGCCGGCGAGGACATCTGGTTCACGAAGCCTGAGACGCTGGTCGGAACCGGCCCATTTCGGCTCACCGCCCGCGCGGCCGGCCAGTCGCTGAACTTCGAGCCCGTGCCCGCCTGGTTTGGCGGCAAGACTGGAGCTTTGCAGCGCATCCACATCGACGTCCTGGCCGATCAGCAGGCTCAGATCACACGCTACGAATCCAATGCTTAAAGCCTGATCGGCTACGGCCGCCAGGGCCTGGCGCCCGCGGATGCAGTTCGTTACACGACCGATCCGAAGCTCAGCGCGCAACTCCAGCTGGTTCCCGCCGGCCTCACCTACTGGATTGGGTTCAACCTCAAGACGGGACCCTTCGCCGGGATCGACGCCGGCCGCGCCGGGCGCCACGCGTTCAGCACGGCGATCGACCGCAGTGCACTTGCCGATGCGCTTTGCTCGTCCGGCACCAGCTGTACGCCGGCCACCGGCGGGCTGATCAGCAAGGGGCTCGATGGCTACCTCGGCGATGGGACCGATCCGGGCGCAAAGTTCGACGCCGTGGCGGCCAAGGCCGAGTACCAGGCCTGGGATCCGAACGGTGGCAAGGTCAAAGGGCTCGTCTACACCTACGACACGAACCCATTCAACAAGGCCGTGTGCACCAACCTCGCGGCCCAGTGGCAGCAGAACCTGGGCGTCACCGTGCAGTGCTTGGAGGTCGACCGCGGGAACTACTTCGACAACCGCGACGGCCATTGCGCCTACAGCGCGTTCAGGCAGAGCTGGAGCGCCGACTACAACCACCCGCAGGATTGGTTCGACTACCTGTTCCTGAAAAACTCGCCCTCGAACGGCTCGTGCTACTCAAACCCGGCGCTCGACACGCTGGTCGCCGGAGCCGATTCCAAGCCCTTGCCGATTGCGCTGCTCGATTACCAAAGCGCCGGCAACATGCTCGTGAGCGACTCGATCCTCGGCGCGCTCGTGTACGGCGAGCAGCAGTACCTCGCTCATCCTTATGTGCAGGGCGTCGGCGGCAACGCGCTCTACGACTTCGATTGGCGCCAGGCGAGAATCCTGAAGCATTAGCTATGCATTTCGCCTCCCCACGAAGCGGGGACTACGTGGGGAGGCGGCTTCTTACAGCTTGCCTGGGAAGTGGCATGCCGCGACGTGCCCGTCAGCCTTCTTTTCGAGCGGCGGCTCGACCTCGCCGCAGATCGGAAACTGGGCGATCGGGCAGCGTGTATGGAACCGGCAGCCTTTGGGCGGGTTGATCGGCGAGGGGATCTCGCCCTTGAGCAGGATGGGCTTGCGGTGGGCCTCAAGCTCGGGGTCCGTGTAAGGGATCGAGCTCAGCAGAACCTTGGTGTATGGATGGAGCGGGTTGTCGTAGACCTCTCTGCTGCTCGCGACCTCGACGATCTTGCCGAGGTACATCACCGCGACGCGGTCGCTGACGTGGCGCACCACGGAGAGGTCGTGGGCGATGAACAGGTACGTGAGCTTGAACTCGCTCTGCAGGTCCTCGAGCAGGTTCACGATCTGGGCCTGAATCGACACGTCCAGGGCTGAGATCGGCTCGTCGGCGACGATCAGGCTTGGTGTCAAGACCAGGGCGCGGGCGATCCCGATGCGCTGCCGCTGCCCGCCCGAGAACTCGTGCGGATATCGGTTCGTGAAGTTGGGGTTTAGCCCGACGACCTTCATTACGTCCTGCACGCGCTTCTCGCGCTCGCGCCGATTGCCCAACCCGAAGTTCTTCAGCGGTTCGGCGACGATGTCGCCGATGGTCATCCTTGGATTCAGCGAGGCGTATGGGTCCTGGAAGATGATCTGCATACGCTGGCGCACTTGGCGCAGCTCATTGCCTCGCATCTTGGTCAGCTCACGACCCTCGAACGTGATCGAGCCCGCCGTGGCCGGCTGCAGCTGCATGATCACGCGGCCCAACGTTGACTTTCCGCACCCCGACTCGCCGACAAGGCCTAGCGTCTCGCCCGCGGCGATGTCGAACGTGACACCGTCCACCGCCTTGACCGCGTTTCCGCGGCCGAACCCACCGCCGGTGGGGAAGTACTTTTTGACGTCTTTGACTGAGACCAGCGGTCCTTCCCAGTGAGCGGCGACGATCCCGAGCTGCTGTTTCACGTCCTTGTGGCTAGTGACTCTTTCGGCACGTTGCTCATGAGCACCCAGCAGCGCGCCTCCTGGTCGGGGCCGACCTCCACCAACGGCGGCTCTTCCCGCAGGCACCGCTCGACCTTGAACGGGCAGCGAGGGTGGAACGTGCAGCCAGTGGGCAGCCGAGACAGGTCGGGTGGCATGCCCTGGATGCTTATGAGCCGTTCGTGCCGGCGCTCGTCGACACGCGGGACCGAACGCAGGAGCGACCACGTGTACGGATGCTCCGGGTGGTCGAAGACCCGTCGAGTCGGCCCCGACTCGACGATGCGGCCGGCGTACATCACCATGACCCGCGTGCAGAGACTCGAGATCACGGCCACGTTGTGGCTGATCAGGATGATCGCCGTCCCCAGTTCGCGGTTGAGCTCCTTCAACAACTCCAGGATCTGCGCTTGCACGGTCACGTCGAGAGCCGTCGTCGGCTCGTCAGCGATGAGCAGGGAGGGCTCGTTCGCTAGGCCCATGGCGATCATTGCGCGCTGGCGCATGCCCCCGCTGAACTGGAACGGAAAGTCGCGCGCGCGCTGCTTGGGGGAGGGTATGCGCACCCGCTCCAAGAGCGGTATGACGCGCGCCTTGGCCTGCCGCTTGTCGAATCTCGAGTGGGCGCGCATCGCCTCCTCGATCTGGAAACCCACCCGGAGGACCGGGTTCAGAGAAGTCATGGGGTCCTGGAAGATCATGGCCACATCGCCGCCGCGGTACTCGAGCAGGTCGCCGGAGGTCATCGTGACGACGTCGCGGTTCTTGAACAGGATCTGGCCGCCGGAGATCTTGCCCGGTTCTGGGACGAGGTTGAGGATCGAGAGCGCCGTCATGGATTTGCCGCTGCCCGACTCTCCGACGATGCCGAGCGTTTCGCCGGCGTCCATTTCGAAGCTGACTCCGTCGACCGCGCGGACAGTCCCGGCCGAGGTGCCGAACTCTGTCGTGAGGTTCTTGACTTGGAGTAGCGGGCCGGCTATCGACGCATCCTCGGGTCGATCGCGTCGCGAAGCCCATCCCCCACCCAGTTGAAGGCGAGCACGGTCAAGGAGAGGGCGATGCAAGGCGCAAGCACGATGTGCGGCGCGATCTGAATCGCCTTGTAGCCGTCACTGGCCATGCTGCCCCAGCTGGGTGCCGGGGGCGGGACGCCCATGCCCAGCAGGCTCAGGAACGCTTCAAAGATGATCGCGGCCGGCACCAGGTAGGTGGCCTGGACGACGATCGGGCCGAGTGCGTTGGGCAGGATGTGGCGGGTCAGGATCTTGAGGTTCTTGGTCCCGATGGAGCGCGCCGCTTCTACGAACTCACGCTCCCGGAGGGCCAGGGTCTGTCCGCGGACGAGCCGTGCCATCCCCAACCAGGCCGTGATCGAGATCGCCAGGATGATGTTCTGGATGCCGCGCCCGATCAGGACCACCAGAATCAGCGCGATGAGGAGGTCGGGCACACCGTAGGAGATGTTGATCAGGAGCGATATCAGCACGTCGATTTTGCCTCTGTAGAAGCCGGCGGTCAGGCCGAGAACGATCCCGATCATCGAGGCGAGCAGGCTCGCGCCGACTCCCACCGCCAGCGCGATCCCCGCGCCGCCCATGACCCGGCTCAAGATGTCGCGGCCGTAGTCGTCGAGGCCGAATGGATGGATCAAGCTCGGACCCTGATAGGTCGGTCCCAATGCCTGGCGCCAGATCGCATATGGGGTCCAGAAGAGAGACACGATCGCCGTGAGGACGAAGACCCCGATGATCACGAGCCCGATCACAGCCATCCGATTCCGGGTCAGCCGGCGCCAGGCATCCTGCCACAGGGTGACCTGTTCCGGGAGTTCGTCCACCCCAATGACATGCAGCTCTTGGGGGATTTCAACCGCGGCCGGGACTAATGCTGCCATCTATTTACTCCGTCACCATCAATAGCGTATCCGCGGGTCGAGCACGGGGTAAAGCAGGTCGACGGTCAGGTTCGCCAGCCCGATCAGGGCGGCATAGAACGTGAAGACCCCGATCACGATGTTGTAGTCCCGGTCCAGGATGCTGGTGACGAACTCCTTCCCCAGCCCGGGAATGCCAAACAGGAACTCGATCACCACCGACCCGGTGATGATTCCCGTGACCAGCGGGCCGAGGATGGTGGCCACTGGGATGAGAGCATTCCGCAACGCGTGGCGCAGGATGACGACCCTCGCGCTCAGGCCCTTCGCCCACGCGGTGCGCACGTAGTCCTGGCGAATCGTCTCGAGCATGCTGGCCCGGGTCAGCCGGGCGACGATGGCGGCGTACGGCAGCCCGAGCGCGATCGCCGGCACCGGGATCTGCTGAATCTTCCCCCAACCGATGTCTTCGTAGATCTGCCCTTGACTCCAGGCGTAGAAGCCCGTAACGGTGAGCAGGATGAGCAGGAAGGCCCAGACGAAGCTGGGAACGCTGTAGCCGATCACGGCCGCGGTCGAGGCCGTGTAGTCGACCCACGTGTTCTGCCTGATTGCAGCTATGACTCCTAATGACATGCCGACCACCACCGTCACCAGGACTGCGGCCAGACCCAGCGTAACGCTGACACTCAACTCACGCGTTAAGAGCGGAGTGATCGCCACACCCTGGTTGACGAGCGATTCGCCGAGGTTGCCGTGGAAGAGGTTCCCGAGCCAGATCGCGTACTGCTGCGGCCACGGAAGGTCGAGGTTGTAGTGGTGAAGCAGGGCCGCCTCAGTGACCGGGTTGAGGCGCTTCTCGTTCGCGATCGCGTTGCCCGGGAGCTGGTGGACCCCGATGAAGACGATTGAGGACACGACCAGCGCTGTGAAGGTGATCAGCAGCAGGCGCTGAACGGCGTAAACGAGGGTTCCTCGGCTCACATCCCTCCGGCCCCAAGATACAGCAGAAGGGGGGTCCGCACAAACTGCGAACCCCCCCTTTTGAACTCGAGACTGACGGTTTAGTGCTGGAGGAGGCGGATTCCCTCCCAGTTGTAGTCGTAGAGGCCGTTGTAGCCGGTGCCCCTGACATAGGTCTGGGTCATGTACGGCTGCGCGCCGTAAAACATGGTCGCCCAAACCACGTCGTCAACGAGCATCTTGCTCGCTTTGTTGTACTCGGCGACGGTCGCCGGGTCGGTGATCGACTTGGCGTCGGCCGCCGCAACGATGGTGTCCAGCGCGGGGTTGCAGTACCCCTCGTTGTTGCCTCGTCCGACCTTAGCCTGGGCGCAAGTGAACAGGTTGTCGAACCAGTCTTGGGGATGGTTGTAGTCGATGCCCCAGCTCTCGCGGAAGACAATCGTCTTCTTTCCCTGGCGGTCTTTGATCAGCGTCGGGAAGTCAGAGGGGACGAGCTTGACCTCAACGCCCAGGTTCTGCTTCCACTGAGCCTGTAGGTTCGTTGCGATCTTGGTATTGCCGGCGCTCGCGTTGTAGCGGTACTCGAGGCCCTTGACCTTGCTGCCGTCCGGGTCCCATTTCGTGTAGAGGGCCTTGGCCGCGTTGGCGTCGAATTTGGAGTAGATGTCAGAGTTGTCACCAGCGTAGCCAATGAAGCCCTTGGTGATGGGTCCCCCGTACGCCGGCTGGCAGGTGACTGTGTGTGCGCACGCGATGTCGGCGAGTTGGACGCGGTCGATCGCCATTGAGAACGCCCTGCGGCCGTCAAGGCCGGGGTCGCTGCCGCCGACGGTCGGGTCGCCCGGGGTGACCCCTGGCTTCTGGGCGAAGGGGCCCTTGGTGAAGTTGAAGCCGACGCCCGTTGTGCGGCCGCCGACATAAACGTTCAGGTACTTGCTCTTGGTCGGGTCGTTCCTGTAGCGGAGGACGTCGTCGGGCCCGGGCCCGTTGTTGGCCATACCGACGACCTCGTAGCCGCCGGACTCGAACTTCTTGACCCGGGAGACGTCGTCAAGACCGATTTCGACGTGGATCGCGGTCAGCTTTCCGGTGTCGCCGCCCCACCAGTTCTTGACGGGCACAAAGTCCATGGAGGCCTTGGGGGTGCGCTGGGTCAGCTTGAACGGGCCACTACCGATGAAGGTCGAGGGAGAGTTGGTCCATGTGTCTTCACCAGCCGCGGTGATCACCTTCTGGTCCACGACCTCGGTGGCGACGGGCATGGCAAGCTCGGTCAGCCAGAAACCGGCCGGCGCAGTGAGCTGCGCCTTGAGCGTGTAGGCGTCTGGCGCGGAAAGGCCAGTAATGGTGGTCGCCTTGCCTGCCTCGACGTCGGTGGCACCCACGATTGGTTCGAGGTTGCCGGCGTAGGCGTCGTTGAGGCGAAGCGTCCGGGTCCAGCTGTAGACCCAGTCAGCGGAGGTGATCTTGTCGCCGTTGGAGAACACCATGTCGTGGCGAAGGTTGAACGTCCAGGTCATGCCGTCAGCCGAGATGGTCGGCAGGGCGCTGGCGCCAGAAGGCAGGATCTTCAGGTTGTTGTCGAATTTGTACAGCCCTGTGAACACTTCAGAGAGGACGACGATGTCTACCGCCGAAACGACGTGGGCGGGGTCGATGCTCGTGACATCGTCCGTTATCCCGAAGCGGAACGTCTGGTCCGCGGCGAGGGTCTCCGACGCCGTAGGGGCTCCGCCGCCACAGCCGGCGACCAAAAACACTGCTCCCAACGCACCAGCGAGGGAACGGAACTTGGAGCTTCCAGTCATACAACCTCCTCAGGAAAACAAGCCGAGGAAGGCGCATAGCTCCGGTGCCATCCTCGACATCCATCGCCCTCTTCCCGGAGGTCCGGGGCGAGAGTGCGCCGGCAATGGATTTCGCCACCTCGCGATGGCACCGCTACTCCACGGTCATCTTGGGGCCTAGACCCCCCTGGGGTCAAGCTCCCGAAGGGTTCGGGGAGCCC
>WNFO01011522.1_pt1 | contig 18949 bp, 27 predicted proteins | sample 5400251 | NCBI WGS metagenome assembly WNFO01 (sample SAMN13153354, study PRJNA577476) | soil metagenome | isolation source: 100 cm saprolite under Madrone tree | place: USA:California | collected 2016-06-14
AAAAAGAAAATAGAATATTACCAAAAGAATAGAGTAATCATACTCGCTAAAGAGAAAGCAAGGCAAGCTAGAAACAACCAATCTCTTAACTACAGGAAATTATGTAATTACAGAAAGTATTTTGTTACTTTAAGAGATAGTATAGAAGGGTATAAAGATAAAATTGAAGAAACAAAAAGAAAAATGAAGTCTGTAAAAAATATTATTGAAGCATTAGAACTTGAGTGGGGCAAGGAGAGAGCAATTTTGAAAAATAAGGAGAAAGTAATATGACATTTGATAAATTTGATGGATTTCAAGAGCGTTTACTTCTAGAAGTAGAACACATGAAAGATACTAAAGGCAAAGAATATGCTCATTCAGCAGACAGATTTGCCAACTTCAACAAATTATCAGGGGGGTTAGGTATACCAAACTTCCAAATATGTTGGATATACTTATACAAGCATCTTGACGCAATAGAAAGTTACTGCAAAGAAGGTAAGACTTTTAGTAGTGAATCAATCAGAGGAAGAATTGTAGATGCTATAACTTACCTAACTCTGCTGGCAGGTATGATTCATGAATATGAGAATGCTGACCATGCTCATGATTTTTCTGATTCTTCTAAATATACTAAATCTGTAAGAAAAGAAATCAATGAGATTGCTGATGCTGCTGAACTCGATGAGCGTAAAAATCTTTAGCTAATAATTATTTCTCAGCAAATAGATCCTTAGTGCTCAAATGAGCATTAACTCGTTTCATTTGCTCACTAGTCAGTACAGGCCTAGTTTTAGTCTTTGTACCATACATTGGAAATGGTTCAACATCTATCCCCAAGCTTGTATAATGCCTGTGAAGTGCAGTAGGATTCACGCTAGTAGATTCGGCATCTTTATATAATTCTTTAAGGGAAACTTCGTGAGTTTTTGTGAAGGGACTTTCTGTACTTTTAGTGCTACTTTCTTCTTCTTTACTGGATTTACTTGCTTGTATGTCGGCATTTGGTTCTTTCTTAGATCTTTCTTCTATGACTTTCTTAAATGGATTCTTAGATTCTTTAGGTTTTTCTTCAGTGGGATTTTCCTTAGTCTGAGTTTTCTCAACAGTCTTTTCTTCAGTCTTAGCAGCAACTTTAGCAGCAGGCTTAACTGGAGCAACAGGCTTAGAAGGTTTTCCTGTAGCAGTTTCAGCTAGCTGCTTAGGAGTAATATTCACGCTTTCTGGATTTATTGGCTGTATAACAGGATTAACTTGCTTAGGAAACTGAAAATTCTGTGGAGCACCCAATAATTTTTGTGCAGGCATACCCTCTGCTGAAGGCATAGGATATGCTTCTGGTGCTGGTAACGCTCTTTGAGTTTGCACATTAGGAGGAGCATATTGAGGACTCATTGCAGGCCCCATCTGATGCACGTTTTCCGGGTAAGATGCTGGAGGCAATTCTCTTGGACTTGTAGGAGAAAGATTTTCAGGTGCAGTTCCTTGAGGATAAACAGAACTCTGAGGTCCACTCATGGGAATTGCACCACCAGTCCTTGCATATTTCTCTGCATATGGTGATGTTTCAAGTAAATCAGGCTGCACAGTCCAAGGATTAGGGGTGTTATACGATGGAACTATCGGAGCAGGATGATCAGTCCACTGAGCATTATGTATTTGTGGAGTTTCAGGAGACTTAAGAATATTAGGAACTCCCATCCAAGGAGCTTCAGATGCAGCTTCAGATGCTCCTGCATATGCTCCTTTTACCATTGGAGCAGCTCCACCAATTATTGCTCCAGCTTCAGGATGTCCAAATGCTTGCCCTATATACTTACCAAGAGCGCTAGATCCAATAGAAGCTGGTATACCTAATCCTTTATATGGTGATGATGGAGAAGTAGCTGCATTCCACGCTCCTCTCAATCCTCCCCAAAATCCAGATTGTATTGCAGGAGAAAATCCAACACCTGCACCAGCAATATCACCAGCAAGATTAGATTGACCAGGAGTAGCCCCTAATGCTGCTGCTCCCATCTCTACACCTTTGCCAGCAATTGCAGACGGTACAATCATCCTAGCAGCCTGCACAGGATTTCTTAGGGCTAGCGGAGCCATTGTTCTCATCGTGCCTCGATATACATCAGATGCTCCACCAGCTTTATCTTCTCCAAGACCTAATTCCCAAGCTCCTCGCATCGCCTGATTTATCCCAGGAGCAGCATAATTCTCAAGCTGCCTCATTCCAGGAACCTTAGAAAACATTCTATCACTATCATCTTTATATACGTAAGCCTCAGATTTAGGATACGCTCCAGAAACAGGCTTGATTCCCTGAGCATTGACCTGCTTCTGTTTATTTAAAGATTCTCTCGCACTTACCTCTGCATTTATAGTTTTATCTATATAGTCAGCGTTGCCTAATTGCTCATTAGGAACATCTATCAAGAATGATTCATTAGAGTTTTTAGGAGATACTTTTATCTTAGCCATACTACTTATCTCACTATTTCGTAAGAATGCCCACTTGGAGTAGTGAGCATCTTAGATTTATCAGGCTTGCTTAACCTAGCATCAATATCTTCCATTCTAGAAGTAGGAGTCTTAGCATATTCATTAATCCACTTCTCCATTTCATCAACACTCTTTGCTAGAGTCTCTCTAGTCATACTCTTAGCATTAAACATATCCTCAAATTTCTTTAAGTAACCAGAAGATCCTCTACCTCCAACATGGATATTAGTTATTGCTCCTTGAAGCATACCAATATCTGCTCTTAAAGGAGCAAATTCAGGATTAGTACCAAGAGTACCAGTCATAAACTCTTGCCATCGATTCCCGAATATATCATTGCTAGCAAGAGTCTGTATATTCTTCTTGATATCAGGCATTCTCTGCTGAACAATTTGAGCTTTGTGTGCTGAATCTTTCTCATTAGTAGTAGCAGTAGCCCACGACTGAGATTCTCTCAATTTAGCTTGCTGCTCAATTGCATGAGGAGTAGTTTCTGCTTCAATTTTAGCCTCAGTCGATGCTTTAGTTCTTGATCCTCCTACGTTTGCAGCAGCAGCAGCAGCAGCAGGAGTCTGATTAAGTCTTATTTTTTCAGCTTCTCTTGCCCCAGTTATAGCGGCAGCATGTTCAGGAGTCTCCTGATTGGCTTGCCTCATCTTAGTCCATTCTTTTGTTGCTTCAGATTTAATTAACTTTTCTTCATCAGTCTCTTCAGGATATCGTAATATATCAGCCCCCATCTGATCTATAGTTCTCTTGCTAGCCTGCATCGTAGCAATTCTTTCTAAAGCCAATCTATGAGCAATCTTGCTGGTAGCATCCTTTTCTTTAGTAACCTGGCCAGCCTCTTGAGTCCCCCTCAATCTTGCAATTAGTTCTTCGGTAGTTGCATTATGAATATCAGTAGCAGTATTTTTACCTATTGTAGCTCCTATTTCTAATCCCTCTTTACCACGAGTATATTGTTCTTTATCAATTTCCATCCGTCTCTTCTGATCAGCAGTAAGATTCTTATAAGCCTCCATCGCTTCATTATATTGTTTATCAGCAAGCTGACCCCCCACCTCAATACCTAGCTTTGCATTGCCAAAGCCAGCTAGCCCAGCTAAAATTGCATCTGTTATTTTTGTTCCTCTACTTCTCTTAAAATCTTCTCTTCTCGGTACAGGTATGTTTTCTTGACTACCTGCTAATGCTGGTGCTTTAGGAATTTCTCTATATGAATAATCGGGAGTCATCTGTCTTACTCCCCCTGCTGCTGCTGGCGTGGTTATTCTAGGATAATTAGGCATGCTCTGGGCAGTTTGCGCTTGAGCTGTTTGAGCAGATTGAGCTTGAGCAGCAGGCTGATTTTGAGCAGCCTGCATGATTGGTGAGACATTTGGGGGAGGAATGACTGGCTGATTAGTCTGAGCAGGCTGATTCTGAGCAGGCTGATTAAGAGGCAAGCTAGCCTCAACAGGAGCGGGTATATTACTTTGCTGAGCGTAAGGAGAGATTTCAGGTCTTTGAAACAGAGCTTGTGGTTGATATTCTGGTGATCTATAAGCTGATACGCGATTTTGAGGAAGATATTGATCCTGAATAGACTGCTGCACTTGATCGGGTAATTGAGCTTGATCAGGCTGCTGTATCTGATCAAGCATCTGCAATACTTCAGGCTTGATTACATGCTTTAGAGGTAAGTTATATAGATCAGGAGGAATATCAGGCATATTCTTTTAAGTACCTTTCGTTGCCTTTATTATACCAGCAGCAGATCCAGCAAGAGTGCCAATCGTACTCATAACCTTATCAAATACTCCTGGCTGATTAGCTAAATTAGCCAATATCTTTTGTTCCTCAGCAGTAATCTGTCCATTAGCTTGGAAATTTCTAATTATATTATCAACAGTCTGATTTACTTCATTAAGATTCATACCATAAATGTTTCCCTGCCCCTGAAGTGCTGTCAATCTATTTCCAGCCATTCTATTTTCTGTTTCAGATAATCCTGCTGCTCCTGCTTCCATTCCAGTCTGCCGAAGTTTTGCAATATCAGCATTTGAGCTTGTAGATGCTCTCTCAGCAGCTTCAGATCCCTTTCTTGCTAAATCTCCTGCAATTGCTCCAGAATAACCATAGCCACCAGTGGCGGAGGCAGATCTCTCCGCCTGTCTACCTACATCTTCATAAACTCCCTGAGCACTTCTTTGAGCGCGATTACGCATTGCAGTAGCAGCACTCTCATCTATACCGCCTGTACGAGCTAGATTACCATATGTAGAGCGAACATCACTAAGAATTGACGGATCATAGCCACCAGTAGATTGTATATCGCTATATCCTGAAGTTATTCCAGGCAGCATGCTTGATGCAGTAGATTTAGCACCACCAAGAATATCTTGCAATTGCCCGCTAATCTGCCCAGATTGTTGATTAGTACTAGCAATCGTATTCTTAGTCTGCTGCCTTAATGCTTGCTGATCTGCTTTGCTCATTTTTGCCTACTGGAAACTATTATTCCCTTTTTTATGTCCTATAGAACGATGCCCACGATTTGTTACAGGAGTATGACGTATTGCTTTATTAGTTCTTTGTCTAATCCTTTTTTCCTTTTGCTTCTTGTGCTTTGTGCTCATTTTCTCTTTATTAACTCAACAAATCATAAACTAACGCCTGCCCACCTTTACTGATATTGAATCCACACTTTTGAAGAAAATTCTTCACTTTCTCATCTTCCACAAATACATGAACATCTGAAAGATTTAGCTTCTTAATATCTCTCTTACAGCTTTCAATTAACTCTAGAATTGCTTTTGCTCTAGTAACTCTTGACTGATCTTTGTCCAAAATAAGAATTCCCTCAGACGTCAATCTAATACCAGCGAAACCAATAACCTTGCCCTGAGATACAGCTATCTTCTTAGAGATAAAAAGACTAGAAGAAATATCAGGAGTAGGAAATCCATAAGAGTTAATCTTATCTATTTCATGGATATTGCTATTTACTGTATTTAGTATCAACATCTTCTTTCTCAGCAAGAAATTTAACGTGAATATCATTGGCAATTCGATGAATATTTGCTCTACATCTATCCATCTCTTTTTGTAGAACCATGACTTGTTGCTGAATTACAGAAATCGTGCTAGCCTTAATATCTTCCTCTATCGCAATAACTCTTTGATTCAAAACTGCTATATTTTTGTCTGTAGTTACAAGATCCTTTATAGTATCTTTAATTTCCTCTATATCTTCTTTTATACTTTCAACTTCCTTACCAGACCTGCCAAAATAAAGAACTATAGCAGCCAGGCTTGCACCAAGAGTTAATATATTTCCGAGATTTACCGTCGGATCAAAAGTCATTTTTAGTTTTTTGATCATTCTTTCTACAAAAACTAAACATTAGAATTCATCCATACAGCAGCCAGGTCACCTGAATTTATAACTGATCCAGCGCTGGAATCAAGTGCTATCCTAGCCTGCACACTAATTCTTACTTCGTCACCAATTCTCATAGATGTCTTATACACCCAAGACTTAGAAATCGTTGCAGTTATTTCACCAGCATTATCACCCAAAATACCTGCTATCAGGCTTGGTTTTCCATTGCATATGATTCTAAACTCAATCTTACCATCATTGAAAACGTGATGACATTCTAGGCTAGCTGATATCAGCCATGTTCCTGATTTCTTAATGGTTAGACTCAAGCCTGGGATATCTTGATAGAAATCTTTAAGAATCAGCCCAACACCTGAATCTATAACTGATAAAGTGATGTTGCCAGTCTCATCAAATAACTCTTGAAGATATAAATGAATTCTCTCAAAGGTATCGAACAATCTTTGATCTGTACCTTTGAAGGTTTGGTATAAAAATTGAAATGGCTTAAAAATCATTTTTATTTGGTGGGCTATCTACTTTCCAATCGACCGCCACGACCATAAATTAGTAAGCAAATAGCCCTCAAGCCTGCTCCAATAAAGCAGGTCGCATGTTATACATTACTGTGCCGTAAATATCTAATCTGCTTAAGACAAATCCCGCTCCTGATAATCGGACCTGCAAGCCCTCATCTTGAAAGTTGATCAATCTCTGTAACTCAAGATTTCTTTCATTCTCATATAATCTTAAGTCAAAACCACGGACACTTAGAAAAGCTCGACGTAGTTTATTATATAATTTTACGTCTAAAAAAGTCTTACCAGATATCTCCAAGTTAAGCATCGTAAATGTCGTTATACCATTCTTGATCACTGGAGCAGTGCAGATGGCTTGATCTATGGAAACAAGAGAATCTAAACTAATATAATCACTATCTTCACTGTTTGGTATCAATGCATTTAATTTCCAGATTATATCCGACGCGTTACACATAGCAAGCTGATATATCATCTGAGCGTTGCCATAATCAAGAGTAAAGTTCTCTACAGCAATTTTTGTAATGTGCTCTACAAATCTTCTATTCCAAACAGACCACTTTACTGTTGATGGAGACAAAGCATGAGAATAATCAGCCATCAAGATTACGTCATTTTCTGTGCTTCTTTGCAATCTTTCACCATCAAATCTTAAAGGCACGGCTGCATATATTCTCTTAGACCAAACATCATGAGCGATGCAGACTTTATAAAATAGATTTGCATCTATTAACTGCCAAATACTTTCTATTTTCCAGGTAAGTGCTTGATCAGCGTAAGAACCATTAAAAAATATAAGCCCACGCTTATGAGCAATAATAGAAGAATCCAAAACGTCTTGTGCGGACATTTCCGTGGCGAATGCAGAAATGCCATTATCGTAAGCTCCAATACCAGAATCGGTAGTATCAACAGGCCAAGTAGAAGGATCTCCACCGTTATCCTGCGTAGAATAAGTCCCGTTAGGTTTAGTGATATATAGAACTGACCGTATGACTAATCCGCCAGTGGGATTATTTATTGTATGTCCACTATATGGGAGTGCAACTACTCCAGTAACTTTGTTGAAAGTCTCAGGGGCAAGCTGATTAGAGATTAACGTATTATCAGGGAAATCTCTATTCCCAATTAGAACTAACCTGCCTTTATAAAACTTAAAAGCAGCACATGATGGAACTAACCCGTAAATATTGTTCAAATAATCAGCAGAGCCTATTAAAGTTGTATCATAATCATTATACACGAATACAGTTGTAGTATTATCATTAATTTCACCAGCAAAGAACAACTCAGATTCATTAGCCTTGCCTACAAGAATTAGCTTTTTAACTGTATTAGCTGGTCCATTTCGGACAACTATATCTATTTGGTGAGATCCATCCATATTTACTGTCGATACAGGAGAAGGAGGGCTTATAGCTCCATACTGATTAACAAAGCTATAGGCAACAGTATGCAAGCCAGGATCTACAATTCCAGCAGCGAATGCTCCAAGCAGGATAGGAGCAGTAGCAGGCGCGCCGATTCCTGCTACTGTAAAATTCACACCATCATAGCAATATGTGAAACTTGAAGGCAAAGCCTTCCCTTGAGTTTTGAATGAAATATAAGTTCTACCAAAGATATTTATAGCAGCAAAATCATCTGCTCCAGTGCTATCTAATAGCATTCGATGTAGTAGAAATAAAAAAGGATCTTATGTTCCTCCCAGATATTTGATTCTGAATCGTAAATCTCTCTCTAACGGAGACTTGATTTTCTCCAGGGAATGAGCAATTTAGGCATACTGTCAAATGATCACTTGGACATGTTGCATCAGACCCACGAGAATACAAGCCATTAAAGCCTTTTATCTCGGCTAGCGGCTTCTCATTAGTTATAATGTTCATTATCTTAGATCATCTTAAAGATATTGCAGATATAGACGTACCAGATAAAGCAACAGTACTAGTTCCAGTCCCACCAGATTTAAATGCTTGTAACTTTATGGTATCAGTACCTTGATTGGTATTAACTAATACTACCTGAAATGATGCAGTTGATCCAGATGGGTTAGCAGTAACAGTTAATGCGGCTACCCTAGACAAATTCGTTGTCCCATTTAACGCATATACACCATATAAGGTATTACCGATATCACCAGCTCCAGTACCAGAAAAAAAGAATGTACCTGTAACTAAGCATAATACAGCAGTAGGAGGATTAATAGACGCACCAGGAACATCTTGAACCGACCCAGTCAAAGTTAAAGGTGATGTATTATATGCAATTACAACTTGATTAGTAAATCCTGCTGGTCCAGATGGTCCTGATGGCCCTGCTGGTCCTGTTGGTCCTATAGGTCCTTGAGGACCTGATGGGCCAGTAGATCCTTGAGCTAGTAATGACCAAGGAAATCCAGAGGATGGTATACTTCCTAAATTATTTCCTATAAGACTTACATAACTAGAATTATTATAGTATACTACATCCCCTAAAGAATATGTTGTGCCATTACTCCACAATCCCCTGAATGTAAACGGCGGTCCTTGTGGCCCAATCGATCCTGGTACCCCTGATGCTCCTGCTGCTCCTGGTGCTCCCTGGGGGCCTGTTGGTCCTATTGGACCAGAAGAAACTAATCCTCCATCAATCAAATTACCAGAAGAATCAAACTTTGCAACATGATTTGTTGCTACAGACCCTGAACCAAGCTGAATATAAGGTCCAGTGCCTCTTTTCTCAGATGACTGGATATTTCTAACAGAGATTTGTTGAGCAATTAGGCAAGCCGTGAAGATTGCTCCACAAACTAAAACAAATTTTTTCATAAATTAAGCAGCCTCTCTCAAGATATCTTGATTCCCCGGCGTGATGATATTCCCATCTACATCTTTCAGCGTTACAACGAAATTAGGCCCTGTTACAGCTACGCTGTAACCGAAACCAGCAAATAGAATTAAGCCATTGTAGATGATAAACTTAGGCAATTTAACGAAGTTAAATTGAGTACTTGAACCATTTGGTGAGTTTGCAGGTGCATAGAAAGTCACGTCTTCAAAGTCCTCTCCAGCCGGCGCTGGAGAGATAACTCCATTACCAGCTACAACATTATTAACAACAAATCCTTATTGATTACCAACTACGTTGGTCTGAATTAGTTTATATAACGCTTCATCTGCTTTAGCTTGAATCTTGGAACTATCTCTTTCTATGCTGTCTAAACATAATGCAGCAACTCTCGGGCCTACATATCTCTCGGCAAATATGAATCCAAGTGGATCAGTTATTCTCTCTGGAGTGTTAACTATTCCATCATAATGCAAGACTACCTCTCTGTCATTTACACATCCAACGAATAAAATCTGCTCACCAATCCATGCCCAATAATTTAGAACTTCTCTTGGATCATCTTCAGGAATATACTCAACACGTTGCATATCGAAGAAATCATCTTTAGAGCCTCCAACTTGCCTCTCCATCATAGAGACTGGATCAATTATATCAGTAGGCTGGTTAATTAAGCTTGTTTCTCCCGCTCGCACGAGTAGAATTGCACTCATGCGCTTGATAACGCCAACAGAATTTAACTCAAGCTCTTGAATCATCTCCCCATGAGCTTGCTGAATAAACGGCATTAGGATGGAGTCAGTCCAAGTTATCCCATTAATATCCCTTAAGAATGCTCTCGCTGATTTAATCGCTACTGAAACTTGACTCATTTTTTGGAAAAATTATCTCTTATATCTTAGCAAATATGCTTCTAATTTCCCACGTAATCTATCAGTGAGAAGATCTTCATTAAATTCCACATAACCCTTATATTTCATAACCACAGAATCTATCATTTTCGTTTTCTCTTCAGGAGTTAAAATATCTCGCAAGCCAAACCATACTTTATCCGGGGCAGTTATCATTTGCTCGCTACGCTGAATGATTATCATTAGCACTCAAACAGCCATCATAGGTCTTTGAGAGCCTCTATTTGCAGTAATGACTGTTGCTAAATTTTCTTTAGCAAGAGCAGTCATAGCATCATACACTTCTTTATTTCCTAAAGTTCCAGCGGTCAGCGCTGCTGCCCGAGCAGATAAATACATCTCTCCAAATAGAATACCAATTTCGTTATTTACTGTAGATGGAATAAGGATCTTCTTTCTATACTGGATTATTATAGTTCTATCACCAAACCCTCCTGCAAATAGTAATTGCTCCTTTCTCCAAGCCCACCATGTGAAATTAGGTGATAATGCTGTTCCAAGAGGAATATAGAAAACTTCTGTCATTGGAGTCCATGCACCTGATGATTCGATGGCTCCAGGAACATTTTCATATAGAGATATTGGGCACAATAAATCTGCCGGTAATGCAGGAGTAGTGTTAAAATCTAATAGCTTTGTGCTAGCCGAAACTGCAATTGGGGAAGTTTGATCTCTAACAATAGGAGATCCGGCCAGCCATAACTGCTCCTGTAGTTCTCTATGTGCCTCTTGAATCTTCGGTATGAGAACAGGATCAGTAAAGACCGTACCGAGATCATCGTTAACGAGCGTGCGAGCTGTTGATAATACTACTGATAGTTGTGCAGACATTTTCAGTCCTAATCAAAACTTAGGAAATACTGCATAAAATACGATCATTCTTGCAGATAAGTCAGTATTATCAGCAAGAGGAGTGCCAGAAATATCTGCTAATAGCATATAAGGATCATTATTACCAGGAACACCTACTGATGCTCCCTGGTAATAAAATATAATCTTACATGGAGTAAAGGAGCCATTACTATTAGTAAGAGCTAAGTTATTGACAATCGATAAAAGTGACCTATTTGTTTTAACTTCAGTTGGCCATTGAACTTTAGTTCCTAATCCAGCACCATCTTCATTCTGTAGATAAGTATCTCCAGCTTTCATACCAAAATAACCGACAACATGCTGTCTCTTCAAATCGAACCAATGTGAAGTAATCGTAGGCGTAATCATTTCTTTAACTCCTTTCTATTTTTGAACAGAATTTGGATTTTCGAGAAAATCCAGAAAACTTAACTAGCGAACTTCAAAGTCTTGAACTTGTCTTCATTCAAGATACATCGGCAATTAGAGCATACAGCGTTCTTCTCATTATTTGATATCCCACAAGCAGGGCATTTAGTAAACGTGAAGCCCTTTATTTCCGCCGTTAGCCATTCTGGTTCTAGACCCAAAGTTTTAGCAGCAAACTTGGCTTGATCAGATACTACTCGATGATGATGAAATTTCTCCCAATCATTATCAGTCTCTTTGCATACCCTTACGAACCTGTGCAATAATGAAACTTGGGGTGACTATTCTAGTAGGCTTCTTTTGATCTGCAACATACATCATATGCTCACTGGCCCCCACAGTAAGTTTCTGTGGGTGAGAGTCATCCAAGCAAGCCGGAATCTCAAATCTACCAGGATATAGGCCAGGCATGAATTGAGATACTAGATATGGAACAATAGAAAATACTGTACTCTTATCATGCTTAAACTGATCAATCATGCTTGATTCTGTCATTTTCTTTTCTTACTCTCTTATTTAATCTATATACTTTGAAGCCATTTAACTTATGACTAATATTCATTGTATGAACAAGACTTACCATTTCACGGTAAGAACTAAACACATATCCTCTATTAAACCTCCACTTAGCATCATCCTTATCAGTTGCTAAAGTATAAACTGGCATCATTTTTTATCTTTATCTATATCAAAAGCATTCAAAATAGCAGATCCAGAATGAAACTGACTGACTAGATAAGACTCATCATTTAGTACTGCTTCTACTATTTTTTCAGCATTATTTTCTTTTACATCTAATGCTGCACACATATCAGAATATCTTGCAGCCATGCTCTTTGATGGACTCAAAATATGCTTAACAATTATCTGAACAACGCTCAATCTTAATGCTAAACTCACACCAGAAGACGTCTCAAACACATAAATAGCAGTATAATATCTTTGCAGAAAGCTAAATCAGGAGGAATCCATTGCTCTAAGATCCATCTATCTTTAATCCAATTATATTTCTTAACTTCTTTAATTCTTTCGCTATGACCAATAATAATAGGCCCATGATAAATAGGATAATCTGATCGTCGCAATTCATAAAGATCCTCTGACCAACTCAGCCTGAAAAGCGGCTGAGTTGATAAAGGAATCTTGAACTGAGCTAGCCAGTCATTTATTATTCTTGATTCTTGAGTTTCTAGCATTATACCATGTTTCAAAATCGGGGCCTTGCTCGCTATGCTCGCAAGATAAAGCAAAGCCCCATTTGCACCTCATGCTCCACGAACAAACTCATCAATAACCAGAAGGAACCGTCAAGCCATCAATGTATGAGATCCCAGCAGGATTAGAGACATAAAGTTGCCAGCCAGCGATGATGTAAATGATCTCGCTAGCCGCTATACCTCCAGATGCTCCTCTCATCATGAAGTATTTATTACCATTCTGATCCTTGAACCATTGAGGCTCATAGAATTGTGTGCGTCCATAGATGTCAAGATCAATGAAGTCTATTCTCGTTTTGTCCCAAGAATAGTGAGTTCTTACAGGAGCACCAGCTAGCCGCATGTTATCTGAGAAGTACATGTCAATATTTTCCTCTTCAGGCTTTTTATTAATCATGATAGCTTCCTGAGCAATCTCTTCATATGCAGCAGCTTGAGCAGGATGCATCCAAGCTGTTAGCCTGCGTTTCATATTGTTACTGCCCAAGCGATCTCCCGCTTTGTTCAAAGCTAATCTTGCCATGCTGAGTGCAAGAGCACCACCGGCTTGCACGCGATTTGCACGAATCTCAGGCGTAGTTGCACGATTAAATCCTAGCCATGTGCCTGTAGTTGCGCTCGATGCATGATATGGATTACCTAAAATCCAAACTGGAGGTGCTGTCCAACTTGGACTTCCAGAAGGCACAATCACATCTCCAGGCTGCACGTTGTTTGGTGAATTGGTAGCTTTGATGATCTTATTTGGACCATCAACATAGGAGATTTTCAACTCTCCAGCATAACTTGGGACATTTCTGATTGTGACTAGCGTAGGATCATAGATGTTGATCTTCTGCTTCATTCTCAGCAATCTTGCTCCGAAACCATCTGTAGTTAGAGTATATGTATCTGTTCCGCCAGCTCCGCCGACGTTTACTACAGTGGTAATCGTGCCAAGAATACCGTTGCCTGCTGTCATGCAAAGAGAATCATTGAATCTTCGAAACTCTCTCATGCTTGATGAGATATCTCGCCGAAATGCATTTACTACTGCTTTGCGATTAGAATCAGTAGCAAATACACGTTTTTCAGTGAACTGCATTCTATGAAGAAGCTCGACAATATTTATTGTCGCCTTATCATAGTCTGGCATATCTCCAAGACCCATGTCCTGGCCGTCAGATGAATATCCACCTGAATCACCATTAGGATGAATCTCAAGTGGCTGTCTCATCGCAATTTCAGAGACAACTTCTCCCTGACGCTTTTCTACCTGAGAATAGAATGTATCTTCTCTTTCAAATAAGATTGGAATCTTATCACTTACACGTTCGACTTCTGTTGCTATTACTCCTGCTGATCCACCTGTTGGCATTTCTCGCTCCTTTTAATCTGAAATTTTTCTTTTAGAATTTGGTCATAAGCAAGTTCACACATCTTGTATATAGCCTGTGCTGTTTTTGGATTAAACATGTGACCTTTACACGATATGATGTGAATTCGCTTCTTCATAAACTCAATCTAAGTTGATAATTTCAAGATCGGTCATCTTCCTGTAATCTTTCTTGTCTAAAGAAGTTTTGGCAGATCCTGATACTCTCCCACCATTAAGCTCTCTCTTTACTGGTTTTAATCTGGCTAGCTTTTCATCAGCGGCTTTCGCCTGTTTTCCTGATGCCAGTGATCGTACTTTTTCAGATATGCCGGGAATCAGCGATTTTGCACGTGCAAGGAACGTGGATACTATCTTGCTTCTATCATCAGCAGAATACCCGTTATTCTTCGCTCTTTTCCATCTACTTGTCATTACCGATTTGTGAGCAGCATCATTGCTTAACTGATTTTTTACTCGTTTAATCACCTCCTGCGCCAATTGCTGACGCATGAACTTTGAAAATACTTTGTTAGGATCAAAATCTCTTAGAATAAGAATCTCTAAGTCTTTATCTATTTCTTTCTCAACATAGCTATAAGTTTCCTGGAATCCTTGAGCATTTTTACTTTCTCTATCTTGCTTGAGTCTATTTTGCTCTTCAGATAACCTAGCTACTTTAGAGAAAGTTAACTTACCCTCCAGAATTCCTTGTCCATCACTACCAAACAGAAATTGAGCAACATTCTCTGCTGTGTTTCTTAAGTTTTCATCGCTACTCTTATGTAATTCTCTTACCAATCCTTCAAATATGGGAGTGACAGCCGCCTGATAAGCTTCTCTATTTCTTTTATATAATGCTGGTAGAAAGCTCGTAGAAAATAACTCAAACGCTTTGGGATCAGTTTTTTCAATACTTTCCAACAACGGTAACGGATCGCCAGATAGAGCACTCTCAGATAAATTATTGAATGCTTCATTGTCTTGAAATGCTTCCTTGGCATCATCAACTGTTGGAAATAACTTAGTAAATTCAATCTCTCTGAAATAAGATTCTTTCAACTCAGGAAACTTAGTGAAGAATTCAGGAAATTCTGCTTTTATAGCCTTTATAGTTGGTCTGTCAAAGGGAATTTTAGGCTGTTCGGCTTCATCATCTTCTTCATCTTCCAGCTTATCTATCTTATCATCAAGCTCTTTAGCAGGCTTCTCCTCATCAGTTTCCTCAGCAACCTGCTCTTCGACATCATCAGATAGTAATTTATCATCCTCATTAGGATGACCATTAGGAACTTCAAGCTTGTCTTCAGGCTCGCCTATTTCTAATTTATCAGCAGGCATAAATTTCTTCTTAATCTAAAAGATTGCAGTCTGACTATTTGATGTTATCACATCAGTACCATACAAATATATCTCTCCCAACTGTGACCAAGTGATATCACCATTATTATCAGTCCATGCTAGCTTAAAGTAATTGTATCCAGCAGTTATGACACTTGGTGTATATGTACGCGTTTCATTTGCTATCCACCCAGTCTCTCCGGTGATAGTTGAAAGTACACTCCAAGTACTACCATCAGTTGATCCTGAGACTGTAAAATCCTTAATCGCTCTAGCAAAATCAGCCGGGCCACCTTTTAGAGCGAATGATGTTAGTTTCTTTCTAGCACTTGGGCCGATATAATACTGAATATAGCCAGAAGTACCAGCGAAAATAGCATAACTATCACCAAATCCCTCATCAAATGCATTGATTGATACAGCAAATACAAAATCAGGTGAATTAGTTACTCTATATGGACTATGATCCCAACAGTAACTTCCACAAGTAGATGTCCATCCTGCTCCTCCGGTTACTAGATGAAGCACAAAATCTGGGTCGCTCGCTGCGCTCGCGATAATAAAAGTAAGCCCAAGAAACAATAATTTCTTCATCATTATTGCTGGCATCCTAATTCAACTGTCACTCGCGTAACAGTAGTAATACTATCTACATTGTATCTGATTGTATCTCCTGCTGTTACAGAAGTAGTCCAGCCAGTTAACGTAGAGCTAGTGTTTTTTGTTGCAGAGGATAAAGTAGGCTTGGCGCTTGCCGTAATCGTATCTGCAATAGTTGGAGGATAATTAGCATAAGTATCCTTCCAGAGATCAATTACTATAGATCCAGATTGATCGGCTAGCAATGTCCAGCTAGTAATTGTGCAAGCAAATGGAATTTGCAAGTCTCCTTTTATACCTGTAGTTATTGCTAACCCACCACCATCAATAACAAATGGAATTGCCTTCAATAATCCTGGGCCACTTGGTCCTGCTGGTCCGCTCACTCCACTCGCGCCAGATACTCCAGATATTCCTGATACTCCTGAAGGTCCTGATGGTCCACTAGGTCCTGCTGCTCCTGATGGTCCAACTGATCCTGCTGCACCTGATACTCCTGATGGCCCGCTTGCTCCAGTAGGTCCAGTAAGAGATTTTCCTCCTACTGCTCTACGATCTACTCCAGATCCTGCCCATATTCCAGATGTAGAAGCCCATGTCCATATTGGTATTGATGTACTTGGAAAGCTTGTTATTCCTGTTACACTTGTGCAGCCTGAGCATGTTACTACTTGAGTATTAGTTCCTACCGTTAGCACGCCAGCGCTAGTAATATATATATATGCAGTATCAGATCCTGTAGTAATAGTTGCAGTTGCTGGAGACATAAACGTATATATATTATTTCCAACATTAAAAGAACATGGCAGCGTAGCTGACGCGCCAGGGAAAATAGTCAATATCTTAGTAGTAGTCCTAACTACACTACATCCTCCTGATGCACCTGGAGTAATTGCATTTACCAGGCTTGCACCATTTATTCCTCCAAGGAGAATCCAGTGATCAACAGAATCACACAAAAATATATCTGCCGTTGGACCTGCATAAGTTCTAACCCATATATCTCCTCCACGTGGAGAGCATTTACTTGGTAAAACTGGACCAGTACCAATATGATATGCAGGCCCACCTTGCCCTTCGCTACGCTGAATGACAATTATGCTAGCCACTACTATACAAACAAAAGTAGTAAGACTAATTTGCCAGAATCGATACATAGAGAAGTGCTCCTGCTATATCGCTTGAGAAATTCTGCTTCTTCAATTCGATGATATTTCTATCAGCCCTATCAACATCCCAAGCATATCCCTGAGTAATGAATCCAGTTGCTGTATAAGGATCATTAATCTTCTCCGTACGAAATATATTAGATCCTGGAGTCTGATTTTGCCATTTTAGCTCGCATACTTCACTAGGGATGTACGGAGTTTGCGAGAATGTAGGATCAAATACTGGATCAATAAAAGATGCTTTGATCAAATCCCACAAGTTATACCACGTGTTTGATGCCGTTAGTGTTAGATTAAATATCTTAGTCATTTATTCTCTCAATTCTCACCAAAAATTGCATAGAAAGGAAATACTGATGCATTATGTCCTTCAGAACCAACAAACTCTGTACTGTATGCACCTGTAGTATGCTCATTACCATTAGATTTAAAGAAGGCAACTTTCTTACCAGGATAAATAACAGGAACATAATAATCTAAAGCAGGATCTCTTGGTGCTTCTCCTACATGATGGTATGATGGAACCTTACCACGCAAAGAAAATACTTCTCCACCAGCAGGGTAGTCTCCAGACATCTTGATAGTACCAACTACATGTTGATAATCCACATCACTCTTCCAGGAATCAGTTACTGTTACGTTGATCATATTCTATCTCCTTTTTCTTTTAATGGAATTAGATTAAGTCTGGCAATCTCGGCTTGCACTTCAGCCTCAGTACCACAGAATAGCGTATTTTGCGTTCTAGTTACACCTGAAGACTCAAATAATGCCATCACTTTCTTGCCATCATGCACTAGACGCCAGCATTGTGTATTGGGTGAGCTATTGATTGCCATAAAGTTATCCTTAATTCGATGTAACTGTCCATCCACGACCAAGCAAAGTTGTCTCTGCTGCTAAAGTTGGAGCAGTCCATGTAGGATGAGCAGCATTAGACCCAGTATCAAAATAAATACTTCCACCAGAATTACCGGCAGTAACTAGACTGATAAGTATATTGCCAATGCTGGGCTCATCGAGAGCACAATTACTAAAGTCGATAAATGATAAATTAATATTAGTATCAAAAAATGACGGTGGTAAAGTAGTTAGCAGCGTTAAATTACGAGCTGAAAAGTTAATTAAATTGATATTATTTGCTAACAATCCAGCTGGAAATGAGGTAAACAGATTATCATGTAGATTTAATCCCCTGAGAGCAACTTGATTATCCAGGAAACCAGATGGCAACGTAGTAAGAGCATTCGTGTCAAGATCCAATATGACCAAGTTTACAAGATTGCTAATATTAGGTACTGAAGTAAGCTGGTCACTATATAAATATAGATTAGTTAGAGCAGTATTATGACTGAATATTCCTGCTGGTAGAGTAATAAGAGGATTCGCGCCAATATCCAAAGAAGCTAGAGCAATATTGTGATCAAATACTCCGGCAGGAAGAGTGCTTAAGTTATTAGCATAAAGATCCAGATCAGTTAGATTAGTAAGCTGATCAAATATCTTGCTTGGCAGACTAGATAGATTATTATCATGTAGTCTAAGGATAGTTAAAAAACTCATTCCATTGAAACTACCAGCAGGAAGAGTAGTAATAGGCCAATCACTCAAAACTAGCGTAGAACCAACAATAGTACTCCGCTTGTCGAACAATGCTGAAAGAGCCAGAGGAGTATCAGCTACTGAGCCAAGTTCTTTCCAATGATTGCTGCAACGCTTTCTGCATCATCATCATCTCATGCTGCTTCAAATGAGCTTTGCAGTTAGCAAAGCCACTTGGATTAGTCTTCTGAGCATCTAGCCCAATTGTATCTACTAGAAAATTCTTGATAGTTTCGATGTGTATTGAGTGATCATCTATAT
>WNFO01010844.1_pt1 | contig 18944 bp, 9 predicted proteins | sample 5400251 | NCBI WGS metagenome assembly WNFO01 (sample SAMN13153354, study PRJNA577476) | soil metagenome | isolation source: 100 cm saprolite under Madrone tree | place: USA:California | collected 2016-06-14
CACTTTAATTGCCAAGATGAAGAAGCTCGGAATCTCACGACCGGTACGCCGGAGCGATATGAGTCGACTCCCGGGTACGCCTGTAGAGTCAGCAATGGCCGCGACCAACATCTGAGCGTCATCTCGACGCTGATCGCAGTCCCACCATCCGCATCGAAGCCTGCTCAAGAAATTGCCACATCTTTTTCGGAGTGCTGAAACGGGAATCTACTACGCAAGGCAGACCTGGCGTCGGCCGCGTCATCAAGTACGACCTCACCAACAGCAAGAGACAAACCACGAGATAAAGGAGAAATCAAAATGGTCATTACACCCGAGCGCGTTCGCGAAATCTTCAAGGGACTCGAGAACGGTGACGGCGCGACCTTCTTTAAGCAGGTTGCCGACGACGTTGACTGGAAAGTGATGGGCACCCACCCTCTCGCCGGTCAGTACCCCAGCAAGAAAGCCTTCATCGAAGGCACCTTCGCCAAGCTGGGACAAGTGCTTCCGCAAGGCGCCCAGCTCCACGTGGAGAATCTGACCGTCAAGGACGATCAGGCGGTAGTCGAGCTTCATTCTCTGGCGACGGCCAATAACGGCATGCGCTTCTGCAATCGCTACTGCTGGGTCGTGTGTTTCCGCGATTCAGTGATTATACGGGCTCGTGGGTACCTTGACGGCTGCGCAGTGGACTCCGAGCTACCAGTCTTCTGCGGCAACGGTCACATAACTGAAAGAGTTTTTGGTCTAGCTGCGATCCGGCGAAGATGGTCCGCCCGTACGTTGCAAAGGCCAGCTCGGGCGGATGACAAGCTTGCTGGTTAGACTCGAACGCGCAAATCGAAATTCTTAGTGAAGAAAGGAAAAAAGATATGACCGCGAACACCCAAGGAGTAGAAGTGCTTCGGAACCCGTCGCTCTAGGGAAAACGGTCCCAAAGACCGTCAGATTCTTGGTTGCACAATAGTTGCACAAATCCTGCCAGACAGCGCAGTTTTGCACCAAAGTAGGGCATCTCATCCGAACGCAACCTGTTGATTCCGAACACCAGGCTGTGAAACGGGGAAATTTGCTAAACCGTTGCGAGGATGCGGTAGTCGGAAATAAGCGGAACAACCGCAAATAAAAGGTGAACAAGTCATTCGCGACTGGTTCCCAGGCTATCTCGCAACTGGCTGATTCTTTTCCGTATTCTCCCGGTATATTATTATAGAGTAACTAAAAGGGACTATTAACCGAAGGGTTGAATTTACTTGCCTATTTTTCACTGGACGATTAGAAACGCAAATTCAGAGAACGCTGTTACGTGCGGGCTGGGCCGAGTGCGTGATCACCGGATTTGCATTTTCGAAGATTGATGAGACCAGAAATGCACAGGGTCCCCTGAATTTTCCCCATACTTGCCAGATGGCGCGCGTTTAACTTGTTTCCGTTCAGCGGTTTCTGAGTAGCACGCCTGTCTCCCCTGTTTTTGCAAAATTCGTCATGCGGCGAACTCTCGGAAACTAAACAACTTACAAATCCAGACCTCCTGTCTGCCAGAATTCCACAGTGAAGTTTTGGGTGAACAGCGCTTTTCATAACCTGAAGAAAATACGGAAGATGATTTTGGTCGGGGCGTCCGGATTTGAACCGGAGACCTCCTGCGCCCAAGGCAGTCGCAAGAAATCTATCTTGTTGGCCCGTCTAGCTTTGTTCTGCGTCATGGTACTCGGTTTTGGACCTAATTCGGCAGCATTTGGACCCAAGTTGGACCCAAGTTTTCGACTGCACCCCTCGGATGAAACAGTTTTCGATGGGCACACTTGCAGCTTTTGAGTTTTTCTTCCTTGTCCCTAGTGGGACGGGAGATCTTGGGAAGGAGGCGACGTCGCCCCCTTCCCCAGAAAATTTTGCGCGCGTCTTCTTCATGCTTTGAAAAACACTAGGGTTGCACTCGCGGACCTTTCCACCTCGGTTGGAAGTTCAGCCCGCTGTTCGAATTCTTCCGGGGAACGGTAGCCCAACGCCGAGTGCAGCCGTTGCCGATTGTAATACTGCTCGATGAACTCTCCGATGTTCACACGCATGTGCCCAAGGTCTTCGTACCGGTTCGCGTAGATTTCCTCCCGTTTCAAGGTTTTCATGAAGCTCTCGCAACTGGCATTGTCGTACGGATTTGCGGGTCGACTCATGCTGGGGATCATCTGGTGTTGGCGTAGCACGTTCACGTATTCGCTGGACGCGTACTGCAGACCACGATCCGAATGGTGCACCAAGCCTGGTCCTGGTTTTCTCTCCGCAAGAGCCTGGTTGAGCGCTGCCAGTGCCAATCGCACCGCCAACGTTTTGTCCAACTCCCAACCCACCACTTTCCGCGAAAAGGCGTCGAGCACCACGGCTAAGTACACAAACTCCCTCTTCAATCGGATGTAGGTGATATCCGCCACCCACAGCTGATTAATCCCCGTCAGCTTCATGCGCCCAGCCAGGTTCAGGTGGATCTCGAATTCGTGACCGCTATTCGTAGTCACAACAAATGCTCGAGTTCGCACAGCGAGGAGGTTGTCCTCCGCCATGATCCGCATAACCCGCTTGTGATTTACCCGCATGCCTCGTCGCCGCAATTCTGCGGAAATGCGGCGATAACCGTAGCGCCGACGATGTTCGACAGCAATCTGCTGAATCGCCGATCGCACTTCCATCTCCTCTTCGACCGGGCGCTGCTCTCGAAAGGAACGGTAAAAGCTTGCCCGGCTGACTCGCGCCAGTTCACACATCCGCTCGATACTTAGGCTGCCTTGCAATGACATCACTTCTCGCATTTGGTCGTAGATGCCATCTCGCCAGTTCTGCCTTTCTTCTGGCGTCGAGCCGCGACTTTTTGCAAGGCACCTTTGAAAAAATCCACTTCCATGGTCTTTTCTGCCAGCAGACGTTTCAACTGGTGGATTTGCTTACGGTAGGACGACGTGTCGTGCTAGGCCGCGACGCATCTTCTCCCGGCTCGACCGTCTCGAGTTTAGCGCGCCACTTGTAGAGGCATCGTCGAGTCACCCCCAACTCTTGCGCCAACTCGCGGACATCTTCGCAGGTTGTCAGGCGCTCGACGGCCATCCGCTGAAATTTTCGAGAGTATCACTTCCGCCTCACTTTGCAGCCCTTCCCCTGCAAAGTGTGCCCATCTCGGCTGTCTCATTTCAAGGGTGCAGTCCATTTTCCGCAAATGAAGCGAGGAGAATGTCTTTGCTGCCACCGCCGCCCGGCTCGCGCTATCTCCGCGCCACCAGCTGCTCCGACCTTGAGAGCATAGAACTCCCCGAGCGCCACATTAAGACCAGATTCAAATCGGAGAGCAGGTCAATTAGAACTGCCATTCAAACTTGCTTGGATCATTTTCGCAAGTATCGCGGAACGGCTAGAGACACCCATCTTGATCATGATCAACCGGAAAAACGTGTTCACCGTGTTGGGGCTGATTTTCATTCGAACCGCTATCTCCTTGTTCGAAAGGCCTTGCAACAAGAACTCCACCGCTTGTTGCTCCCGTGGCGAGAATTTAAACTGCTGAGCGATCCGAGGAAGAAAGAGCAATCCTGCAAGGCTTCGCTCGAGCAGAAGCTCTAGGTCCGGGCGAGAGGGGCCTCTGAGATGCCGGTTCAGATGAAAGACCCAGCAGCGATAACGCCTCTTTCCGGAGACAAACTCGGTCACGAAACGTGAGTGTTGGGAGGATTGGCCGTTGAGGAGTCGCGCTCGAATCGTATCCCTCAGGAAGACCTCCAAGCGCCTTATATTCTCGGGCACGTCTGGATAGCTGAGAATGCGGACCGACTCGTCGTTGCATGAGATAGGATTTAGCGAAGAGTCCATGAGCAGAAGTCCAATCGACTGGTTCGCGGGAGTGCGAGCCTTGCGGCGTGGCTCGGTTGCCGCCAATGCGAGAATCGCTCCGGAAGGCATGTCGCTTCAACTTTCGTACCAATGAGCAGCCCAAAGAGTCTTGGGCCTCTTCATCTGGGCGACGCATGGATTCTCCGGCCCTTGCCAACTCGAAGCGGGTAGCCGCCAACGGAGATAGTCTGGTCAGCGGCAAAACCATCGCTCCGACCTTCGAGCATCACGACGTCACTACTGCCACCGGACTATCACTGAACTTCCACAAGCTCTCACCGGCAACCTCAGCCCGGCGAGAGGGCCGCGACAGAGAAGGGGGTCGCGCAGCGCCCAAACTTGGAATTTTCCTCCACCCTTCATATCCCCTAGGGGGAATCAAGAGTCAATAAGGTGGATTACTGAAATTGGGTACAACAAATCTAGTAGTCGGAAAGTTTGTGGGAGGCTTGGCAGTGCTGAATTCTGGCCCTTGATCTCTCCGTCACTAATTGTCCAACCTTCGCTATACCGCACAACCCTCCACCATCTGGCCCTAAATCAGCTTCTACTGTGTACCACGGGAAAAGCGTGTGTGTGGGCAAGCTTGTATGACAGTTCGGACCTTTTGAGAATTCCTTTTTTGCAGTACTGAAAATCGCTAACCAATTACGCTAATACAATTAGGGGAAATCCCTGTTCTCTGACCGGGTGTAGACTTCCCAAAGTTCGGTTCAGATCACTTCACGGAAGTTGGGAAAGCAAACGGAAGTCGACAAAGCAGGAGTGCTAGTAGTGTTTGCCTTCAGCGGAAATGGGTGTGAATTGAGAGCGGCTATCGATCTTCAGACAGGCAGTGTTGTCTCTGTCATCTTGCCGGCGGATGACCAGGAACACGATCTTCATGCGATTACGCACAGCGCTATGCAATTCGGCCTGCCTGTTTTTTGGTCTGCCAGTGTTCCTTTGCGGAATGAGCATGTTCAGAATACAGGAGATCTCCTCTATGCGAAGTATGTCTATTTGTCGTTTATCGCTTGCCACGCTTTCCCTTGCCTCTTGCGCCGTAACCGAGGCCCAGACCCCATCCCCGATCGTGGTGAACAGCGTCGTCACTCCTGTGCATCAGCCTGCTGCGGCCGTGACTACCTTCTCCATTCCTGCTTCCACCGGATCGTTCATGGACGTGGCGATCATCGCGCCTGCCTGCCCTCCGGTGCCTGCACCGCGCTGACACAAGCCTGTCCGCCCAGCGGCTCATGCTTCGGCGCCACCGCAGGTACCGGTGAAGCCCTGCAGTTCTATAGTCTCAACGTGCCGCCAGGCATTACCTCCATCCAAGTGATGAACTCTTCCCCTGTAGGCGGAATGGCCATCGCGGTTCTGGAAGCCAGCAATGTAGCCAGCTTCCTGACCGCGGCACAGACGAGCAATCAAACCACCGCGACCACAAACCCCGTCGGCCCCTCGGTTACTTCCTCTGGCTCTGGAATCGTCATCTCCGATCTTTCCTCCACCGGAACCGCCGTCACTGCCGCGGCGTCCCCCTTCCAGTTCGTGCAAACCTCTTACGGAGACGGCCTGGCTTACGTCGTGAACGGCGCCTCCGGCACGTTCTCCCCAAGCTGGACGACGCAGACTGCCGGCCGATGGGCGGGATTCACAGCAGCGTTTTTGGGTGCCACCAGCGGGGGGCCGGGGCCAATTTCGGTGAGTGTCGCTCCGTCGACGGCTTCCGTCGCAGTCAACACCACGCAGCCGTTTACGGCCACCGTGCAGAATGATTCGCAGAACAAGGGAGTGACGTGGGCGCTCTCCGGCACGGGTTGCAGCGGAGCCGCTTGCGGCATACTCTCGGCAAACTCCAGCGCTTCTGGCGTGGCCATCACCTACACCGCGCCGGGGAGCGTCCCAAATCCTGCAACGGTCACTCTGACGGCGACATCCGTCAGCGATGGCACGAAATCCGCGGCGGCTACGATTACGGTTACTTCCGGTGGCTCGGGTAGCATAAGCGTGTCCCTGACGCCGAAGCGCGGCGGGCTGGTCATTTCGCAATCGCTCACTTTCACAGCAACGGTGGCCCACGATGTCGGCAACGCGGGCGTGACCTGGTCGGCCAGTGTCGGCTCGTTCAGCAGCCAATCCACGACCTCCGCCACGTACGTGGCCCCGACAACGCCCGGGGTGGTCACCATTACGGCCACCAGCGTCGCCGACGTCACTAAGAGCATCTCCGCAACAGTCGGTGTGACAGATCTCTCCGGCGTGACCACCTATCACAACAATCTATCCCGCGATGGGACCAACACCCAGGAATACGCTCTTACAATTTCCAACGTGGCCGCGGCTTCCTTTGCGAAGCTCTTCTCCTGCAATGTTGACGCAGCGATTTACGCTCAGCCGCTCTGGGTTGCCAATCTGGCGATTGGCGGCGGAACTCACAACGTCATTTTTGCCGCGACCTCGCGCAGTACTGTTTACGCCTTTGACGCTGACGCGAGTCCCTGCACAACTTATTGGAACAAATCACTACTTCCCGCTGGCGAAACGCCGGTTTCCTACAACGACGTGAACACAGATATCCAGCCGGAGATTGGCATCGTTGGTACGCCGGTGATCGATCTTTCAAGCGAAACAATGTACGTCGTTTCAAAATCGAAAAACAACGGTAGCAATTGCACACCGTCTTCCTCTTGCCATCAAAGGCTGCACGCGCTTAACCTGATTGACGGGAGCGAGAAGTTCGGTGGGCCGGTCGACATCACATCTTCCATTACGGTTCCCGGAACAGGTGACGGATCGTCCGGTGGCATTCTTCCGTTCGACACGCTACGTCAGAATCAACGGCCGGGTTTGGCCCTCGTCAACGGTGTAGTGTACGCCGCCTGGGCGTCGCACGGAGATCAAAATCCCTACCACGGTTGGGTTATTGGATTCGACAAGACGACACTCGCCAGGCTCAGTGTTTACAACGATTCACCCAACGGATTCCGCGCCGGCGTCTGGATGGCGGGTGGCGCGCCGGCGGCGGACAGCACCAACAACCTCTATATGATCACCGGGAACGGAACGTTTGACGGTAATTCGAGCAGCGCTCCAAACAACGACTTTGGCGATAGCATCCTGAAGCTCGGCACTTCAGGCGGGCTATCACTTTCGAGCTGGTTTACTCCTTCGAATGAAAGCACGCTTAACGGTGGAGACATCGATCTTGGCTCCGGAGGAGCGACTGTGCTCGTTGATGCTCCTTCTTCCCCGAAGCCGCGGTTGCTCATTGGCGGTGGAAAAGAGGGGAAGCTCTATCTTCTCGACCGGGACGCTCTAGGCAATTTTGGGGATTTGAACGCCTGGCAGATCTTCTCTATCGGGAACGGCATCTTTGCTACGCCCGCGTTCTGGGAGAACAAAATCTACATAGCAGGTGATGGTGGACGTCTGAAGACCTTTGCGTTCAATGCGACAACAGGGAAGTTCAACGCTTCTCAGACGTCGCAGTCCTCGTCGTCCTTTGGCTTCCCAGGCTCTACGCCGTCTGTCTCAGCGCAAGGTGCATCGAACGGAATCGTTTGGGCGCTTAATAACAGCCAATACTGCACAACCCAGTCACCCGGCTGTGGTCCGGCAGTTTTGCATGCCTACGACGCAACGAACCTCGCTACTGAACTCTGGAATAGCTCGCAAGTCGCGGCAGATAAAGCAGGCAATGCCGTGAAGTTTGCGGTCCCCACTGTGGCGAACGGAAAAGTGTACATAGGCACGCGAGGAAACTCGACCACCGGCGGAGGAGTGGGCGAACTAGAAGTGTACGGCCTGCGGCCGAATTGAAGCGCGGTTGCTTCGTTCACGGAGATGCTTCGCGCTCAGGGGAAAGCCGGGCGCGGTCAGTTTGATTTGCGTGTCGCGCCCGGAGTAAGGCTACATGCCTTCGTAGTTCGGGCCGCCACCACCCGCCGACGTCGATTTCAAGGCCAGCCGGGGAGCTCTTTCAAGCCCATGGTTACTGTGCGTCCCGATGTCCTGTTACGCAACTTACTAGAGCGTATTGCACAACCCGGCTAAGTTATTGATTCTATTGGGTCGAAACTGGGTTGTGCAACAGCTTCTAGGAGGTTGCCGCATGCCCCTTTCTCACCCAGCCCCACCCTGTCTGGTTTCTTCGGGAATGACTCGATATTTTCTGCCCGTCCTTGCGGCGGCAATCTGCTTCGGCAGTTTGCCAGCTCCTGCCCGCGCGCAAGCAAACGTGCGGGGGCAGTGGCAGACACTGCCGAATCTCATGCCGATCAATCCCGTGCATGCTGCAGTGCTGAGCAATGGCAAGGTGCTTGTGGTCTCCGGCTCCGGCAACGTGCCAACGAATACGAATCTGCAGGCGGGCGTTTTCGATCCGCAGACCGGCACGGTTACGACACAGCCAGTGAGTTGGGACATGTTCTGCAACGGGATGGCGGTGCTACCCGATGGCCGGCCCTTGATCATCGGGGGCACGCTGGCCTACGACCCGTTCCACGGCGATCTGCGCGCATCCGTTTATGATCCGGCTACCGGTACCTTCACGGATGTTCACAGCATGGCGCATGGCCGCTGGTATCCGAGCCCAACCGTTCTCGGGGACGGCAGCGTCATGACTTTTTCCGGGCTCACGGAAACTGGTGGAACGAACACTAGCGTTGAGATCTACTCGCCAGGTTCTGGCTGGAGCCCTGCATTTTCTGCCCCTTGGAGTCCGCCGCTCTACCCGCGGATGCACCTGCTGCCCAACGGCAATGTTTTCTATTCCGGTCCAACGACCGGCTCGAGCATATTCAATCCGTCCACGCACACGTGGACTACCAACGTGGCCTTCACGAATTACAGTGGTACACGAACTTACGGAACATCAGTGCTCCTGCCATTGACACCAGCCAACGGATATAAGCCGAGTGTAATGATTTTTGGAGGTGGCAATCCTTCGACGCCTACAACGGAAGTGATTGACCTTTCGGCAGCGACGCCAAAATGGTTGTATGGTCCCAATATGTCCCAGCCGCGCACTGAGATGGACGCGACGATCCTGCCCAACGGAAGGGTCTTGGCGATCGGCGGGTCGCTGAACGATGAAGATACGGTGACCGCGAGCCTCAACGCCGATCTGTATGATCCGGCGACGAACACGTTCAGCTCTGCCGGACAGAACGCCTTTGCCCGCTTGTACCATTCTAATTCGCTGCTCCTTCCGGATGGGACGGTGTGGGTCTTCGGCGGCCAGTGGAAGCGCGGCACATACGAGCAACACATGGAGATTTACTCCCCAGCGTATCTCTTCAATGCGGACGGCACGCTCGCCTTGCGGCCTGGGATAAGCAGTGTTCCTTCGTCTGGCATTGGCTACAACACCGCATTCCAAGTATTAACTCCGGACGCCGCTAGCATTTCTTCCGTGGTGCTCATGCGGCCTGGAGCTCCGACGCACGCGTTTGACATGGAGCAGCGTTTGGTCGCCATGAACTTCACGGCCGGCAGTGGCATTTTGAACTTGACAGCTCCGCCGAACAGCAACATCGCCCCACCGGGCTACTACATGCTTTTCATTCTGAATTCTTCGGGAGTACCTTCGTTGGCGCAATTTGTCCAGCTCACACCAGCGCCAGCCGACCAACCTCCCACCGGCACGATCACCAGTCCCGCCAGCGACGTGACCATTACAGTCGGCCAGTCGGTGTTCTTCACGGGCTCCGGTACAGATCCCGATGGCACCATCACCGCGTATTCCTGGTCGTTCCCGGGCGGCAATCCGAGCACCAGCTCGCTGGCTACGCCAGGAAATGTGATCTACAACACTCCCGGCGCTTTCGCGGCGACGCTGACAGTCACGGACAATGCCGGCCTCACCGATCCCAATCCGCCTTCGCGCAAGATCACGGTGAGCCCTGGGCCTGACTTCAGCATTTCTACCACGCCTTCCTCGCGAAGCGTAATCCAGGGGAACGGCACGAATTATACGGCCACGATTACTTCCCCGAATGGCTTTTCCGACAACGTGAGTCTCTCAGTGAACAGTTGGCCCTCCGGCACGAGTGCTTCGTTCACACCGTCAACAGTTTCGGGGCAGGGAACCACGACGCTGAATGTTGGCACTTCTTCGTCTACTCCGGCGGGCAGCTACACGCTCACCATCACTGGATCAACTGCCTCGCTCAGTCACAGCGCAACTGTAAACCTGACGGTGACCAGCTCCACGGCCACGACCATCGCGATTAATGCCGGCGGACCGGCAGTGAGTCCATTCGTTGCTGATACCGACTTCAGCGGTGGCTCGACCATCAATCACGCCAACACCATCGATTTGAGCGGCGTGACCAACCCGGCGCCGATGGCGGTGTACCAGACGGCCCGCATTGCCAAGTTCACCTACACGATTCCGGGCCTTATCCCTGGTTCGAGTCATACTGTGCGGCTACACTTTGCCGAGACCTACTTCGCGTCCGCCGGTTCCCGAACCTTCAACGTGAGCATCAATGGCATGCGGGTGCTGACGAACTTCGACATCTTCGCGACAGCGGGTGCCAAAAACAGGGCCGTCATCAAGCAGTTCACACAGGCCGCGAATTCAAGCGGCCAGTACGTGATCCAGTTCACCTCGGTGGTAAACAACTCACTCGTGAGCGGAATCGCAATCAACTGATGGAACACGCCAAACGAGAATGATTTAGTTGATTCCGATCAAGTCGTCGTCAGCAACTGAGCCGTGGCAGCCGTGCACTGGCAGGCGCAGACTCAAACTCGCTGGAGCAAGCGCGAATCTCGCTCATTCAACCTCTGTAACTCCAGTGTTGACGTAGAGTGTCCTCGCAACGATTAGCTGTGGCATGCTGCGGTTCGCACTGGGGCACCTTGGGGTCGTGCTAACCGGCACCGGCCTTTTTCCCGCGCTGGAAGAGTTCTCAAAATTTTCGCCTCGGTCAGTAGCAGGCCCTCCGGGCGCGGCGAAGCCCATCCGGCTGAACAGGAATGAGAGTCCATACGGTCCGTGCGAGAAAGCGAACGAAGCGATGCGCAATACAATCGTCGACGCCAATCGCTACCCAGGCGAAGAGCTGGACGATCTGCGCGCCGCAATATCCACTTTAAACGGCGTTAAACCCGAGCAGGTCACACTTGGTTGCGGTTCGGGCGATCTTATGCGCATTGCAGCCGAAACTTTTCTCGGCCTGGGGAAGTCGCTGGTGATGGCGACACCGACATTCGATGCGATCGGTGGGTATGCACGCGCGAGCGGCACCGAAATCCGGGCCGTTCCGCTGACCAAGCGATATACGCACGATCTCGATGCCATGATCCGGCGCACGGATGCGTCGACCGGGCTGATCTACATTTGCAATCCAAATAACCCAACGAGCGGGCTCACGCCGAAAGACGAGCTCGAATCATTCTTCGCGAGAGTGCCCAGGGGCGTGAGCGTGCTGATTGACGAGGCCTATCATGACTTCGTTCCGCCGACGTCGGCCTACACGACATGGGTAAGGCGCGCCGCTTCCGATTCACGCCTAATCGTCACGCGCACGCTCTCGAAAGTCTATGGCATGGCGGGACTTCGGGTTGGCTACGCCGTGGCTTCCTCGGAGATGTCGAAGCGTCTGGCGCAGCGACGGCTGGCGATGGGTGTGAACATTGTTGCCGCGAGGGCGGCCTATGCGGCGTTAGAGGATCAAGCATACATCAAGAAGATCGTCTCGCGTGTTGCGGACGATCGCCAGGAGTTCTACAACCAGGCCTATGCTCGGATGCTGCGCTCTCTCGATTCGGTGACCAGCTTCGTGATGTTGAAATCCACGCGTCCCGGAAAGGAGGTCGCGGAGCAGCTCAAAGAGAAGGGCATCCTTGTGGCGAGTGGATACCCGGGTTTTGACGATTACATCCGCGTGTCGTTAGGTTTGCCTCAGGATATGACGGAATTCTGGCGCGCGTGGGACGCGTTTATGCCGCATGGAATGTAGGCACGCGAGGACATGCGCTGGAGGTTGGGCCATACCGAAGCCACTGGGCTCAAGTGGACGTATTGTTTGAATGAAGACGTCAGGAGGAGCGTTGTACAAAAAGCTGAACTCAGCGAGGTCGCTGATTCAGAAACAACCAAGGCTCCTCCATACAAAAAATGTATTACATCGGCCTGGATGTTTTGCGCTGTCCCTGCCTCTGTACTGGTTCTCTCCCCTTGGCGTTTGGCTGATTCAACCGAGAATAAATCGATTTTATGTAGACCGGCTTTGAAGTGTGCCCATCCTGACTGTCTCACTTCAAGGGTTCAGTCCATTGCCTCGGCCTACGAAATCTCTTGCTGGCGGCCACGGTGGCCGCCGGCGTGTTGCTCCTGGAGGGCATGACTTGCGCACCACCTGCGCGAGCTGGCCGGCTAAAGCGCCACCGTGTCGGTGGAAGAACGCCCGCCCGTCACGTCCAGGGGCTCAGCGAGAAGAGAGGGTTGGAGGGCGTGAAGACTACTGCTCAAGGATCAAAACTGCGGGATTATGATCGTTCATTGTAATCACTACAAATTTCGATGGGGACACGATGTACATGATATAGCTCCCGCCTTCGATGATGCCTCTTCCATTTGTAGGTGTTGAGGATACGCAATATGGGACGCTGACCGGAACGCCCAAGCTGGGTCCGCTTGGGGCGCCAATATCCTTGGTTCCGGTGATGGTACCGGTCGGGCTCACACCGTCGGCAGTGAACTCGCCAGAGAAGATGACGGTCCCAAGCGAGGCGGCGTAGCTTGTATAACCCGCATACCTGCCCAATACCGAGGCATTGGTAAACGTCCCCGCTGCCTGAGGGTCAGCGAATCCGAAGAAAGCAGAACTGACCCAGAAGGCTTGGTTCGGGCCCACCAGGTAAGCATTCGCGGCACTGGCCCCGACACCTATGGTGACGCGCCCATTGCCGTTTACGATGTACGTTCCGGACAGGCCGGTGAGGGTTGTATTCAGACCGCCGCAGTTTTCGTCGTAGTCTACAGAAAGAGCGCCATTACCGTCGCCTTTGAGCAAGCCCACGAGCACGTCCGGCGCGACTCCGGTAGAACACACGCGTTGGCCTGTGAGGGAAAGCACCATACCACTGTTCAGCGAGGCGTTGGAGAAACCTCCTAGCGGCATTTGTTGCTGCATCACGGACCCGTTTAGCAATGGGGTGACGCTCGTGACCGCGTCAATCTCCATCGCGAACAACTTTCCGGCGTTAACAACGTAAAAGACGAAATCGAGATTCTGGGCCAGTCCGGCGACTAAGGGGGGCAGGTTCATTATGCCCCGGCCGGTCGTGCTATCGGTTACGGCGTAAGTCCCCGCGGCAAACTGTGCCCCAGCAAAAATACCTGACCGACTACTGTCGGCGGTTCCGTCGGTAAAGGCTCCCAGTCCGTTCGCAGTGAAACGGCCCGCAAGCATGGTGCGATCGTTAAAGCCGTCCAAGCCGGCGAAACCAAAGGCATAGTTACCCGCTATTTTGGTCGTGTTATATGCGGTGGTGTCCACCTTTTCCATGGTCCCCGAGCCGACCTCTCCGATTCCTCCTGCAGCGTCTATCTCGATGAACTGAGCGTTCCCATTGGCCATCATGGCAAACGCAAGCGTTCCGCCGCCGGGGATGTTCAAGTTCATCACGCCCCTGTGGTCCGCACCGATGGTATACGTCCCGGTGAACGCAAGAGCGTGTGCCCTTTGTTGGGGTTGTGCGCTGTTGGTGTCCAGCTCGCCGTTAGTCAGATTACCGGCGCCATCCGCGGTGAATCTTCCCACGGCAGCGAAGGTAGTCGAAGCAGCGCCACCTCCCGTGGTCATACCGTTGAAGGCGAATGCGTAGTCGCCATTCATCTCGGCGTTGTTCACTCCGGAAGTGCTCTGGGCTCGGAGCGTCGAAGCAAGAACCAGCGCGAAACACATGATCCCCAGGGCGTTCAGCTTTCTCATTTTTTCTCTCCTTGGTCGCTGGGCGGTTGGATGGGACTGTTTTCGTTGCGAACCAGCAATCATGACTACTCCCCGTGGGAGGACACCCACGTCTTAACCTAAACAATGCCGACCGTCGGGACGAAGGCCCTCTCGATTAACTCATCCACTCTTTCCTGCTCTTGACCATCTTCGAGATGGCTCACCGCCCTTCTACCTATCTATGCTTTAGTGGCGACCGGAAGGCAATCGGGTGGATACCGGAAAACTGCGATAGGGAAGTGCCTAAATCGTGGGTAAATATTGACCGGACCAATGGGAATAAGTCTGGTACCGGACTTCGGAACCACAGTCCTTACTTAGAAGATCTTCGAGGCATTACAGAGATCACTCCAACACGACCTCCCTTTACGAACTACTGAACCGGTTGCCAATTCGCCAGAATTCCCAAGCAGAATGACTAAATTGAATTCCAATCATGTTCCGACCGCGATGTTGCTCGCCTATGAACGCTACGCGGCACCGCTGATCTTCCTCGGTGAACAGATTTATCAGGATGAGTTGTTGGCCGGGGGCCACTTTTGTTGCAAGCGTGATGAGTCCGCCGCGGAAGTTCAACCGACGGACGTTGGTTTCCTCCTGAAAAGGCTCTTCGTCTTCCCCACGTCCGTAAACCAGAACCGGCAAGTCCTGTACCAGGTCCGGGATCGCCTTCGCAGCCCGCAGGACCGGAGCTCTTCTTTGGAGCGCGAGGCTGTAAAAGCGATTACCGCAACTTTCGCATCGGAAGGGCCGACCAAGTAAGAAGGGCAACAGGACGACCTCGAAAGAGTTCTTTCTGGCCGAGCGGCGGACATCAACGCGACCGCAAGAGGGGCAGCGTCGGTCCGTGACCCAATGCAGTAAGTGTGACGCGATACGAAGCATAGACCTTGTGTTGATCGGACATCCCCACAATCCGCCGAACAACTCAACGGGTGGAGGAGAAATCGCCTAACGCAGCCTCGGGCGGTACCGTACTAGGGTTGGCGGAAGGCCAAGGATGTCTCTTCTACGCCTTGCTGACCGACACTGCACCCTTCGCCGGAGTTCTTTGTCGCGCCTCATTTCGCGCGCACAGGGACTTGCGACTGACCACCCATTAGGCCAGTCAGACCAATGCACAATTTCTGTCCCCTGGGCAACCAAGCCAATGCCCGATTTCTGGCCGCCTGACCAGTTGCCATTTCGCGAGAGCCGACTCACACTTCCATTGGATTGGGACTCTCAGTACTAATAGTACTTTGAATGTTGCTCTCGGGCCAGCTTCCTCCCTCCCGCTCAAACACGCCAGGCGCCTGGGGCAAGAAAACAGAAATCTGGAGGACGGGATCGTGAATCATCGCTCGCGGGGTTTTTTATTCGCTCTTCTAATTGCCAGTTTCGGTTTTGTCGGTTGTTCAGGCCTCGTTGCCGGGAATAATGGGAATCCACCCCCGCCATCGACGCTAGTCATCACGAACGTACAAAGCGGATCGGTCACAACCTCAAGCTCTCAGGTCGTTTGGACTACAAACGTCCCTGCCAACTCCTCGGTCGATTACGGAACCACCACTGCCTACGGAAATAGTACGCCGGTAGATTCTGGGATGGTTACGAACCACCAGATGACGCTTTCCGGTCTGGCCGCTGGCACGACCTACTATTACCAAGTTAATTCGACCGACTCCAAGGGTAACCACGGGCACGGCGGCAACAAGTTCAATACAGGTGGTTTCAGCCTTTCCGGCACGATCAATCCTGCAACGGGAGGAAGCGGGTCGACGTTGACACTGAGCGGGGGGGCTAGCAGCACCACGACGACGGCAGACAGCGTGGGGAATTACACATTTGCCGGATTAGCGAACGGGACGTACACGATTGCTCCGGGTCACGCAGGTTTTACCTTTACTCCCAGCAGCCAGAGTGCGACGGTCAATGGATCCAACATTACGGGAGTGAACTTCACGGACACGGCGCAAACTTTTAGCATTTCCGGGACGATCAGCCCTAGCGCAGGAGGAAGCGGGGCAACGTTGACGCTGAGCGGAGCCGCCAGTGCCACGACAACCGCCGACAGCTCAGGAGCGTACACGATCACTGGATTGGCGAGCGGGTCTTACACCATAACGCCGAGCAACGCGGGATACACGTTCACTCCGGTGAGCCAGAATGTGACTGTAAGCGCGGTCAACTTAACAGGAGTGAACTTCGCAGATAATGCCGCGCCGGTGGCACCATCGATCACCACCCAGCCGGCAAGCCAGACGGTGACGACCGGCCAGACGGCCTCCTTCAGCGTGGCCGCAACCGGCACCGCTCCCCTCACCTATCAGTGGCAGAAAAACAGTGTGGCCATCAGCGGGGCCACTTCGTCTGGCTACACCACGCTCGCCACAAGCAGTTCCGACAGCGGAGCGCAGTTCACCGTGGTGGTCAGCAACACCGCCGGGAGTGCCACCAGCAGCGCGGCCACCCTCACGGTGAATACGACTCCGGTGGCACCTTTGATCACCACCCAGCCAGCGAGCCAGACGGTGACGGCAGGGCAGACAGCGACGTTCACGGTCACCGCGACGGGCACCGCTCCGCTCAGCTACCAGTGGCAGAAGAACGGGGCAGCCATCAGTGGTGCCAGCTCAGCGAGCTACATAACCCCAGCCACAACCACCGCAGACGACGGCGCCCAGTTCACTGTCGCCATCAGCAATGGTGCCGGTAGCGTGACTAGTTCTGCCGCATCACTAACCGTCAATCTCTTGTTGCCGACCGCGGCATATGGCTTCAATGAGGGAAGCGGAAACACCACGACCGATGCCTCCGGCAACGGGAACACGGGAACCTTGTCTGGTCCTTCCTGGACCACGGCGGGACGCTATGGAAACGCCCTTTCCTTTAGTGGAACCAATGCTTACGTCGAGGCGGCCAATTCCAACTCCTTGAATCCTGGAACGGCGGCAACCTTCTCGGCTTGGGTGAATGTGCTCGCTGCCAATGCCAACATTTCCTCGGTCATCAACAAGTGGAGTCAGACTATCGATGACGAGTATTTGTTCGGGTTGGATTCAAGCAATCGCCTCACCTTCGCTTGGCAGACCACGGGCGGGAATGTATGGGGCCAGCCCTCCTACTATATCGTTTCGGGAAACACCCAAGTCCCTTTAGGCACATGGACGTACATCACGGTCGTTAGAAACGGCCCGGCGATCAGCTTCTACATCAACGGGATTCTGGATGCGACATTCGGCGCCGCGGCGGACGCCAATCCCTTCCGAAGCGGGATCAACACGCTTCGGATCGGTGGGCAGAACCGCGGGGGCATGGCACGGGTCTTGAATGGGGTGATCGATGAGGTGCGCATATACAACCAAGCGCTGACCCCAGCCCAGATACAGGGTGATATGAACGCGCCGATAAGCACCCCGACCGTTCCACCTTCGATCACCACTCAGCCGGTCAGCCAGAGCGTCACGGCCGGACTGACGGCAACGTTCTCGGTTACAGCAACGGGTACCGCTCCACTCAGCTATCAGTGGCAAAAGAACGGGGCAGCTATCGGCGGTGCAACTTCGGCGAGCTACACAACCCCAGCCACAACGACAGCAGACAATGGCGCGCAGTTCACCGTCGTGGTCAGCAACTCAGCGGGCAGTGTGACCACTAACACCGCCACGCTTACCGTAAACGCTACACTGGTGGCGCCCTCAATCACCACACAACCAACCAGCCAGACCGTCACCGCCGGGCAGAACGCCACCTTCTCGGTGACTGTCTCCGGCACCGCCCCGCTAAGCTATCAGTGGCAAAGGAACGGGGCAGCTATTAGCGGTGCAACTTCGGCGAGCTATACAACTCCAGCGACAACGACTGCAGACAACAGTGCGCAGTTCAGTGTCCTGGTCGGCAACTCAGTGGGCAGCGTTACGAGCAGCGCCGCCACGCTCACGGTGAATGCCGCTACGTACCTGCTCAGCGCCAGTCCAACGAGTTTGAGCTTCGGGAACATAAACACAGGCGCCAGCGGCACTCTCGCTGTGACGCTCACGAACTCCGGCAATTCCAACGTCACGATTTCGAACGTCAGCATTTCTGGTGCGGGCTTCAATGCCAGCGGCCTGTCCGGGCTCATTCTCACTCCCGGGCAGACCGCAGCATTGAACGTGACCTTTGCTCCAGCGGCAACGGGAAGTGTGACGGGCAGCGTCATCGTCACCAGCAATGCTACAAACTCGCCGGCAACAATCTCTCTGAGCGGCGTCGGCGTCACAGCGTCGTTTACTGCGTGGGTGGCGCCTAGTCTGGTCAGAGTGGGGAAAACCGACGCTCCCGGCACGACCAGTCTCATCAGTATCTCCGGCGCTCGCGGCGAAACCGTGGACACGCAAGTAATCGTGAGTGCCCCGGCTGGGGGATTGACGAACGTCAACATGAGCGCCTCGGCCCTCACTGGGCCTGGCGGTGCGACCATCTCGGCGTCGAACTTTGTCTTCTACCGCGAATACTATGTGACCGTTCAGGGAAGTTTCAACGCAGGGGGAAACAACCTGCCCTTGGGTGCAGGTACCTATCCCGAGCCGTTGATCCCCTTCGTTGACCCGGAAACGGGTGCAGCCCTGAGCGGCAGCCTGCAAGCGGTTCCGGCCACGATCGCCGCCAACCAGAACCAGCCGTTTTGGATTGATCTGAATGTCCCCAGGGGCACCACCACTGTCCCTCCCGGAACGTATACCGGAACCATCACGATCACCAGCAATCTGGGGAATGCCACAGTTCCTGTGACGCTTACCCTTTGGAATTTCGAGCTGCCCTTGAAACCGTCGGAGCTGACCATGTTCACCACCTGGGTGAATACCGGCAGTCCGACAAATGCACAGCAGCAAACCTTGGCCCGACACAGACTCTTTAATTTGAACTATCCGGCTTCACAGGCGTCTACCTTCCAGTCGCAATGGGGCTTGAACCGGGCAGATTTAGGTGGGTCGTTCGGCTGGAATTTCGTCAGTTGCAATGGGACGCTGAACGATGCTATTCCTTCGCAAGCCGCCATCGCCTCGGCAGCCGCGAATTATCCTGCGGGAATGCCTCTGGACCTCTATGTTTCGGACGAGACCATCGGTTGTTCCGCAGCCTGGCCCAACATTCGAACCATTGCGAATA
>WNFO01006188.1_pt1 | contig 18943 bp, 18 predicted proteins | sample 5400251 | NCBI WGS metagenome assembly WNFO01 (sample SAMN13153354, study PRJNA577476) | soil metagenome | isolation source: 100 cm saprolite under Madrone tree | place: USA:California | collected 2016-06-14
CGCAGGAAGTCTTCGATCTGGAGCTCCTGGCCCGGCACCACGACGACGTTGTAGTCGAGCCACGCCCGGTAGATCGCGGCGAAGCCCGCGTCGTCGAGCGTCTTGACGTCGACTCCGTGGATCTCCGCGCCGATCTGCTTCCCGAGACGTCGAACCTGGATCATCGATCCGTCCTCTCCTGGGTCTGGACCCTGCTCAGTAGTACGCCACGCCGCCGTTCGCGTGAATGGTCTGGCCGGTGATGAAACCCCCGTCGTCGGTGACCAGGAACAGGCAGGTGGCGGCGATCTCGTCCACCGACCCCTGACGTCCCAGTGGAATGCCGGCGGCGGTCGGTGTTCGTCCCTGGTACCACTCGGGATTGGCCCGCGCGGTGTCGATGCTGCCGGGCGAGACCACGTTGACCCGGATATTGTGCGCGGCGAACTCGGAGGCGAGGCCGCGCGCCAACCCCACCAGGCCCATCTTCGCCGCCGAGACGTGGGCGCGCCCGGATCCGCCCATGAAGGCCCCTTCACCGGTGAAGAACACGATCCGTCCGTACCGGTTCTTGACCATCGAGTCGATGACCGCCCGCGTGAGGTAGACAGCCCCGTCGAGGACGACGCTCCGCACCGCCTCCCAGTCCTGCGCTGTCAGCTCCGTGAAGGGCTTGTGAGGCCGGATCGCGGCGTTGTTGATGAGAATATCGACCCGGCCGAACTCGGAGAGGACTTTGGCCGCCATCGCTTCGACCTGGTCCTTCTTGCCGACGTCGGCTACGATGGCAAGCGCCTTGACCCCCCGCGCCTGGGCCTCCCGCGCCACGGCGTCGGCCTCCGCCTGGTTCGTCCGGGAATTGACCACGACGTGAGCGCCTTCCGCGGCCAGCTTCAAGACCGTCGTCCGGCCGATGTTCCGACCCGAGCCGGTCACCAGCGCGACCTTGCCATCGAGCTTACCCATCGGTATCCCTCCTGGAGATCATCACATCCTTAGCACGCGCTCGGCGTTGCCGTGGGCGATCTTTTCCTTGTCCGGCTGGCTGAGCGGCAGGTTGTCGAGGAACTCCCGTCCGAGCCGGTTCGACTCGTAGGGCCAATCGACCGAGAAGAGGACGTTGTCGATCCCGAGCGCCGTGACCGTGCAGACCAGCGCCGGCTCGGAGAAAAACCCGCTGCAGGTGACGACGACGTTCTCGGTCATGTACTCGACCATCGTCTTCCGCCTGCCCCGGCGCACGAGCGAGTAGTGCGTGTGGTCGTTCAAGCGATGCAGGAAGAAGGGCAGGCCCTCGCCGAGGTGGCCGAGGATGAACGTGAGGTCCGGGAAGGCGTCGAGCACGCCCGCGTAGATCATCCTCAGGAAGTGCGAGACGGTGTCCATGGTGAAGCCCCAGGCCGCGGTGGCGAGCTCCTCGTACCCCTCGAAATAGGCCTTCATCACGGCCGGATGGGGATCGCGCGGGTGGAGATAGATGGGCGCTCCGAGCGCCTGGGCCGCCTCGAAGATGGCCCAGTATTTCTTGTCGTCGAGGAATTCGCCGCCGGTGTGCCCGTTGATCATCGCGCCCTTGAACCCGAGCTGCGTGACGGTCCGCTCGAGCTCGTTCGCGGCGGCCTTGGGATCGGCCGTCGGGAGCGCCGCGAAGCCGGCGAAGCGGGTGGGATGCGCCCGGATCGCGTCCTGGATCCGGTCGTTGGCGTCACGCGCGACGGCGGGCGCGTCGGTCGCGTCGAAAGCCTGCACGCCCGGCATCGTGAGCGACAGCACCTGCACGTCGATCCCGGCCGCGTCCATGTGCCGGATCCGCGTCTCGCCGATGTCCAGGAGCTCGGCGCTGATGTCGTGCCCGAGTATCTGGCTCCGGTCGGCGAGCGAGATGGGGCGCGGCCTGCGGACGCTCTTGGCGACATAGAGCGGCGTCACGACGTGTTCTTCGAGTGCGATGATTCTCATGGCTGGGTCCTCCCGAGGTGTCCGGCAAACCATTCGAGGATGTGGCGGAACCGCTCGAGACGATGGCGCGGCTTGCCGGAGCGCGACATCTCGTGGTTCTCGCCGGGGAAGCGCACGAAGCGTACCTCGCGCCGGAGCTTCTTCAGGGCGACGAAGAGCTGCTCCGCCTGCTCGATGGGGCAGCGCAGGTCGTCCTCGGAGTGAATGATCAGGAGCGGGGTCACGATGTTCTTGGCGTACGTGAGGGGCGAGCGCTCGATGTAGCGCGTCATGTCTTCCCACGGAAGCGCGCCTCCGAGCTCCACGACGTTGAAGCTGTGTCCGATGTCGCTCGTGCCGAACATCGTGTACTGGCAGTTCACCGCGCGTTCCGAGCACGCGGCCTTGAAGCGATCCGTATGCCCCACGGCCCAGCTCGCGAGAAATCCGCCGTAGCTCCCGCCGAGGACCCCGAGCCGTTCCGGGTCGATGAACGCGTGTCGCCCCAGCGCCTCATCGAGCGCGGCCATGACGTCCGCATAATCGCCACCGCCCCAGTCGCCGACCACCGCCTGGGTGAACGCCTCGCCGTAGCCCTGGCTACCGCGAGGGTTCGTGTAGATGACGGCGTAGCCCGCGCCGGCGTACACCTGGAATTCGTCGAAGAAGTTGTGGCCGTACTGGGCATGGGGCCCGCCGTGGATGCTCAGGAGCGTCGGGTAGCGCTGCCCGGCGACGAAACCCGCGGGGCGCATCACCCAGGTGTCGACTTCGAATCCCGCACGCGTAAACCGGAAACGTTCGGGCGCCGAGAGGGTCACCGTCTCCGCCCAGGACCGGTTAATCAGGGTAAGCTGGCGCTCGTCGCCTCCGTCCGCCCGGCAGACGAAGACCTCCGCGGGCGCCACCGGGTGACTCGCCGCGAAGGCCAGCAGGCGGCCGTCGGCGGACGCGGAGAATCCGTTCAACGCCCGATCGCCGCCGACGACCCGTGTCGGCGCTTCGCCGCTCCGGGTCGCGACCCGCCAGAGACCGGCGTCTCCGCGGTCCTCGACGGCCACGATCACCGAGCCGCCGTCGGGCGACCAGAGCGGACGCACGTGAAGCGCGCCGCAGGAGCGATCGAGCGCCGACGTGAGGCACACGGCGTCGCCGCCGGACGACGGAATCGTGAAGACCCGGATGTTGCGGCCGTAGGCGTTACGCCCGGGACGCGCGAGGTAGGCGATCGTGCGGCCATCCGGTGAGAAGGCCGGAAGCAAGAGCGGCCCGGTGGTCGCGGTGAGCCGCTGCGGTGTCCCGCCCTTGGCGGGGACCCGCCAGAGGTCGCTCGCGTCGTCATCGTCGCGCTCGGCGTGACGAGCCGAGACGAAGACGATCGATTGGCCGTCCGGCGCCCACACCGGATCCGCGTCGGAGAAGTCGCCGTCGGTGAGCTGAACCGGGGCCGATGCGTCGCTCGAGACCACGAACACGTGCGGGCGCCGATCGTAGACGAACCCCTCGCCGTTGAACCGGTACTTGAGCGACGTGATGACCCGAGCGGGCCGGGACTTCCGTTTCTCCTCCTCGCTCTCCGGCTCGCGCTGGCCGCCGACCGGAGACACGAAGGCAAGTCGCGAGCCGTCCGGCGACCACACCACGCTCCCCACCCCGTTCTCGAGCGCGGTGAGCTTCGTCGGCTCCCCCCCATCGGCCGGCATCACGTAGAGCTGCAGCTTCTCCTTGGGCGTGCGCTCGGAGAGGAATGCAAGCCGCGCGCTGTCGTTCGACCACCGGGGCTCGATGTCCCGCCGCGGACCGGCGGTGAAGCGGCGAGGCGCCCCACCGGCCACGTCGACGACCCAGATGTTGGAGAGGTACTCGTCGCGCTCCTCGGACAGGGACGTGACGACGAAGGCGATCCGCCGGCCATCGGGCGAGAGCTGCGGATCGGTCACGAACAAGAGGCGCGTCAGATCCTCCGGGACCATGCCCCCGCGGACGGCGCTCACGGCTTCACCGAGGCGAAGCGCTCGGTCAGGCTCGCCTCGAGCTGGCGCGCGTCCGCGAGCGCGCCCAGCCCCTCGACCTCGCCGATCGCCGCCGCGACGTGCCGCGCGATGCGCCGGCCCTCCGTCGAGGGCCACGCCAGTGCGTACAGCGTCTTCTCGCACTGGATCGTGTGCTCCACGATGTGGGCGGCGAAGCGGTGAAGACGAAAGCGCACGTCGACGTCGTGGCCCGCCCAGATGGTCGGCCGGATCATCGCCGAGGCCGCGACGTCGCCGAGCCAGCGGTTGGTTTCCGCCCGTGCCTCGCCGATCCGGGCGAGGATCGCGCCGATCTCGCCGTCGACACCCGTCTGGGTCGCCGTCGGCTGTCGGTCCTCGGGTATGCGCACCGGCTCGGAATCCTTCCGGTCGAGCGCGTAGCGCGTCTGGACGGCATATCGTCGCTCGATCAGGAGCATGTGGCGAAGCGTTTCCCGGACCGGCCATTCGCCCGCTCGCGGCGCACGGTCGAGCAGGTCCGCCGGCAGCCCGGCCAGCAAGCCGTGGAGGTCGCCGAAGGCCCGCTGCGCCAGGGCCAGAATGCGACGCGATTCGGGATGCGGGCCGGCGGACACTCGCGCCTGCACCTCCTGCGCGTCCTCGAGCGTCCGATAGAGGGCGTATCGGACGTCCATCTCCCTCCCGCGCCACGGCCACGGGCGCGCCAGCGCCTCGTCGTCGAGCGCGGCGAACCCGCGCAACGCCGCGTCGAAATCACTCATCTCATCGCGTCCTTCTCCGGCAAGCTCGATCGCCCGTGGTCATCCCCGCGTCCCTGACGCGTGCTCCGTTCCGCCCCGCGATGCTGCTCCGCCGAGGACGCGGAGTCAAGACGCGCCCATTCCCCTGCGACGCTTCTCGGAGTACGCTGGCGCGTGGCTCGACGACCTGATCACGTCGCCGGCGCCGTGGACGGCGCGCTACCCGATGTCGAACAATCGAGGAGACTCTGATGGTACGGATCATCGACATGGAATGCAGCATTCCGCGCCCCGCGGGCGAGGCGGACCCGGCCCCGGCTGCGACGGAGTCGACCAACGCCGGTCAGCCTGCCGGCTACGGCATGGCGAACTACAGCCGGATCTTCCGCTCTCGTCGCGAAGGCGCCGACCACCGCCCGGACATCGACCTGGACGCGTACGTCGGTAAGCTCGCGAAGCTCGGCATCGTGCGGTCGGTGCCGTTCGGCGTCTCGAACGAGGAGTCGACCGCGCTCCTGCGCAAGTACCCCGATCGGTTCCTCGGGCTGGCGCGCATCAGCATCAATGCCTTCAAGGGCATGAGCGGTGTCCGTGAGCTGGAGCGGCTGGTCCGCGACGAGGGATTCAAGGCACTCGGCGTCTCGGCGCTGGTCGACTGCATGCCCGCGAGCGACCGGCGCTACTACCCCCTCTACACCAAGGCGGCGGAGCTTCGCATCCCTGTGCGCATCTACTCCTCGATGAACTACGCGAACGACCGACCGTACGACCTCGGCCATCCGCGGCATCTCGATCAGGTCGCGATGGACTTTCCGGAGCTCCGGATCATCGGTGGCCTGGGCGGCTGGCCGTGGGTCAACGAGATGGTCGCGCTGGTGCGCCGGCATCCCAACCTCCACGTCGACACCTCGGCGCATCGGGCCAAGTACCTTGGGCAGCCGGGCTCCGGCTGGGAAATGCTCATCCAGTTCGGCAACACGCTCATTCAGGACAAGGTGCTCGTGGGCCTGTCGGCAGGGCTGGTCGGCCAGCCATACGAGACGCTGATCCAGGAGTACATGGGCCTGCCGCTGAAAGACACCGTCAAGGAGAAGTGGCTCTACAAGAACGCCGCGCGGGTGTTCGGGCTCGAGTGACGGACCGCGAAGGCGCGCTCGAGGGAGTGGTCGTCATCGAGTTGGCCCGGACCCTGGCCGGCGAGTTCGCCGGCGGGCTGCTCGCCGACCTGGGAGCGACCGTCATCAAGGTCGAACCCCCCGACGGCTCACCGCTCCGAAAGCGCGGCCCGGGCATCGCCGGAGAAGACTCGCTCTACTTTCAATCGGAGAATCGCGGGAAGTACTCGGTGCTCGCCGATCTCGCAGACTTCACCGGCGAGCCCTGGCTCGCGAAGCTTCTCGCCTCCGCCGATGCCCTCGTCGAGGACCTCGGCCCGGGGCGCCTCGAATCGGCGGGACTGTCGCCGGACGCGCTCCACGAAAAGAATCCACGCCTCGTCGTCTTGCGCGTCTCACCGTTCGGCCAGACCGGGCCGCTGGCGGGCGAGCGCGGCGACGATCGCATCGCCCAGGCGTACTCCGGCGTGCAGTTCGCGACGGGGTTCCCCGATCGCCCGCCGATTCCCGTGACGGTGCCGCTCGCCGACGCCTGGACGGGCATCCTCGGCGCGAGCGCGCTCCTGATGGCGACCTTTCACGCCCGGCGGAGCGGATGCGGACAGACGGTCGACCTCGGCCTCTACCAGACCGGGCTGCGCATGCAGGAAGAGGTGGTCATCCGCCACCACCGGACGGGCGCCGTTGCGACGCGCATGGGCACCGAATCGCCCACGGTGGTCCCGGCCAACGTCTACCCGACGCGAGACGGCGGGTGGATCGCGCTCTCCGGAGCCGGAGATCAGCCGTTCGCCCGTCTCTGCGAAGCGATCGAGGCCCCCGAGTCCGCCAAGGAACCGCGGTTCGTCACCAGCGCCGCGCGCCTGCAGAACCGGGCGGCCGCCGATGAGCTCGTCGGGGCCTGGATCGCCAGGCACGACCTCGCGGACATCGAGGCGCGCTTCGCTGTCGCCGGCGTGGCCGGCACCGCTGTCCGCTCGGTGGACGAGATCATGGCGGATCCGCACGTGAGGGCGCGCCAGGCTGTGCTGCGTCTGCAGTCGTCGTCCGGGCACGACTTCCTCGCCCCGGCGCCGGTGCCGAAGCTGTCGCGGACTCCGGCGCGCGCCCCGGTGAGCGCTCCGCGGCTCGGCGAGCACACGGCGACCGTGCGCGCGAGCGTCGAGCAGATCGCGGATCGGAAAAGACCGGACGTGAAGTCCGGCGACGTGACCGGCGCAGGGCCGCTCGCCGGCGTCCGGGTCCTCGACCTGTCACAGTGGCTCGCCGGTCCGGCCGCGGCCGCCCTGCTCGGCGATTTCGGCGCTGAGGTGATCATGGTCGAGCTCCCCGCGACCGGCGCCGCGCCGTCGGACGGGCCGGGCAGCCGTGGCCCCGGGTTTCCCGTCACCAACCGGAACAAGCGGAGCATCACGCTCGACGTGCGCTCGCCGCGCGGTCGAGAGGTGCTTCTGGAGCTGGTTCGGCTGAGCGACGTGATCGTGGAGAACTTCCGGCCGGGGACGCTCGAGCGATGGGACCTCGGCCCGACGATGCTCCGTGAGATCAATCCGCGCCTCGTGATCCTCCGGTCATCCGGCTTCGGACAGAGCGGCCCGTCCGCGGCACGCGCGGCGTTCAACCCGGTGGGCCTCGCCTTCGGCGGCATGACGTACCTGAACGGCTGGCCGGACCGGCCGCCCCTCCGCGACGGCGTCACCGCGGGCGACTATTCGACGGCGCTCTTCAACGTGCTCGGCGTCGTCGCCGCGCTGTTGCGCCGCGACCTCGACGGCGAGGGGCAGGTCGTCGACACGGCCATGTTCGAGTGCGCCCTGCGCCTCACCGGCGATCTGCTGGCCGTGCGGAGCGCCCTGGGCATCCGTCGCGAGCGTGCCGGCGGAGACTGGCCGGCCTATCCGTGTAGCCTCACCGTCGCGGCCCTGGACGCACGCTTCGTCGCCGCGTCGAGCGCGTGCTGGGACGACTTCGCCGACGCTCTCGAACGGCTGGGGCGCCCACGCGGCGATGACCCGGTGCGCGTGCGCGAGGAGATGGCGAAGCTGGTCGGCACGCTCGCGGCCGAAGAGGCGGTTTGCACGTTGCGCCAGGCCGGGCTCGCCGCGAGCACGGTCAACTCGGTGGCCGATCTGGCCCGAGAGCCGCACCTGTGGAGCCGCGGCGATCTCGTGCTCCGCTCCGATCCGGAGCTGGGCGAGATCGTGACGCAGGGGATCGTGCCGTTGTTCTCGCGAACGCCGGGCCGGCTCACCGGCTGGTCGCGGCGCCCCGGATCGGACAACGACGCCGTGCTCGGAGCGCTGCTGGGCTACACGCCCGAGCAGATTCGCCGGGTTACTTCGGCACCAGCCCCTTGAAGCGCGGCATGACTTCCTTCGCCAGCAGCTCGATCGAGTGGCGCCACGCCTCGGGATTCTCCGAATAATCGAAGCAGAAGAGCAGCAGCGTGCCGAAGCCGCCGACCTCCTCGTAAATCTCGTGGAGCTTGTCGGCCACCGTGGCCGGCGAGCCCACCAGCCAGTTGTGCCGTGCGCAGTACTCGGGGGTGACGTCGGAGTCCGGCACGTCCGGCTTGTGCTTCAGGAATTCGGTGAACTGGAACGACGCGAGGAGCGGCAGAAAGTACTCCTGCATCATACGGCCCATCATGCCGCCGGCCGAGAGCCGCATCGCCTCCGCGTCGGTGTCGGCGATGAAGACTTCGCGGACCAGGCGCCACTCGGCGCGCTTGGGCGTGCGGCCGCTCCGCGCGGCCCCCTGCTCCACGGCCTCCCAGTGGCTCCCGACGTAGGTGGGGTTCAGGTTCAGGCTCATCGGCCAGAAACCGCGCTCGCCGGCGAGCTTCAGCGTGTCAGAGCCCTTGCTCACTCCGGCGACGCCGATCGGCGGATGCGGCTTCTGGAGTGGCTTGATGTGCGGCCGCAGCGTGTCGAGCATCGTGCCGGTCTTGGTGACGTGCCAGTACTTGCCCTTGTAGTCGAACTCCGGCTCGTCGCTCCAGAGACGCAGGATGATGTCGAGCGCCTCGCGCGTCATCTCCCGGTGCTGGCCCGCATTGCCGTCGACGTTGAACATGGCCCAGTCGCTCGGCAGCCCGCTCGCCGCCACGCCAAAGTTGAGCCGCCCCTGCGCCATGTGGTCGAGCATCGCCACCCGGTTGGCCAGCTCGGCGGGGTGGTGGTACGGCATGAGAAAACCGCCGGGGCCGATGCGCATGCGGCTGGTCTGCATCAGCGCCTGGGCCACCAGCAGGTCCGGCGACGGGTGCGGCTCCCAGGGCGCGGTGTGATGCTCGCCGATCCACGCCTCGCTGAAGCCGAGCTCGTCCGCCCAGCGAAGCTGCTGGAGGTCCCACTGGTGACCGTCGTACAGACTGCGCTCGGGTGGATGCGACGGCATCGTGAACAATCCGTAGTCCATGCGAGCCTCCTTGGCTGAGCAGCGACCCTCGGGTGCGGATTCTCACGCCGGGCCCACGAAACCGATATAGACGCCACAGGCCTGATCCGGCCCGACCAGGATCGCCTGCTCGCCGGTATTGCGGATGCCGCGCGCCGGCGGCGGCATGCCGTGACTCTCCATCCAGCGGACCGCGGCGTCCATACTGCTCGTGCGGTAGAGCACCTGAAATGGGCCGGGCCCGCGCCACCTGCCGGCGCCGCTCGTCCAGCGGCGTCAGGTGCTGCACGAAAAAGATCGGCAGGGGGTTGCGCGGACCGAGTCCCGCGGCCTTCCATCGAAGCTCCTGGCCGGCCGGGGTTCGCCGCGAGCCCTCGGTGGCGTCGCCCACGTCGACGCCGTGCCGTCGCATCGCCGCCACGTCGGCCGCCAGGTCATCGCTCTGCACGGCGACGTAGCGGAAGCCGCCGCCGCGAGCCAGGAACTCGCTGAGGCGGGCATCCGAGCTGCCGGGGATCAACGCGGCGGCCGGCCGGACGCCCGTCCCGCAGGGTCAGGAGCTCGAGATAGTCCTCCTGGTGAAACGCGATCGCGTTGTGAGTCGCCCCGCCCGTGTGCGCCCCACCGGGATAGACGTGGAATCCGATGCGCGTGTAGGCCTCGATGCCCTCTTCGAGATTCGGGACGCAGAGCATGACGTGGTCGATACGGGTCAGCACGCTGACGCCTCCAGCGGTGTATGCTACACCGCACTGTCGCTCGTGAGCCACTCTCGGGAGGGAAAGAATGGCGGACTCCATCCTCGTGGAGAAGACGCAAGGGGTCGCGATTGTCACCATGAATCGCCCGGAGCAGCTCAACGCGATGAACGCCCAGCTCGGCACTGAGCTGCGCGAGGCGGTCACGCGGATGAGCGCCGATGACGACGTCGGCTGCATCGTCATCACGGGCGCCGGCGACCGCGCCTTCTCCGCCGGCGGGGACATCCACGAGCAGCGTGAGGATGATCGCAGGTACACCCAGACCGAGCTCGACGCTCGCAACGCCATCCGTGCTCGCGGCAGCTACGAGATCAGCGCCTGCCCGAAGCCCACGATCGGGATGATGAACGGCCTGGCGTACGGCGGCGCCGCGGTCCTGGCCTCGTCCCTGGACATGCGCATCGGGTGCGAGCACGCGAGCTTCCGCTTCCTGGCCGCCGCCTACGGTCGCATCAACAGCACCTGGACCCTGCCCAACCAGGTCGGCTGGCCCGTCGCCAAGGAGCTGCTGTTCTCCGCCCGGGTCGTCGCGGCGGAGGAAGCCCATCGCATCGGTCTGCTCAATCACCTCGTGCCCTGCGCGGAGCTGCGCGACAAGACGATGTGGCTGGCGACGATGATCGACGGCCGCCGCGCGACGCCTGACCGGACGGCGCTACTTCGTAGCGTCCTTGACCTTCTTCGCCGCCTCGTCGATCTTCTCTCCGGCCTGTTCGCCGGCTTTCTCGATCGCCTTGCCCGCTCCTTCGACGGCCTTGTCCACTTTCTCTCCGGCCTTCTGCGCCGGCCCCTGCTCGCAGCCGACGAACAAAACAAGGCCGAGACCGAACGCCAGAAGGCGGCGGATTGCCGGCATCGCTGTCCCCGCCTGGCTTTACTTGCGCAGCTTGGCGGCTGCCGTGTCGTATGCCTTGTTGAGGTCCTTGTACGACTCGGCGAAGCCGTGCTTGACGCTGTCCCAGGACTCCGCCGAGGCGCGCCCGAGCTCGTCGACCTTTTTCGCGGTCTTGTCCCGCGTGGCCTTCAGCTCTTTGAGCTGCCGCTGCCCATCCGCTTTGGCGGCGCTCGTGTCGCGCGAGACTTGAGCCTCCAGATCCTTGATCTTGACGTCGAGGTCGCTCATTAGCTTCTTCGCGTACGCGACCGCTTCGGTCTTCTTCTCCACTGTGTAGCCCTTGATTGCGTCCGCCGCTTCACCGACCTTTTGGGTCGCGTCCTTGCCCGAGGTCTGCCCGACGGCCGGGGCCGCGGGGGTCAGGAAGGCGCCCAGGGCGATGGCGAGAATCCCCAGAGTCACGCGTCGATGCATGGTTGTCCTCCCTCTGTGAGGCTCTGCGTGTGGGTCACTTCTTGAGCTTGAGGTCCTCGTACGGCGACGAGTACGGGTGCAGGGCGATGAGGCCGAGCCCGGATTCTTCCACGCGCGGCCCGACGGCGTTCAGAAAGCCCAACTCCCACAGGGGCGCGTGCATGACCCGCTCGTGGGCCAGGCGCTGGATCTGGTGTAGGAGGGTCTCGCGGCGCTTGGGGTCGAGCTCGCGGGCCTGCTGGATGAAGAGGTCATCGATGTCAGGATAGCCACCCCACGCGTAGAGGCCGTCCTTGACGAAGTAGTTCTGGACCCTGGTCGCCGCGTTGCCAAGCCCGCCAGCGCCCGAATGCAAGATCCCGGTGATCTTCTTGTCCTTCCAGTTGCCGAGGAAGGCCGCGCGCTCCATCGGCCGCAACTTGGTGCGGATGCCCACCGCGGCCAGGTAGTTGGCGATGGCTTCGGCGACGCTCGAGTAGGACGCGTCGCACGCGTACTCGCCGGCGTCGAAGCCGTTCGGATAACCGGCCTCGGCCAGGAGCTTCTTCGCCTGCGCCGGATCGTACGGATAGGGCGGGATGGCCAGGGCGTACTCGAAGGCCGACGGGATGATGCCGCCTGTCGGCTTGGAATACCCCAGGGTCTCCGCCTGGTTGATGGCGTTCTTGTCGAAGGCGAGCGCGGCCGCCAGGCGGACCCGCCGGTCATGCCAGGGGGATTTCGGGTCCCACTGCAGCGGGCCGAAGCTGAGCCACTGGCTTCCTGCGATCACCGTGGGGACCAGCTTGAGCCCCGCCGTGCGCTTCACCTCCTCGCCGAGCGGACCGCGCAGCGAGTACGCGACGTCGACCTCGCCGCGCTTGAGCATGGCCAGCCTCGTCAGGTCCTCGGAGACGACCTTCCACACCAACCGCTTGACCGTGGGCATCTTGCGCCAGTAACGGTCGTGCGCGTCCAGGACGAGATCCACCCCGGGGTTGAACGACGTGAGCTTGTACGGGCCGGCGCCGATGGGCGCCTTCTTGAAGCCCTCGTCGCCGACCCGCTCGACGTATTTCTTGGGGACGATCCAGCCGGCACCGCTCGCGGGCGTCGCGTAGAAGGTCATGAAGTCCGGCCACGGCTCCTTCAGCCGGAAGCGGACGCGGAAGGGATCGACGATCTCGACCGCGACCACCTTCTCCTTGAGCAGCCTGGCGGCCGCGCCCTTGTACCGCTCGAAGGAAAACTTCACGTCATCCGCGGTGAAGGGATCGCCGTTGTGGAAGACGACGCCCTTACGCAGGACGAACTCGTAGCTCAGCCCGTCCTTGGATGCCGTCCAGGATTCGGCCAGCGACGGGGCCATCGGGTTGCCCGGCATCGGCTTCACCATCGCGTCGTGCACCGCGTAGAGCACCATCATGAGGGTGATGATCCCCGTGTGTTCGGCAGGGTCGAACCAGACGGGAGAGAGCGAGACGTGCACCGCCCACGTCATCTGCCCCGCGGGCGCGTCCGAGCGCCCCGCGGGCGCGTCCGAGCGCCCCTGTGCCGCTGCGGGCACCGGGGCGAAACTCGCCAGCATGGTCAGGGTGAGGAGCAGGATCGTCATCAGGCGCCGAGCCTTCATGGGCCGTCTCCCTCTCCGCGCTGACCGGGAAGTCCGCCGGAGTGCGGCAAGCTTACCACGCGTGGTTCTTGACAGGACTGGCTCGTCGCGATAGGACGTGGCGGGGAGGAAAACGTCCATGAAAGTCAAAGCGGCGAACGGCTTCGCGCGAGCCCTCAAGGCCGAGGGCATTCCCTGGGTGAGCTGCTACCCGACCAACCACGTGAACAACGCGCTCGGGGAAGAGGGCGTGCCCATCCTCATGATGGGGGAGGAGCGCTTCGCCGTCGCCGTCGCCGATGCCTTCTCGCGCGTCACGTGTGGCAAGCAGATCGGCGTGTGCACCATCATGGCGAACCTGAACGCCGCCGGAATTCAGATGGCCTTTGGCGCGATCGGCCAGGCCTGGGAGGATTCGTCGCCGCTCCTGGTCATCACGGAAGGCGTGGGCCAGGGCGGTAGCCGGCACACGCACTTCGACATGGCCGAGGCGCTCAAGCCGGTCACCAAGTGGGTGGGGAAGGTCGACCGCGCCGAGCTCGTGCCGGATTATGTCCGCCGAGCTTTCACCCATCTCCGATCGGGCCGGCCCGGCCCCGTGCTGCTCATCATTCCTCGCGACCTCGGCGAATACGAGGAAGACGAGCACCCCTACTCACCGGTGAAGGGCTGGCGGTCCGGGCCCGATCCCGACGACGTGAAGACCGCCGTCAAGGCGCTGCTCGCCGCCAAGGATCCCCTCCTGTACGTGGGCGAGGGCGTCTATTACGCCGACGCGACCAGCGAGCTCTTGAAATTCGCCGAGCTCGCCCAGGTGCCGGTGCTGACGACCCTCAAGGCCAAGGGCGCCTTCCCGGAGAACCATCCACTGTCGGTCGGAGTCCGCGGCGCGCTGGCCGACCATTTCCTGCACAAGTGCGATCTCCTGTTCTCGATCGGCTCGAGCCTCTTCCCCAACCGGTTCAGCCATGCGGTGCCCAATGCGGACAAGAAGACGATCATCCAGTGCACGGTCGACACGCTCGACATCAACCGCAGCTACGAGACGCGCTACGCCGTGATCGGCGACGCGAAGCTGACGCTCCAGGCGCTCATCGGCGAGGTGTCGGCCCGCGGCGCACGCAAGAAGCCCGAGCTCGTCGAGGAGATTCGCAAGGGCAAGGAGGCGTTCCTCGCGAAATTCCGTCCGTGGATGGAATCGAACGAGACGCCGATCAATCCGTACCGGGTGCTGGGCGACCTCATGAAGGTGCTCGACCCGAAGAACTCGTTCGTCACCGCGGATTCAGGAAACACGCGCGACCAGACCAGCACGGTCTACGAGGCGCAGATTCCGCGGGGTCACCTGGGCTGGGGCAACGTGTCCACGCTCGGCTTCAGCCTGGCCGGGGCCGTCGGGGCGAAGCTCGCGTATCCCGATCGGCAGTGCGTCCACGTCACCGGCGACGCGGGCGTGTGCTACATGATGGGCAACTTCGAGGCGGTGGCGCGCTACAAGATCGGCATCACGACGCTTCACATCAACAACGGCGGCTACTCCGGCTACGGCCCGGGCTTCTGGGGCGGTGGGCACGATCCCTACACCTGGAAGGTGTCGGATCACTCCTCGGCCTGCATGGCCAACATGGCGAAGGCCGTGGGTTTCTACGGCGAGGACGTGACGGCGCCGTCCGAGGTGATCCCGGCGCTCAAGCGCGCTTTCGACGAGAACGCCAAGGGCCGGCCGGCGTTCCTGGAATTCATCTGCTCGCATCATCCGGTCCACGGCGGCTGGGTCAGACCTGCGGCGAGTGGTCACTAGTGGGCGGTGACGGCTGACGGCCGAGGGCTCGCGGCGCTCCGCGATCGGGCGTGTCGGCGCCGCGGGCGTCGCGCTCCTGGTCGCGACGGCGCTCCTCCCCCGAGCGGGAACGGCGGAGCGCTCGCGATACGAGGAGCTGAAGAGGGTGATCGACCGGAACACCGGCTTCGCGCACATGACGCGGGGCATGAACATGTACACGTTGGTCGCGCTTCGGAGCTGCGTGAGCGAGCGGGACATTCCGGTGCTCGCGCGCATGCTGGCCGATCGTGACCACGTGACCCAGTTGTCGGCGGCGAATGTCCTGGCCGACATGGGAGAAGAAGGAAAGCGCGGTCTGCGGCAGGCGCTCGCGGCGTCGACGGACGTGCGGACACGCAGCGTCATCGACGACGCTCTGCGAGAGGCCGAGTCACCGACGCGCCGTCCTATCCAGGACTACCCGCTGAGCGAGCAAGAGCGAAAGCGCATCCGAGGGTGCCGACCCGCGCCGGCTCCCTAGCCGGTGATCGACTCGGTCGTGTTCGACCTCGACGGCACGCTGTGGGACACCTCCGCGACGTGCGCCGTCGGGTGGAACCGCGTGCTCCACCGGCACGGCATTCCCTTCCGGCCGATCACCGAGCACGACGTCCGGCGCGTCACCGGCAAACCGCACGACCAGTGCATTCGCGAGGTCTTCGCCGGTCTCCCCGAGGCGCACATTCTCACGCTCGTTGCCGAGACCCAGCTCGAGGACAACAAGCTCGTCGCCGAGCTCGGCGGTGAGATGTACCCTGGCGTCGAGGCCGGCTTGAGGCTCCTCGCCGCCCGGCATCCGCTCTTCATCGTGAGTAACTGCCAGGCCGGGTACATCGAGGCGTTCCGCCGGTGGTCGGGGCTCGGGGCGTGCTTCCGGGACTTCGAGTGCTGGGGCCACACCGGCCTCACCAAAGGGGCGAACCTCCGCACGCTGATCGAGCGCAACGGGCTGCGCCGCTCGCTCCTCGTCGGTGACACACCCGGAGATCAGGCGGCGGCTCACGAGTGCGGGGTGCCCTTCCTGTACGTCGACTACGGCTTCGGCGTGTGCGAAAACGTCGATCGCCGCTTCTCCTCCTTCGGCGCCCTGACGACCTGGCTCCTCAACTACGCGCCCCCCACGCCCTGAGCGCGGCTTCGGCCGGCCGCGCGGCGACTTGACGTCGAGTCCTCAAATCCCGTATACCGGCCTGACGAGCCGCGCGCGAACGGAGGGAGAGCATCATGGCCATGTACTGGAAGGAGATCACGGTCAACTGGGGCGAGTCGGACCCCTTCGGGCTCGTGTACTATCCACGGATCGTCGCCTGGTTCAACGACACCGAGCACGAGCTGTTCCGCGTCATCGGCTACCCGATCGAGCAGATGATCAAGAACGATCGCACGACGTTCGTGATGGGCGAGATCCACTTCCGCTTCATCGGCCCGGCGGCGTACGGCGACCGGATCGTGAACACCATCACGCTCGCCGAGGTCGGCGCCCGGACCCTGCACTGGAATTGCAAGGCGAAGAACGCCGTGACCGGGGCGCCCGTGAGCGAAGGTAAGGCCACTCGCGTGTACGCCCGCATCAACGAAGACGGCTCGCTGAGCTCTCAGGCGATCCCGGTCGAGATGCTGACCGCGCTCCAGGAGCTGGGGAATTTGACGCATCTCAAGACGAACAGCGGCGCGACGAAGCTCGGCGCCGAGCGCTGACGAGGTTCCCGGCCCGGAGCGTCCTCCCTACCGACGCGGCTCCACCGTCTTCTCGAACAGCGCCCGGTATTGGCCGTACCCGGCCTCCTCCAGCTTCGCGAGCGGAATGAACCGCAGCGAGGCCGAGTTGATGCAGTAGCGGAGCCCGTTCGGGCCGGGGCCGTCGGGAAAGACGTGGCCGAGATGCGAATCGCCGTGCGCTGAACGCACTTCGACGCGGCGCATGCCGTGCGCTGTGTCGGAGAGCTCCGTCACGTTGTCCTTCTCGATCGGCTGGATGAAGCTGGGCCAGCCCGTGCCGGAGTCGAACTTGTCGGTGGACGAAAACAGCGGCTCGCCGGACACGATGTCCACGTAGATCCCCGGCTCGTGGTGGTTCCAGAACTCGTTGCGGAACGGGGGCTCGGTCGCGCTGCACTGTGTGACGTCGTATTGGGCCGGGGTGAGCTTCGCCTTCATCTCGTCGTCGGTCGGCTTCCGGTAGGTCATGGCCCCTCCTGTCAGAAGATTATCAACCCTTGACGTAGGCGAGCTTCTCGGCCACCTTGCCGTCGCGTACCCGCAGCACATCGACTCCCCGGACGTGTCCTCCCTGGTCATCCCAGCGGAACACCCACCGGACGATACCACGGTCGCCGACGGCGAAGACCTCCTCCGTCTCGAAGCGCGCGCCGGGTGTGGACTGGAAGAAGCGCCGCCAGAAGGTTCGCACCGCGGGGGTCCCCTCGAAGCGCTCGCCGTCCGGCGCCGGCAGCGTGTTCTCGAACACGCAGTCTGCCGTCATCAGCGCCATCACCCCGTCGACGTCGTGGCGGTTGAACACGTCGTTGAACCGACTGATGACCTCGAGCGTGGCCCTCGTCTCGGCGTCGGGCATGGCGATCACCTCCTGGGTGATTGTGCCAGGTCCAGAACCGCCTGGATCATGACGATGCGTTGCTCCTCGCGGTTCCGCTGTCCGGCCCGTACGATCGCATCGAGGGCCTGTCCCATGACGATGCGCTGGACGCTGTGGGCGGGGCCGGAGGCCCCCGTGCTCGGTCCTACCGCTTCCGCGGTGACGTCGTCCCAGGCGCGGACCTGGAACCCGGCCGCCTCGATCACCGCGCGCATCTCGCCGGGCGCGCGAAGGAAGCTCGCCGCCACGTCCCGGGCCCACATCACCGGGAACACGACCCGCTCCTTGTCGGGGATGTTCATCCCGCTGTTCTGCGTCCACACCACGTCGAACGCGTCGGCACCCACATCCAGCGCCAGCGCGTCGCCGATGCGATGCGTGACACGGTCGGTCAGCCCCAGCCGCGCCGTGAGCGCCTCGCCCGCCTGCACGTACGACTCGGTGAGATCGACCACGGTGACCCGGCAGCCGAACTCGGCGGCCAGCGTGCGCGCGGGGCCACCCAGGCCGCCGCCCACGTCGAGAACGCGCATGCCCGGACGCAGCTCCGCCAAACGCGCCAGCCGTTGGGTCGCGTTCATTCCACCGCTGTGAAAATGGTCGGCCGGCGCCAGATCGTCGATCGTCAGCGCGTCGACGTTCCTGCCGGCGGCGGCGAGGGCCTCGAGGATCGCACGCTCCAGACCGGAGCGTCCCCAGTACGCGTTCGTGGCGCGCGCGTTCACTTGGCTTTGAGCTTCACGTCCTCGTAGGGCGCCGAATACGCGTGACCGGGGATGAGACCGAGCCCCGACTCCTGCACGCGTGGACCCTGGCCATTGATGAAGGCCAGCTCCCAGATCGGGATGTGCATCACTTTCTCGTGCATGAGCTGCTGGATCTTGTGCAGGAGCGCTTCGCGCTTCTTGCGATCGAGTTCGGCCGCCTGGTCCTTGAAAAGCGAGTCGATGTCCGGGTAGCTGCCGTAGACGTAGGTACCGCCGCCGACGACGTAGGACTCGATCCGCGTCGCCGCGTTGCCGAACGCCCCGCTCGCCGTATACGCGACGTTCTTGTACTTCTTGTCTGCGTAGCTGCTCCAGTGCGACGCGCGCTCGCGCGACACCAGCTTGGTGCGGATGCCGACCTGCTGCAGGTAGCTGGCGATCGCCTCCTGCACGTTCGCGTACGAGATATCCAGGTAGTAGTCGCCCGCGTCGAAGCCGTTCGGGTAACCCGCCTCGGCGAGGAGCTTCTTGGCCTGACCAGGATCGAACGCATAGCTGGGTGGTTGCGAGTAGTAGTCGAACGTGCGCGGGATGATGCTGTACGTCAGCTTAGAGTGGCCGAGCGTGATCGCCTGGTTGATGGCCTTGCGGTCGATCGCGAGGTTGGCGGCCAGGCGCACCCGGCGGTCGTACCAGGGCGACTTCGGGTCCCACTGGTCGAGCATGCTGACCCACTGCGGGGCCTGGATCACCGTCGGCTTCAGCGCGAGCCCGGGCGTCCGCACGAGCTCTTCCGCCAGCTCCCCGCGGATCGAGTACACGATGTCCACCTCGGCGCGCTTCAACGCGGCCAGGCGGGTCGACTCCTCCGTGATGACCTTGAAGACGAGCCGCTTCACGCTCGGCGTCTTCCGCCAGTACCCCTCGAACGCCTCCATGACCAGCTCGACGCCGGGGTTGAACGAGACGAACTTGTAGGGTCCGGCGCCGAC